>Ga0209254_10000452_pt1 | contig 33096 bp, 31 predicted proteins | sample FrelakmetDIP11DI_FD_187148 | JGI IMG/M metagenome (GOLD analysis project Ga0209254, IMG submission 187148) | Freshwater lake sediment microbial communities from the University of Notre Dame, USA, for methane emissions studies - DIP11 DI (SPAdes)... | ecosystem: Environmental > Aquatic >... | reverse complement strand
ATCGCGCAGGACGACACCTTCTTCACTTGTGCCCACGGCCGCCTCAAGCTGCGCGATTTCGGCGACGGTCACGGCGAGTTGATCCACTACCACCGCACCGACACCGAGGGGCCGAAACTGTCGGACTACGTGCGTGTGCCGACCGACGATCCCGCCGCGCTGCGCGCAGCGCTGGCGCGCGCCCACGGTGTGCTGGGCCGTGTGCGAAAAGTGCGCCAGTTTCTGCTTGCCGGCCCCACGCGCATCCACCTCGACTGCGTCGAGGGCCTCGGCGACTTTCTTGAACTCGAAGTGGTCTTGCACGACGGGCAGACCGAGGCCGAGAGCGCGGCCATTGCCGAGCGGCTGCTGCTGCGGCTCGGCGTTTCCGCGGGGCAACTGCTCAGCGGCGCCTACCTCGACCTGCTGGCGCCCAGTTCGCGCGGGATCGCCTCGGCCAGATAGTCGTACACCCGCCGCACGACGCGGTTGCTGCGGATCTCGCGGTGCACCGCCAGCCAGCACGGCAGCGGCGGGATCTTCAGCATCGGCAACAGCGGCCGCACGCCCGGCCAATGCGCGAGGTTGTAGGCCGCGACGAAGCCGATGCCGGCACCGGCGGCGACGAGCCGGCCATAGGCCACTTGGTTGTCGGTGCGCAGCGCGAAGTGCTCGCGCGTGACCGCAAACCCCATCGCCGCAAAGCCGCGCAGCAACAGGTCGTCGCGGTCGTAGCCGATCAGCCGGTGCTGCAGCAGATCGGCCGGGGCGCGCGGCGTCCCGGCGCGCGCCAGGTAGCTGTCATGGGCCGCGGCGACGATGGCGACGTCGCCCAGCTTGCGCGCGATCAGCGAAGCCTGCACCGGCCGGACCATGCGCACGGCGATGTCGGCTTCGCGGCGCAACAGGTTCGTCAGCGCGTTGGACGCGATCAGCTCGATCTGGATGCCGGGCTCCTCGGCTTGCAGCGCGGCCAGCAGCGGCGGCAGCAACCACACGGCAGCCACTGCGCTGGTCGAGATGCGCACTGTGCCGGTGGTCGCGTCGCGCCGGCCGGCGAGGGCGCGGCCCAGCGTGTCGGCGCCCGCTTGCATCTGCCGCGCGGCATCGGCGATGGCCAGTGCCGCCAAGGTGGGTGTGACGCCGCGCCCGGTGCGCTCGAACAGCGGCGCCTGCAGCTGTGCCTCGAGCTCGGCGATGTGCCGCGACAGCGTCGGCTGCTGGGCGCCGAGCTGGCGGGCCGCGCCCATCAGGCTGCCGGCATCGAGCACGGCCAGGAAGCTCTTCACCAGGGCCCAGTCGAAGCGCTCCGCAAGTTCATTGGCCATACGGAAATGTATGGCTCGAATGCAGGTATCGGCAATTGTCGGATGGGCCCGGGCAGCTCACACTGACAAGCATCGCCACCGCAGGAGTTCTCCATGACTGCACCCACTGTTCTCGTTCTCGGCGCCAACGGCCGCTTCGGCGCCGCCGCGGTCCAGGCCTTCGCGGCCGCAGGCTGGCGTGTGCTGGCGCAAGCCCGCCGCACGCTCACCACGCCGCTGCCGCCCGGCGCGGTGGCCATCGACACAGCCCTGGCCGACACCGAGGCCCTGGCGCGCCGCGCCGCCGGCGCGCGAGTCGTCGTGTATGCCGTCAACCCGGTCTACACCCGCTGGGGCGCCGAGCTGCTGCCGTTGGCGCGCCAGGGCATGGCAGTGGCCGAGCGCCTGGGCGCACGCTTCATGTTGCCGGGCAACGTCTACAACTTCGGCGCCGGTATGCCCGCGCGACTGCTCGAAGACACGCCGCAGCGCCCGACGACGAGCAAGGGCCGCCAGCGTTGCCAGGTTGAAGACGAGTTGCAGGCTCGCGCCGCGCAGGGCCTGGCCAGCGCGGTCATCCGTGCGGGGGACTTCTATGGCGCCGGCAGCGGTTCGTGGCTCGATCTGGCCATCGTCAAGGACTTGCGGCACGGCAAGCTGGTCTATCCCGGCCCGCTCGATGTGCCGCATGCCTGGGCCTACCTGCCCGACCTGGCGCGCGCCTTCGTCGCGGTCGCCGCGCGCGACGACGCGCCCCCGTTCCAGCGCCTGCACTTTGCCGGCCACACGCTGACGGGGCGTGAGCTGCTGGCGGCCATCGACGCCGCGGCGGCCGATCTCGGGCTGCGGCCGCCAGCGGGCTTTCGCCATGGTGGCATGCCCTGGGGCGTGATCCGCGCGGTCGGCGTGGTCTACCCGCTGTGGCGCGAGCTGGCGCGCATGAGCTACCTGTGGCGCGTGCCGCATGCGCTCGACGGAGCGGCATTGCGTTCGACCGTGGGCGAGCTGCCGGCAACGCCCGTGTCGGCGGCGCTGCGCGAAGCGCTGCTCGCGCTCGGCTTCGGCCCCACCCGCGCCCTTCAGGCCGGGGCGCACTGAGGTCAGGCGCCAGACGGCGCCAAAAGGGCGCTATCGTCGCGCCTGCATGAATCCAGGCCACGCCTCGCTGCCCTTGCTCGACGTCAGTGACCTGCGTGTCACGCTGCAAACGGCGAACGGGCCCGCCGAGGCGCTGCGCGGGGTGTCGTTCGCGCTCGAACGCGGCGGCACGCTCGGCCTGATCGGTGAATCTGGTTGCGGCAAGTCGATGACGGCGCTGGCGCTGATGGGCTTGCTGCCCGAGGGTGCCGGCGTCTCGGGTTCGATCCGCTTCGACGGCCGCGAACTGACCCGGCTCGACGAGGACAGCCTGTGCGCGCTGCGCGGCGACCGCATCGCGATGGTCTTCCAGGAGCCGATGACGGCGCTCAACCCGCTGCACCGCGTGGGCCATCAGATCGCCGAGCCGCTGCGCCTGCACCGCGGGCTCGATGCGGCCGCCGCCCGCGCCGAAGCGCAACGACTGCTCGAACGGGTGCAGTTGCCGAAGGCGCGCGAGCGCCTGGACAGCTATCCGCACCAGCTCTCGGGGGGGCAGCGCCAGCGCGTCGTGATTGCGATCGCGCTGGCCTGCGGGCCCGACCTGCTGATCGCCGACGAGCCGACCACCGCGCTGGACACCACCGTGCAGCGCGACGTGCTCGACCTGCTCGATGAGTTGCGTCGCGACAGCGGCATGGCGCTGCTGCTGATCAGCCACAACCTCGACGTGATGGCCGCGCGGGTCGAGCGCCTGGCCGTGATGTATGGCGGCAGCATCGTCGAGCACGGTCCCACCCAGGCCGTGTTCGAGCGCCGCGCGCACCCTTACACGCGCGGCCTGTTCGCGGCGCGGCCGCGCCTGGGCACCGACCGCCGCGTGCCGCTGGCCACCATCGCCGGCCGCGTGCCGGCGCTGCACGAGATGCCGGTGGGTTGCGTGTTCGCCGATCGCTGCGCGTTGGTGATCGACGCGTGCCGCGTTGCCTTGCCGGCGGCGGAGGCCGTCGGTCCGGGCCACGGCGTGCGCTGCATTCGCTGGGAGACACCCGAATGACGGCGCCGCTGGTCGAAGCCATCGGCCTGGCCCGAGATTACCGCCTGCCACGCGAGACCCTGCTGGCGCCGGGTGCGGTCGTCCACGCCCTCGACGACGTTGGCTTCACGCTGCACGCGGGCACCACACTGGGCGTCGTCGGTGAATCGGGCTCAGGCAAGAGCACGCTGGCGCGACTGGTGATGGCCCTGGAAGCGCCGACCGCCGGCCGCGTGCTGTTCGAAGGCCGCGACCTGAACCGGCTGGCGCCGGGTGCACTGCGCCTCGCGCGGCGCGACTTTCAGATGGTCTTCCAGGACCCGTACAGCTCGCTGGACCCGCGCATGATCATCGCCCGCACCGTCGCCGAGCCCTTGGAAAAGCTCGACCATGTCAGCCGCAGCGAGCGCCGAGAACGCGCCGCGGCCGTGCTCGACGCGGTGGGCCTGAACGCCGCGTCGGACCTCGACAAGGTGCCGCACGAGTTCAGCGGCGGCCAGCGCCAGCGCATTGCAATCGCGCGGGCGTTGATCACGCAGCCCAAGCTGATCGTCGCCGACGAGCCGGTCAGCGCTCTGGACGTCTCGGTGCAGGCCCAGGTGCTCAACCTGATGCAGGACTTGCAGCAGCGCTTCGGCCTGGCCTACCTGTTCATCAGCCACGACCTGGCCGTGGTCGAGCGCATGGCCGATCAAATGCTCGTGCTCCAGCACGGCCGCATCGTCGAGCGCGGGCGGCCGGACGAAGTCCTGCGCGCGCCGGCGCACCCCTATACCCAGCGCTTGCTGGCCGCCGTGCCACGGCCACTTTGGCAGCCCTAGGGTGCCGTCCCCCCGATGTGGCAGCATGCGCGCTGATCTTCGACTCGCCTTCCGGAGGCCCCTGATGAGACTTTCTCGCCCCGCTGCCATCGTCCTCGCCGCCGCCCTGTGTGTCGCGGGGGGCGCCCAGGCTCAAGCCAGCAAGAGCCGCGTCACGCTGGCGATGGTGCTGGAACCGACGACGGGCCTGGACCCGACGATCGCGCCGGCCGCGGCCATCGGTGAGATCGTCCACTACAACGTGCTGGAGGGGCTGACGAAGATCAACGTCGACGGTTCGGTCACGCCGCTGCTGGCCGAGAGTTGGACGATGGACCCCGACGGCAGGAGCTACACCTTCAAGCTGAAGAAGGGGGTCAAGTTCCACGACGGCGAGGCCTTCGATGCCGCCGACGTGAAGTTCAGCTTCGAGCGCGCCAAGGACGACAAGAGCACCAACAAGGCCAAGAAGGCCGTCTTCGACAACATTTCGCGCGTTGATGCGCCCGACGCGCACACGGTGATCCTGACGCTGAACAACGCCGACGGCAACTTCCTCTTCCGCATGGGCGAGAACACGGCCGTGATCCTCGATGCGAAGAGCGCTGCCGGCGCCGCCACCAAGCCGGTCGGCACCGGGCCCTTCACTTTCGACGAGTGGAAGAAGGGCTCGTCGGTGTCGCTGGCCAGGTGGCCGGGCTACCGTGACGCCAAGGCGGTGAAGCTCGAGCGCGTCACTTTCCGCTTCATCAGCGACCCCGCCGCGCGTGTGGCCGCGCTGCTGGCCGGCGACATCGACGGCGTGCCGCGCCTGGATGCGCCGCAGGCCGTCAAGCAGTTGCAGGCCGACAAGCGTTTTGTCGTCGCCATCGGCAGCACGGCGGGCAAGGGCATCATGAGCATCAACAACAAGAAGAAACCCTTCGACGACGTGCGCGTGCGCCGTGCGCTGATGCACGCCATCGACCGCAAGGCTTTCATCGACGGCGTGCTCGACGGCCTGGGCAAGCCGATCGGCAGCCACTTCGCGCCGACCGATGCCGGCTACGTCGATCTCACCGCGCAGTACCCCTATGACCCCGAAAAGGCGAAGGCGCTGCTGAAGGAGGCCGGTGTGGCGACACCGCTCAATGTCACGCTGACGCTGCCGCCGCCGCAGTACGCGCGCAAGGGCGGCGAGGTGCTGGCCGCGCAACTGGCCAAGGTCGGGGTCATCGCCAAGATCGAGAACGTCGAGTGGGCGCAATGGCTCGGCGGCACCTTCAAGGGCAATTTCGACCTTAGTGTCATCAACCACGTCGAGCCGCTCGACTACATGCAGTACGCCAACACGGCCTACTACTGGGGCTATGACAGCAAGGCCTTCCGCGATCTGGCGGCCCAACACGCAGCGGCCGTGAATCCGAAGGATCGCGCCAAGCTGTTCGGCGATCTGCAGCGCCTGATCACCGCCGACGCGGTCAACGCCTTCATCTTCAACCCGGCGCAGGTGGCGGTGTCGAAGAAGGGCCTGAAGGGGCTCTGGTCGAGCTCGCCGATCTTCGCCAACGACATGGCTGCGGTGAGCTGGCAGTGAGTCGCGCGACGATAGAAAAGCTGTACGCAGCTTTCGCAAAGCTCGACGCTGACGCGATGGCTGCCTGCTACGCGCAGGACGCCCTGTTCGACGACGAAGCGTTTTCGCTGAAAGGCCGCACGCAGATCGGCGGCATGTGGGCCATGCTCTGCGACGCCGTCAAGGCCAAGGGTCGCGATGTGTGGAAGATCCAGGCCAGCGCCATCACCGAGACAAGCGCGCATTGGGAAGCCACCTACCGCTTCTCGGCCACCGGCCGCATGGTGCACAACATCATCGACGCCGAATTCGAATTCGACGGTGCGGGCCTGATCAAGCGCCATCGCGACCGCTTCGACTTCTGGCGCTGGGCACGCCAGGCGCTCGGCGCACCCGGCCTGCTGCTCGGCTGGACGCCGATGCTGCGCAACAAGGTGCGCGCGCAGGCGGCGAAGAATCTGGATCGCTTCATCGCGGCGCGCAAAGCCGCCTGACCGTGGCCGCACTGCACGACCGCAGCGCCGTCGAACTGCTCGCGCTGTATGCGTCGGGCGAGGCCTCGCCGGTCGACGTGATGCGCGATCTGCTCGCGCACATCGAGCGCTGCGAGCCGCACATCGCCGCGACCTGGGCGCTGGATGCCGACGCCGCGCTGCAGGCCGCACGCGAAAGCGAAGACCGCTGGCAGCGTGGCCAGGCGCGCGCACTCGACGGCGTGCCGGTGACGATCAAGGAGTACATCGCCACCCGTGGCACGCCGGTCCCACTCGGCACGGCGGCCACCGTGTTGACACCGGCCGCGGCCGACGCGCCGCCCGCGGCGCGCCTGCGCGAAGCCGGTGCGGTGATCGTCTGCAAGACCACGATGCCCGACTACGGCATGTTGTCGTCGAGCCTGTCGAGTTTTCACAAACTCACGCGCAACCCTTGGGACCTGAGCAAGAGCCCCGGCGGCAGCAGCGCCGGCGCCGCCGCCGCCTGCGCCGCCGGGTACGGGCCGATCCATCTCGGCACCGACATAGGAGGATCGATCCGCCTGCCGGCGAGTTGGTGCGGCGTGCTCGGCTTCAAGCCCAGCCTGGGCCGCATCCCGATCGACCCACCCTACGCCGGCCGCGTGGCGGGGCCATTGACACGCACCGTCGAGGACGCGGCGCTGGCGATGTCGGTGTTGAGCCGACCGGACGCCCGCGATGCGATGAGCCTGCCGTGGCAGGACATTGCCTGGCGCGACCTCGCCACCCCGCTGCGCGGCCTGAAGCTCGGTCTGTGGCTCGACGCCGGCTGGGGCACCGCGCTGACGCCCGAGGTGCGTGCGGCCGTCGAGGCCGCAGCGAGCGCGTTCGAGCAGGCCGGTGCGATCGTCGAACTGGTGCCGCCGTTCACGACACGCACCATGGCCGACGGCATGGACCACTTCTGGCGCATGCGCTCGTGGCTCGACATTTCCGCGCTGCCGGTCGAACGCCAGGCGCGCGTGCTGCCCTTCATCCGCCAATGGGTCGCGCGCGGCGAAACGCTGAGTGCCGCGCAAGTCTTCCGCGGCTACAGCCAGATGGGCGCGCTGCGCGACGCCGCGGTCAACGCCACGAAGCGCTTCGACTTCGTGCTGTCGCCGGTCAGCCCGGCGGTCGCCTTCGCGGCCGAATGGGCGATGCCGTCGAACGACCCCGAGCATCCGTTCGAGCACATCGCCTTCACGCTGCCCTTCAACATGAGCGAGCAGCCGGCGGTATCGGTCAATGCCGGCCACGGCGCCAGCGGTCTGCCGATCGGCGTGCAGCTCATCGGCCACCGCCACGACGACCTCGGCGTGCTGCGCCTGGCACGTGCGTGGGAGCAATTGCGCGGTCCGCAGCGGCCGTGGCCAAACTTGCGCGAGCCTCAGGCCGCGCAGGGCCGCTCCCAAGCGGCCTGAGATCCCCTCGGGGGGCGCGAGCGCAGCGAGCTTGGGGCCGTCATGACTAGCGCTACAGTCGCCGCCATGACGCAGCAGCAAGACGCGCGCGGACTCCCGGTGGGCAGCGGCTCGGCCAGCGCGCGGGCGGCCGTCGATGTCGCGTTGTGGCGAATGATGTCGTTCTACGACACGCCCATCGCCGACCTCGATGCGGCCATTGCCGCCGACCCCGGCTGGGCCTTGCCGCACACCATGAAGGCCGGCTTCCTGGCCAGCCTGACCGAAGCCTCGCTGCTACCCGAAGCCCACACGCATCTCGACGCCGCGCGCGTGCTCACCAGCGCGCAGACGCCGGCCCGCGAACGCAGCCACATCGAAGCCGTGCAGCAGGTGCTGGAAGGCCGCTGGGCCGGCGCCTGCCGCACCTGGGACAGTCTGCTCATCGACCAGCCGCACGACGCGCTGGCGCTGCAATGGGCTCAGCTGTGGGACTTCTACCGTGGCGACGCCGTTGCCCTGCGCGCCCGGCCGGCGCGCGCGCTGCCCGAGTGGGACGAACACGACCCGCTGTTTGCGCATGTGCTCGCGCTGTGGGCCTTCGGCCTCGGCGAAAACCACTGCCTGGCCCAGGCAGAGGAGGCCGGCCGCCGCGCACTTGCGCTCGAGCCGCGTGCCCCTTGGGCCGTGCACAGCGTGGCCCATGTGATGGACATGCAGGGCCGCTTCGATGACGGCGCGGCCTGGTTGCGCCAGCACCAGGACGCCTGGGCCGAAGGCAATGGCTTGGCCACGCACCTGTGGTGGCACACCGCGCTGTTTCGACTCGAAGGCCTCGACATTGCCGGCACGCTGCGCGTCGTCGATGGCCACCTCGCCGCCGAGCACCTGCAGATCGGCCTGCACCGCGTCGATGCGGCGTCCCTGCTGTGGCGGCTGCATCTGCTCGGCGCCGACGTGGCCGAGCGCAGTGCGGCGCTGCAAGCCGGCTGGCGCCTGTGCGCTGACCCGGGCCAGGGCGAAGCCGGTCACTACACCTTCAATGATGTGCATGCCTTGCTGCCGATGTTGCTGGCGGGCGACCTTGCGGGTGCCGAGCGTTGGGTCGCGCGCTGCGCCGAGCGCGCCATGGCTGCCGCCGACGCCCGACGCGACAACCACGCCGTCGCCCGCGAAGTCGGCCAGCCGCTGGCGCGCGGCCTGGTCGCCTTTTCGCGTGGGCAGCTCGACGACTGCGCCGACCTGCTTTACACCGCACGCGCGCAGGCCCAGCGCCTGGGCGGCAGCCATGCCCAGCGTGACCTGATCGACCAGACGCTGATAGCGGCCTGTGGCCGCGGCAGCCGCAAGGCGCTGGGCCGCGCCTTGCTCAATGAGCGCGTACTCGCCAAACCGGTCACGCCGTTGACTCGGCATTGGCTCGAGGCGCTCGACGACCACGGTCAACAGGCGCTGAAGTGACCGCCGAAGACAAGCGCGCCCAGCGCCTGCAATTGCAGGAGGACCATATCGGCCGAGCGCTGAAGGACAGCGAAGCCAGTGGCGAGCTGAGAGCTGCGCCGAGCTACGGCAAGCCGCTCGCCTTCGGCGATGGCTACGACGAGACGCCAGCCGAACTGCGCATGCCGATGAAGGTCTTGAAGGACGCCGGCATCGTGCCGCACGAGGTGACGATGATGCGCGAGGCGGCCGAGCTGCGATCCCGGATCGAGGCCTGCACCGAGGCGTCTCTGCTGCCCGCGCTGCAGCGGCAGCTGTCGGATTTGCAGCAGGCGATCGCGTTGCGGCTCGAGCGCCTGCGAATCAGCGGCTCGCTGTAGCCCGCGTCAAACCCTTGGTGGCGAGAGCTGCTCGACCTCGAACACCTTCAGCACCGCTGGCCGCGCCAGCATGCGTTCGAGGAAGGGTGCGATGTGCGGCAAGCTGCGCGCCGGCCGCGTGAAGCCGCGGCTCCAGCGGCAGAGCATGAAGACGTAGGGGTCGAGCGCAGAGAAGCGATCGCCCAGCAGCCAGGGCCCGCCGTGCGATGCGAGCTGGGCATCGATCTGGTCGAACATCGCATTCAGCTTGGCTTCGGCCTGGGCCCTGACTTCCAGCGCACCGGCCGCATTGCCGGGCGCCACCATGCGGTCGCTGTAGAAGTAATGCGGCATCATGGCTTGCACTGAGTTTGCGAGCCAGATCAGCCACTTGTAGAACATCGCGCGCTCGGCCGTGCCGACTTGCGGGGCAAGGCCGGCTGCCGGGTTCGTATCGACCAGGTGCAGCAGGATGGCCGCGGTTTCGTACAGCACCAGGTCGCCATCGACCAGCACGGGGATCAGCCCGTTCGGATTGAGTTTCAGGTACTCCGCGCTCTTGTGCGCGCCCGACGCCCGATCGACGTACTTCAACTCGAACGGCAGGCCGAGTTCGCGCAGCAGCAGGTGTGGCGTCATGCTGGCGTTGCCGGGGAAGTAGTGCAGCTGGATCATGGAGTGACCGGAGTCGAGTGCAACTCGATGTATTGTCGTGCATGGCCTCCAGCACGCCCCGCCGCGGCATCCACCTCGAATACCGCTTTGCCGCCGACGCCGCGCAGCGCGGCGCGGCACTGAGCAACCCACTGGTGGACTTGTTGCGCGCGCTGCGCGACAGCGGCTCGATCAGCGCCGCAGCCCGCGTCTTGGGCAGTTCGTACCGCCACACCTGGGGTGCGCTGAAGGATTGGGAGGCCGCGCTCGGGGTGGCGCTGGTGGTCTGGGCCAAGGGCCAGCCGGCGCGTCTGACACCCTTGGCCGAGCGCCTGCTGTGGGCCGAGACACGTGCGCGCACGCGCCTGACGCCGCACATCGAAGCGCTGCGGAGCGAACTCGAACGCGTGCTGACGCTGGCCTTCGACAGCGCGCACGAGGTGTTGACGGTCTATGCCAGTCACGACCTGGCGTTGCCGCTGCTGCGTGACCATGCCGAAGCGCACGGCCTGCACATCGACCTGCGCTTCGCCGGCAGCACCGATGCCCTGCAGGCGCTGGCCCACGGCCGCTGCGATGTCGCCGGTTTTCACGTGCCGCTGCTCGCCGCCGGCAAGCTGCCGGGCTTTGTGCGCGCCCTCAAGAGCCTGCTCAAGCCGGGCCGGCACAAGCTGATCGCCTGCCACCGGCGCAGTCAGGGGCTGCTCGTCGCACCCGGCAACCCGCACGGCATCGTCGGCGTCGCAGGGCTGGCGCGGCCCGGGCTGCGCTTCGTCAACCGACAGCCGGGCTCGGGCACACGCTTGTTGACCGAGCACTTGCTGGCGCAGGCGGGCATTGCCCCCGAGCTCGTCGCCGGTTTTCATGGCCCGTGCGAGGACACGCACGTGGCAGTGGCCGCGGCCGTCGCCAGCGGCCAGGCCGATGCCGGGGTCGGTATCGAGGCTGCGGCGGTGCAGTTCAAGCTCGCCTTCGTGCCGCTGGCCGACGAGGCCTACTACCTGGTCTGTCGCAAGGACACGCTGGACCGCGCCGGCATCGCTCGCCTGCGCGAGCTGCTGGCCAGTGCGGCCTGGGCCGGCGCGGTGCGCTCATTGGCCGGCTGCGCACCCGCGGCCGACGCCGGCCAGGTGCTGGCGCTGACGCGGGCCCTGCCGTGGTGGCACTACCGCAGGCCGCGGCCTGGTTAGCAGTGCGCATCGCGCGGGCTTACTCGCCCAGCCAGTAGTCGGCCTTGTCGGCGCTGCGGCTCAGGTGCCGCAAGCCCTTGTCGCCGCTGCTGCAGAAGACCCCGATCTTGCCGGAGTCGGGGTACTCGCAGACTTCGGGGTCGAGCTCGGAGCTCACGGCCAGATAGCGCAACTCGGCATCACCAGTGTTGATCAAGTGGTGCGCTGTGCTGGCGTCGCCGGCGGGGCAGCCGATCACATCGCCCACCTTGACCGCGTGGCGCTGCTCACCCAAGCGCAGCTCGCCATGCCCGGCGAGCACGACGAACAACTCGTCGTTGGCGCGATGGCTGTGGAACGGGAAGGCCGCCTTGCCCGGCGGCACGGCTGTGACGTTGACACCGAGCTTGCTCAGCCCGAGCTTGTCGCCCAGCTGCGCAAAGGCAGCGTCGAAGCGGTCGGCGGCAGCGCCGGTCGGGCGCCGTGAAGCGTGGCGACGCACCGGCTCAATGCTGTCGAGCGAGACGATGGCTTGGGTCATGGGCGGATCCTGTCGGCCAATTGACGGCGGGTATCGAGTTCAGTCAGCAGATCGCTGCGGCGCTCACGGGCGATGACGCGCCAGTCCACGCCTTCCTGCGCGCCGATCAGGGCATAGAGCATGTTCAGCGAAGTGTTCGGCGCGGCGGATTTGAGTTGGGCGTACAGCTCGAAGGCATCGCGCGCTCGCAGCGTGGCCACGTCACGCACGCCCAACTGCGCCAACAGTGCGGCGCTGGCCGGGCCGAGGCCGGGCAGGCCGGCGACGCCCAGAATCGATGGCGTGGCGCGGGTCATCCGGTGATCCTGCGCGCGGCGCCCCGATCACCGCGCCAGGACGATCGCGTCCTGGGGCTCGAAGGCCAGGCCGATCGCGGCGCCGGCGGCCGGCGGCTCGGCGGCGTCGGCATCGCCGAAGACGAGCAGCTCGCCCCAGGGCGTGTTGACGAGCACTTCGATGTGGCTGCCCAAGTAGTCGGCGCGGCGGCAGGTGCCGGTGAGCCCGGCAGCACCGGCGGCCACCAGGCGCAGACGGTGCGGGCGCAGGGCCAGCGTGGCTGGGCCGACCGCACGGCCATCCGCAAGGCGGTCCGCATGGACCGGCAGTGCCACGCCGGCGGCGCTGAACAGCGTCGTGTCGCCTTGCTTGATCAACTCGCCTTCGACCAGGTTCGCGTCGCCGATGAAGTCGGCCAGGAAGTGGCTTGCCGGGCTGCGGTACAGCGCCTGCGGGGTGCCCTGCTGCGCGATGCGGCCCTTCTCCATCACGATGATCTCGTCCGACACGGCCAGTGCTTCCGACTGGTCGTGCGTGACGTACAGCACCGTCAACTGCAGCGACTGCTGCAGCTCGCGGATTTCTTGCCGTACGCGCCGGCGCAGCTTGGCGTCGAGATTCGACAGGGGCTCGTCGAACAGCAGCACGGCGGGCTCCAGCACCAGCGCGCGCGCGACGGCCACGCGCTGTTGCTGGCCGCCCGACAGCTCGCTCGGCAGGCGGTTCTCCAGCCCGCCCAGGCCGAGCATCGTCAGTTTGGCCTGGGCCAGTTCGCGGGCGCGGGCCTTGTCCACCTTGGCCGAGATCGGGCCATAGCAGACGTTCTCCAGCACGCTCATGTGCGGGAACAGCGCGTACGACTGGAACACCAGGCTGACGTTGCGCTCGCTCGCCGCCAGGTTCGTCACGTCGGCGCCGCCGATCAGGATGCGCCCGGCGCTGGCTGTTTCGAGGCCTGCGGCCATGCGCAACATGGTCGTCTTGCCGCAGCCCGAGGGGCCGAGCAGCGTGACCAAGGTGCCGGGCTCGATCGTGAACGACACGTTGTCGACGGCAGCGAAGTCGCCGTAGCGTTTGCTCACGCCTTCGAAGGTCACGCCGCCTGCATTGAGGGCCATTTACGCTCCGGTCACGGTGAGGGGTTGGATGCGCTCGCGCCGTCCGAGCCGAGCCGCGCCGGTGAAGCGCTGCACCAGCAGCAGCACCGTCAGCATGAACAGCATCAGCACGGTGGAGTAGGCGATCGCCAGCGGGTATTCGCCGGCCTCGACGCGGCCGATGATGTACACCGTGGCCAGGTTGTACTTGGCGGTGGCCAGGAAGATCACCGCGCTGACGGCCGTCATCGCATGCGTGAAGCTGAACACCAGCGTGGCGACGATCGCGGGCTTGAGCAGCGGCAGCACGATGTGCGTCAGCGTGCGCCAGGTCGAAGCGCGCAGCGTCGACGAGGCTTCGTCGAGCGACTTGTCGATCTGCGCCAGCGCCGCGATGCCGGCACGCACGCCGACCGGCATGTTGCGGAAGACGAAGCACAGCACCAGGATCGCCATCCCGCCGGTGAGTTCGAGCGGCGCGACATTGAAGGCCACGATGTAGGCCACGCCGATCACCGTGCCCGGCACCGCGAAGCTGACCATGGTCAGGAACTCGAAACTCGCGCGGCCGGCGAAGCGATGGCGCGTGATGACGTAGGCCGAGAGCAAGCCGACGATGGCCGTCAGCGGCGCTGCCACGGCCGCGACTTCGATCGTGGTGAAAAAGCTGTCCCACGCCGATCCGGTGAAGTGCGGCTTGAGCCCATTCCATTCGATGCCGAAGCCGTCGACGAGGTGCGTCAGCACGAAGCTCATGTCGCCACGGCCGATGTCCTTGACGAAGCCGCCCACGGCGATCACCGCGTAGCAGGCCAGCGTGAAGCCGATCCAGGCGATGGCCGTGCCGGTGCAGGCCCAACGCAGCCCGTCGGGCAGCGGCGCGGGGATGCCCGAATCGCCCTTGCCGCCGACGCTGACGTAGCTGGCGCGGCCGAGCCACCGCTGCTGCAACCAGAAGGCGATCAGCGTGAAGATCAGCAGCACGATGGCAAGCGACGCGGCGCGGCCCGGATCGTGTTGCGCACCGGCGATGGCGAAGAAGATCTTCGTCGACAGGACCTCGTAATTGCCGGCCAGCACGATCGGGTTGGCAAAGTCGGCCAGGCTCTCGACGAAACCGAGCAGAAAGGCCGCTGCCAGCGCCGGCCGCAGCAAGGGCCAGGTGACGGTGCGAAAGACCCGGGCCTTCGATGCGCGCAAGGTCTGCGCGGCCTCTTCCAGCGTCGGGCTGATCGCCGCGATGGCGCCCGACAGGATCATGAAGGCGATCGGCGTGAACGACAGCACCTGCGCGATCGTCACCCCCGGCAGGCCATAGATCCATCGCGTGCGTGGCAGATCGAAGGTGTTGGACAGGAAGGTCGTCACCAGGCCGGTGCGGCCGAACAGCACCACCAGCGCCAGCGCGATCACGAACGGCGGCGTCACGATCGGCAACACCGACATCAGCTGGGCCACCGCGCCCAGGCCGCGCTGCTGACCGCGTTGCACGGCCAGCGCGAGCACCAGGGCAAAGCCGGTCGAGAGCACGCCGACGATGCTGGCCAGGATCAGTGAATTGACCGCCACGCCGCAGCCGGTGCCACCACCAAAACAGCCCAGGCCCCAGATGTCGGGTGCAGTCAGGCGCTCGAGGGCCAGGCCGGGCGCGAAAGCCCCGCTGCTGTCGCGCAGCGCGGCCACCAGCGAACGGCCGACCGGGTAGAAGATGAACAGCAGCAGCAGGCCGGCGATGATGATGACGATCGAGGCCACGGTGGTGTCGCCACCGAAGTGGCCGCAGCGGGCGATGGCGCGGGCGAACAGGAAGCTCAGCGCAGCCAGCGTCACCGTCGCGCCGATCCCGAACGACGCGCCCGCGGCGCCGGCGGCAAAGCCGGTCCCCAGGCCCCAGGCCAGGCCCAGGGCAGCAGCCGCAGCCAACGCAGCGAAGTTGGCGCGCCAGGCCAGGGCGATCGACAGCAGGGCCGCGGCGACGACCGGCACGTGCGCCAGCGCCGCGCCGTCAAGGGCCCAAGCCAGCGCCGAGGCGCTGCCCTGCGCGAACCATGGCAGGACCAGCGTGGCCGCCAGTGCCGACGCTGCCAGCCCGATCAACCAGCTGTCGCGCCGCGGCGCCGTTGTCGGGGCGGGCAGGTTCAGCGTGGTCATCGGGCGGCCATCTGCTTACTTCGGCAGCTTGGACACCTCGTCGTCCCACTTCTTCAACAGGCGCGTGCGTTCGGCCGACGAGCCGTACTTGACGAAGTCGTAGTCGATCAGCTTGATGTCGCCGAGCTTGGGGGCCTGGGCCGGCACGGGCGCCTTCTTGTTCGACGGCACCTGGTAGCTGATCTTGGCGGCCGAGCCGACGGCCTGGCCCTCGGGCGACAGGGCCCAGTCGTACCACTTGCGCGCATTGGCCAGGTTCTTCGCGCCCTTGATGATGCTCATCGAGCCGATCTCGTAACCCGTTCCCTCGCAGGGCGAGACGATCTTCACCGGCGCACCACCGATGGCCTGGACCACGGCGTCATGCTGGAACGTGATGCCGATCAGGCTTTCCCCCGTGGCCGCCGCACGCGCCGGCGCTGCGCCGCTCTTGGTGTACTGGTTGATGTTCTTGTGCATCGCCTTCATGAACTCGAAGGCCTTGGCCTCGCCCATGAGTTGCACCAGCGTGGCCAGCATGGTGTACGAGGTGCCCGACGAGTTCGGGTTGGCCACCTGCACGTCGTCCTTGTAGACCGGCTTGGCCAGGTCGGCCCAGCACTTGGGCTCGGGCAGCTTGCGCTTGGCCAGCTCGGCGGTGTTGTAGCTGTAGCCCAGCGCGCCGGCATAGATGCCGACGGTGCGGAACTTGGCGGCCTTGGCCTGGCGCACGGCCCAGTCCTGCAACTCCTCCAGCCGCGGCGACACGTAGGGATCGGTCAGCCCTTCCTCGGCTGCCTGCAGGTGCGGGTCACCGGTGCCGCCCCACCAGACGTCGCCCTTGGGGTTGGCGGCCTCGGCCTTGATCTGGGCGTAGAACTCGCCCGAGCTCTTGCGCGTCATCAGCACCTTGATGCCGGTGGCCTTCTCGAACGCCGCCACCATCGGCCGGCACCACTCCTCCTGCACGGTGCAATAGACCACCACTTCGCCTTGCGCGGCAGCGGGCAGGGCGCTGGCCAGCAGGGCCAGAATCGACAGGGTTTGGGTCAACAGCTTCATCATCGTCTCCTTCAAGGGTGATGCAGGGGAATGCCCACGACCGTGGTGAGCGCGTCGCCGAGGGCCTGGTTGGTGGCCAGCAGCGGGTTGCCCTCGAGCAAGCCATTGCTGGCAAAGAAATCGTTGACTCGGCCGCCGGCCTCGGTGATCAGCAGCACGCCGGCGGCGCAGTCCCACGAGTTGATGTGCAACTCGCAATAGCCTTCGACGCGGCCGGCAGCCACGTCGGCCAGGCCCAGCGCGCCCGAGCCGGCGCGGCGGAAGGCACAACCTGCACTGAGCACGCGGTCGAGCATCGCCATGTAGTCGGCCTGCGTGCGCCGCAGCGACCAGCCGCATTCGACGGTGGCGGCATCGAGCGAGGCCACCGGGCTCACCGCCAGCCGCCGCGCAGCGCCTGCGCCTTCCGTCATCCATGCGCCACCGCCACGCTCGGCGTAGTACAGCCGCTCGTGGCTCGGGTCGTGCAGCGCGCCGACCGTCGGCACGCCGTGCTCGACGTAGCCGATCGAGACGCAGTAGTGCGCGATGCTGCGGGTGTAGTTGGCGGTGCCGTCGATCGGATCGATGATCCAGACCCGCGCCGCGCTGGCGAGGCCTTCGCTGGCGCCGTCCTCCTCGCCGAGCACGGCGTCGTCGGGCCAGGCCTTGGCGATGGCGGCGCGGATGAAGCGCTCGACGGCGCGGTCCATCGCGGTGACTTCGTCATGCCGGCCCTTCAGCGACACCGACGGCGAACCGAACGCAGCGTGGGCCATCTGGCCGGCTTCGGCGGCGAGGGCGCGGCAGAACTCGAGGCGATTCATGTTGCCGTCGATGCTACCCGGCGAGGGCAGGGCGGCGGCTGGGGACAGACCCTATTCCAGCGTGATCACCGTATCCTGCGCGCCGGGCAGGCAGCCGTCGGCGATCGGCTCCCAGCCGCGGCGGATGACGATTCGCGCGCCGGCCTGGCAGAACTCGATGCGCAAAGCTTCGGGCACCTTGGCTTGCACGAAGGCCTCGATCGAGGCCGGCATGCTGACGCGGTAGATCAGCTGATCGAGGTCAACGCTGGGGTGGTCGTCGTCGTGCAGCCACGGGATCAGGCGGCCCAGCCACATCAGCGGGCGGTATCCGACGTCGAATACGCTCGGCTGGTAGTGCTGATCCAGCAACCAGCGCTGGGCCTGCGCGCGTTGGCCCTCGCTGCTGCGCGCGCCGTCGGCTTCGGATTGCCCGCTCCACGCCGCGGCCAGCATTTCCGCGACCCACTGGTTGCAGTTCTGGTAGCGCTGGCTGAAGGGGTAGGCGTTGGCGCTGTAGCTTGTGCCGAGCGCTTGCAATGCCTGCCGCTTGTCGAGCACTGTGCGCTCCAGCGGCGCGGCCTCGGCAGCCGGCAGCAAGACCACGGAGACATAGCCGACCGCGGGGTCGCTCAAACCGAGCAGGAAGCCGGAGATGCCCTGGTCGAAGATCCGCGGCATGTTTTCGTCGCAAGCGTAGTAGAGCTGCCTGACCGACCACGGGGTGTCCAGACCGGCCTTCAGGCTCACGCCCGCGTGGGAGTACCGCACGCCAAAGCGGCTCAGATCCAGGCCCGAGCGCGCGATCAGCGCCAGGCTCCGGCCTGACTCCTCGAGCGTCGTCTTGATGATCGCGCCGAAGCGGAACAGCCGGTCCTTCTGTTCCGCACTCAATTGCGCCGGCTGGTCGCAATAGCGCATCGCGCCGGCCTCGCTGGCAGTCCAGGGCGCCAGCCCCGTCAGCAGGGTGAACGCCCAGGCCCGCGCCAGGCAACGCATCAATCGCTGCGGTTCAAAGTTGCACAGCCTTGGCCGGCAGCTCCCGGTACCAGTCGTCGGCCAGCACCAGGTAGAAGGCTTGCTTCGTTTCGCCCCTGGCGCCCTGGGCAAACTCGGTGCCGTAGGGCCGCGGGCGCGCCGTCACGATGCCACCCAGCGTCAGGCGGGCTTGCTCGGCCACGACTTGCGGCAGGTAGAGAAAGAACTCGTTGTCCGCGCCGCCGTCGGCCACGGCCTGAAGCTTCACGCGCACAGTCGCTTCCCGCTCGGGCGCGGCGGCCAGGTCGATGATCTTGTAGTCACCGTTGGCGGTCGGGGCGGTCTTGGAAGAGCTGTCGCTGGATCTCCCGAACGACCCCGAAATGGTGCCCACCGACACCGTGATGCTCGCCGAGGAGGCCGCCGAGGCAAGGCTGTCTGCGGTGGCTGGCCCGGCGCTCGACAAGGCCATCGAAACAACGGCGGCGAACAGGGTCTTGGCGAGTGTCATGGTGGCTCCGCGGGGTGATGATGCAAACCGATGCTATCGCGCCGCGGCGCAGTGAGGTGCCAGGTTGTTTCGCGCGAGGCGACGAAGGCGCCTCAGGTGAAGATCAATTTCAGGCCGGCAATCACCAATACCGCGGCCAGAAAGCGCTTGATCCATGCGGGCCCCCAGTGTCGGCTGCCGAGATACGAGCCGATGAAGCCGCCCGCCGCCGCCGCCGCGAGCAGCGGCAGGATCTCGGCCGGCAACTGCCGCGTGCTGGCCAGGTTGCCGGCCAGCCCGGCCACCGAATTCAGCAGGATGAACAGCGCCGACACGGCCGCCGCCCGCTTGGCCTGGGCCCAGCGCCGGTGCAGCAACAGCGGCGTGAGGAAGATGCCGCCCCCTGTGCCGGTGAGGCCCGACAGCAGGCCGATCAAGGCGCCTGACGCAAGCGCCGGCACGAGGGGCGGCTCGCTGCTCGCCGGGTCGTCGCGCGAACCGACGACGAAGCGTGCTGCGGCCACCAGCAGCACCCCGCCCAACAACACCTTGAAGGCCTGCGCCGGCAAGCTGAGATGCCCGCCGACAAACGCCAGCGGCACCGCGAGCAGCGCAAAGGGCCAGAACGTGCGCCACGCGAAGTGCCCTGCGCGCATGAAGTGCCAGCTGGCGATGCCAGCGACCAGGATGTTCAGGCACAGCGCCGTCGGCTTGATGACCTCGGGGGCCACGCTGGCCAAGGACATCACCGCGATGTAGCCCGACGCACCGGCGTGGCCGACCGACGAATACAGCACCGCGACGGCGAAGATGGCGGCGCCCAGCCAGAGGACGAACTCGGCGCTCATGGTTCGGGCCAGCTGGAACCAGGGCTCAGCAGCCCACGACCGGCGACGGGCGGTTCGGCGGAACTCCGATGCGGGCCAGGACGTCCTGAAGCGCGCGACAGAGTACGGCCGATTCGTCGGGATCGAACGCGAACGGTGGCATGGCAACCCGGCCACCCTGGCGACTCACTTGCGTTCAACCTTGATCGGATGCGTGAACAGGACGATCCCGAACCAGATGGCAAACGCCGAGTAGATCGCAGCCACTGCGACGACCTCGAGCGCGATGCGCTGGGCGGGGAGTGCCTTCACAAGCGCCACCGCGCCAATCGCGAAGTGGAAGAAGTTCGCCACCGCGACCGGGCGGCTGTAGATGCCACCGATCAGGTTGCCCCGGGCCATCCAGTTCAGCATCGCGAAACTGACGAGCAAAGCGCCGAGCAGCTGGATCAGCAGCACGAGAACCCCTTCCGGGCGTGCCCCGACGTGCACGAGGAGTTCCTGCGGCAAGAACGTGATCGCCACGCCGAGCGCCGCCATGAAGGCGGCACTGAGCATCATCAGGATTCGAGTCTTCATCCGCCGGGAGGTCACTGGGCGACTCGTTGTGGCAAGTTGCCCGCCAAAGGACAACACGGTGCGCCCCGGCTCATTGCACCGCCTCCACCTGCCCGCTGCGCAATGATCGGGTGATCGCCACGCCGATGCGCGTGGCCTCGGTGGCGTCCGACAGCGTCAACGGGGCAGGCGCCTCGCCCTGGCAGGCGGCGACGAAGGCGGCCATCTCGCGCCCGAAGGCCTCACTGAAGCGCTCGACAAAATCGACCAGCACGCGGTGGTGCACCCCGCCCGCGTCGCGGCTTTGCACGCGGTCGCGGTGCCCGCCGACGCCCACGCTGACGCTGCCCGCGGTGCCGATCACCTCGGTGTTCGTATCGAAGCCGTGCGCCATGGTTCGGCTGGCATAGAACTGCGCGCGTGCGCCGCCCTCGAATTCGACGATCGCCAGGCCGTTGTCGACGTCGCCGCAGGCGGCCAGGCCCGGGTGCATCGCGACCGTGCCGCTGGCAAAGGTGCGCAGCGCCTTCGGGTTGCCGAGCATCCAGCGGGCGACGTCGATGTCGTGCACGCTGCAGTCGAGGAAGATGCCGCCCGAGGTCGGCGCGAAGCGCACGAAAAACCCGTCGGGATCGTTCATGTCGCAGCTCTGCGAGCGCACGAGGAAGGGCTGACCGATGCGCCCCGCGTCGATCTGCGCCTTGGCCTCCTGGTAGTGCCGATCGAAGCGGCGCACGAAGCCGACCATCGCGACGAGCCCGGGGTGCTGGCGTGCCACCGCCTCGACGCGCTCGCAAGTCACCACGTCCAGCGCCAGCGGTTTCTCGCAGAAGACATGCTTGCCGGCCTCGAGCGCCGCGATCGTCTGCTCGGCGTGCAGCGTGGTCGGCGTGGCGATCGCGATCGCCTGCACGTTCGGGTCGCGCAGCAGCGCGTCGTAGTGCTCGTAGACAGCGGTGACGCCGAGCTGCGCGCGCGCCCAGCTGCGTTCGCCGGCGTCGACGCTGCAGGCCGCGACGAGCCGTGCTCCGCGCGTGCGCAGCGCCAGCTGCTCGGCGTGGCGCTGGCCCATGCGGCCGAGGCCGACGATGCCGACGTTCAGCATGGCAAGGCCTAGAGTTGCATCACCTTGCCGCCGGCCTGCCACGACTGCGTGGCCGCGTCAGCCAGCTTCTGCGCCTCGACGCCGTCGGTCACCGTGGTGCGAAACGGTGAACCACTTTGCAGGCACTCGAAGAAATGCGCCAGCTCGAGCCGGTAGGCCTCGCGGTAGCGTTGCAGGAAGAAATGCTCGGGCTTGTCGCTGCGCACGCAGTTGCCGTCGAGCTGCACGACCTCGGTCGGGCGGTGGTTGCCGCACTGGAGCATCCCTTTCGAGCCCAGCACCTCGAAGCGCTGGTCGTAGCCGTAGGCCGCGCGCCTGCTGGTGTTGATCTGGCACAGGCGGCCCTTCTTGGTCCGGATCGTGACCACGCTGGAGTCGATGTCGCCGACCTTGGCGATCTCGGGGTCGACCAGCACCGAGCCGTTGGCATACAGCGTGTCGGCCGCGTCGCCGCCGTCGCCGATGTCGCTGCACAGGATCCAGCGGAAGATGTCGAAGTCATGGATCAGCATGTCGCGAAAGATGCCACCCGAACCTTTGAGGTAGTGGGCCGGCGGTGCGCCGGGGTCGCGGCTGGTGACGACGAGCATCTCCGGCACGCCGATCTCGCCGCGCGCCAGGCGAGCCTGGGCTTCGGCGAAGGTCGGGTCGAAGCGGCGCTGGAAGCCGATCATGCAGGCCACACCCGCGGCCTTGACCGCGGCCGCGCATTCGATGGCGCGAGTTACCGACAGGTCCACCGGCTTCTCGCAGAAGATGTGTTTCTTCGCCGCAGCCGCGCGGTGGATCAGGTCGCTGTGCGTGTCGGTCGGCGAGGCGATCACGACGGCGTCGATGCTGGCGTCGGCCAGCACCACCTCGGGCGTCGAGACCTTGGCGCCCAGTTGCCCGGCGAGCTCGGCGGCGCTCGCCGCCACCGGATCGCAGACGAATTTCAGCGTCACGCCGGGCAGCGCGGCGACGTTGCCGGCGTGGATGCGGCCGATGCGGCCAGCGCCGAAGACGGCGACGTTTTTCATGCGAGGTCTCCTGTAGTGAACGACGTCATTCGGGCTGGGCGCCGGGCACCCATTGGTCGTAGTCGACCAGCGCGCCAGTCATCACGCCCGCTTCAGTGCTGAGCATGTAGCTGACGAGCCCGGCCAACTCGTCGGGCTTGGCCAGCTGGCCCATCGGCCGGCCGGCCTCGGCCCTGGCCAGCCAGTCGGCGGGCGCGTTGTGTGCCTTGTGCTGGATCGCCGCTTCGCCGGGCGTATCCATCCAGCCGGCCATCACGCCGTTGCAGCGGATGCGCTGGGCGCGGAATGATTGCGCCACGTTCTTCGTCAGGTTGGCCAGCGTCGCCTTGGAGGCCGAGTACGGCACCAGAAAGGATTGGCCGCAGTGCGCCGATTGCGACAGGATATTGACGATGCTGCCCGGCGCCTTGCGTTCGAGCAGGTGCCTCACCAGTGCCTGCATCAGCAGAAACGGCCCACGGGCATTGATGTCCATCTGCGCCTGCCACATTTCCAGCGTGGTATCGAGCAGGCTGCCCCGGTCGGTGGTGGCGGCCGAATTGACCAGCGCGTTGACCGTGCCCAGGTGCGCGATGGCCTCACCCATCAGCGCGGCGCAATCGTCGGCGCGGCCGACGTCGGCGCGCACGTAGAAGCATTCGGTGCCGAGTGCGCGCACTTGCGCAGCTGCGGCCTGGCCCAGCTCGGCGCGCCGGCCACTGATGACGATGCCCGCAGCGCCCTCCTGGGCCAGGCGCCGCGCCACGGCGAGGCCCAGCCCCTGGGTGCCGCCGGTGATGACGGCGCGGGTGTTGCGGTGGCGCGGGGCGGCTTGGGTGTTCATGGCGGCAGCAGGCGGTTCGGGGCGGCGCCCACTGTAGCGCTCCGCGCTGCGCCTGGCACGCCCTGCCATTCCGTTCCCGAATGGCAGGCGACGCAATCTTCAGTATTCAGCGCCGAGGCGACGCCGATACTTGCGCTCCATCGCGGCAACGCCTCGCAACCCATGGCATCACCGAACGTCGTCCTGGTCCTCGTCGACGACATGGGGTTCTCCGACATCGGCTGCTACGGCGGCGAAGTCCGAACCCCGAACCTCGATCGCCTGGCGCGCGGCGGCGTGCGCTTCTCGCAGTTCTACAACACCGCGCGCTGCAGCCCGTCGCGCGCCTCGCTGCTCACCGGCCTGCACCCGCACCAGACGGGTATCGGCATCCTGACCAACGACGACCGGCCGCGCGGCTACTCGGGCACGATCAACCTGCGTTGCGTGACGATTGCCGAGGCGCTGAAGACGGCCGGCTACTCGACCTGCCTTGCCGGCAAGTGGCACCTCAGCTCCGAGATGCACGAGCCCACCGAGGCCTGGCCGACGCGGCGCGGTTTCGACCGCTTCTTCGGCACGCTCACTGGCTGCGGCTCGTTCTGGCAGCCCGGCACGTTGACGCGCGGCGAGGCGAACGCCGAGGACGAGGCCTTGGCGCCCGGCTTCTACTACACCGACGCGATCACGGACGAGGCTTGCGCCTTCGTGCGCGAGCAAACGCAACCCGGCGCCGGCCCCTTCTTCCTCTACCTGGCCTACACCGCACCGCACTGGCCGCTGCACGCGCGCGAGGAGGACGTGGCCAAGTACGACGGCAGCTTCGACGTCGGCTGGGACCTGCTGCGCGAGCGCCGCATGCAGCGCTTGCGCGACGAAGGCCTGCTCGACGACGCCACGGTGCCGAGCGGGCGCGACCCGACCCAACCGGCCTGGAGCGACACCGAGCACAAGGCCTGGCAGCTGCGGCGCATGCAGGTCTATGCTGCGCAGATCGACCGCGTCGACCAGGGCGTGGGCCGCGTGCTGGCTGAGCTGGAGCAGAGCGGGCAGCTCGACAACACGTTGGTGATCTTCCTGTCGGACAACGGTGCCTCGGACGAATCGCTGCCGCTGGTGGCGCTGGAGCGCTTCAAGCAGCGCCGCGACATCCTGCGGGCGACCACGCGTGATGGGCGCGACGTTCATGTCGGCAACGACTCGGCGGTGATGCCCGGCGGCGAAGACACCTACGCCAGCTACGGCCGCGCCTGGGCGAATCTGTCGAACACACCGTTCCGCTTCTACAAGCGCTGGACCCACGAAGGCGGCATCGCCACGCCCCTGATCGCGCACTGGCCCAGCGGGCGCTTGAGCCCCGGTAGCGTGGTGCGCCGGCCGTTCCAGCTCACCGACGTGCTGCCGACGATCCTCGAGGCCGCCCGCGTGCCCTACCCCACGCGCTACCAGGGCCGCGAGATCCAGGCTTGCGAGGGCCGCAGCTTCCTGCCGGCGCTGCGCGGCACAGCCTCGCCCGACGGCGCGCCGGAGACTCTCTATTGGGAGCACACCGGCAACGCCGCCATCCGGCGCGGGCGCTGGAAGCTGGTGCGCGAGCACCCGAACGCCTGGGAGCTCTACGACATGACGAACGACCGCTGCGAGCTGCACGACGTCGCTACCGCGCACCCGGAGGTCGTGTGTGAACTCAGCGCGGCCTGGCAGGCCTGGGCCGAGCGCGTGGGCGTGATCCCGTGGCAGACGACGCTCGACATCTACCGCCAGGCCGGCAAGCTCGAACGGGAGGCCGCGGGGTGAGCTGCTGCGGCGCGATGGCGATGATCCGTCCCGACGCGGGCACGTGGAGCGCGCCGCGCGCCGCGCGGCGCAAGGCGCTCGACAGCTCGGGCATGGCACACATCCCCGGTGGCCCCTTCCTGATGGGCAGCGACAGCCCAGACACCTTCGTCGACGACGGCGAAGGCCCCGCGCGTGAGGTGCAGCTCTCGCCACACCTGATCGATACCACCGCGGTGAGCAATGCCGCGTTCGCCGAGTTCGTCGCCGACACCGCCTATGTCACCGACGCCGAACGCGAGGGCTGGTCCTTCGTCTTCCACGCGCTGCTGCACCCGCAGGCCCGCTCGGCGGTGCGCGAAGGCGTGGTGCCCGACGCGCCGTGGTGGTTGGCCGTCGAGCGCGCGTGCTGGCACGCGCCGGAAGGCCCGGGCTCGAGCATCGGGACGCGATCGAAGCACCCCGTCGTGCATGTCTCCTGGCACGACGCCTCGGCCTACGCCGCATGGTGCGGCAAGCGCCTGCCCAGCGAGGCCGAGTGGGAGAGGGCCGCGCGCGGCGGCCTGGTCCAGGCGGCGTATCCGTGGGGCGACGAACTCAGGCCCGAAGGACAGCACCGCTGCAACATCTGGCAGGGGCGCTTTCCGGACATCGACACCGGCGACGACGGCTACATCGGCACCTGCCCGGTCGACGCCTTCGAGCCCAATGGCCATGGCCTGTACAACATGTCGGGCAACGTCTGGGAATGGTGCGCCGACCGCTGGGGCCCCGACGAACAACACGATGCCGACCCCGCGCGCCTCATCCGCGGCGGCTCCTACCTCTGCCACGCCTCGTACTGCAATCGCTACCGCGTGTCCGCCCGCCACCACAACCACCCCGCCAGCACCACGGGCCACATGGGTTTTCGCTGTGCCGCGGACGCCCGATGAGCCTGCACACTCGACCGAACCACCCCGAGGAGACAAGACCATGATGTCGATTCAGTCCGCGCTGCGCATGACGGCCGCCGCCGCCCTGCTGACCCCCGCCCTGCACACCCAGGCCCAACCCAAGCCCTTCGTCGATGTCGGCAAGCAGGAGCCGATCACCATCCTCGCGCCGTCGGCGCCGTGGCTGCCAGCCTTCACCAGCCTGGTGGAGCAGTACGAGGCGCAGACCGGCAACAAGATCAAGCTCGACGTCAACCCCTTCGGCGGCGTGCTCGACAAGGCGCGCAACGACGTGCGCGGCGGCGGCGGTACCTATGACGTGCTGCTGCTCGACACGCAGTGGACGATCGAGATGTACGAAGGCGGCTTCCTGACGCCGCTGAAGGACATCGACGCCACCTTCGACACGCCCAAGGAAGTGTTGAGCTTCGGCGACTCGGGCTACTGGAACCAGGCCAAGCGCTGGCGCACCCCCAACGGCGGCAAGCTGATGGCCTTCACCGTGCTGGGCAACGTGCCGATGTGGTACTACCGAGTCGATGTCCTGAAGGAAGCCGGCGTGACGCCGCCGCGCACCGTGGCTGCGGTGCTGGCCTCGTGCGCCAAGCTCACCAAGCCCGGCGTCACTTACGGCGCCGTGATGCGCGGCGAGCGCGGCAACGGCATCCGCTACGAGTGGATGCAGTGGATGTCGGGCAGCGGCGGCAGCGTGGTCAAGGACCCGGAGAACGGCGACTACACCGTCACGATCAACAGCGCCGTCAACAAGACGGCGTTGGACCTGTTCATCGATGTTGCCAAGAAGTGTGGCGCGCCCAACCCGGGCGCCGTCTCGCAGGGCGAGGTGATCCAGCTGCTGGCCACCGGCAAGGCGCTGCAGGGCCAGCTGGTGCTGGCCGCCTGGGCGGGCCTGCAGGATCCGAAGAAGTCGGCTGTCGCCGGCAAGCTCGACGTGCTGCCCGTCCCGCGCATGGCCGACGGCCAGCATGGCGCGGTGATCGGCAACTGGAACTATGCGGTGCCCAAGGGCGCGAAGCAGAAGAAGGCCGCGCTGGCCTTCGCGCGCTGGTTCCTGAGCGAGCCCGCGCAGGTCGCCTACGGCAAGGCCGGCGGCATCCCCGTGCGCAGCGACGTGCTCTCGTCCGACCTGGCCAAGGACCCGATGAACCGCTGGATGCCGGCTTACCTGGAAGCACTGAAGACCGCCAAGCAGGAGCTCGGCTACCAGGAAGGCGCGCAGGTCGAGGCGGTGCTGGGCCTGAAGCTCAACCAGGCGCTGATCGGCGAGCTGAGTTCGGCGCGCGCACTGAACCAGGCGGCGCAGGAGATCAAGGCGATCTTCGAGAAGAATGGGCGCAAGACGGGGCTGGGGGTGGCGCTGGCGGAGTAGCGGATTCGCGATCACGGCTACGCGCCCGCCAGCTTGCTTTGGCTTGACGCATGCTGCGCATGCAGCCTATAAGGCCTGCGCGGCTTCACGATGAGGCAAGGGAGGCGGCGGGTCCGCAGCCTCCCGAGCCACGCATGCAAGGCGGAATGCTCCGGCATCAAGGTAGAGTTCGGAATGAGCCGCTTACTCAACATGAACCTCGGCACTGTCGAGGCGCGCGCAACGACCGCCACTGCAGCGCGAGCCGCCACGCGGTCGGCACCCCGATTTCCGTCGGCCATGCGCTGTCGGCCGCAATGAAGGCGGCCTGAGCAGTGCCGTCGGGCTCCCCGTCCGACCGCGGGCGACGGCGCTTCCATGGCCGTGTGCTGGCCGGCGCGCTGGCCGCGCACCTGGACGTGCTCGCCGCCGGCGACGAGCGCCCGGTGACCGGCCAGTGGGTGCACGCCTATGCGGCCTTCGGCCGCCCGGCGCTTGGCCCGCAGTTCACGCACTACCCCTACGTGAACCCGGACGCGCCCAAGCGCGGCACGCTGTACCTCAGCAACCCCGACCGCCGCTCGAGCTTCGACAAGTTCAACTACTTCACGCTCAAAGGCGAGGCCCCGGCCGGGTTGGTGCACTTCATGCACGAGACACTGGCTTGGCGAGGCGCTGACGAGCGCATGACCATGTACGGCCTGCTCGCCGAAGCCATGCTCGTGGCGCCGGACAAGTCATCGATCACGTTCCGCCTCCACCCGAAGGCACGCTTCTCCAACGGCGATCCGGTGCTGGCCGAGGACGTGAAATTCAGCTTCGAGATGGCCTCGGGGCCGAAGGCCGATCCGGGCTGGCAGACTCTTCTCGCAGTCGCCTCGGCGGCCGTCGTGATCGACGAGCGCACGGTGCGCTTCGAGATGAAGGATCGCAGCAACGACGCGTTGTTCCAGATCGGCACGCTGATGCAGGTGTTCTCGCGCAAGTGGGCGCCGGGCAAAGCTTTCGACGAGATCGTCTCCGAATACCCGATCACCAGCGGCCCCTACACGATCGACCGCGTCGAGGGCGGGCGCCGCATCGAATTCAAGCGCCGCGCCGACTACTGGGCGTGGGATCTGCCGGTGCGGCGCGGGTTCTTCAACTTCGACCGCGTCGTCTACCGCTTCTACCAGGACGAGGACGTGATGACCGAAGCCTTCAAGGCCGGCGAGTTCGACATCCTGCGCGCCTACCGTGCTCGCGTCTTCGCACGTGCGCACCGCGGCCCGAAGTGGGACGACGGCCGCATCGTCAAGGCCGTCTGGGACACCGAGACCGTCGAAGCGCTGCAGTCGTACCAGCTCAACCTTCGCCGCCCGGTGTTCCAGGACGTCCGCGTGCGCGAGGCGATCGGCCTGGCCTTCGATTTCGAGCAGAGCAACCGCTACAAGACCTTCAAGCACGCCGACAGCCTGTTCAACAACTCCGAGTTCGCGGCCGAGGGCCTGCCCTCGGCGGGCGAGCTCGCCCTGCTGGAACCCTTCCGCAGCGAGCTGCCGAAGGAAGTGTTCGGCCCACCGTACCGTGCGCCGCGCACGGCCGATGACCCGCTGGCACTGCGTCGCAACCTGCTGAAGGCGCGCTCGCTGCTCGAGAGCGCCGGTTGGAAGCTGGCGACCGATGGCGGGTTGCGCAATGCGAAGGGCGAGGTTCTCGAATTCGAGTACCTCGCGGCCGGGGAGAGTGTTGTGCGCGAGATCGAGTGGGGGCGCAACCTCGAAAAGCTCGGCGTCAAGCTCGCGATCCGCAAGGTCGACTACGCTCTGTACGCGCGCCGGCTGCAGGAGTACGACTTCGACACGACGACGATCGTCGAAGGCCACTACACGCTGCCCAACGCATCGGACTACCTGCGTCTGTACGGCAGCAAGTCGGCCGACGAGAAGGGCAACAACAACTACCGCGGCGTCAAGAGCCGGGCGGTCGACCATGTGCTCGATGCCATGGGCCGGGCCGAGACGCTGCTGCAGCTGCGCGACGCCTGCCGGGCGCTGGACCGCATCGTGATGTGGAACCATTGGCAGGTGCCGCAGCTTTACGCGGCCAATATCACGCTGTCGTACTGGAACAAGTTCGGCATTCCGGCACAGCGCCCGCGCTTCTTCACCGTGTCGGTGACACAGGATCTGGAGCCGCAGCTCGCCTGGCCCGAACTGACCTGGTGGGCCAAGGGCTGACATGCTGGGCTACATCCTCAAGCGCCTGCTACTGATGATCCCGACGCTGATCGGCGCGTTGACGGTCACCTTCGTCGTCATCCAGTTCGTGCCCGGCGGCCCGGTCGAGCAGGCGATGACCAAGGGCCGTGTCGGCGCCGGCGACAGCGGCTACCGCGCGCGCGGCGACAGCGATGCCAAGCAGATTGAGGCGCTGAAGAAGCTCTATGGTTTTGACAAACCGGTGCACGTGCGCTACGTCGAAATGCTGGCCGGCTTCGCGCGCTTCGACCTCGGCACCAGCTTCGCGCAGAACAAGCCGGTGTGGCAGTTGATCCGGGAGAAGTTGCCGGTCTCGATCAGCCTCGGGTTGTGGACCTTCCTCGTCTCGTACCTGATCTCGGTGCCGCTGGGCATCGCGAAGGCGGTGCGCGAGGGCAGCGCGTTCGACGTCGTCACGACGCTGGCGATCCTGGTGGGCTACGCCATTCCGGGATTCGTGCTCGGCGTCTTTCTCATCGTGCTGTTTGCCGGCGGCACCTTCTGGGAGCTGTTCCCGCTGCGTGGGCTCGTCTCCGAGAACTGGGCCGAACTGTCGTGGCCGGCTCGCATCGCCGACTACTTCTGGCACCTGGCGATGCCGCTCACCTGCCTGGTGATCGGCAGCTTCGCGACGATGACGTTCCTGACGAAGAACACCTTCATCGAGGAGATGCGCAAGCAGTACGTGCTGGTCGCGCGGGCGAAGGGCTTGTCGCAGCAACGCGTGCTGTGGAAACACATCTTCCGCAACGCACTGATCCCGATCGTCACCGGCTTCCCGTCTGCCTTCATCGGCGCCTTCTTCACTGGGGCGCTTCTGATCGAGACCCTGTTCTCGCTCGACGGGCTGGGGCTGCTCGGCTACGAGTCGATCATCCGGCGCGACTACCCGGTGGTGCTGGGCTCGCTCTACCTCTTCACGCTGATGGGCCTGGTCGTCAAGCTCGTCTCCGACGTGCTGTACACGCTGGTCGACCCGCGCGTGCAGTTCGGAGCGGTGGGACGGTGAGCGTCGATCGGCCGCTCCGGAGACGCTCGCGCCCCCCTGGGGGGCCGGCGCGCAGCGCCTTGGGGGCAGTATGAGCACCGTGCCGTCGATCGCGCTGTCGCCGGGCCGGCGGGCCTGGTTGCGCTTTCGCCGCAACCGGGTCGGCTTCGTGTCGTTCTGGCTGCTGATCGCACTGCTGCTGCTGAGCCTGGTGGCTGAAATCGTCTGCAACGACCGCCCGTTCGTTGCTGTCTACGAAGGGCAGTGGAGCTTTCCGGTATTGCACAACCCGCCCGAGCGCGCCTACGGCGGCGACTTCGACACCGCGACCGACTGGAAAGACCCGTTCATTGCGCAGCAGTTTGCCAAGCCCGGCAACTGGCGGCTGCACACCTTGAATCCGCATTCGGCGGACTCGGTCGACGCCTTCGCGCGTGCGCCGAATCCGGCGCCGCCGAGCGCACTCAACTGGCTCGGCACCGACGAGGCGGGGCGCGACATGGTGGCGCGCCTGCTCTACGGCTTTCGGGTCAGCCTGCTGTTCGGCCTGGCGCTCACCGCGGTCGGCACGCTGATCGGGCTGGCGATGGGCGCGCTGCAGGGCTACTTCGGCGGCCGCATCGACCTCGGGCTGCAGCGGTTGATCGAAGTCTGGGCGTCGATCCCGGAGCTGTATCTGCTGATCATCTTCGCGTCGATCTTCGCGCCGTCGCTGCTGCTGCTGCTGGTGCTGTTGTCGTTGTTCGGCTGGATCGGCCTGTCGGACTACGTGCGCGCCGAGTTCCTGCGCAACCGCGGGCTCGAGTTCATGAAGGCGGCGCGCGCACTCGGCCTGTCGAACGCGCAGATCATTTGGCGCCACCTGCTGCCGAATTCGCTGACGCCCGTCATCACCTTCCTGCCGTTTCGCATGAGCGACGCGATCCTGGTGCTCGTGTCGCTCGACTTCCTCGGACTGGGCGTGCCGCCAGGGACGCCGTCGCTGGGCGACCTGGTGCGCCAGGGCAAGAGCAATCTCGATGCCTGGTGGATCATCGTGCCCACCTTTGCGGCGCTGACGATGACGCTGCTGCTGCTCACGTTCATCGGCGAAGCACTGCGCGACGCCTTCGACACGCGCAAGTCATGAGCGGCAGCGCCCTTCTCGAGGTCGACCGCCTGAGCGTGCGCTTCGGCGCGAGCACCGTCGTCGACGAGGTCTCGTTCGCGATCGCACCGGGCGAGAAGTTTGCGCTCGTCGGCGAGTCGGGGTCGGGCAAGTCGATCACCGCGCTGTCGGTGCTGCGGCTGGTGGACAGTGCAACGACCACCGGCGCGATCCGCTTTGCCGGCGCCGACCTGGTCGCCAAGAGCGAGCGCGAGATGCGCGGCATTCGTGGCGCGCGCATCGGCATGATCTTCCAGGAGCCGATGACGGCGCTGAACCCGCTGTACACGGTGGGCAACCAGATCGGCGAAGTGCTCGAACTGCACCAGGCGCTGCGTCCGAATGCGGCTCGCGCACGTGCCGTCGAGCTGCTCGCGCGCACGGGGATCCCGGATCCCGAGCGTGGCGTCGATGCCTATCCGCACCAGCTCTCCGGCGGCCAGCGCCAGCGCGCGATGATCGCGATGGCCCTGGCCTGCAAGCCCGAACTGCTGATCTGCGATGAACCGACCACGGCCCTCGACGTCACGATCCAGGCCCAGATCCTCGCCTTGCTCGACGAGTTGCAGGCCGAGATGGGCGTGGCGCTGCTGTTCATCACGCACGACCTCAACCTGGTGCGCCGATTCACGCACCGCGTGGGCGTGATGGAGCGCGGCAAGCTGGTCGAGCTGGGCGAGACGGCCGCCGTGTTCGCCAACCCGCAGCATGCCTACACGAAGAAGTTGATGGCGAGCCGGCCCCAGCGCGTCGTGCAGCCGGTGCCTGCCGATGCGCCGCCATTGCTGGAGGCCCGCGCTCTTGGCGTCGACTTTCCGGTGCGCTCCGGCTGGTTCAAGCGCACGGCCATCCATGCCGTGCTCGACGCCACGCTGCAGCTCAGGCGCGGCGAAACCTTGGGCATCGTCGGCGAGTCGGGCTCCGGCAAGACGACGCTGGGCATGGCCTTGCTCGCGCTGCAACCGATCGCCGGTGGTGAGGTGCATCTGGACGGCGAGCGCATCGACAATGCCGGGCGCGACACGCTGCGCCGCGTACGGCGGCGCCTGCAGGTGGTGTTCCAGGATCCGCTCGCGTCGCTGTCGCCGCGAAGGACGATCGGCCAGATCGTCGGCGAAGGGCTCGCGTTGCATCAACCCGAGCTCACGGCCACCGAGCATGAAAGGCGCGTGCTCGCGATGCTCGACGAGGTCGGCCTGTCGCAGCGACATGGCGTGGACCACGTGTTGCAGCGCTACCCGCACGAATTCTCCGGTGGCCAGCGCCAGCGCATCGCGATCGCGCGTGCCGTGGTGCTGGAACCCGAAGTGCTGGTGCTCGACGAACCGACCTCGGCGCTCGACGTATCGGTACAGCAGCAGGTGCTGCAACTGCTCGGGGACCTGCAGCGGCGCCACGGCTTGGCCTATGTCTTCATCAGTCACGATCTGGCCGTCGTTCGCGCAATGTCGCACCGCGTGTTGGTCATGCAAGCCGGCCGCGTCGTCGAGGAAGGCGAGGCCGAAGCCCTGTTTGCGGCGCCGCGCGAGGCCTACACGCGCGAGCTGCTGGCGGCCGCGCACCTCGCGTAGGACGCCGCCTCGCAGGAGATCAAGGCGATCTTCGACAAGGGCGGAAGGAGTACGGGGGTGAGGGCGGCGCTGGCGGAGTCGCGACGAAGCCTCAATGGGCCGTGGCGTCTGGAAATGCGCAGCGAAG
>Ga0209254_10000451_pt1 | contig 33104 bp, 34 predicted proteins | sample FrelakmetDIP11DI_FD_187148 | JGI IMG/M metagenome (GOLD analysis project Ga0209254, IMG submission 187148) | Freshwater lake sediment microbial communities from the University of Notre Dame, USA, for methane emissions studies - DIP11 DI (SPAdes)... | ecosystem: Environmental > Aquatic >... | reverse complement strand
GCCGATCATCGTGGTCACGCCCGACATCAGCGCTTCCTCGATCTGCTGCGGGCAGATGAAGTGGATGTGCGTGTCGATGCCGCCGGCGGTGACGATCATCCCCTCGCCGGCGATCACCTCCGTGCCGGCGCCGATCGGGATCGTCACCGCAGGCTGGATGTCCGGGTTGCCCGCCTTGCCGACCTTCCAGATGCGGCCGTTCTTGAGGCCGATGTCGGCCTTGACGACGCCCCAGTGGTCGACGATCAGCGCGTTCGTGATCACCGTGTCGGCGACGTCGGCGGATACCCGCTGGCTCTGCCCCATGCCGTCGCGGATCACCTTGCCGCCGCCGAACTTCACCTCCTCGCCGTAGACGGTGTAGTCCTTCTCCACCTCGATCCACAGCTCCGTGTCGGCGAGCCGCACGCGGTCGCCGACCGTCGGGCCGAACATCTCGGCGTAGGCCTGCCGGCCGATCCTGAGCGTCATGGCGTGATCCTCGCGGTCTTCGCTGCGCGGCTCGCGGCGATCATTTCTTCAGCTTGCCCATGACGCGGCCGGCGAAACCGTACACCTTGCGGTCGCCGGCGAGCGCCACGAGCTCCACCGTGCGCGTCTGCCCCGGCTCGAAGCGCACGGCGGTGCCGGAGGCCACGTTGAGCCGGCAGCCATACGCGGCCTTGCGATCGAACGCGAGCGCGTCATTGGTCTCGAAGAAGTGGTAGTGCGAGCCGACCTGGATCGGCCGGTCGCCGGTGTTCGCGACTTCGATGGTCACCGTCTTGCGGCCGACGTTCAGATCGAGCTCGCCGTCCGCCACCTGCATCTCGCCGGGAATCATCGCGATGGCTCCCTACACGATGGGGTTGTGCACGGTCACGAGCTTGGTGCCGTCCGGAAAGGTGGCCTCGACCTGGATCTCGGGGATCATCTCGGGCACGCCCTCCATGACGTCCTCGCGCGCGAGGACCTTCGCGCCGTCGCTCATCAGCTCGGACACCGTTCGGCCGTCCCGCGCGCCCTCCATGATCGCGGCGGTGATCAGCGCGACCGCTTCCGGGTAGTTGAGCTTCAGGCCGCGCGCCTTGCGCCGCTCAGCGAGCAGCGCGGCGGTGAAGACGAGCAGCTTGTCCTTCTCCCTCGGGGTCAGCTCCATGCGGGGCGCTCCATACCCTTCCTGTCGGGCAGTATGCGGATTGCAGCCAGCCGCGTCGGCGAAGGCATCACGTGCTCCAGATGCGCGGCGCGGCAGCGGCGCGACCGACGGTCGGTGGCCGCAGCACTTCCCACGCCGCGCGAAAGTACGCGCGCGCGGCCTCCGTGCTGCCCCCGAGGTAGCGCACCACCGCGACCTCCGGCATCGCGGTGACCGCTCCCTCTCCGGAACGCGGTGCGAGCTGCCGCAGTCGATCGAGCGTGCTGCGATCGGCAGAGAGGGTGGCGACGAACGTGCCGAACACCGGGTGCGAGTCGAGCCCTGCGGGAGATGCGGCGAGCCGCGCGCCGGCGGTGAGCACGCCGCGCTCGATCCAGATCGGTCGCCCGTCGCGCTCGATCGTGGTCGCAAGCGCGAGCGAACCGTGCTCGAAGCGCTCGCCCGACGCCGTGCGTCCCAGGCACACGAGCTCCCAGCCGAGGAACGCTGCCGAGCCGCGCAGTCGCACCTGCGTCGCGAGCGAGGCGACCGCACCGTCGTACACGATCGACTCCTGCGGCAGCCATTCGAGCGCTGCGCCGTCGTGCACGTCGACAGCGATACCCTGCTCGGCGGCGGACCCCAACGACCGGTACCACTTCGCGGCTCCGGGCGTCGTCAGCAGCGCGTGGCCGCCTTCGGCGACGTCGGCCAGCAGCGAGAGACGATCGCCGCCGGCGATCCCCGCGGGCGGGTGCACGACGATGGCGTGGCACACCTCCGGCCCTTCGGGATGCAGCGGCTTCTGCACGACGAGCGGCCCGTCGTGGCGGCGCGAAGCGAGCACGGTGCGCTCGCCGCGGCGCGCGAAGCCGAGCGCGAGCTCGGCGCACCAGCCCTGCGCGGCGATCGGATCGGGGCCCCCCATGCGCGCATCATGCGGAAACGGCGCGACGCGGGCAAGGCGTCCGCGCGGCGGCACCACACGCTGCGGTCATACCGCGAGCAATTCGCGCACGCCGTCGCGCTCCATGTCCTCGCCGCGGCCGCGCTTCACGATCTCGCCGCGCTCCATGACGAGGTACTGGTCGGCGAGCGACTTCGCGAAATCGTAGTACTGCTCGACGAGCAGGATCGACATGTCGCCGCGTGCCGCAAGCGCGCGGATGGCGCGTTCGATGTCCTTGATGATCGACGGCTGGATGCCCTCGGTCGGCTCGTCGAGGATGAGGAGCTTCGGCCCCATGGCGAGCGCGCGGCCGATCGCGAGCTGCTGCTGCTGGCCGCCCGACAAGTCTCCGCCGCGGCGCCGGAGCATCTGCCGCAGCACGGGAAACATCGCGAAGATCTCGTCCGGCACCCGACTCAGCCGCGGCCGCGAGGCGAGCCCCATCTCGAGGTTCTCTCCGACCGAGAGCCGCGGGAAGATCTCGCGGCCCTGCGGCACGTAACCGATGCCCGCGCGGACGCGTTCGAACGGCTTCGCGTGCGTGATGTCCCTGCCGTCGAACACGACGGTGCCCTTCCGCGCCGTCACCAGGCCCATCAGGCAGCGGAGCAGCGTGGTCTTGCCGACGCCGTTGCGTCCGAGCAGCGCCGTCACCTTGCCCGCCGGCACCTCGAACGAGAGGTTGCGCAGGATGTGGCTGCCGCCGTAGTACTGGTTGAGGGTGTCGACGTTCAGCATTCGGGGATCAGGGATCGGGGATCAGGAATCAGGGATCAGGGATCAGAATCGCAACTTGACGCTTGGCGAGCTTACGCGACCGGCACGGAGGCGCTGATTCCTGAATCTGACCTCTGATCCCTGGGGCGCCTTCAGCGCCCCAGGTAGACCTCGATCACCCGCGGGTCGGCCTGCACCTGGTCGAGCGGACCTTCGGCGAGCACGTGACCCTCGTGGAGCACGGTGACTCGCTTCGCGATGCGGCCGACGAACGCCATGTCGTGCTCGACGACGACGAGCGAGTGCTTGCCGGCGAGCGACAGGAACAGCTCGGCGGTGCGCTCGGTCTCGTCGTCGCTCATGCCGGCCACCGGCTCGTCGAGGAGCAGGAGCTTCGGGTCCTGCATGAGCAGCATGCCGATCTCGAGCCATTGCTTCTGGCCGTGCGAGAGGAGTCCCGCCGTCCGGTCGGCCGCGGATTCGAGGCGGATCAAGCGGAGCGTCTCCGCGATGCGGTCGCGATCCCCGGACGAGAGCCTCGCGCGCAGCGTGCGCCGGACGCGCTTGTCGGTCTTCATCGCGAGCTCGAGATTCTCGAACGCGCTGTGCTGCTCGAAGATCGTCGGCTTCTGGAACTTGCGGCCGATTCCCGCCTGCGCGATCTCGGCCTCGCTCAGGCGCGTCAGGTCGATGGTCTGGCCGAAGAAGGCGGTGCCCTGGTCCGGCCGGGTGCGGCCGGTGATGACGTCCATCATCGTCGTCTTGCCGGCACCGTTCGGGCCGATCACGCAGCGCAGCTCGCCGGCGTCGATCACGAGCGAAAGGTCGTTCAGCGCCTTGAAGCCGTCGAAGCTGACGGTGACCGAGTCGAGCGTGAGGACGGTGCCGTGCGAGAGGTCGAGGCCGTCGGTGACGACGTGACCGCCTGCCTGGGAGCCGGCGGGGACGTCCAGCTCCACGAGCCCGGTTGACGCTTCGCTCATGCCGCCTCCCTCCGCTCGCGCCACTGCCGCAGCAGGCCGACGACGCCGTTCGGCATGAAGAGCGTCACGGCGACGAACAGCGCGCCGAGCACGAACAGCCACCACTCGGGGAACATCTGGGTGAAGAGGCTCTTGCCGCCGTTCACGAGGAACGCGCCGAGCACTGCGCCGACCAGCGTGCCGCGGCCGCCCACGGCCACCCAGATCGCCATCTCGATCGAGTTCGCCGGCGACATCTCGCTCGGGTTGATGATCCCGACCTGCGGCACGTAGAGCGCGCCGGCGATGCCGCAGAGCACGGCCGAGAGCGTCCACACGAAGAGCTTGTAGTGCAGCGTGTTGTAGCCGCAGAACATGACGCGGCTCTCGGCGTCGCGGATCGCGGCCAGCACCCGCCCGTAGCGCGAGGTGACGAGCCAGCGGCCGAGCAGGAGCGTGCCGAGCAGCGCCGCGCCGGTGATGACGAAGAGCGCCATGCGCGTCTCCGGCGTGGCGATGGTGAAGCCGAGGATGCGCTTGAAGTCGGTGAAGCCGTTGTTGCCGCCGAAGCCGGTCTCGTTCCTGAAGAAGAGCAGCATGGCGGCGTAGGTGAGCGCCTGCGTGATGATCGAGAAGTAGACGCCCTTGATCCGCGAGCGGAACGCGAAGTAGCCGAAGACGTAGGCGAGCAGCCCCGGCACCAGCACGATGAGCAGCGCCGCCCACCAGAACTGGTCGGTGTTCCACCAGTGCCAGGGGAAGTCCTTCCAGTCGAGGAACACCATGAAGTCGGGCAGGTCGCTCTTGTAGACCCCCTCGCGGCCGATCTGCCGCATGAGGTACATGCCCATGGCATAGCCGCCGAGCGCGAAGAAGAGTCCGTGGCCGAGCGAGAGGATGCCCGCGTAGCCCCACACGAGATCGAGCGCGACCGCGGCCATGGCGTAGCACATGATCTTGCCGATCAGCGTCACCCAGTACGCCGAGACGTGGAACGGGCTCGTCTCCGGCACGACGAGGTTCAGCACCGGGAACACCGCGAAGACCACGAGCGCGGCGACGCCGAGCGCGAGCCAGCCGCGCGGGCTGTAGAGGCGCGCTCTTCCGGGAAGCGCGAGTGCCGGCGGCGCGAGCGGGACGCCGCGGCTCACGGCTTCCATGCGGCGTCCTGCCCTCCCCCTTCCAGGGGGAGGGTCGGGGTGGGGGTGCAGCGGTGAACGAGCGCCGTGCTCGGCGAATGCCCGCACCCCCATCCCCGGCCCTTCCCCCTGAAGAGGGGGCAGGGGAAGGGAGGCGGCGGCGGCAGTCGAATGGCGTTCATGCCTCGACCGCCCGGCCCTTCAGGGCGAAGAGACCCTGCGGGCGCTTCTGGATGAAGAAGATGATGAAGACGAGGACGGCGATCTTGGCGAGCACCGCCCCCGACCACGACTCGAGCACCTTGTTCACGAACCCGAGGCCGAGCGCCGCGAGCACGGTGCCGGCGAGCTGGCCGACACCGCCCAGCACCACCACCATGAACGAGTCGATGATGTACGCCTGCCCGAGGTCGGGGCCGACGTTGCCGATCTGCGAGAGCGCAACGCCCGCGAGGCCCGCGATGCCGCAGCCGAGTCCGAAGGCGAGTGTGTCGACGCGACCGGTCGGCACGCCGACGCAGCTCGCCATCGCACGGTTCTGCGTGACGCCGCGCACGAAGAGTCCGAGGCGCGTCCGCGTCAGCACGAGCCACATCGCAACCAGCACCGCAGCGGCGAAAAGGATGATCAGCACGCGGTTCCAGGGCAGGATGACGCTCGGCAGCAGCTCGATCCCGCCGGACATCCAGGACGGGTTCTCCACGGCCACGTTTTGCGCGCCGAAGATCGAACGCACGGTCTGCATGAGGATCAGGCTGATGCCCCAGGTGGCGAGCAGCGTCTCCAGCGGGCGGCCGTAGAGATAGCGGATCACGGTGCGCTCGAGGATCATGCCGACCAGCGCGGCGACGACGAACGCCGCGGGGATCGCGGCGACGACGTACCAGTCGAAGGAGCCCGGCGCGTGGCTGCGGAAGAGGTTCTGCACGACGTAGGTCGTGTACGCGCCCACCATGATCAGCTCGCCGTGGGCCATGTTGATGACGCCCATCAGGCCGTAGGTGATCGCTAGGCCGAGCGCGGCGAGGAGCAGGATGCTGCCGAGGCTGATGCCGCTGAAGAAGAGACCGGCGCGCTCGCCCCACACCAGGCTCTTCTCGATCTCGCGCAGGCTGCGCGCGGCTGCAGCGCGTACTTCCTCGTCGGGCTCGGCGAAGCTGCCGTCCTTCTTCTTCTCGATCAGAGCCAGCAGGAGCGTCTTCGAGGCGGGCTGCTGCGAGCGGCCGAGCTGCTCGATCGCGGCGATGCGGATCGCCTTGTCGCTCGAGGCGAGCTCGATTGTCGCCTGCGTCGTCTCGAGCAGCGGCTTCACCTGCGGGTCGGTCTCGCGCTCGAGCGCCTTCTTCACGAGCGGCAGCGAAGCCTCGTCGGCATTGCTCGCCAGCTCGCGGGCGGCCGCGAGGCGCACCGCACGGTCGGGCGAGACGAGCTTCAGTGCCGCGATCGCACCGGCAAGCTCGCGCCGCAGGCGGTTGTTCGCGACGACATCCTCGAGATCGGCGGGCGGCGGATCGACCCCCTCGCCGGTCAGCGCATCCACGACCTTGCCGTCGCGCGCGATGAACACGCGCTTGCCGGAGGCCTGCAGTTCGCCGGCGGCGAGCGCCTCCAGCAGCGGGATGACCTTCGGGTCGCCTTCGGTGACCAGCGCACTGATCGCCTCGCTCTTCTCGTCGGGCTCGCCGAGGGCGAGCTTCTCCAGCGCCGTGGCATCGAGCGCGAGCGCAGGCCGCGCGAGGATCGCGCCGAGGAGGAGCAGCAGGAGTGCGAGTCGGGAGCGGAGCGTCACGAGCGGGTCGGGCGGATGCGGTGAGACAAGGCGTGCAGGCGGCGCAGGGCCGCCGCGATGCGCGATCCGGAGGCGCACGGCCCCGCGACGGGGCCGTGCCTCAGGAGCGGCCGGTGACCCGGCACGCCGTCACTTCTTCGCCGCGACTTCCGGCTCGTCCTTCTTCTTGTCGTTGCCGGGAATGAACGGGCTCCACGGCTGCGCGCGGATCGGTCCGGGCGTCTTCCAGACGACGTTGAACTGGCCGTCGGGCTTGATCTCGCCGATGAACACCGGCTTCCAGAGATGGTGGTTCTTCTCGTCCATCTTGATCTTGAAGCCGTCGGGCGCCTGGAACTCCTGGCCGGCCATCGCGGCGATCACCTTGTCGGTGTCGAAGCTCTTCGCCTTCTCGACCGCCTGCTTCCACATGTGGATGCCGATGTAGGTCGCCTCCATCGGGTCGTTGGTGATCGGCCTGTCGGCGCCCGGCAGCTTCTTCGCCTTGGCGTACTCCGCCCACTTCTTCTTGAACTCGTCGTTCGCGGGGTTCTTGAGCGACATGAAGTAGTTCCATGCCGCGAGATGACCGACGAGCGGCTTGGTGTCGACGCCGCGCAGCTCCTCCTCGCCGACCGAGAAGGCCACGACCGGGACGTCGGTCGCCTTCAGGCCCTGGTTGCCGAGCTCCTTGTAGAACGGCACGTTCGAGTCGCCGTTGATGGTCGAGATCACCGCGGTCTTGCCGCCGGCGGAGAACTTCTTGATGTTGCCGACGATCGTCTGGTAGTCGGTGTGGCCGAACGGCGTGTAGACCTCCTCGATGTCCTTCTCGTCCACGCCCTTCGACTTCAGGAACGCGCGCAGGATCTTGTTCGTCGTGCGCGGGTAGACGTAGTCGGTGCCGAGCAGGAAGAAGCGCTTGGCGCCGCCGCCTTCCTTGCTCATCAGGTACTCGACCGCCGGGATCGCCTGCTGGTTGGGGGCCGCGCCGGTGTAGAACACGTTCTTCGAGAGCTCCTCGCCCTCGTACTGCACAGGATAGAAGAGGAGGCCGTTCAGTTCCTCGAAGACCGGAAGTACCGACTTGCGCGACACGGACGTCCAGCAACCGAACACCGCCGCGACCTTGTCCTGCGAGATGAGCTGGCGCGCCTTCTCCGCGAAGAGCGGCCAGTTCGAGGCGGGATCGACCACCACAGGCTCGATCTTCATGCCCATCACGCCGCCCTTCGCGTTGATCTCGTCGAAGGTCATCAGCGCGACGTCCTTGAGCGAGGTCTCGCTGATCGCCATCGTTCCCGAGAGCGAATGCAGCACGCCGACCTTCACCGTCTTCTGCTGGGCGAAGAGGCTGGTCGAGCCGAAGGCGAGCGAGACGCTCGCGGCGGTGACGGATACGAGCTTGACGAATTTCCTGCGTTGCATGGAGGGCCCCCGAGGTGTGTTGTTGCCGAACTGCGCGCGCGACGAGCACGTCGGGGGAGCGGCATTCGCAAGGGCCATGCCACGCGCATGGCGACCCGATACGGCCATGATTCGACTGGGAGAAACGCCAGCTTCGGCGCGCTCGGGCGACCGCCGCCGAAGGTGGCTGCCGTGACATGGTGCACACTGCACGCGCCCGCGCACCTTCGCGGTGCTGTGCATCCGTAAACCGCCACGACCCGAACGCCGGGCCTCCGGGGGCATTGCCGGGGAGGGCCCTAGACCCCGTGGAACAGGCGGCAGGAGCGCCGCCGGGAAGAAGGCTCGACCGGGAGGGAGTGCTGCGCTACGGCCGCGCCGCATGCCATGCGCATGAAGAGACCGCCGGCAAGCGGCGGTCTCCTTCGATGGGAAGCGCTACGGTCAGAGCTGGCGCGACAGGAACTCGAGGCTGCGCCCACGGGCCAGCGCGGCGGTCGGCTGGTCGTAGGCGGGGCGCTCCCAGCAGTTGAAGCCGTGATCGACGTTGGGGTAGACGTGCACGCTGGTGCCCGGCCTGCCGGCGAATTTTTCCTTGACCTTCTCGACGCCCGCCAGCGGGATGTACGCGTCGGCGCCGGCGAAATGGAACAGCACGGGCACCTTGACCTTGTCGGCTTCGCCGAGCTGGTCGGGGATGCCGCCGCCGTAGTAGCACACCGCCGCGTCCACGCCGGCGTTCGCCGCGCTCAGGAAGGAGAGCAGCCCGCCCATGCAGAAGCCGAGCGACGCCACCTTGCCCTTGCACTCGGGGAGCGCGCGCAGCGCCTTGACGGTCGCGGCGAGGTCGCCGACGGCCTTGCCGAAGTCCATCTTCTGCAGGAAGGCGAAGCCCTTCTCGAAGCTCTTGTCGTCGTAGCCGAGGTCCACCATCGGCTGCATGCGCCAGAAGATGTCGGGCGCGAGCACGGTGTAGCCGTCCATCGCCCATTGGTCGGCGACGGCGCGGATGTGCGTGTTGACGCCGAAGATCTCCTGGACGAGCAGGATGCCGGGGCCCTTGCCCACCGGCGGAAGGGTCAGATAGCCCTTGAAGCTGCCGCCGTCGGCAGCGGGAATGTCGATCCAGCGCGAGCTCATCGGTTCTCCTTCGTGGGGGTGGGCGGTGACGGCCTCATGGGACGAGACCGCGGCGCGGTTTCGGCGCCGCGGGAGCGTATCGTAACGGCGTCGCGCGGTCGGTTGCGGTCGCTCGTCGCTCCACGGCGAGCTGCCAGCATTCGTCCGCGCTCTGCATCCACGTTTCCCGCTGCCGCTCGTCTCCCGGATCCCGCGTCATGGTCGGTCGCCGCCGCGCGGTCCTGCCGGTCTGTCTCCTGGCGCTCGCTTCGGTGCCGGCGTTCGCGGACAGCCGTCGCCCGTCGGTCTCTGGCGCATCGTCGACGACGGCACCGGCGAGCCGCGCGGACTGATCCGCATCGAGGCGGTCGGCGATCGGCTCGAAGGAACGAGCGAGAAGACCTTCCCGCATCCCGGCGAGCCGGCGCAGCCGTTGTGCGACAAGTGACCCGGCGCGCGCCGCGGCAAGCCGGTGATCGGGATGACCATCATGACCGGTCTGCGCCGGTCGGGAGATGGCTGGAGCTACGCCTTCAGGACGCGGTCGTAGAACGCGAGCAGCGCGCCGTTGAAGGCCTCGGGCTGCTCGACGTTCGCGAGGTGCGCGGCGTCGGGGATGATCTCCAGCTCCGAGCCGGGCAGGTGCTCGTGGATCTCGCGCGCCATCGCGACCGGCGTCCCCGGGTCGTCGGCGCCGACGATCACGAGGGCGGGGCAGCGAAGCGTCGGCAGCCGGCTCGTCACGTCGATCCTGGGCAGCGCGTGCGAGCAGCCGACGTAGCCGGCCACCGGCGTTGCGCGGATCGCCGCCGCGATCGGCGCTATGCGCTCCGGGTGCGCGTCGCGGAACGGCGCGGTGAACCAGCGCTCCAGAGTCGGCTGCACGAGCGGCTCGAGCCCCTCGGCCTCGGCGGTCGCGATGCGCTGCTGCCACAGCGGCCAGACGTCCGGCGGGTAGCGGCTCGTGGTGTCGGCGAGCACGAGGCTCGCGACCCGGTCGGGATGCGCGAGCGCGAACGTCTGGGCGATCATGCCGCCCATGGAGACGCCGACCCAGTGCGCGCGATCGACGCCGAGCGCATCGCAGAGACCGAGCGCGTCGGCCGCGAGCAGGTCGAGCGTGTAGGGTCCGGCCGGAGCGTCGCTCCCGCCGTGGCCTCGGGTGTCGAAGCGCACGACCCTGAAACGCCGCGCGAGGACCGGCGCCTGCAGGGCCCACATCGACAGGTCCGAGGCGAGCGAATGGCACATGACGAGCCACGGTCCGTCGCCCTCGACGACACAGTTGAGCCCGATCCCGTTCGCTGTGACTCGCACGGCAGCCCTCCTGGAGCCTGGTCGCCGTCATTGTACGGGGACGCCCTCGCGCGGCCCTCGGCGGTAATCATTGGCATTCCGGTGTCGACGTCGTGACAGACCGACGCAGACTTTCGTTGCATCCTGTCAAAGGCCATGCTACCGTCATCGCGTCAATGCGTTAGCAGCGCGGCTCGCGTGCCAACGCCACGCGTCGGGCCTTCAGCCGACGCTGAAGAGTGGGACGCATCGACAATCCGGCCAAACGAAGGAAGGCACTCCCCATGCTCGGTAAGGAAAGACTGTTCAACAAGGACGAGGCCGCCGGCGCCCGACGCGACAACCGGTTCACCCCGTATTCCTCCTCGGCCTCGCCCTCGACGTCCACGGAGCCGCTGAAGACCGACTTCGGCAGCACGACGACGGACGCGCCGCTCGCCGCGCCGCTCGCCCCGAGCGAGCCCCAGGGCGCGAAGCTGATCGTCGGCCCGAACATCAAGATGAAGGGCGTCGAGATCGCCGATTGCGACACCCTCGTCGTCGAGGGCCGCATCGAGGCGACGGTCGACAGCCGCCTGCTGCAGATCGCCGAGAACGGCTCGTTTACCGGCAATGTCGGCATCGACATCGCCGAGATCCGCGGCGAGTTCAAGGGCGAGCTCACTGTGCGCAAGCGCCTCGTGATCCACTCGACCGGCAAGGTGTCGGGCAAGGTCCGGTACGCCAAGATCGTGATCGAGGAAGGCGGCGAGCTGACCGGCGACGTCGGCACGCTTGGCGCCAACACCGCCTCGATCGCGCCCGCGCCGAAGGTGGCCGCGCAGGCCTGATCGCCTGAAAGGCGGCGCCGCCGCCCGCGCGGCGCCGCCGCGTCTGTTCTGCTCCGCGACGCTCGGCCCCTTCGGGCGCCGAGTGTGTCGTTCGTGCGTTCGCCCACACGGGTGCTGAAGACAGCGAAACGGGGCGCGGTCGCGGCACTGCCGCCTGCGCAACGCGCTCGCTAGTCGCGCACGCGCTCCTTCGTGCGCGCGAGCCGGACGACCTCCGGGATGCGGCGCAGTGCCCGCATCACCTGCGACAGGTGCACGCGATCTGCGACCTGGATCGTGAACTGCATCGTCGTGTAGGCGCCGCGCTCCTCGTCCATGTGGATGTTGTCGATGTTCGAGCCGCACTCGGCGATGGCCGCGGCCACCTTGGCGAGCACGCCGCGCTGGTTCGCGGCATCGACCCGGATCGAGGCGTCGAACATCCGCCCGGTGTCCGGATCCCAGTCGACGTCGACCCACTTGTCGGGATCGGAGCGCGACCTCTGCACGGTCGGACAGTCGTGCGTGTGCACGACGAGCCCCTGGCCCTTCTTGATGAAGCCGATGATCGGGTCGCCCGGGATCGGGCGGCAGCAGCGTGCGAACTGCACCGCGATACCTTCCGAGCCGTGCACGGTGATCGGGCTGCCCGGCTTCGCCTCGCGATCGTCCTCGCCGGGCAGGGCGAGCACCTGGCGGGCGATGATCGCCGCAAGGCGCTTCCCGAGGCCGATGTCGGCGAGCACCTCCTGCTTGGAGCGTGCGCCGGTGTCGCGCACCAGTCGCTCCCAGCGCCACGGACCCAGCGTCGCTGGGTCCACGTCCATCGCGCGCAGCGCCTGAGTGAGCAGCCGGTCGCCGAGCGCGGTCGACTCCTCGAACTGCATCGTCTTCAGGAAGTGGCGGATCTGCGAGCGCGCCTTGGCGGTCTTCACGTAGGAAAGCCAGGCCGGGTTCGGGTAGGCGTGTGCGGCGGTGATGATCTCGACCTGGTCGCCGTTCTTCAGCTCCGCGCGCAACGGCACGAGCTCCTGGTTGACGCGCGCCGCGATGCAGCGGTTGCCGATGTCGGTGTGCACCGCGTAGGCGAAGTCGACCGGCGTCGCGCCGCGCGGCAGCGGCATGATCTTCCCCTTGGGCGTGAACACGTAGACCTCGTCCGGAAAGAGGTCGATCTTCACGTGCTCGAGGAACTCCGCCGGATCGCCCGTGGCGTTCTGGATCTCGACCAGCGACTGCAGCCACTTGCGCGTGCGCTGCTGCACTTCCGAGAGCGCCTGGTCGTCCTTGTAGAGCCAGTGCGACGCGACGCCCGTCTCGGCGACGCGGTTCATCTCCCAGGTGCGGATCTGCACCTCGACGGGCGTGCCGTACGGACCGATGAGCGTGGTGTGCAGCGACTGGTAGCCGTTCGCCTTGGGGATGGCGATGTAGTCCTTGAACTTCCCCGGCACCGGCTTGTAGAGCGCGTGCAGCGCGCCGAGCGTGAGATAGCAGCCCGGCGCATCCTTGACCACGACGCGGAAGCCGTAGATGTCGAGTACCTGCGAGAACGACAGGTGCTTCTCCGCCATCTTGCGGTAGATCGAGTAGAGGTGCTTCTCGCGGCCGCTCACCGTCGCCTCGATGCCGGACTCGCCGAGCCGCGCCTTGATCCCTTCCGAGATCCTGTTCACGACCTCCCGCCGGTTGCCGCGCGCCGAGCGCACCGCCCTCGCGATCACGCGGTAGCGCATCGGGTAGAGGTGGCGGAAGGCGAGGTCCTGCAGCTCGCGGTAGAGCGCGTCGAGGCCGAGCCGGCTCGCGATCGGCGCGTAGATCTCGAGCGTCTCGCGCGCGACGCGGCGGCGCTTCGCCGGGCTCACCGCGTCGAGCGTGCGCATGTTGTGCAGGCGGTCGGCGAGCTTGATGAGGATGACGCGCACGTCGCGCGCCATCGCGAGCAGCATCTTGCGGAAGTTCTCCGCCTGCGCTTCCTGCGCCGACTGGAACTCGATGCGGTCGAGCTTCGAGACGCCGTCGACGAGCTCCGCCACCGGACGGCCGAACTTGCGCGCGAGCTCGTCCTTGGTGACGTGCGTGTCCTCCATCACGTCGTGAAGGAGGGCCGCCGAGAGCGTGTGCGGGTCGAGCTGCCAGGCGGAGAGGATCTCCGCCACGGCGATCGGGTGGTGGATGTAGGCCTCGCCGCTCTGGCGAAACTGGCCGCGGTGCGCGGCGTCGGAGAAGCGGTAGGCTTCCTCGATGCGCGCGACGTCCGCCGGCCGCAGGTAGCCGGCGATGCTCGCCTTCAGTCCGTCGATCGCGCTGGCGCTCTCAAGCTGCACGGTTCCGCCCTCCGCGCGGCATGGGCCACGGCGCGGCGAGCGGGTACATGCGAGCGCGCCCCTGGATCACCCCAAGGTGGAGACCCGGTTGAGCATCTCGACCCCGACCTTGCCGCTCGCCACCTCGCGCAACGCGATCACCGTCGGCTTGTCGCGGTTCGCCTCCACCAGCGGGCTGCCGCCATGCGCGAGCTGGCGCGCGCGATAGGTCGCGGCGAGCGTCATCTGGAAGCGGTTGGGGATTCGCTTGAGGCAATCGTCGACGGTGATGCGGGCCATGGGCTAACCGCTCCGGAAGAGTTCGGGGTGTTGCGCCGCCTGGCGAGCGAGCTCCAGCCGGCTGGCGCGCACGACGGCGGCCAAGTCCCGCACCGCCTCGTCGAAGTCGCGATTGATTATAACGTAGTCGAACTCGCGCACATGGCCCATCTCCTCGGCCGCCGCCGCCAGCCGGCGCCGAATGACGGCTTCGCTGTCCTGCCCGCGGCCGCGCAGCCGCCGCTCCAGCTCTTGCGTCGACGGCGGCAGGATGAATATGCCGACGGCATCGGCGAAGAGGCGCCGCACCTGCGCCGCGCCCTGCCAGTCGATCTCGAGCACGACGTCGCGCCCGGCGGCGCGCACCGCCTCGATCTGCCGGCGCGACGTACCGTAGAGGTTGCCGTGCACCTCGGCGCTTTCGAGGAAGTCCCCGCGCGCGGCCATCTCGCGGAAGGTCGTGGCGTCGACGAAGTGGTACTCGCGACCGTCCCGCTCGCCGGCGCGCGGTGGCCGCGTGGTGTACGAGACCGACAGCGCGAGGCGCGGGTCGCGCGACAACACGGCGCACACCAGGCTCGACTTGCCGGCGCCGGAGGGGGCGGAGACGATGAAGAGGCCTCCAGCCATCGGCTTTCAGCGGTCAGCTTTCAGCATTCGGTTGCGCAAGCCTGCGGCGTGTCGATCGCCATCGGCCGACAGCTGACAGCCGAAAGCCGACGGCTGACCGCCGATCACTCCGGATTCTGCACCTGCCCAGGGAGATCGGCCGGGGAGCCGCATGGATCCCGGGTTTCCGGGTTGGAGGTCGCTGGCGGGCACACGTATGGGTACACAGGATTCGGGGGCTGGGGCCGGTGTCGGATCTGTACAACGCACTGTGCCACGACTCCGTCCATTCTGGGTGCAGGCCGAGCTGTACGTGTGGATCCGCCTTCACAAGAAGAAGTGTGGGGCGAAGGGCGGTGCCGGGGGCGGCACGAGCGGGGGCGGGGCGGTGTGAGGCCACCGGGCGGTCGGCTTGGCGCCAGCCGCCGGCTTGACGGCATCAGCGTGCCGCCGTCAAGCGCGCCGCCAGCTTCTTCGAAGACGAGGCGACGAACCGCTCCAGCCGCTCGGCCAGCGTCTGCGCCGATGCCGTCAGCGCTGGCGCGACCTCCTGCACTGCTTGGCTCACAGCGGGAGTGAGGCGCTCCGCCATCTCCCGCGCCTGCTGCGCCAGGAACCGCGGTTGCATGCCCAACCGCTTGGCCATCAGCACAAGGTTGTCCGCGGTCATCTCGCCCGGACTGACTTCTCCGCCGATGGCGAACGCGAACTCCGTCGACAGCCCCGGGTACAGCCGCGTGCACATCAGGTCGTAGAACGGCGTCAGCGTCACGCCCTGTCCGGGCACGCTGTAGATTGACAGGTTCTTGGCGTGGCTGTCGTTGTTGCCCACGTAGAGGTTGAAGAACACCCAGCGCACGAGGTGGCGCAGGTCGACGGCCGGCTGCGTGCTGTAGCGGCGGATCAGATCGGCGCAGGCGGCCAGGCCCGGACCGCCTTCCTTCTCGTACTTGCGCTCAGACAGCGTGCCGGCCAGTTGGCACAGGTCGTACTGCACCAGCCGCGCCAGCGTGCCGTCGGGGCGAAGCTGGCGATCGAAGCGGCGCACGACGCAGGCTTCAGTGTGCGGTTCGTAGAAGACCTCGGCCGTTGGCAAGCCAGCGATCAGTGCGGCGCGCATCACGATGGTCTCGTTGGCCGCCGAATGCCACACCTTGGCCAGGCGCCGGATGTTCGGCTTGAGGATGTGGGTCGAGGGCGAGGTGCCCTTGGGCAGGCGCGGGATGCCGTCGTCGAACACGGCGATGCTGGTCTTGTCCTGCGCGCCGGCCAGCGAGATGCGCGCGCCTTGGTCATGGATGTCGATGGCCGAGGCCGACCGCTTGGCCAGGATGGCAGCGATGGCCTCCCAGGTCGTGGCCTCGTAGCGGGGTGGCTCGGGCGCTTTCCCGGGCGCGACCAGCACGAAGGCGCCCGCCGTGTCGCCGGCGACCTCGAGCAGCAGCGAGAACAATGTGGAGGCCTTGCGCTGCGCGGCCAGGTAGTCGCGCAGTTCGCCTTCGGGCAGCAGGTTCTCGAAGAAGGCCTGGACTTCGGGCGTGGCCTGCCGCCCGGCTTGCAGCGGGATGGTGGCCAGCGTCATGCGCTGCTGGCCGGCCAGCCAGGAGGGCGCGTACTCGAACGCCAGCGGCGCGCTGTCGTGGACGGAGCCGACGAGCTCGCTGCCGTAGTAGACGTCCAGCCTGTCCGGCCGTGGCTGCGTCACCCGGCCCTCATAGGGACCGCGCCGCCTTGGCGCGCACCAGCACCTCCAGGCCGAGCAAGTCCATCACGTCCAGCACCTTCTGGAGCTGCACGGTGGGTTTGCCGTTCTCGAGGTCGACGATGAAGCGGTTGCCGGTGTTACCCAGGCCCGCCAGGTCGAGCTGCTTCAAGGCCAGCCGCTTGCGCTGCTCGCGGATGACGGCGCCCAGTTCGACCGATGAGCGGATTGGGGTCTCCGTTCCGGTGGAGTGACCGAGCGGTAAGTCTTGCGCCGTGGAAGGCATGGCGGGCTCTTGAAGTTACCTATCGGTCATTCTCGGCTCCAAACCTGCGGGTGGTCAAGCGCAAAGTGACTGATCGGTAACTGCGGCACGTCGACGCGATGCTGCGCGCCTCGTCAAGCGCGGCGCCCCAACCATCGCGAACGACGTGCTGCGCCGGGTGCGCCGCAATGTTCGACTACGCCATCAAGCGCCACCTGGTGCGCTTCAACCCGGCCGCCGCCTTCGCGCCCCGCGCTCGACGCCGATCATGGCCACATGAGCCTTCCGAGGATCAAGCTCACCTTGCCGTCGGACCTCCGCGAGTACATCGACCAGCGCGTGCGATCGGGCGGCGTCTCGCCGGCCACGTCGTGTCCGAGGGCGATCTTGGCGCGCAGTTCCTTGGCCGACCGACGCGCGGCGGCGACGGGCAGGCCGGCGTAGCTGGCTGCCTGGGGGCGTCAAGAAACCCCCTGAAACCTACTCCAGATTCTGCACCTGCTCGCGCATCTGCTCGATCGCGAGCTTGAGCTCGACCGCGGCCGCCGACACCTCGCGCGACACCGATTTCGAACCGAGCGTGTTCGCCTCGCGGTTCAGCTCCTGCATGAGGAAGTCGAGCCGCTTGCCGACCGCGCCACCGCGCTCGAGCACGCGCTCGACCTCGTCGAGATGCGTCGCGAGCCGCGACAGCTCCTCGGCGACGTCGATCTTCACGCCGAAGAGCGCGATTTCCTGGCGGATGCGCTCTTCCTCGCCCCCGGCGAGCACCTCGCGCAGCCGCGCCGCGACCTTTTCCTGATACGCCGCGATGGCCGCCGGCACCGCGGGCTCGAGCTCGCGCAGCCGCGCGCGCATGCGCTCCACGCGCTCGCGGATCATGTCGGCGAGCTTCGCGCCCTCTCGCGCGCGCGTCGCGCCGAGGTCGGCGACGGCTTCGCGCGCGAGCGCGAGCGCCGCCTCGCGCAGCGCCACCTGCGCCGACGCATCCTCGCCGAACACGCCCGGCCAGTGCAGAACCTCCGACACGCGCAGCGGCTGGGCATCCGGGATCGCGGCGCGCACCTGCGTCGAGAGCTTCGCGAGTCGCGCGAGCACGACGGCATCGAGCGTCGCATCGGCTTGCGTGCCGAGCGCCGCGGAGTACGTCACGCGCACGTCCACCTTGCCGCGTGACACCGTGCCGCCGAGCTGCTCGCGCAGCTGCGGCTCGATCGCGCGCAGCTCCTCCGCAATCCGGAACTGCAGGTCGAGGAAGCGACTGTTCACGCTGCGCAGCTCGATCGCGACCGTTCCTTGCGGAAACTCACGCGCGTGCGCCGCGTATCCCGTCATGCTGTGAATCATTCTCGGTTTTGCTTCCTGCGCGCTTTACTTCGTGAAGACCGCTGCAGACAATGACCTGCCCGCCGATTTGCATTTGTCCGTCAAGATCATAACGTAGCCCGGCAGCCCCGGTCATGCCGTCGCAAGCGAACCAGCCGCTGCCTCCGGGCTACACGCTGCACAACTACCGCGTCGACAAGCCGCTCTCGAGCGGCGGCTTCTCGATCGTCTACCTCGCGCGCGACGAGCACGACGACCCGGTCGCGATCAAGGAATACCTGCCCTCGTCGCTCGCACTGCGCCGCGAGGGCGACGCGCTGCCGTCGATCGCCGAGGAGAACCTCGCGACGTTCCGCTACGGCATGAAGTGCTTCTTCGAGGAGGGCCGGGCGCTCGCGCGGCTGTCGCATCCGAACGTGGTGCGAGTGCTGAACTTCTTCCGCGCGAACGAGACCGTCTACCTCGTGATGCGCTACGAGCGCGGGCGCACGCTGCAGGACTACATCCAGGCACGGCGCGGTGCGATCAAGGAGAACTTCATCCGTCGCATCTTCACGCTGGCGCTGAACGGCCTGCGCGAGGTGCACGCGAACAAGCTGCTGCATCTCGACCTCAAGCCCGCGAACATCTACATCCGCACCGACCACACGCCGGTGCTGATCGACTTCGGCGCCGCGCGGCAGACGCTCACCGAGGGCGGCTTCAAGCTGAACCCGATGTACACGCCCGGCTTCGCACCGCCCGAGCAGTACAAGAACCGCGAGCTGCTCGGGCCGTGGAGCGACATGTACTCGATCGGCGCGAGCATGTTCGCCGCGATCGCCGGCATGGCGCCGCAGGCGGCGGACCAGCGCGTCGAGCGCGACAAGATGGTGCCGGCGGCACGGCTCTTCGCCGGCCGCTACTCGGACCAGCTGCTCGAGACCATCGACTGGTGCCTGCAGCTCGACCACCTGAAGCGGCCGCAGAGCGCGATGGCGCTGCAGAAGGTGCTGCTGCGCGAGCGCGATCCGGAGATCGCGCGCAAGCGCTCGTTCGTCGTCAACCTGCGCGGTGCACTGACGAAGCTCGCGCGCCACGCATGAAGTTCTCCATCTACCAGGAGAGCCGCATCGGCGCGCGGCGGTCCAACCAGGACCGCGTCGCCTACTGCTACAGCCGGGACTCGCTCGTCATGGTGGTGGCCGACGGCATGGGCGGGCACCTGCACGGCGAGATCGCCTCGCAGATCACCGTGCAGTTCATCGCCGAGGCGTTCCAGCGCGAGGCCCGGCCGAAGCTCGCCGACCCGGTGCGCTTCCTGCTCGACGCCATCACCAACGCGCATCACGCCATCCTCGACTACACCGAGGCGCGCGGCCTCCCGGAGACGCCGCGCACCACCTGCGTCGCCTGCGCGGTGCAGGACGGCGTCGGGTACTGGGCGCACGTCGGCGACTCGCGCCTCTATCACTTGCGCGAGGGCCGCGTCGAGGCGCAGACCAAGGACCACTCGCGGGTGCAGATGCTCGTCGACCTCGGGCGCATCCGCGAGGACTCGGTGGCCGTGCACCCCGAGCGCAACAAGATCTTCAACTGCCTCGGCCAGGCGAATCCGCCGAAGGTCGAGCTCGCGCGCAAGGCGATGTTGCGCAATGGCGACGTCATCCTGCTCTGCTCCGACGGCTTCTGGGGCCCGCTCGGCTGGCGCAGCATCGCCGACGCGCTGCGCCAGGGCGATATCATGAACCAGGTCCCGCGGCTCCTCGACCTCGCCGAGGAGCGCGCCGGCCGCGAGGGCGACAACCTGTCGGTCATCGCCATGACCTGGGCCGACGACGAGAACGCGGGCGGCGAGTGGATCTCGACGCTCGAGATGCGGGTCGACGAGCACACCACCAAGGTGTCGCAATGGGGCAGCGCGGAGGCGCAGCCGCAGAACTACCTCTCCGACGAGGAGATCGAGCAGGCGATCGACGAGATCCGCCGCGCGATCCGCACCCGGACCGGATAGCGGGGTCGTGCGGCGTAGAATCGCCGCCATGCGAGGCTCCGGAAGACGTGACGACGAGCTGCGCGCGGTCCGCATCACGCGCGGCTTCACGCGCCACGCGGAAGGCTCGGTGCTGGTCGAGTTCGGCGACACGCGTGTCCTGTGCACGGCGAGCGTCGAGGAGCGCCAGCCCGCGCACCTGCGCGACACCCAGCGTGGCTGGGTCACCGCCGAATACGGGATGCTGCCGCGCTCGACGCACACCCGTTCGGACCGCGAGGCGGCGCGCGGCAGGCAGAGCGGACGCACGCTCGAGATCCAGCGGCTGATCGGCCGGTCGCTGCGCGCGGTCGCCGATCTCGACGCGCTCGGTCCGCGCACCGTCCAGATCGACTGCGACGTGCTGCAGGCGGACGGCGGCACGCGCACCGCCGCGATCACCGGCGGGTTCGTCGCCCTGCACGACGCCTGCTCCACGCTCGTCGCCGCGGGCAGGATCGAAGCGGTGCCGCTGCGGGAGTTCGTCGCTGCCGTCTCGGTCGGCATGCACGAGGGGCGCGCACTGCTCGACCTCGATTACGACGAGGACTCGACCTGCGAGACCGACATGAACGTGGTGATGACGGGCAGCCGCGGCCTGGTGGAAGTGCAGGGCACGGCCGAAGGGCGGCCGTTCTCGCGCGCCGACCTCGACGCCATGCTGGCGCTCGCCGAAAAGGGCATTGCGGCGCTGATCGCGCATCAGCGCGCTGCGCTCGGCGGGTGATCGCGGCAGCGGCGAGCCGCGCCGCGAGTCCGGGATGCTGGAACGCATCGTGATCGCCTCCGGCAACGCCGGCAAGCTGGCGGAGCTCCGCGGACTGCTCGCGCCCGAAGGCGTCGACACGATCTCTCAGGGCGAGCTCGGCATCGCGGAAGCGGACGAACCGCACGACACGTTCGTCGAGAACGCGCTTGCGAAGGCGCGTCACGCGAGTCGCCTCGCGGCGCTGCCGGCGCTTGCCGACGACTCGGGTATCGTGGTGCGCGCGCTCGGCGGCGCGCCGGGCGTGCACTCCGCCCGCTTCGCCGGCGAGCCGCGGTCCGACGCGCGCAACAATGCGCAGCTCGTGTCGCTGCTTGCCGCGGGCGCAGACCGTCACGCGCATTACTACTGCGTCATGGTGCTCGTGCGCGACGCCCGCGATCCCGAGCCGCTGATCGCGGAGGGGCGCTGGCACGGCGAGATCGTGCTCGAGCCGCGCGGTTCGAGCGGCTTCGGCTACGACCCGCACTTCCTCGTGCCCGAGCTCGGAAGGACGGCCGCGGAGCTGGCGCCTGGCGAGAAGAACCGGCTTTCGCATCGCGCGCAGGCGTTGCGCCGGCTGCTCGCGCTCCTACGGGAAGGCGCGTAGGCGGAGGAGCGCGGGCGCGTCAGCGAAGGTCGGCGTGACCCGACGTACGCGGGGGGTCATGCGCTCGGACGGCGGGATCGCAAAGCGGGCCACGGGCACCCTGTACTTCCTTGCCTCACCGGACGGGCGCCTGGAGCGTCTTCTCCATGAAATAGCGCCGCGAGTCGGGCGGCAGGTCCTCCTGTACCGCGAACACGCTGTAGCCGTGGCGCAGGTAGAACCCGCGCGCCTGGAACTCCGCGGTGTCGAGCGTGGCCTTGCGCGCGCCCCGATGCCAGGCGATCCCCTCGGCGTGCGCGAGCAGCGCACTGCCGTGTCCGCGACGACGCAACGGGTCGCTCACCCACAGCGCTTCGACGAACATCCAGTGCCAGCGGGTCTCGGCGAGCAGTCCGCCGAGCATCGCGCCGTGCCGGTCGCGTAGGAACAGGCAGAGCGGCGCGGGCTCCGAGCGCGGCATGAAGCGATGGTTGTATTCGCGCAGGCAGGCGAGCAGAGCATCGCGCTCGCGCTCGCCGGCGGCATGATCCTCCTCGATGCGCACGGAGGTCATCGGGCGCGGCGCGGCGTCGGCGTCCGTTCGGCACTCATGCGCGGAATTCTAGGAGCGGCGCGGGGCGCAGTCGGCGCGTCCTGCCGGCGAGGCGCGGCATCTGCCGCACACGCCGGCACCGAGTGCCGAAATCCGCGGGGAACAACGTGCTCAGGCGTCCTCGTCGATCGCCTTCACGTACGGGCCCGGGCTCGAGTCGGGGATCGGGATGGCGCCGAAGCCCTCGACGTAGAAGCCGATCTCGCTTGCTGCGCCGATGACCGCGTAACCGTAGCCCCGCGCGCGCAGCCCGTCGAGCGCTGCCCAGGTGAGCGCGCGCCCGATGCCGCGGCCGCGGGCGCCGGCATCGACGCCGACGGGACCGAAGAAGCCGCGCAGCGTGGCGTCGTGGCAAGCGAAGCCGAGCAGGGAATCCTCCGCGAGCGCGAGCACACAGCTCACGGGCTGCCGGGCGAAGCAGGCACGCACCTCGTCGGACCACTTCTCGCCGAAGCGCCGGGCGACCCAACGCGCGACTCGCGACGCCTCGTAAGGCATCGCCGTGCGCACCGCGACGCCCGCGGGGGCACGACAGCGCTCGCGGTAGCGGTCGAGCTCGTAGAGCTTGACGAGGAGATCGGCCATCGGCCCTCAGCTGTCAGAGTTCAAGAGGTCAGGGATCAGGGATCAGGGATCAGGGTAACGCCGTGCGTAGGTTCGCCGTCGCGTGAGGCGTTACTCCTTCCCCCTTCCAGGGGGAAGGCCGGGATGGGGGTGCGGAACTCTCAGTTTATTCAACGACGCGCCTGGCCTCGGGACGGCCACGCCAGGTGCTTCGTTGCATACAGGCGCGGGCTCGTGCGAGGCCCTGCTCGAACAACGCCGAGACCCGGGTGTCCGAATCAAGGCTCGGGCTGCGGCGCGCCAGGAATCGGAAACGACCGGGTGATTGTCGATCGCGCGCGTGCTTCGCGTCACGCGTCGGCGGCGAGGCGGACCCCCGTGAACGCCCAGCGGTCGTGCGGGTAGAAGAAGTTGCGGTAGGTCGGGCGCATGTGCGAGCGCGGCGTGGCGCAGCATCCGCCGCGCAGCACCATCTGGTTCGCCATGAACTTGCCGTTGTACTCGCCCAAGGCGCCGGCCAACGGCCGGAAACCGGGGTAGGGGAGATACGCGCTGCCGGTCCACTCCCATGCGTCCCCATGCCATTGTCCTTCTCCAGGCCCGGCCGGACGCGGGTGCAGGGCGCCGGACTCGAGGAAGTTGCCCTCGACGGGCACGTTCGTGCCGGCGAGCTCGAGCTCCGCCTCGGAGGGCAGTCGTGCGCCCCGCCAGCGCGCGTACGCGTCGGCTTCGTAGTGGCTGACATGACAGACGGGTGCCGCGTGCTCGAGCGGCCGAAGTCCGTCCAGCGTGAACTCGTGCCAGCCCGACGCTTCACGGCGCCAATAGAGCGGCGCCGTCCAGCCGCGCGACTGGATCGCAGTCCAGCCGTCGGAAAGCCATAGATCGGGGCGGGCGTAACCGCCGTTCTCGACGAGCTCGAGATACTCGCCGTTGGTGACGAGCCGCGAGCCGAGGCGATGCTCGCCGACGAAGGCCCTGTGGCGCGGCCGCTCGTTGTCGAACGCGAACCCGCTGCCGCCGTGGCCGATCTCGCGCACTCCGGAAGGACGCTCGATCCAAAGCATCGGTACCGCCTCGCGCACGGGCGGTTGCGGGGTCCCCGTGCGGTAGGCCGGAAGCAGCGGATTCGCGAAGAAGTTGCGCTTGATGTCCATGACGAGCAGCTCCTGGTGCTGCTGCTCGTGGTTGACGCCGAGCGTGAGGCGCGGGCGCAGCTCAACGGCCACACTGCCGCGCGCCGAGGCGAGCAGCTCCCCCATGTGCCGATCTACATGGGCGCGATAGCGGTAGACCTCCTCGACGGTCGGGCGCGACAGCGCGTGGCGTTCCGAGCGCGGATGGAAGCTGCCGACGGTCACGTAGTAGGAGTTGAAGAGGTGCGCGAAGCGCGCATCGAACGGTGCGTAGCCGCGCAGGTACGGGACGAGCAGGAAGGTCTCGAAGAACCAGGTGACGTGGGCGAGGTGCCATTTCGGCGGACTCGCCTCGGGCGCGGCCTGGAGCTGGTAGTCGTCGATCTGCAACGGCGCGCACAGCGACTCGGTCGTGCGGCGCACCGCGCTGTAGGTCGCAAAGAGGTCTTCGTGATGCTCGCGCAGGACGGGCAGCGACGACATGTGACGGCCTCCGGGTTCGGGGGTGGTGGTGAGTTGGCGACTTCGGGATCGGACGCGCGGCCGGTCAGCGACGGCGAGCACGCAAGGCAACGAATGCGCCCGCTGCTCGCCGCCCGCCCGGAGCGGCCGAGCACCTCGCGGCGGTACGCGTCCCGTGCGGCGCGCCCCGGACGGCGATGCTGCGCGGCACCGCAGTTACTCATCCGCGGCCATGGCCTTCATACCCGCCCTGACCACCTTGCAGCGAGCCGCGCGACCGCTCGCCCCTCTGGTCGCCCGCCTGCCCGTCCAGGCGCGCCACGTCGCTCCAGCATCGAGCCGGCTGGTGCCCAATCGTACCGCTGCGTGGCTTACCGGCGTTAGCGCCGCTGCCCTTGCCTCCGCCTCATTGCCTGGCGAGCCCGCCCCGGGCGGAGCGCCAGATGCTTTCCTTCGCCGCGGCTCGACGTGCCGCTGCTCTCCGGCCCGGCCATCCCGGGGGTGGGCGATCTGCTGCGCTGGACGCTGTCGCCGTGGATCGGCCGACTGGCGTGGCCGCTCATCCTGCGGCGCATCTTCGGTCCGGCGGCGGTCCCCGAGCGCTTCCGCCGCGCAGCTGCGCGCTGCGGCAGCGGAGAGCGCGATGATGATCCCGGCCGCGGCGCGACTGCGACGACACTATCCGGATCTCCGCATCCCGGCCCTCGTGCTCGCCGGAGAAGGTGACCGGCACGTGAAGGCGGCGCAGTCGGCCCGGCTCGCGCACGAGCTGCGCGAAGCCGAGCTTCGCATCGCGCCCGGCGCGGGCCACATGCTGCTGCACTACGCCCCCCGAGGACGTGGTCGCAGCGCTCGATCGCATCGATGCGACAGCAGGCGCGCGGCGCGGCGCGACCGCCGAGCCGGGCAAGGCGTCGAGCGTATCTGCACCGCCGACAGGTCACCGAGCCGCCAGCGACGCGCACGCATAGCGCGAGCGTTCGCGCGCACGATCGTGCGCGGCGACCCGCCTCCCGGCTTCAGGGCTCGCCTCTGCCGTTCCCCGGCCCCGGGCCGTAGTAGCGCTTCAGCCACTGACCGAGACCGTCGAGGCCCGGGAAGAGGATGCGCTCGGTCACGTTGTCCTGGTCGAGCTTGTCGCGCACCTCCCACTTGAGCGCGGCGGGGATGATGACCCGGTGCCAGAGGTCGGGCGCCTGCAGCAGCAGCTCCTGCACCACCGACGCGGCGCCGGGCATCACCGAGAGCACCGCGCTCTGGCTCGCGATGCGCAGGTCGAGCGAGGGCGGCTCGAAGAAGAGCACGAACGACGACGCCGGGCCGAGGCGGTCGAGCTCCGCCAGCGAACCGAAGGTCTCGAGCATCTCCGCCGAAAACAGCAGCGCATCCTCACGCTCGAGGATCTCGCGCAACGGCGCAGGAAGCCGCTCGCGCACGCGCACGAGGTCCACGCACCAGATCGCCGCGTCGCGGTCGTAGAGCTCGGCGTTGGCGGTGGCGAAGTGGAGTGCGATCCGCGGCGAGAGAGTCCAGTCGAGGAGCCGTGTCGGCAGATGGTGGTGCTGCGCGACGGTGAGCGTGAGCCAGATCGAGGCGCCGGGGATCGCGCCTGGCGGGGCGTACTTGCGAAACGCGCGCAGCATCGGGCCTTCGATCCGGCCCGCACCCGGCCCGGCAAGCCGATAGAGGCTCGTCTCGAGGGTCCAGCGGGTGTCGGCCGCCCCACGGTACGCGAGCGTGCTGCGATAGCGCGCGAGCGGCGAGCGCCCGGCGACATACAACGCCTCGTGCAGCTCGGTCCAGCTTTCGACGCGGATGTCCTCGGCCATGTTGCGCATCTCCTCGGTGCTCGCTGCGAACAGAGCGCGCGCGCGGCGCCGGTATCATCCTGCCGGTCATGGCCGCGACCATCGCCCCGCCTGCCGTCGGCGCACGCATCGCGCTCGCGGCGCTGCCGCCGCTTTCGCTCTACGTGCACCTGCCATGGTGCCTGCGCAAGTGCCCGTACTGCGACTTCAACTCGCACGAATTGCGCGGCGCCGACATGGGGCAGCTCGAGCGAGACTACGGCGCAGCGCTCGTCGCCGACCTCGAATCGGCGCTGCCTTCGGTGTGGGGACGGCGCGTGCACAGCGTTTTCTTCGGCGGCGGCACCCCGAGCCTGTTCTCCGCCGCGGCGATCGAAGCGCTGCTCGCCGCGTTCCGTGCGCGGCTACCGATTGCGCCGGATGCCGAGATCACGCTCGAGGCCAACCCCGGCACCTTCGAGGCCGAACGCTTTCGCGCCTACCGCGATGCCGGAATCAACCGGCTCTCCGTCGGCATCCAGTCGTTCCATCCGGCGCACCTGCAGGCGCTGGGCCGCGTGCACGACGCGGAGCAGGCGCAGCGTGCGACGGAGATCGCCCGCGAGGTCTTCACCAACTTCAACCTCGACCTGATGTACGCGCTGCCCGGGCAGCTCGAAGGCGAGGCCGTCGCCGACGTCGACGCCGCGGTGGCCAGCGGCGCCACGCACGTCTCGGCCTATCACCTCACGATCGAGCCGAACACCTTCTTCGCGCGCCATCCGCCGCCGGTTCCGGATGTGGACAGTGCCGCTGCCATCGGCGATGCGGTGGAGCGGGCGCTCGGCGCAGCGGGGTTTCGCCACTACGAGACCTCGGCGCACGCGCGGCCGGGGTACGAATGCCGGCACAACCTGAACTACTGGCGCTTCGGCGACTATCTCGGCATCGGTGCCGGCGCGCACGCCAAGATCTCGTTCCCGACGCGCATCACGCGCGAGGTGCGGGCCCGCACGCCCGAGGAGTACGTGCGTCGCGTCGCATCGGGCGAGCAGGTCGTCGAGCGGCGCGAGCTCACGCGCGCGGAGCTGCCGTTCGAGTTCATGCTGAACGCGTTGCGGCTCGCCGACGGCTTTCCGCTTGAGCTCTTCTCCGAGCGCACGGGACTGCCCGTCGGCGCCCTTGCGGCCAAGCTCGACCGCGCCGAGGCGCTTGGCCTCGTCACGCGCGATCACGTCGAGGTCCGACCGACGCTGCGCGGGAGGCGCCATCTCAACGGCCTCCTCGAGCTCTTCCTGCCCGACCCGGAGAAATCGCCATGAAGAAGAACCTCCAGGAGGTGCGCGCGCTGCTCTTCGACGTCTTCGGGACCGTCGTCGACTGGCGCTCGAGCGTCATCCGCGAAGGCGAACGGCTGGGGCGTGCCAGGCGCCTCGCGGTGGATTGGGCCGCGTTCGCCGACGGCTGGCGCGCGGGCTATCCACAGGCCATGAACCTCGTGCGCTCGGGCGCGCTGCCCTGGCAGAGCATCGACCGTCTTCATCGTCGCATCCTCGACGAGCTCCTCGCGCGGTTCGGCATCGCCGAAGCGTTCGACGAGCGCGAGCGCGAGGCCTTCAACCGCATCTGGCACCGCCTCGCGCCCTGGCCGGATGCCGTGGCCGGGCTGAAGCGGCTCAAGCGGAAGTTCGTCATCGGCACGCTCTCCAACGGCAACGTCGCGTTGCTCGTCGACATGGCGAAGCACGCGAAGCTGCCCTGGGACGTGGTCTTCTCCGCCGAGCTGTTCCGTCACTACAAGCCCGATCCCGAGGCCTACCTCGGCGCCGTCGAGCTGCTCGGGCTGCGGCCGTGGGAAGTGATGATGGTCGCAGCCCACAAGAGCGACCTCAATGCCGCGAAGCGCTGCGGGCTGAAGACGGCCTTCGTGCAGCGGCCCCTCGAGCTCGGCGCGAAGGACCGAAAGGACGTGAAGCCGGAGGCGCGCTTCGAGCTCAACGTGCGCGATTTCGGGCAGCTCGCCGAGCGCTTGTCCGCTTGAGAAGCGCGCATCCCCCGGGTCAGGAAGTCGCCGGCCGCCGCTCAAACACGAGATCCCACACCCCGTGTCCGAGCCGCTCGCCACGGCGCTCGAACCGCGTGAGCGGGCGGGTCTCGGGACGTGGCGCGTAGTCGCGCGCGGTGTTGACGAGCAAGGGCTCCGCAGAGACGACGGCGAGCATCCGGCGCGCGTAGTCCTCCCAGTCGGTGGCGAGATGCACGATGCCGCCGGGAGCGAGCCGCGAAGCGAGCAGCGCGACGAGTGGCGGCTGGACGAGGCGCCGCTTGTGGTGGCGGTGCTTCGGCCAGGGGTCGGGGAAGAAGACGTGCACGGCGTGCAGTGCGCCGGGCGCGATCATGTCCCGAAGTACCTCGACGGCGTCGTGCTGCACGATGCGAACGTTGCCAAGACCCAGCGCCTCAAGCCGCAGCAGGAGCGCGCCGACGCCGGGCGCATGCACTTCCACGCCGAGGAAATCGACTTGCGGCTGGGCGTGAGCCGTCGCCGCGGTGGTTTCGCCGTTGCCGAAGCCGATCTCGAGGACGCGTGGCGCGCGCCGCCCGAACAGCGCGTCGAGGTCGAGCGGTTGCGGAGCGAAGGGCACCATGAAGCGTGGTCCGACCTCGTTGAGTGCGCGTGCCTGGGCGGGCGTGAGGCGGCCCTGGCGGAGCACGTAGCTGCGGATCGGTCGCTGCGGTCGCTGGAAGTCGTGCATGCGCCCATTCTCGACCACCCGCATCGCGCCGCGGCGCCGGAAGGGACGGTCCGCCGTCGGCGCCGAATGTGACTTTGTTCACGCTCCCGACACTGTAAAGCTACCCGACGGTCGCAGCGCAGCGACTGACTCTTGATCAGAGAAAACCCCAGTTTCCAAAGCAGCTAAAGGCGCACGACATGTCGTCAATGTCCGCGGCGCACCGCTTCGCTGTGTCAAAGTTGCAACACTCAGGCCGTTGCAACCTTCCGTCGGGTGCCCAGCAACGGACTTTCGGCCGTTGCGCCGCCGGCACCGCTTCGCTACGTTGCGACTAGGCTGCAGCAGCGCCGCACGGCGTTGCGTGCAACAGAACCGCGACAAGCGAAGGGCATTCATGCAGCCGGCGATACCTCCCCGACGAGCCGTTGTGCTGCAGGCGGTCGACTCGACGGTCGATCTGTGCGCCGCGCTCGCCACCCGCGGCTGGGTGGTCACCCGACACGTCGACCTCGCGAGCTTCCGAAGCACGGGCAACGTCGCGGAGCAGGCGGTCGGCATCGTGGTGATCGATCACCGGGCACCTTTTGCTGCCTCGGATCTGGGCGAACTGCTGGCGATCGATCGCGGCGAGTGGCTCGCGGTGGTCGCGCGGGAAAGGGCGACGGATCCGGCGATGGGGCGCATGCTCGCCAACGGCTTCTACGACTTCCACACCCTGCCGCTCGATCTGGCGCGCCTCGAGGTCGTCATGGGGCACCTGCACGGCCGGCAGGTTCTGCGACGACAGTTCGGCGGGAGCGGCAACCACGCCGCCGCATCGAACGCCCTGATCGGCCGGTCCGCGGCCATGCTCGCGCTGCAACGGACGATCGAGAAGGTCGCGCGCGTTGATGCTCCGGTGCTGATCAGCGGCGAGAGCGGCGCCGGCGAGGACGCGGCCGCGCGCGCGATTCACGAGCAGTCGGAGCGTCGCCACGGTGCGTTCGTGGGGCTCGCCTGCGCGGGCGGGGCCGAGGCCGGCGCGGCGGAGGTGTTCGGCGCTGCGCCGCATGCGGCCGCCCCCGGCGCCGCGGCGCGCCTCGTGACTGCCGGCGGCGGTACCCTCTACCTCGACGAGATCGACGCGTTGCCCCTCGACGCCCAGGGCGGGCTGCTGCGCTTCCTCGAAGACCGCACGATTGTCGTCACGGGGACCGGGCAGAAGCTGCGCCTCGACGCCCGCGTGATCGCCGCCACTTGCGTCGATCTCGCTGCGGAGGTCCGCAATGGCCGCTTCCGGGAGGACCTCTACTACCGGCTGAACGTCCTGCACGTGCAGGTCCCGCCGCTGCGCGACCGGGGCGAGGACGCGCTGCTGCTCGCCGAGCAAGTGTTCGCTCGCCAGGCCGCGCACAAGGCGCCGTCGGTCAGAGGGTTCACCGACGAGGCGCGCGCGGCGCTCGCCGCGCACGACTGGCCCGGCAACGTCCGCGAGCTGACGAGCCGCGTCCTCAAGGCGACGGTCACGTGCGAAGGTCCGCTGATCACGCCGGAAGATCTCGGTTTCGCCCCGGTGCGGGCGCCGAGCGAAGTGAGCTCTCTCGAGCAGGCGCGGTCGATCGCGGACCGGGACCTCATCGTGGCCGCCCTCGAGCGCAACCGCCAGAACATGGCCGCGACCGCACGCCAGCTGGGCATCTCCCGCGTGACGCTCTATCGGCTCGTGCACAAGCTTGCGATCGTTCGCTCGCGCTCACGACGCGGCGGGCGAGGCGGCCTGGCGTTCGGCACGAGCCCCGAGGGCGGGCTGCGCCCCGTGGAGCCGGGGAGGGCCGTCGTCACCGCGCGTCGTCCCGAAGGCCTCGAGGTCGAGCGCGATACGCTGGCGGGGTCGCGACTCGCGCTCGGCGGCGCTTGCGAAGCCGGCTGACGATCCGCCTCGCCGGGCCTGGAACCGACGCACGCCGGGATCGCAACGCACTTCGGACGCCTCTGCGCGTTCGCGTGGCGTCCCGTGGCGGAGTGACGCGAGGGTCGCCGCGGCTGCCGGTGCGTTCCTCGGAGCGCGTTGCAGGACGTCAGCTCGCGCGCGGCGCGATCACGCCCGAGGTCGGCGAGCTCGGGCTCCCGGCGTAGAGCTTGCGCGGCATGCGTCCGGCGAGGCGGGCCTCGCGCCCCGCCTCCACCGCTTTGCGCATCGCGACCGCCATCAGCACCGGGTCGCGCGCCTGCGCGATCGCGGTGTTCATCAGCACCGCATCGCAGCCGAGCTCCATGGCGATCGCCGCGTCCGACGCGGTGCCGACGCCCGCGTCCACGATCACCGGCACCTTCGCCTCCCCGAGGATCAGGTCGAGGTTCCAGGGATTGAGGATGCCCATTCCCGAACCGATGAGCGAGGCGAGCGGCATGATGGCCACGCAGCCGATCGCTTCCAGTTCGCGTGCGACGATCGGGTCGTCGCTGGTGTACACCATCACCTTGAAGCCTTCCGCGACGAGCGTGCGTGCGGCGGCGAGCGTCTCGACGACGTTGGGGTAGAGCGTCTTCGGGTCACCCAGCACCTCGAGCTTCACGAGGTCGTGCCCGTCGAGCAGCTCGCGGGCGAGGCGCAAGGTGCGCACCGCCTCGTCGGCGCTGTAGCAGCCGGCGGTGTTGGGGAGGTAGGTGTATCGCGACGGCGGCAGGGCGTCGAGCAGCGAGGGCTCGCCGGCCTTCTGGCCGATGTTCGTGCGCCGGATCGCGACGGTGACGATCTGGGCCCCGCTCGCCTCGACCGCGCGCCGCGTTTCGTCGAAGTCCTTGTACTTGCCCGTGCCGACCAGCAGGCGCGAGCCGTACTCGCGGCCGGCGATCACCAGCGGGTCGCGAATGCCGGCATCGCCAGCGACGTCCTCGTGCCGAGCCGCGTTCATCGCCGTTTCAACCCCCGCCCACGGCGACGACGATCTCGAGCACGTCGCCTTCCGCGATTGTCGTTGCTGCGTGCAGGCTGCGCGGCACAATCGCGCCGTTGCGCTCGACCGCCAGCTTGCGGGCCGCGAGACCGAGCCGCTCGACGGCCTCAGCGACCGTGGTCGATCGCGGGAAGCTCCGCGGCTCGCCGTTGACGACGACGCGCACGGCAGGCGCGCTCACTTCGACATCCATGCGCGGATTCTACCGCCGGGGCTTGCGCTCGCGCGGCAGTGGTCCGCCGTTTCGCGCCGTCCGGACTGCGAGCTGCGCGAGGCCGTCGGCCTCGCGCAGGGGCACGCGATCAGGATTTCTTGCCGACGACCTCGAGGCGCGCGTCGATGACGCCCGCCTTCGTCATGCCGAGCCGCTGCGCGGCAGCCGCGGACACGTCGCCGAGGCGCGAGCCGTCCTTCGGCCCGCGGTCGTTGACCCGCACCACGACGCTCTTGTTGTTGGCGAGGTTCGTCACCTTCACCTTGGTGCCGAAGGGCAGGGTGTTGTGCGCCGTCGTCAGCGCGTTCGGGTTGTAGCGCTCGCCGCTCGCCGTCTTGCGTCCGGCGAACTTCTTGCCGTACCAGGCGACCTTGCCGGTCTCGGCGCCGCCGGCGGACGACGCGGGGGCCAGCTTGGCCGCGGTCTGCGCGGCGACGGGGAGGGCTAGGGCGGCGAGGAGGGCGGCGAGGGCAAGTCTGCTGCTGCGGAGTTTCATGTCTTCGATTTCTCTTTTCGGGTTCGGGAGGGTTCGCGAGAACGCGTCGGTGGCGACGGTTCGCGCCGCGTGGCGGAGGCGTTCGAGGGGCCTCGGGCACCTCGATCCGCTCGCACCTGGTCTCAGCTACCGGCGCCCTGAAGGACGGACGCGGCGGCGCGCGAAAGCTAGCATTTTCCAAAGAGCGCCGCCACGTGGCCAAAGCGAAGCGACCCCGAGGGTATCGTCACCTCCGGGGGTCGCCGCGGGCCGCGACGGAAACGCGCGTCAGCGCTGGAGCGGCAGCTCCTTGTCCTGCTCGAGAGGGAGCCCGGCCTCGCGCTCCGCATCGTCCGCTTCCAGGTCGGCCTCGATCTCGTCGAGGATGTCCTTGCCGTCGAGCTCGATCTCGGCTTCCGCATCCTCGCCGGGCTCCAGCTCGTGACCGTCCGGAAGTTGCTCGCCCGAAATGAGGCCCAGGTTCGGATCGTCCGCGGCGACGATGCGATCGAAACCGCGGTCGCGGTCCAGCGGTTCCTCGGCCAGCACCTTCTGCACGAACTCGCGGTGGTTCTTGAAGTCGATGCGGTTCGCGAGGCCGCCCGGGAAGAGCTCGCGCGCATCGCGCCGCTCGATCACGCGCATCAGGTCGGCCACGGCGTGGAAGTGCCCGAGCTCGTAATCGACGAAGCGCTCCCAGATCGCCATGCGCGGGTTCTGCTCCGGCTCCATGCAGCTCCAGTAGGCGTGGACCTCCATCGCCTCGCGCAGCAGCCAGTGCTCGAGCCAGGTCTCGTCGGGGATTGATCAGCGAGCCGTATCGCGTCACGTGCTGCTCCTCGATCGACGCGATCTCGGCATAGAGCTGCCGCGCGACCGGATCGGTGAACAGCGGCCCGGACGGGGGCGCAGTAGTTCGCGGCGGGACGAGGGCCGGTCGCGCCATCGGCTCTCGGCGGCCCCGCCTCTCCGCCTGGGTGCTAGTAGTTCGTTCCATCAAAGACGTTACGAAGTGACCGATAATCGCCTCGGTTCATTCGCAATGCTTGATGGAGGTGGGTATG
>Ga0209254_10000450_pt1 | contig 33144 bp, 31 predicted proteins | sample FrelakmetDIP11DI_FD_187148 | JGI IMG/M metagenome (GOLD analysis project Ga0209254, IMG submission 187148) | Freshwater lake sediment microbial communities from the University of Notre Dame, USA, for methane emissions studies - DIP11 DI (SPAdes)... | ecosystem: Environmental > Aquatic >... | reverse complement strand
AGCGCCGACGGTACGAAGTCCTGGACCAGGTTGACCAGCGCACCATCGCGCCCGACGATTGTCAGGCGCGTCGTGGCGGCGGCGTCATACGATAGGTCAAGGGGGAGGCTGGCTTTAAACGCATCCCAGCCCGCGCCACTGATGACGCCGGCATTGGCGACCAGCGGAGCGCAAGCCGTCGACTCGGGCACGCCGCTTCCGTAGTACTGGATCGTCGCCGCAGCGGCGAGCGGCGTGCAGATCGTGTACGTATACACGCCCGGCTGGTTGGCAACGGGTGTCGGCTTGGCACGCTCCGGTCCCCCGATGAACACCTTGGGGCCTGTGCCTTCCTGGTCGGAGCGGTTGATGTAGCTCTGCCAGTAGGCCGGCCGCGTCGTGTTTGCAGCGACCCGCTTGCCGACCTGGAACTCGAAGTTCTTCGTTTCGGCGCCAACGACCGCCAGGCCCGCGGCGTCCTTCAGCGAGAACGTTACGGTGACCTTCTGGCCCGTTGCCGCGTCAATCGCGATTGACGTGATCGTACCCGTCAGTTCGCCCGTGGGAGAACCGGTGGAGCCCGGAGCCCCTGGTCCCGGAGGGCCGGCTGGTCCTGTTGCACCTGGTGCACCCGCCGGTCCCGGCGGGCCTGCTGCACCGTCACTGCCGCCGCAGCCAGCAAGGCTCAGGCCCAGCGCGATGGCCGTTCCCAGCACAAGTAATGATTTCCTCATAGCTCCCCTCCGAATATCGGACCCAGACATCACACAGATCACAGACGCTCCGTTCCCACCTGCTTCATTCACTGCTGTCGGGCACTGAGCAACTCGTCACTCAACAACCATTTCGAATCTGTTCCAGACGGGACGGGCATTCAGACGTACGACCTACCCCGCCTTGGGTAGGGATTGTCCCGATGCGCGCTACGCCGACATTGACCGGGAACAAACTCGATCAGCAAATGTGCGCCGCGTTGCGGCAATGGCTGTAACGGCAATCGTTACAGCCAGAATTCGGAAGAGTCTTGTCTCAGCTCCATGTCGAGTGCGCTTTCCGCGACAGTTTTGCCCGAGGAAGTGCGGCACGCGAGCAGTTCTGCCAGGCGCGGAGGATTGCCGCCGGTGCCGACCACCACCGAACCCCTCCCGCCCCGATGTTTTGATGGCTTTGCGCCGGATCAAGTGCGAAGCTTCGGATGTGCGTAGAAACCCTACCCCATGGCGCCGTCGAGTTCGCTTCGTTCGGCCCAAGCCCACGATAACCACAGGGAGACTGATATGCCCAAGTACACCCGCCGCGAAGCCCTCGCGACTGTCGGCGCGCTCGCGGCCTCTGCTGCACTGCCGCTAGCCGCCCAGGCGCAGGCTCCGATCATCATCAAGTTCAGCCACGTCGTCGCCGTTGACACGCCGAAGGGCAAAGGGGCCGAGAAGTTCAAGGAACTGGCTGAAAAGCGCCTGCCTGGCAAGGTCAAGGTAGAGGTCTATCCGAACTCGACGCTGTACAAGGACGGCGAGGAATTGGAAGCCCTGTCGCTGGGCTCGGTGCAGCTGCTGGCGCCGTCGCTGGCCAAGTTCGGACCGCTGGGCGCACGTGAGTTCGAGGTCTTCGACCTGCCGTACATCTTTGACAATTACGAAGAGCTGCACAAGGTCACGGGCGGCGAGGCCGGCAAGGCGCTCTTCAAGAAGCTGGAAAGCAAGGGCATCACGGGGCTCGCATACTGGGACAACGGCTTCAAGGTGATGAGCGCCAATACGCCAATCAAGCTGCCGGCCGACCTCAAGGGCAAGAAGATGCGCATCCAGTCCTCGCAGGTGCTGGGGGCGCAGATGAAGGCGCTGGGGGCGTTGCCGCAGACGATGGCGTTCTCGGAGGTCTACCAGGCGCTGCAGACGGGCGTCGTCGACGGCACCGAGAACCCGCCGTCGAACCTGTACACGCAGAAGATGCACGAGGTGCAGAAGCACGTGGCGATGACCAACCACGGCTATCTCGGCTATGCCGTCATCACCAACAAGAAGTTCTGGGATGGGCTGCCGCCCGACATCCGCAAGGAACTCGAAGCGGCCATGGTCGAAGCCAGCAAGTACGCGAATGACATCGCCCTCAAGGAGAACGAGGACGCGATCGCCAAGGTGAAGGCGTCCGGCAAGAGCGCCGTGTACACGCCCACGGCCGAGGAGCGCGCCGCGTGGAAGAAGGCACTGGTGCAGGTGCACAAGGAAATGGAAAACCGGATCGGCAAGGACACGATCCAGGCCGTGTACAAGGAAACCGGTTTCAAGCCTGACTGATCAGCGGTAGAGTGCCGATGCCCGCCTCCCGGCGGGCATCGTTTATCCAGACCCGCAGCAAGACGGGAGGGAGGAGGCCCATGGTCAACCGCGTGCTCGACCACCTCGAGGAATGGCTCATCACCTTCCTCATCGGGGCGGCGACCGTCATCATTTTTGCGGCAGTCGTGCACCGCTACGCGACGGGGTTCGCTACTGGCGGTTTCCAGGACGCCCTGTTGAAGATCGACATGTCCTGGGCGCAGGAACTGACGATCTTCATGTTCGTCTGGATGGCCAAGTTCGGCGCCGCCTACGGCGTGCGCACCGGTATCCACGTCGGTGTCGACGTGCTGATCAACGCGCTGTCGCCAAACGTGCGGTCCAAGTTCATCATCTTCGGCCTGCTGGGCGGCGCGCTCTTCACGTTCATCATCGGATCGTTCGGCGCCCACTTCGTGTGGGAACTCATGCATACCGAGCAGGTTTCCGCTGATCTCGAAGTGCCGAAGTGGATCGTGTACGCCTGCATTCCGCTCGGCTCGTACCTGATGTGCTACCGCTTCCTGCAGGTGACCTGGAGCTTCATCAAGACCGGCCACCTGCCGCATGCGGACCACGGCCACGTCGAAGGGCTCGACAAGGAAGCCGAAGTCGAATGGGCGGTCATGCCCTCCGACCTGCACCCGAAGGATGACGACCTCTCACCTCCGGGAGCGCGCAAATGAGCGGCATTGTCATCTTCGCCCTGCTGATTGCCCTGATGCTGACGGGCATGCCGATCTCGATTTCGCTCGGCCTCACCGTCCTGACGTTCCTTTTCACGATGACCGACGTGCCGCTGGAATCAGTGGCGCTGAAGCTTTTCACCGGCATCGAGAAGTTCGAGATCATGGCGATCCCGTTCTTCATCCTGGCGGGCAATTTCCTGACGCATGGCGGCGTGGCGAAGCGCATGATCCGCTTCGCCACCGCGCTCGTCGGCCACCTGCACGGCGGCCTGGCGCTCGGCGGCGTCGTCGCCTGCGCGCTGTTTGCGGCGGTCTCTGGTTCGTCGCCGGCCACCGTGGTCGCCATCGGCTCGATACTGCTGCCGGCGATGGTCAAGCAGGGCTATCCGAACAAGTTCGGCGTTGGCGTCATCGGCACCGCGGGCGCGCTCGGCATCCTGATCCCGCCATCGATCGTGATGGTGATCTATGCGGTCTCGACCAACTCGTCGATCGGGCGGCTCTTCATCGCCGGCATTGTTCCGGGAATCCTGCTCGCCTTGCTGCTGATGTTCGTCACGTGGGCCGTCGCGAAGAAGCGCGGCTATCCGCGCATGAAGCGCGCGAGCCTGAAGGAAGTCTGGGCGTCGTTCCGCGAAAGCGTCTGGGGCCTGTTCCTGATCGTCGTCGTCATCGGCGGCATCTACGCCGGGATCTTCACGCCGACCGAAGCGGCCGCGATGAGCGCGGCCTACGCGTTCTTCGTCTCGGTGTTCGTCTACAAGGACCTGACGCTGAAGCAGGTGCCCAAGGTGCTGCTCGACAGCGCCAATCTCTCGGCGATGATCCTGTACATCATCACCAACGCGGTGCTGTTCTCGTTCCTGCTGACCAGCGAGCAGATCCCGCAGAGCCTGTCGACCTGGATCAACGAGATGGGGCTGCAGCCCTGGATGTTCCTGGTGGTCGTCAACATCCTGCTGCTGATCGCCGGCAACTTCATGGAGCCGTCGTCGATCCTGCTGATCACCGCGCCGATTCTCTTCCCGGTCGCGATGAAGCTCGGCATCGATCCGATCCACCTCGGCATCATCATGACGGTCAACATGGAGATCGGCATGATCACGCCGCCGGTGGGCCTGAACCTCTATGTGGCCTCTGGGATTTCGGGCATGGGTCTGACCGAGACGACCAAGGCGTGCGCGCCGTGGATCCTGGTGATGATCGCGTTCCTGCTTCTGATCACCTACGTGCCGATCATTAGCCTGTGGCTGCCGAACCTGCTGATGGGTGCGAGTTGACGATCTCGTGATCCGCCTGACGGTGCGGCACGGACTGACGTGCCGACCGCCTTGCCGCAGCAAGACTCAGGTGGGCGAAGAGTCCCCCGCCCCGTATACTTTTGCCAAGACCTCAACGGCGCGTCACGTCGCCGCAAGAGGCGAAACTTCCCAAGGAGAACGCCATGTCATACCGCGCGATCCGGTCGCTGGGCATTGCCCTGCTCAGCACCGCCTTGCTTGCCCTCAGCCCAGCCGCTTCCGCCCAGCAGAAGTTCATCAACGTCCTGACCGGTGGTCAGAGCGGCGTGTACTACCCGCTCGGCGTCGCGCTGGGCCAGATCTACACCAAGGCGATTCCGGACACGAAGACCAGCGTGCAGGCGACGAAGGCCTCCGTGGAGAACCTCAATCTGGTGCAGGCGGGCCGCGGCGAGATTGCGTTCACCCTAGGCGATGCGCTGTCCGACGCCTGGAAGGGTGACGAGGAAGCCGGCTTCAAGACGCCACTCAAGGGCCTGCGCACCGTCGCCGGCATCTATCCGAACTACATCCAGATCGTTGCCAGCGAAGACTCCGGCATCAAGACGCTCGCCGATCTCAAGGGCAAGCGGATTTCGGTCGGGGCTCCCCGCTCGGGCACTGAGCTGAACGCCCGCGTGATCCTGAAGGCAGCAGGCCTCACTTACAAGGACTTCGCCAAGGTCGAATACCTGCCGTTCGGCGAGTCGGTCGAACTGATCAAGAACCGCCAGCTTGATGTGACGCTGCAATCGGCCGGCCTGGGCGTGGCCTCGATCCGGGACCTGGCGACTTCGATCAAGATCAATGTGGTTTCCGTTCCGCTCGAGGTCGCCTCGAAGATCACTGACCCGGCTTACCTGCCAGCTTCGATTCCCGCGAACACCTACACGGGGCAGACCGACGCGGTGCCGACGGTCTTGATCCGCAACTTCCTTGTCACCGGCGAAGGCGTGCCCGCTGACACCGTCTATGCGATGACCAAGGCGCTCTTCACCAACCTGGACCAGCTGTCGGCGGCGCACTCGGCCGCCAAGTCCATCGCGGCAGCCGACGCGCCGAAGAACATGCCGGTGCCTCTGCATCCAGGCGCGGAGCGCTACTACCGCGAGGCCGGGCTGCTGAAGTAGGTCGCCGCTCAGTTTGCTGAATCCGATGGCACAGGTCTCCTGTGCCATCGTTCTTTCCGGACCCTTCGCGCATGACGAACGCCGTCTCCAACGCTGACGCCCAGCTGCAGGCCGGGACTATTCCGCTGTCCAGGGCGGCCTACGCGATCGCGATCGTCTTCTCGACGTTCCAGATCTACACGGCGGCCTACAGCCCCCTATCAAGCGGGGTCGTGCGTGCGGTGCACGTCGGCTTCCTGCTGCTGATGACCTTCGTGCTGCTTCCGCCGCTGGGCCGCCGCTGGCTGGGCTGGGCGCTGGGAATCATCGCGTTTGCCATCGGCCTGTACCACTGGGTGTTCGAGGCCGAGCTGATCGTACGCGCGGGCGACCTCACCGACTGGGACTTGGTCGTCGGCATCGCGTCGATCGCACTGGTGTTCGAGGCGACACGGCGCACGATGGGCTTTGCGCTGCCGCTCATCTGCGCAATCTTCCTGGCCTATGCGCTGTTCGGTCAGTACTTCCCGGGTTCTCTGGCGCACCGCGGCTACGGGCTCGATCAGGTCATCGGCCAGGTGGCATTCGGCACCGAGGGGATCTACTCGACGCCGATCTACGTCAGCTCGACATACATCTTCCTGTTCATCCTGTTCGGCTCCTTCCTCGAGCAGGCCGGGATGATCAAGCTCTTCAACGACGTTGCGCTGGGCTTGTTCGGCCGCTCGCAGGGCGGGCCGGCCAAGGTATGCGTCGCCTCCTCCGCGTTCATGGGAACGATCAGCGGATCAGGCGTGGCAAACGTGGTCGCCAGTGCCCCGTTCACGATCTCGCTGATGAAGCGCTTCGGCTACAAGCCCGCCTTTGCCGGGGGCGTCGAGGCCTGCTCGTCGATGGGGGGCCAGATCATGCCGCCGGTCATGGGCGCGGTCGCGTTCATCATGGCCGAGACGCTGAACGTGCCCTACATCGAAATCTGCAAGGCCGCGGCGATCCCGGCGACCCTCTACTTCGTCTCCTGCTTCTGGATGGTTCACCTGGAGGCGGGCCGACTCAAGCTGCTGGGACTGCCGCCTGAGGAGTGTCCGAGCGCCTGGCGGGCCCTCGTGAAGGGCTGGTACCTGATCCTGCCCCTGGTGGCACTGGTCTGGCTGCTGCTCGGTGGGTTCACGCCGCTGTTCTCCGGCATGGTGGGGCTTGCCCTGACGGCGATCCTCGTGCTCGGCATGGCGGTGGCACTCGGTTTGCGCGGCAATGCCCTGCGCACCGTTTTCTGGGTGGTGCTCGGGCTGGCCTGCGCGGCCTTCATCAAGCTCGGCGTGACCGTGTTCTTTGCCATCATCGCGCTGCTGGTCGTGGCCTGCTTCGCCGTCAAGGGCGGCCGCGCGACTCTCAAGCTCTCGCTCGACGCCCTGGCGGACGGCGCACGGAACGCCCTGCCCGTGGGCACGGCCTGCGCTCAGGTGGGCGTCATCATCGGCGTGCTGACGCTGACCGGTGCGGCAACCAACTTCGTCGGCTTCATCGTCTCGATCGGCGAGACCAGCGTATTCGCTTCGCTGCTGCTGACGATGGCCGCCTGCCTGGTGCTCGGCATGGGCATCCCGACGATCCCGAACTACATCATCACAAGCTCGATCGCGGCTCCGGCACTGCTGCAGCTTGGTGTGCCGTTGATCGTCTCGCACATGTTCGTCTTCTACTTCGGCATCATGGCCGACCTTACGCCGCCGGTGGCACTGGCCGCCTTTGCCGCCGCCCCGTTTGCCGGAGTCTCCGGCATGAAGATTGGCGTGCAGGCGGTGCGAATCGCGCTCGCGGGCTTCATCATTCCCTTCATCGCGGTGTACTCGCCGGCGCTGCTGCTGCAGGGCGGGACGTGGTTCGACGTCACCTATGTCACCGTGAAGGCGCTGCTCGCGATCGGACTGTGGGGCATCGCCGCGACCGGCTACTGGCTGGCGCCGGTCAACTGGTTCGAGCGCCTTTATGTCTTCGTCGCGGCTGCTTTGCTGGTGGTCGCGGTTCCGTTGACCGACGAGCTCGGGTTCGCTGCCAGCGCGGCCTTCGTCGTCTGGCACGTGCTCCGGGTTCGTGGACTGCGGCGACAGACCCCGCCGCAGATGCCGGCGCCATGATCACCGCGGCGCTCTGCATCACGGTGGGCGCCCAGATGATCTCGCTGCCTGTGCGCCACTTCACCCTGCAGTGGCAGCACACGGTAGAAAAAGTCCTGTGGGAAGAGGACTACGTGGTTGCCGGCGACTGGTTGCTGCTGGAGCGAGCGCGCGTGCTGGGGTCCGGTGCGGGGATGGAACCACCGCCAGATGCCGTGCGCGAGGGACAGGGCTGGAGCTATCGGCCCGCCGATCGCTGGCGCCGATCGGTGGTACTCGCGCGCTCCGAGTTCGGCGACGACTATCGCCTATGTACACAGGGCGACTGTCGTCCGCTTTCCGGGCTGATCGCCGCGCGCGGCCCGGCCACGCTGACCCCCTGCGCCAGTGCAAAGTCCGGGTGACGGATCAGCGCTGAGCGGGACTGACCTCTCAGTCCGCAGCGCGCCGCTTGCGGTTCGGGCAGTCGGAACAACTCAGCGATCGTCCGCCCGCCAGGCGTACCTCGGGGCCGCCGCACGAGCCGCGCAGGCAGCGGCCGGTTGTCATGACTCCGAGCGCCATGCCGAGCACGGCAATCCCGACGATGGCGATGGTCGCCAGAAGTATCAGCCAGAAGGTCCCGAACCCGCTCATACGCGCTCCGCCTCCAGTGCCGCGAACGCCGGAGTCACCGTATCCCGGTAGCCGCCCCCGGGCATGCGCTCGATGAACTGGGCCGCGATTCCGGAGCGTTCGGCAAGCACCCTGCCGTGGTCTGCTCCCAGCACGATCAGCGCCGTCGCCAGCGCATCGGCCCGCATGCAGTCGCCGGCGACGACCGTGACAGAGCACAGGCCGTGGCGGATCGGCACCCCGGCGAGCGGGTCGATCTCGTGCGAATAACGCTGGCCGTCCTCGAAAAAGTAGTTGCGATAGTCACCCGATGTCGCCATGGCGCGTCCGGTGAGTGGAACAACCCAGCGCGCCCGCTGCGGCATGGCATCGGGCTCCTCGATGCCGATGCGCCATGCGTGCCCCGCCGCGTTGACGCCGCGGGTACGCACCTCACCGCCGACTTCGACCATGTAGTCCTGTACGCCGCGGGCCTCGAGCGCCGCGGCGGCGCGATCCACACCGTAGCCCTTGGCAATGCCGCCCAGGTCCGCCTGCAGGCCGGCATGCCGCTTGACGACGGTGCGACGATCCGCGTCGAGCGCAAGACTGCGCCAGTCAACCCGACGGCGTTCCGCAGCCACGACGGCCGGCGCGGGAACGCGACGCGACGCGCGCGTGCCGAAGCCCCACTGTTCCACCAGCGGCGCAACGGTGATGTCGAAGGCGCCGCCCGACCAGCGGCTGACTTCCTGCGCGGCCGACAGCACTTCGTATAGCTCGTTCGACAGCGTTACGGGCGTGCCCTGCGCCGCGCGGTTCAGGGACGAGAGTTCCGACTGCGGCTGGAACATCGACATGCGATCGTCCACGTCGTCGAGCGCCGCCTGGACCACGGCACGCAGCGTCGCCGCATCGCGCTCCAGCGCCCGTAGGCGGACGTTGTAGGTCGAGCCCATCGTCGAGCCGCTCAGATGCAAGTAGCGCGGCGGCTCGACGGTCCCGGGAGCGCGTCCGCACCCGCCGAGCGCCAGTGCGCCCATGCCGAGCACCAGCGTGCGGCGGCGTGGAGAAAGTATGGCGTCCATTGTGTCGTCTCCTTCTGACAGCTCAGCTTTCAAGGCGTGCTCCGCTGCCCCGCACGGCGGCCTCGAACCGGCCCTCGCCGCGCTCGATCATGTGCCGCACCAGATCACCGATCGAGATCAGCCCGAACACCCGCGGGCCGTCGATCACCAGCAAGTGCCGGTGCCGGTTCATGTGCATGAGGGAGAGCGCAGCCTCGATCGTCGTGCCCGGCGTGACAAAGCGCACGTCGCGCGTCATGACCATGGAGATTGGCGTCTTCTTCGGATCCAGCCCCGCATTCACGACGCGCACCAGCACATCGCGCTCGGTGAAGATGCCACCTACCAGTCCGTCCTCGGTCTTGATCAGCACTGCGCCGACGTGGCGCGCCGCCATCACCTGCACCGCTTCGGCGACGGTCGACGAAGCGGGCACCGAGATCAGCTCATCGCTCGCTTTCGTGCGTACGACGTGCTCGACGGTTTCCTGAAGCATGGTCTCCTCCCCCTGCCCGATCAACCGAAGTCGTCAAGCATGATGTTCTCGCGATCGACCCCGAGGTTCAGCAGCATCGCGATGACGGCCTTCGTCATCGGCCCCGGGCCGCACATGTAGTACTCGACATCCTCCGGCGCCGGATGCTCCTTGAGGTAGTTTTCGAACAGGACGTTGTGGATGAAGCCGGTCGGCCCGGTCCAGTTGTCCTCGGGCAGCGGCTCAGACAGCGCCAGGTGCCAGGTGAAGTTCGGGTTCTCCGCGGCCAGCTTGTCGAACTCTTCGACATAGAACGCTTCGCGCATGCTGCGTGCGCCATACCAGTAGGTCATCTTGCGCTTCGAGTGCAGGCGCAGCAGCTGATCAAAGATGTGCGATCGCATCGGCGCCATGCCGGCGCCGCCACCCACGAAGCACATCTCGGCATCCGTGTCGCGCGCGAAGAACTCACCAAACGGCCCGGATACCGTCACCTCATCACCCGGCTTCAGGTTGAACACCCACGAACTCATGATGCCGGGTGGAATGTCCTGCCGGTACTCCGGCGGAAACGCGATGCGGATCGTGAAGAGCAGGATGCCCTTCTCGAGCGGGTAGTTCGCCATCGAATAGGCGCGCGTGATCGGCTGCGGCGAAACCGACCTGAAGCGCCAGAGGTCGAACTTGTCCCAGGCTTCGCGGAATTCCGGCTCGATGGCAAAGGTCTTGAAGTCGATCTCGTGCGGCGGGCACTCGAGCTGCACGTAGCCGCCCGCTCGGAACGGCACTTCGTCGCCCGCCGGCAGCTCGAGCTTCAGCTCCTTGATGAAGGTCGCCACGTTGCGGTTGGAGACGACGCGGCAGTTCCACTTTCGCACGCTGAAGATCTCGGGCGCGACCTCGATCTTCATGTCGCCCTTGACCTTGACCTGGCACGCGAGGCGGCAGCCGCGGCGGGCTTCGCCCGGGCTGATGAAGCCTGTCTCGGTCGGCAGCAGCGCGCCGCCGCCTTCCTTGATCACCACTTCGCACACACCACAGGCGCCCTTGCCGCCGCAGGCCGAGGGAATGAAGATCTTGTTGTCGGCGAGCGCGCCCAGCAGCGTGCCCCCGGCCGGAACCTTCAGCGTCTTGTCGGCATCCTCGTTCACCACGATCGATACCTCTCCGGCTGCAACGAGCTTTCTGCGCGCACCCAGCAGGATGCCCACGAGCAGCAGCACGACCCCGGTGAACATCAGAACGGCAAGAACGATATCGAGCATGGCGGCCGCGGGTTTCTAGAGCTGGATTCCGGAGAAGACCATGAAAGCCAGCGACATCAGGCCGGCGGTGATGAAGGTGATGCCCAGCCCCTTCAGGCCGTCCGGCACGTTCGAATAGGTCATCTTCTCGCGCACGGCCGCCATGGCGACGATGGCAATGAACCAGCCGAATCCAGAGCCGACTCCAAACACCACGCTTTCGGCGAACGAGTAGTCGCGCTCCTGCATGAAGAGCGAGCCTGCGAGGATGACGCAATTCACCGCGATCAGCGGCAGGAAGACGCCAAGCGTGGTGTAGAGCTTCGGCGCATAACGGTCCACGGCCATTTCAACGATCTGGGTTGCCGCCGCCACCGTGCCGATGAACAGGATGAACGAGAGGAAGCTGAGGTTGACCGTCGCGAGCGCGGGACTGACCCAAGCCAGCGCACCCTCGGCCAGCAGGTAGTGCAGCAGCAGGTTGTTGAGCGGCACGGTCAGCACCTGCACGAACACCACCGCAGCGCCCAGGCCGATCGCGGTCTCCACCTTCTTCGAGCACGCCAGGAACGAGCACATGCCGAGGAAGAAGGCGAGCGCCATGTTCTCGAGGAAGATCGAGCGGATGGCGAGGTTGGCGAAGTGCTCCATCGCGGGTTCCCGATCAGTCCTTTTCCTGCAGCTGCGGCTTCCACACCCGCAGCGCCCAGACGAGGAGCCCGATCGCGAAGAGCGCCGACGGCGCCAGCAACATCAGCCCGTTGGGCACGTACCACCCACCATCCGTGACGAGCGGCAGGACAGTGATACCGAAGATCTTGCCGGCGCCGAGCAGTTCGCGTGCCAGCGCGACCAGCATCAGCACCAGCGCATAACCCAGGCCATTGCCAATGCCGTCCCAGAAGGACCGCAGCGGCGGGTTCTGCATTGCATAGCCTTCGGCGCGGCCCATGACAATGCAGTTGGTGATGATGAGACCGACGAACACCGAGAGCTCGAGCGACAGTTCGTACAGCGTGGCCTTCAGGATCTGGTCGAACACGATGACCAGCGAGGCGATGATGGAAAGCTGCACGATGATGCGGATGCTGCCCGGCGTGTAATTGCGGACCAGGCTGACGGCGAGGTTGGCGAGCGCCGTGACCAGCGTCACGCCGATGCCCATCACCAGCGCCTTGTCCATGCGCGTGGTCACCGCCAGCGCCGAGCAGATGCCCAGCACCTGCACCCCAATCGGGTTGTTGATGATCAGCGGATCGACCAGCGCCTTGCGGTCCTCGCGACTGAAGGGAATCGCGGCCATCTAGACCTCCGCGCGCCGGGCCGCGTGCGCCCGCTGCTCGTGCAAGTTCATGTGACTTGGCCCTCACGGAAGCGCCTCAGGAACCGGCCGTACCCGTTGTCGGACAGCCAGAACTGCATCAGCCGCGTGATCGCGTTGCTGGTGACGGTCGCGCCCGACAGTCCGTCAACCCGCAGCGGGTCGGCCTCCGGCGTGCCGGCCTGCCCTTTGATGACCATGATGCGCGCATTCCACTGGTCGTCGAAGCCCTTCCGCCCGCGCCACAGGGCCTGCCACTTCGGATTGCCGATCTCGCCACCGAGACCCGGCGTTTCCTTCTGGTCGTAGTACGTGAGGCCGCGCACCGTGTTTGTATCGCGGTCGAGTGACAGGAAGCCGTAGATCGTGCCCCACATGCCGAGCCCTTCGACCGCGATCACGATCTGATCGACCTGATCGCCCTTCATGATGAAGTAGACAACGCCCAGATTCGGCAAGCGGCCGATGCCGGCATTGTTGGGCGGCGCCACGCGGCTCATCGTCGGGTCGCCCCGCGCTCTGCGCTGGTCGTAGGCGCGCGCATCCATCTTGGACTCCGGCACGAGTTCACCGGTGGCCAGATCGACCAGCCGCACGCGGATGCGCTCGTCGAAGATCCGATTGACTTCCTGCGCCGTGACATCAGTGCCGGGCTCAAGCAGGCCCGCCGCCAGCAGCACGTTCTTCTCCATGTACAGGCGTGCTGCAGCTGCCTGTCGCGGCTGCAGACTGACAGCGGCCACCGACACCAGCAGCGCACATGCCACGCACACCGCCGTGGCGAACAAGATCGTGTAGCGTGTGCTTTCACGCTTCGACACGGCGCTTCCTTCGCGTGATGTTGGCCTTGACGAAGCCGTAGTCGATGACCGGCGCCATCACGTTCATAAACAGGATCACCAGCATCATCGCCTCCGGATACGCCGGGTTGACGACGCGGATCAGCACGACCATCGCGCCGATCATGAAACCGTAGATCCACTTGCCCTTCTCGCTGAACGGCGAGGTCACCGGGTCGGTGGCCATGAAGGCGGCGCCGAAAGCCCAGCCGCCCAGCACCATGTGCCACCAGAACGGCACGCCGAACCACGGATTGGTCGACGAGCCAATGGCGTTGAACAGCAGCGCCATCGCAATGGTGCCGAGCGCCACGCCGGTCATCGTGCGCCACGAGCCGACCTTGGTCACCGCGATGATGATGGCGCCGATCAGGCAGGCGAGCGCCGAGGTCTCGCCCATGGAGCCGGGCTCCAGGCCGATGAAGGCGTTCCACCACGAAAAGCCCGACTGCTCGAAGGGTTGCGTCATCACGCGCATCTGGCCGAGCAGCGTGGCGCCGGAGAATCCGTCGACGGCCGCCCCCTCCGGCACCGCCGTCCAGACCTTGTCGCCGGAGATCTCGCCCGGGTACGCGAAGAACAGGAACGCGCGCGCGGCCAGCGCCGGGTTGATGAAGTTCATGCCGGTGCCGCCGAACACTTCCTTGGCGATGACGACACCGAAGCTGATGCCGAGCGCGGCCTGCCACAGCGGCGTCGTCGGCGGCAGGATCAGCGGAAAGAGAATGCCGGTGACGAAGAAGCCCTCGTTGACCTCGACCTTGCGCACGATCGCGAACAGCACTTCCCAGGTCAGGCCGACCACCATCGTCACGATATACAGCGGCAGGAAGTACAGTGCGCCGTGCACGAGATTGGCAATGGCGCTCGACGGTGCATAGCCGGTGCCCAGCAGGTCGATCACCGCGTGCCGCCAGCCGTCGAGCTGGCCGACCTTGGCGGGGTCGATCGCGAGGTTCGCCTGCAGCCCGGTGTTCAGCATCGCCATGAACACGCACGGCAGCGCGGCGATAACCACCGTCATCATCATGCGCTTGAGGTCGATCGCATCGCGCACGTGCGAGCCGGTCGACGTCACCGAAGAGGGCGAGTAGAAGAAGGTGTCCATCGCCTCCCACAACGGGTGCCAGCGATGGAGCTTGCCGCCCTTCTCGAAATTCGGGGCGACGCGATCGAGTTGTTGGCGCAACCACCGCATCAGTGCTCCTTCTCGATGCGGTCGAGTGCGGCGCGCAGCAGCGGCCCGTATTCGGTCTTGCCGGGACAGACGTAGGTGCAAACGGCAATATCGTCCTCGTCCAGCTCGAGCGCACCCAGCTCGACGGCGCGCTGGTCGTCGCGAATGATCAAGGCGCGCAGCAGGAAGGTCGGCAGCATGTCAAAAGGCATCACCCGCTCGTACGAGCCGATCGGAACCATCGCGCGTGGCGAACCATTCGTGCTCGTGCTCAGGGCAAAGCGGTGCGCGCGGCGAAACGCGCCGAGCACCGTGTTCGTGACCGAGTACTTCTCGGCGCCCGGTGCGATGTAGCCGAACATCTCGCGCTCACCCGCCTCGGGGAGCACGGCAATCTGCAGGTGGTGGCGACCGAGGAAGGCATCGGCTTCCGACGTTCGCGCGCGTCCATCGAGCACCGAACCCGAGATCACGCGCTGTCGCCCCGGCAGAAGTTCGCCCTCGAGCAGCTCGTCGAGCGAGGCGCCCTGGCGGGTGCGCAGCAGGCGCGGCTTACGTGCGCCCGGGCCGCCCAGCGCGATGATGCGCCCGACGTCGAGGCGGCCCGTCGTGACGAGGCCGCCGATGGCCATGACATCCTGATAGCCAACGGTCCATACGCTGCGATGCAGCCCGACAGGCAGCAACTGGTGTACGTGCCAGCCGGCGTTGCCGCTGGGATGCGGGCCGGCGAACTCGACCACTTCCACCCCCGCCGGCGCACTGACGCGATGCCCCTCGGCGACGCAGGCATAGACTTTCGGCGCCAGCGCGACCAGTGCCTCCAGGCCAGCCTGGAAGTCCGCTGCGCGCCCGGCGATGACCGGTGCCGGCGCCACGGCATGGGGCCGCGTGTCGGTCGCGGTGACGAAAATCGCGGCCGGAGTCGAATCGGGCGCCGCAACGCGGCCGAACGGGCGTGTCCGCAATGCGGTCCACAGTCCGGACTCCAACAGCAGCGCACGCACCGACCCGGCATCGCGCGCCAGGCCCGGGCCCTTGAAGCTCTCAAACGGCGCCTGCGCTTCATGCTCGGCCACCGCAATGACTATCGACACCAGGGCCCTGCGCTCGCCTCGATGAATGGCCGTGACCGTTCCGCCGGCGGGCGACGTATAGCGCACGCCGGCGCGCTGCTTGTCCTCGACCAGTGTCTGTCCCAGCGCGACCTGGTCGCCGACCTCCACCTTCACGGATGGCTTCAGGCCGGGAAAATCCGCCCCCATGAGCGCGACGGTCGACACGGTGCGGGCCGCTTCCACAGCGCCTCCCGGAGCGCCGGCCAGCGGCAAGTCGAGTCCCCTGCTCGATCGCACCACGGTCATGCCGCTGCCACCCTCCCTCTCCTGACGGACCCGTCCATGAGCACAGACGCGTTGGGCGACCTTAGAGGCACCTGCTTGCGGCGCCTTGACGACCGTCAACGCCATTGCGTTGGGGCAAGCGCAGCCTATCGCATCCTATGATGTGCCAGCCCGGGCCACGGCCTGACACCGATTGCATGAGGAGCCCTGATGACCGCGCAAACGTCGACCCAGACCCTGCTGGCTCGCCATCCGTTCACCTACGGCATGGGTGGCCCTGCCATCGAGAAACTCGCGTCGCTTGCACGAAACGTCGGCTTCGCGCGCAACGAGGTGATCTTCCGCGAGGGTGACGATATCCATGACTTCTTCCTGGTCGTGTCTGGCCGGGTAGCCCTCGAGATCGTGTCGGAGGGCGTGGCGCACCGCGTGCACACGCTCAGTGCGGGAGATGAACTCGGATGGTCCGCGGTGCTGATGGGCCAGGGCAAGTACTTCCAGGCGCGTGCGCTGGAACAGGTCGGGGCACTGGCGTTCGACGGCGGCGATCTGCTCGCGCTGTGCGAGAGTGACCCAGCGTTCGGATACAAGCTGATGCACCGGCTGCTCGGTGTCGTCGCAGAACGCCTGCAGGCAACCCGGCTGCAGCTGCTCGACACGTACTGGCCGGTGGCCCACAAGGCCGGCGCCTGAACGCCAAAGCCAGCTAGGCCGCACCCCGGTGCGGTTGCGCTGCAGCGCGCCTGCTGCAGCGCGGCGATCGCGGCTGCCCAGTGCCGTTACGCTGCGTGCCAGTATCTCCACCCTGTACGCGCTCGAGCGCACTCCTCACGATGGACAACGACCGCGTGCTCCCGCCGCGTGAACCGTGGAGCGCGGTGCTGGCCCTGGGCGTCACCCAGATCACCGCATGGGGTTCGATCTACTACCTGTTCCCCTTGCTGATGGAGCCTTTGCAATCGGCGGTGGGAGCCAGCCGCTCGGTCGTGGTCGGTGCGTTCACTCTCTCGCTGATGGTTTCCGGCCTGCTGGCGCCGGTCGTGGGTCGAGCCATCGACCGACGCGGTGGCCGGATGCTGATGGCCGCCGGCTCACTGCTCGCCGCGGCAGCGCTTGCAGCCCTCGGCCAGGTCACAACGCCATTGCAGCTCTATGTCGTGTGGGCGCTGCTCGGCGTGGCGATGGCGGGAACGCTTTACGAGCCGGCCTTCGCGGTCCTGACCCGTGCCTTCGTCAACAACCATCGGCGCGCTATTGCCGTGCTGACCCTGTTCGGTGGATTCGCGAGCACGGTCTTCTGGCCATTGGGGCAGGCACTGATCGATGCCTACGGCTGGCGCACGACGGCGGTCATTTTCGGTGCGCTTCATCTGGTCATCTGTGTTCCGCTGCATCTGACCTTGTTGCCGCGCGGCGGGCCGCGTCCGGCCGAGCCGCCAGCGCAGGCAGCGTCGCACTCGCTCGGGGATGCGTTGCGCATGCCCGTCTTTTATCTGCTCGCCGCTGCCTTCACACTCAATGCGCTGGTGTTCTCCGCAATGACGATTCACCTGCTCGCGATGATCATCGCCAAAGGCATGACAGCGGCCCAGGCGGCCGTGCTTGGCGCGTTGGTCGGTCCGATGCAGGTCGCCGGACGCCTAGTCGAGATGACCTTCGGGCAACGCGTCGCGCCGGCCACGGTCGGCGTCATCGCCTGCGGGCTGCTGCCGGCTTCGATCCTGCTGCTGGCACTCAGCGAGCCGTCCGCGTCGAACTTCCTGCTCTTTGCCCTGCTCTTTGGCGCCGGCAATGGCGTGATGACCATCGTGCGCGGCACGATCCCCGTGGAGTTCTTCGGCCGCGCGCACTATGGCGCCGTCAACGGCGCGCTCGCGGCGCCGGTACTCACCGCCAAGGCCGTCGGACCGCTGGCTGCGGCCATGGCCTGGGCATGGACGCGCGACTACGACGCCGTCGGCCTGATGCTGGCTGCGGCCGGGCTGTGCTCGCTCGCCTTCCTCGCGCTCGCGCTGATCTGGCGGCGCCACTGAGCGCCCGGTGTCGCGTCGCGCGTCGCCGCGATGTTGCAGTCACCCACAATCGCAGACGGCAGCGTGAGAGCTAAGCCGACGGTTGCGCCGCGCCGGCCGCGCGCAACGGCGCGGCCTGCCGACGCTTGCGGTACTCCGACCACCATGCCGCGGCGTCCACCTGGGTCCACGCAAGGCGGCTTGCGAGCCGGTCCAGCGCCTCGACAACCGCCTCGGCGCTCCTGGGGCGCCGCGCGCGGTCCTTCTCGAGGCAGGACGCTATCAGCGCGTCGAGCGCCTCGGGCACCTCGACACCGGCGGCCGATACGCGCGGCGCCGCGGCATGCAGCACCTGGTTGCTGATCGCGAGACTGTCGTCGCCCTCGAAGATCGACTTGCCGGTCAGAAGGAAGTACCCGACCGCCCCGAGCGCATAGATGTCGGAACGCGCATCGACGTCGGACGGATTGATTAGCCGCTCCGGCGCCATGTAACGCGGCGTGCCGACGATCTTGAGCTGCTTGGTGATGTCACGCGTATCGGCGTGCTCGAGGTTCTTGACGAGGCCGAAGTCGAGCAGTTTGACGACGTCGTCCTCGCCGCGGCGGCACAGCATCACGTTCTCGGGCTTGACGTCGCGATGGATCATCCCGTGCGCATGTGCCTCGCGCAGCGCGGCGGCCACCTGGCGCAGGATGTGGATCGCTCGTCCGGGCGGCACCCGGCCCGAGTCGGCGACGAGTTCGGCCAGCGTTACGCCGTCGAGGTACTCCATGACGTAGTACGGCTGGCCCTCGCGCGTACGACCGAAGTCGTAGATCTCCACGGTGTTCGGATGCAGCAGCTGGCTGGCGAGCTGGACTTCGCGCTCGAACCGGTGAATGAATTCGTCCGTCGCGACGTGCTTCTTCAGGATCTTGATCGCGGTGGGCCGCTTCAGCAGCGCATGGCGGGCGAGGTAGATCGTCGCCATGCCACCTTCGCTGACCTTCTTTCCCAGCGTGTACGCACCGAGCCGCTGCACGCGTCCGAACTGCCGGCTCAGGCGCGCCAGCAGGAAGGCCGACATGAAGGCCGCCACCAGCGTCAGTGCGACGATGCCGCCGATGACCGAGAGGCTGATCGTCAGATAGCGCAGCGTCGCGAGCGCTTCGGCGGCCGACATCTCCGCCACGACGCCCAGGTCGTAGGCGGGCAGCCACTGCCAGGCACCGATGACCTCTGTGCCGCGATAGCCTCGATACGGCGTCGAAATCACGCCCTTGCGATCGATTTCGGCACGCATGCCACGGGCCCCGATCGCTCGCGCCGCGGCCTCGGTGAGCGGCCGAGCGGCAGGCTGGGACTGCGCCCGCTCGCCGGCCGCCAACACGGCGCCGGGGTCACGCACGTGGATCCTGTCGGCGCGCTCGGTCCCGACTGAAGCTGGCTCCGCCTCGAGCGTACGTGTCTCGGCCGGACGGCTCGACGTGAGCATGAGCCCGTCTTCGCCGAAGGCATAGGCCTCGCCGGTTTCGCCCGGCCGTGCCGCGGAAAAGATCGTCTCGAGTTCACGGTCGGTCGCCACGCCCATTGCCAGGGCCGCGACGGGCGTTCCCGAACCGACGCGGATCGGCGCCAGAAACCAAGCGACCGGCCGCAGCGCGCCGTCGGCACCGCGGACGGACAGTTCCGCGTCCGCATCCGGATAGGGCCGGACGAACTGCGGATGCCCTTCGAACGCTGCGTCGAGCCGCTCCCTGAACACACCGGAGCGGATGCGCTGTCCGCAGCGCAACGGATCCTTGGACGACAGCACGCGGCCGTCGCGGTCGAGGATCCGGAACGCGACTACGCCGGAAGTCGACAGACGGGCCTGGACTTCCGCGCTGAGCCGCTCGGCCTCCTGTGTACAGCGGCCCACCTCGATCTCGACACCACGGCGACTCGCCACGAACTTGGTCGCCTGCGCAACCACCGTCGGATTGCGCGCGGTCCTTTCAACTTCGGCCATGTGTTCAAAGGCCCAGACGTCGAGTCCCTTGACGACCGTGCCCAGCAAGGCTTCGAGGCTCGCCGCGCGGGTCTCGGCCAGCGCCGTACGCACCCCCGTGTAGGTCCAGTATCCAAGCCCGACAAGTAGCAGCCCGAGCAGCACCGTGGCCGCATTCCGCCAGGTCTCCGTTTCGACAAGGCTGGCAATCAGGTTTGGGATTGCGCCGGCGGCCGCTTCGGGGTCGCCGGCTCCGATATCGGCCGGCACCTTGGGTATTTCCGAAAGGCCGTCGGTCGTGTCGCTCATCGGCCGTGCCTGGTCGCTGCACGCTTGCAAGGTGCCGGGCGCGAGCGATCAGCGCGCGCAGCCGCGGCTGCGGACACGCTCGTTTCGCAGATCCCTGGCGCCGCGCCCGTCTGGACTGGATGCATCGAGTGGCCGTCAACAACTAACAGGCGGCCATCCTAGCGCGCCGTGGGCCTGGCCAGCGCGCCGATAACGCGCCACCTTGGAGGAGGCGCGCTGGGTCGCCGGACTTCAGCGGCCCAGCAGCGTGATGAAGACCCCGGGGAAGACTGTCAGAGCGATCGTCGGCACCAGGCACAGCACGCCGGCGGCCACGGCGATGCGTCCCGCTGACGGTGTTCCTTCGGGCTGTGACCCCATGAACATCAACTGGATCACGCGCAGGTAGAAGTAGATGCCGAGGTAACTCCCGACCAGCCCGAGCACGGCGTACAGCGTGTAGCCCGCCGCGATGACGTTCTTGAAGATGAGGAACTTCGCGACGAAGCCGGGAAACGGCGGTATGCCCGCGAGCGAGAGCAGCGCGATTCCGATCAGGATCGCGGCGTATGGCTGGCGGTGGTACAGGCCCTTGAGCGCATCGAGGCGGTCACGGCGCGCGTCATCCGGCCCGGCCGGCAACGACGCGAATGCCAGCGCGTTCATCAGCCCATAGGCGAGCAGGTAGAAAATGACCGCCTGCAAGCGGGTCGGACCGTCCCCCAGCAGCGCGTAGAAGAGGTAGCCTGCGTGCGCGATCGACGAGTAGGCGATCATGCGCCGGAAATTCGTCTGTCGCATGGCCGCCAGGTTGCCCCACACCATCGAGATCAGCGGCAGGATCGCGATCAAATCGACCAGCGGACTGCCCAGTTCGGCCATGCCGACGATGCGCACGACGGCCAGCAGCACGCCCGCCTTGATCACGATGGCCATGTACGCCGTGACGGGCACACTGGCGGCTTCGTAGGCATCGGGCGCCCAGGTGTGGAACGGCACGACGGCCGCCTTGAGGAAGAACGCGACCAGCACCAGGATGACAGCCACCACAGCCAGCGTGTCCTTGGCCTGCGCCGCCTTGACGAACGCATCGAGCGCGAGCGAGCCGGTCGCCCCGTAGACCAGCGAGGCTCCCATCAGGAACATCGCGGTCGCCGCGCCGCCCAGCACGAGGTATTTGAGCGCCGCCTCCGCCGCCTCGTGCCGCTTGTACGCAAGCAGCACCAGCACATACACCGGCATCGACATGATCTCGAGGCCGAGGAACATCGTCAGGAAACCGTCGGCGGAGCTGACGAGCAGCACACCGTAGAGCGAAGACAGCAGCAGGATGTAGAAGCGCTCGTCGTCGCCGAATTCGTCGCGCGACAGCTGCAGCAGCGGCAGCGTCAGCGCCAGCACGACGGCCTTTGCCGTCAGTGTTGCCTGGTCGACCGAGAAATGCCCCGGGAACGGCGAACCCTGGAACTGCACGATCGCCAGCAGCGTCGCCATCAGTGCTGCGCCCAGTACCGCAGCCGTCGCGACCAGCGCGGAATACCGTTGACCGACGTCCAGCACATCCAGGGCAATCAGCACGGCGATGCCGATGAGCAGCAGGTGCTCGGGCATCATCGCCACGACCATGAAGGACCAGTTCATCGTGCGGCCTCCGGTTGCAGCGCTGCGTCAGCCGCGCGGGCGGTCGGCGCCACGGGCTTCGCGGCGACGTCCACCCATTGCTGGTACTGGCGCGCGGCGACCTCGGTCTTGCGCAGTGCCTCCTGCGGGAAGAGCCCCAGCCAGAACACCGCGACCACCAGCGTCGCCAGGATGGCGCGCTCGCGTGCGTTGAGGTCGACCACGGGCGCATGAGGAACCTTGACGGCGCCATACAGGAACCGCTGCGCGAACCACAGCATGTACATCGCTCCGAGCACGACACCGGTGACCGCCAGGCCGGCCATCACCAGCGGCACCGAGTTGCCGGCCACGTGCAGCGGCCAGGCGGAATTGAAGGCGCCGAGCAGCACAAGGAACTCGCCCGTGAATCCGCTGGTTGTCGGCAGTCCGATCGCGGCGAGCGTCAGGATCATGAAGAACACGGAGTACACGGGCAGGATCTTCGCCAGTCCGCCATAGGCGGCGAGCTCGCGCGTGTGACAGCGCTCGTAGATCATGCCGACCATCAGGAACAGGCCCGCTGCCGTCAGGCCGTGGCTCACCATCTGGATGATCGCGCCCTGGATGCCAATCAGGTCCAGGCTCGCCAGCCCCAGCATCACGTAGCCCAGGTGGCTGATCGACGAGTACGCAATGATCTTCTTGATATCGGTCTGTACCAGCGCGAGGCAGGCGCCATAGATGATGCTGATCACCGCAACCAGCATCACCCACTCCACCGCCGCGCTCGCCGCCTGGGGAAAGAGCGGGAAACCCAGCTTGATGAAGCCGTAGGTGCCCATCTTCAACAGGACCCCGGCCAGGATCACGGAGCCTGCCGTCGGCGCTTCCACGTGCGCATCCGGCAGCCAGGTGTGCAACGGCACGATCGGCACCTTGATCGCGAACGACAGCGCGAACGCCGCCAGCAGCCAGCCTTGTGCCTGCAGCGGCAACTGGTGCTTGTACAGATCGTCGAACGAGAACGAGGTCACGCCGGTGCCTTGCTGCAGCGACCAGACGAGGTAGATGATCGCCGCCAGCATCAGGATCGAGCCGAACGCGGTGTACAGCACGAATTTCACTGTCGCATAGATGCGCCGCTCGCCGCCCCAGATGCCGATGATCAGGAACATCGGAATCAGCATCGCCTCCCAGAACACGTAGAACAGGAACAGGTCCTGGGCGAGGAAGGTCCCCAGCATCGCGAACTGGATGAAAAAGACCATCGCGTAGAAGAGCTTCACGTCCTTCTGGATGGCGGAGAACGCCCCAGCGACGACCAGCGGCCCGAGGAAGGCCGTCAGCAGCACCAGCAGCACGTTGAAACCGTCAAGACCGATGTGATAGTGCACGCCCCAGTCCGCGATCCACGGCAGGCGCGTCTCGAACTGCAGGCCGGGCACGCCAGCCTGGAACTTCAGGTACAGCACCACGGTCAGCGCGAACTGGATCACCATGAACCAGAAGGTGATCTGCCGCACCAGCGTAGGACTGCGCACCGGCACCAGCAGCGCCATGCCGATGACCGGCAGGAACAGGATCAGGTTCAGCATGGTCGAGTCAGACATGGCTCCAGCCCCACAGCAGCACGGCCGCCAGACCGGCGAGAACCAGGAACGCGTAGAAGTGCAGGTTCCCCGTCTGCACCCGCGCCAGCAAGCCCGCCGCACCGCGCGCGGTGCTCGCCATGCCGTCGAGCGTTCCGTCTAGCAGCAGCCGGTCGCCGAGGCGCAGGAAGATGCGGTCCGAGATCCACTGCAGCGGCCGCCCGAGCAGCGCTTCGTACAGTTCGTCGACGTAGTACTTGCCCGACAGCAACCGATGGAGCGGCTGCACGTGGGCCCGTGCCCGCTCGGCGCGCGCGCCGTTGTGTGTGTAGAACCACCACGCGGCGGCCAGTCCGGCCAGCGCGATGACGACCGACCCGATGACGATCGGCATGTGCGCGCTCGCGGCACCGGCGCGGATCGGCGGCAATGGCAGCATGCCTTCGAGGAAGTGCGGCACCGAGAAGAAGCCGCCGACGGTCGACAGCACCGCCAGCACGACCAGCACGCCGCTCATCGACCACGGCGACTCGTGGATGTGGTGCGCGGTCTTCTCGTCCATGCGACCGGTGCCGAAGAACGTCAGCCACAGCAGTCGGAACATGTAGAACGCCGTCATCAGCGCGGTCGCCGCCGCCGCGACGAACAGCCACGGCATGCCGCCACGATCGCTCGCAAACGCGAACCACAGGATCTCGTCCTTCGAGAAGAAGCCCGACAACGGAGGCAGACCGGCGATCGCGGCGGTCGCGATCGCGAAGGTGACGAAGGTGATCGGGATCTTCTTCGCCAGGCCACCCATCTTGCGGATGTCCTGCTCGCCCGACATCGCGTGGATCACCGAGCCGGCGCCGAGGAACAGGCACGCCTTGAAGAACGCGTGCGTGTAGAGGTGAAATACCGCCACGCCGTAGGCGCCGACACCGGCGGCCAGGAACATGAAGCCGAGCTGCGAGATCGTCGAGTACGCCAGCACCTTCTTGATGTCGGTCTGGACGAGCGCGATCGTGGCCGCGAAGAACGCGGTGGCCACTCCGATCGTGGCGACCAGCGCCGATGCCTCGGGCGCATGCAGGAAGATGCCGTGCAGCCGCGCGACGAGGTAGACGCCGGCCGTCACCATCGTCGCCGCGTGGATCAGCGCCGAGACCGGCGTCGGACCCGCCATCGCATCCGGCAGCCACACGTGCAGCGGAATCTGCGCCGACTTGCCGGTCGCGCCAATGAAGAGGAACAGACCCACGAGGCTCGCCGAGACCGCGACCGGCCCGGCGAGGAAGGCGGCGTTGATCTGGTCCATCTCGAGCGTACCGAGCGCGCGGTACAGCAGGAACATGCCGAGCAGGAAGCCGGCGTCACCGACGCGATTCGTGATGAAGGCTTTCTTGCCGGCGGCGGCTTTTTCAGGATCCTCGAACCAGAATCCGATCAGGAGGTAGGACGCCAGACCGACACCCTCCCAGCCGACGAACAGCACCAGCAGCGAGCGCCCCAGCACCAGCATCAGCATGAAGAACAGGAACAGGTTGAGATACGCGAAGTAGCGCGCGTAGCTCTTGTCCTCGTGCATGTAGCCGGTCGAGTAGATATGGATCAGCGAGCCGACGCCGGTGACGATCAGCACCATCACTGCCGTCAGGCGGTCAAAGTAAAACGCGATCTCGAAGGAGCGGTCGGCAAACTGCGCCCAGGTGAACACGGTCTGCACCAGCGGTGTGCCGGTGGACATCAGCTCCATCGTGGCGCGGACCGCGATGAGGAAGGCTGCGATCGGCAGTCCGCACGCCACCAGGCTGACGAAGGGCTTACCGAGGCGGTTGCCCAGGAGGCCGTTGATGACGAAGCCGATCAGCGGCAGCACGACGATGGGAAGCAGCAGTGAGGTCATCGGTTCACCCTGTCATCCCTTGAGGTCCGCGTAGGCGTCGAGGTCGAGGGTCCGCTTCTGCCGCACCAGCAGCAGCACGATCGGGATCGCGATGGCGATCTCGGCGGTTGCGACGACGAAGATCAGGAACACCAGGACTGCGCCCACGGCGGAACCGAGCTGGTAGGCGAAGGTCACGAGGCTGAGGATGACGCCATTGAGCATCAGCTCCATGCACATCAGCATCACCAGCACGTTGCGGCGGATGATCACGCCGGTGAGGCCGATCGCGAACAGCGCGATCGACAGCCCGATCAGCATCTGCACCTTATCCATGGTGCCTCCGGCTGACCTGGACGACGGAAATGGCCGCGACAATGGCTGCCAGCAGCAGGACCGACGTCAGTTCGAACTCGAGCCAGTACTCGTTGAGGAACTGCGCCGAGAACTGCGCCAGCGTGAAGCCGGCGCCACCGGCCGCGCGCGGAATTTTCCCGGCGGCGTCCCACACCAGCGACCCCAGCGCGGCGATGAAGAGTCCGCAGGCGATGACGCCGGGCACCAGCAGACTCGAGAACCGCCTTCGGACCGCCGAGTCGCGCGGGTCGAGCAGCATGATCACATAGACGATGAAGACCATGACGGCGCCAACGTAGATCAGCACCTGGAAGGCAGCGATGAAGTGCACGCCGAGCAGGCCGTAGACGCCGCCGAGGAAGACCATCGTCGAGATCAGCGCCATAGCCACCCGCATCGGTTCGCGCAGCACCAGCACCAAAACGGCGCCGACCAGCGCACAGGCCGCGAACAGCCCAAGCAGCAGCGTTTCGAGGTTGGAGAGCCAGGCTTCCATCAGTGGTGCTCCTCGGGCGACGGGGCGGTGGCCGGGTAGTGCTTAGCGACGTCGCTCTGCGGCCGCCATGTCAGCAGTTCCTCCTTGCCGAGCCACATGCGGTTCCGGTCTGCCGACGGCAGGTGCGGCACGTCCTCGACCATGCGGATCGCATCCTCCGGGCAGGCTTCGACGCACAGGCCGCAGAACACGCAGCGCGAGTAGTCGATCTCGAACCTTGCCGGGTACTTCGGATGCACGGCGTCGGCCGGATCGAAGCCCGCCTCGATCTCGATGACCTTGGCCGGACACACGGTCGCGCACATGTTGCAGGCAATGCACTGGGGGCGGCCCGAACCGTCCTCGCGCTGCGTCAGCACGTGCTTGCCGCGATTGCCCTTGGCGTAGTCCCAGCGCTTTTCCTCCGGGTAGTAGGTCGTCAGCGCGCCCTTCCTGCCGGTCATCCAGCGCAGCATGTTGCGGCCGAACACGCCGCCGGTGATGATCAGCCCGCGCACGACTTCGAAGAAGTACGCCTTCTCCCACCACGACATCGTGGGCTCGTTCCAGTATTTCTTGCGGACGTAGGAGGTTCTTGCCATTTCAGACTCCCAACGCCCACACGACGAACACCGTGACGACGAGATTTGCAAGCGCCAGCGGCAGCATGAACTTCCAGGCGAAGCGCAGCACCTGGTCGTAGCGGAAGCGAGGCAGCGTCCAGCGCACCAGGATCTGGAAGCTGCAGACGACGAAGACCTTGGCAAGGAACACGACCAGCTGCGTCACGACGACGGCACCGTGCGACATCGCCACGCTGTGGCCGCCGGGAAACACGAAGCCCGCATCGGTCATGAACGGCAGGTTGTAGCCGCCGAGGAAGAGCGTCGTGAAGAGCGCGCCGATGATCGCGATCTCGATGAACTCGGCGAACATGAACAGGCCCATTTTCATCGCCGAGTACTCGGTGAAGTAGCCGGCGATCAGCTCCGACTCGGCCTCGGGCAGGTCGAACGGGATGCGCTTGTTCTCGGCCACCGCGGCCACCATGAAGAGAACCGCCGCGAAGGGCTGCAGCACGATCCCCCAGGCGGGCAGGAACCCGAGCACGGTCCCCGACTGCTGCTGCACGATGGAATTCAGGTCGACCGTGCCGAAGATGACGATCAGGCCCAGCACCGTCAGGCCCATGATGACTTCGTAGGAGATCATCTGGCTGCCGGCGCGCAGCGCACCGAGCAGCGAGAACTTGTTGGACGACGACCAGCCGGCCAGCATCGCCCCGATGATCGTCATGCCGCCGAAGGCGAACACCATCAGCAGGCCGGCATCGAGCCGTGCGATCTGCATCGGATAGCTCTTGTCGCCGAACCAGTCGGCCAGCAGCGGTATGAGATGCCCGGGAATCAACACGCCGCCAAACGGGATGACGGCGAACACCAGCAACACCGGCGTGAACACGACCCAGGGGGCAACCGCGTACGCGTACCAGTCGTAGGTCTTGGGCTTGAAGTCCTCCTTGAGGATCATCTTCAGGCCGTCGGCCATGCCGTGGAACAGGCCCCACCAGACGAGCTTCACCTGCGTGAAGGGGATCCGGAAGTAGGCACGGTTGGCGCCGATGCGATCCGACATCACGGCGGCCTGCTTGCGCTCGACCCAGGTCAGGATCGTGCCGAAGCCCATCAGCACCGAGATGGCGTAGGTGATGAAGACGATGGAGATGACGAGGTCCTGGATCATGCGAGTGCCTCGGTCAGGGCGGCCAGCTGCGCGAAGAGCTGCTCGGCATGCGCCACGCCGTCTTTCTTCCGGACGATCGGCTCGAAACGGCTGACCACGCCGGCGAAGTTGGTGTAGTGCCCGGCGCGCTCGGTCTGGATGCTGACCGGGATGAAGACTTCCGCGTGGCCATTTTCCGGTGCCAGGTACGAGCCGAGCAGGATCACCTTCGCACCGCGTGGCAGATCGACGAAGCTCGTGCCCTCGCCCCAGACGAGTACGAGGTCGGAATCGGCCGGCACCAAGCGCGCCTCGCCGCCGAACAGGTCCTGCGCCGTGCGCGTATTCGGGTTCTTGTCCGCCCGGATCAGCAGGTCGTCTTCCAGCCGTTCACCGGGTTGCGGCTGCCAGTCGGACTTGACGATGCATTCGACACGGTCGCCGAGCGCCGCCTTGAATGCCGCCAGTTCCTCGTTCGAGCCCCAGCTCGATACCAGCGCGGCCGGACGCTTCGCGTCGCGGATCAGGCGCCGGGCGTCCGCTATCGCATCACCGAGCTGGACCGGCTTGCCCTTCTGCATCGCCTGTTCAGCGCGCGGGCGCTCGAAGATTTTGGCGAGATCGCGGCCCTTGTTGCAGATCCACGGCCCGTTGACGTCCGGGTTCTCGCGCGGCGTCACGCGGGCGATCGCGGTGTTCTCGCGGGGGTCGAGAGCGTTCAGCTTCCACTCGGCCTTGCGATGCCACAGGTCGACCGTGCAACCGCGGCTGCAGCCCGGGCACACGGACTGCGTGGCCTTGAGATACCAGACGCGCGCCTTGTGCAGGAACTGCTTCGACAACAAGGCCCCGACCGGACAGATGTCGATCACGTTGTCCGAATACGGGTCCGACTCGAAATCACGGCTTTCCACCGGCCTGACCAGCGAAGCATCGCCGCGGTTCTGGATGCCCAGTGCGTGCGACTTCGAGATCTCGCGCGTAAAGCGCACGCAGCGCGAACAGACGATGCAGCGCTCGTTGTCGAGCACGATGCGGCTCGAGAGCTCGAAGTATTTCGTCGCATGGACCTTCGGCACCGTCGACACCGAAGGCAGTCCGTTCATTTCATAGTGATAGTCCTGCAGCGTGCACTCGCCGGCCTTGTCGCAAATGCCGCAGTCGACCGGGTGGTTCAGCAGGATGAACTGCAGCGTCTCGCGCCGCCGTGCCCGCACTGCTTCGGAATCGGTCAGTACCCGCATGCCCTCCGTGACCGGCATGTTGCAGGCGATCTCCATCCAGCTGCCGCCGCCGCCCTCGCCCTCGACCTCGACGACGCAGATGCGGCAGTTGCCCGAGACCGACAGGCTCGGGTGCCAGCAGAAGGTCGGGATGAAGAAGCCGGCGGCCTTCGCCGCCTGCATGACGGTCTGGCCCTTGGCCGCGGTGACCGGCTGCCCGTTGATGAAGAAGTCAGGCATGAGCGGCCTCCTGCTCGGCCACATCGACTTCGAGCCGCCCACCGCACTTCGAGCGTCCGTTGGCGATGTAGTACTCGAACTCGTCGCGGTACTTGGCGATGATGCCCACCGTCGCGAAGCCGGCCGCATCGCCCATGCCGCAGATCGTCGTGCCGTCGTTGGCCTCCGAGATGCGCACCATCGCGTCGATGTCCTCGGGCCGCCCGCGGCCGGCGACGATGCCGTCGATGATCCGATGCAGCCAGCCCATGCCCTCGCGGCACGGCGTGCACTGCCCGCACGACTCGTGGTGATAGAAGCGCAGCATCACCTGCAGCAGCCGCACCATGCAGGTGCCCTCAGCAATGACGACCATGCCGCCGGAGCCGACCTGCGAGCCCACCGCCTCCATCGCCTTGTGGTCGTAAGTGACAGTGGCAATGTCGGCGTCGGTCAGCACCTTGGTCGAGATGCCGCCGGGGATGATGCACTTGAGCTTCTTGCCGCCGAGCACACCGCCGCAGTCCTCGTAGATGAACTTGGCGAGCGGCGTGCCGTATTCGAGCTCGTAGACCCCCGGCTTCGCCACGTGGCCGGAGATCGACACCAGCTGGGTGCCCGGGCTTTTCGCCACGCCGACCTTGCGGAACTCTTCCGCCCCCATTCTCACGATGATCTCGATGTTCGACAGCGTCTCGACGTTGTTGATGACGGTCGGGCGCTGATACAGCCCTCGGACCGTGAGTCGCGGCGGACGGTTGCGCGGGTAGCCCTTCTTGCCCTCGATCGAGGTGATCAACGCCGAGGCCTCGCCGCAGACGTACGAACCGGCGCCTCGGTAGACCACGAGATCGCAGGAGAAATCGGTGCCGAGGATCTTCTCGCCGAGAAGGCCCGCTTCGTACGCTTCGTCGACCGCACCCTGCAGCCGCCGGTACGGCAGGTCGAACTCGCCTCGGATGTAGACGAAGGCGTTGCGCACTTGCAGCGCATAGGCCGCGATCAGCATCGACTCGACCAGCTGGTGCGGTGAGTTCTCGAGGATCCAGCGATCCTTGAACGTGCCCGGCTCACCTTCGTCGGCGTTGGCGCACAGGTAGTGCGGCTGGGAGTCATTCAGGTGGATGACCGACCACTTGCGACCGACCGGGAAGGCCGCCCCGCCGTGGCCCAGGATGCCGGCTGCCGTAACCTCCTTGGTCACCTGCTCGGGCGTCATCGACGTCAGCACGCGTTGCAATGTCTGGTAGCCGCCGCGGGCGCGCACCTCGGCGAGCAGGTGCGAGGTCGGCGTGACCGGAAAACTCATCAGGAGCTTGCGGCCGCTCATTTGAGTTCTCCGAGCAGCGCGTCGAGCCTCTCGACCGTCATGTTCTCGTGGTACGTCTCGTTGACGATGACGACCGGGGCCGTGCCGCAGGAGCCGAGGCACTCGACGTGGTCAAGCGTGAAGCAGCCGTCGGCCGTGGTCTGCCCGGGCTGGATACCGAGGCGCTTGGCCAGGTGGTCGATCATCCGCTCGGCGCCGCGCATCGAGCACGACACGTTGCGGCAGGCCTGCAGGTGCCAGCGTCCGACCGGCTTGCGGCGGTATTGCGTGTAGAACGAAAGTACCTCCTCGACCTGGATGCGCGGCACGCCGAGGTATTCGACGACCAGGTCGATGTCCTCTTCGGCAACGTAGCCACGTTCCTGCTGGATGCGCCGCAGGCATGGCAGCGTCAGCGATGACTCGAAACCTGCCGGATAGCGCCGCTTCATTTTCTCGAACTCGGGCAGCAGGTGGTGCATCGACACGATGGTGTTCATCGGTCGCACTCCCCGCCAATCATGTTGATCGAGCCAAAGGTCGGAATCAGGTCGGCGAGCTGATAGCCATCGAGCATCTTGTGGGCGCCGCCCATGTGGACGAACGAAGGCGACCGCACGTGGACCTTGTATGGCGTGCCACTGCCGTCGCTGACCAGGAAGAAGCCGAGTTCACCGTTGGCGCCCTCGTGCGCCACGTAGATCTCGCCGGCCGGTACGCGCGGGCCGTCCATGATCAGCTTGAAGTGGTTGATCAGCGATTCGATCTCGCCATAGACCAGCGGCTTCGGCGGCAGGGTGCAGCGGCGGTCGTCGACGTTGATCGGCCCCGCGGGCAGCATGTCGATCAGCTGGCGGATCATGTGCACGGACTCGTCCATCTCGCGCATCCGGACGTAGTAGCGGTCGTAGTTGTCGCCCTTGATGCCGACCGGCACCTCGAAGTCGAGTTCGGCATAGGCGAGATAGGGCGTGTCCTTGCGCAAGTCGCGCGCCGCCCCGGTCGACCGCAGGATCGGGCCGGTGTATCCCCAGTGGATCGCGTCGGCCGTCGTAAGTACGCCGACATCGCGGGTACGGTCGATGAAGATGCGGTTGCGGTCCACCAGGCCGTGAACGCGGCCGATGAACTCCTCGTACTGGGTCAGGATCTGCTCGAGCCGCTTGAGCCACCCGTCGGGCAGGTCGCGCGCCAGGCCGCCGATGCGGCCGAAGCTGTACGTCACGCGCGCACCGGTCAGGTCGGCAATGTGCTCGTAGATGTAGTCGCGGATCATCACCAGGTACAGGAACGCGGTCATCGCACCCAGCTCCATCAGCGTGGCTGCGATGCAAGTGAGGTGGTCCGCCAGCCGCGAGTACTCGGCGAGCAGAGTCCGCAGGTACTTCGTGCGCGGCGTGATTTCTACGCCCATCATCTGCTCGACGGCATCGCAGTAGGCGAAGTCGTTGATCAGGGCCGAGCAGTAGTTGAGCCGGTCGACGTACGGGATCAGGTTGTGCCAGGTGTGGTCCTCGCACTCCTTTTCGAACCCCCGGTGCAGGTAGCCGCAGTGCACGTCGGTGCGCAGGATCTTCTCGCCGTCCAGCTCGGCAATGATCTGGATCGTGCCGTGCGTCGCCGGGTGCGACGGGCCGATGTTGACGATGACGGTGTCATCGCGCTGCGGTATCGTGAACGCCGGCCGGACGGGGTTCGGTATCTTCATGTCCATTTCAGACTCCCGCCCGATCCGCGATATCGAACCCCTCGCGGTACGGCACGAGCGGCTGTTCGCCCAGCTTCGGGTAGTCCTTCCGCAGCGGATAGCCGACGAAGCCTTCGTAAAGCAGCAGTGGCCGAAGATCGGCATTGCCGTTGAAGCGGATGCCGTACATCTCGTGGCACTCGCGCTCCTGGAAGGCCGCTGAGCCGTAGTGTTGCGTCAGGGAATCAACCACCGGATCGCTCTCGGGGACCCGGGCCTTGACGCGCGCACGCACGCGATGCGTCGTCGAGTAGAAATGCCACACGACGTCGAAGCGCGGCTGCCGGCCCGGCCAGTCGATCGCCGTGACATCGAGCAGCATGTCGAACTTGCACGCCGATTTCAGCGTCTGCACCAGCCCGGAAATCGCCGCCGGAGCGATTTCGACCACCAGGGTGCCATGCGATACAGAGCTCGCGGTTGCAAGGCTTCCGAGCTGCGACTGGATCGATTCGAAGATCGGCGTGGCCATCAGAAGTCCTTCGTCAGGATGATGTGCTTCTGCCGCGCGATCTTGTCCTGCAGCTGCATGATGCCGTCGATGACGGTCTCCGGCCGCGGCGGGCACCCCGGGATGTAGACATCGACCGGGATGACGCGGTCGATGCCGGCAAGCGCTGCGTAGTTCTGATAGAAGCCGCCGCTGGTCGCGCACACGCCGAAGGCCATGACCCACTTCGGTTCGCACATCTGTTCGTAGACCTTGAGCAGGATCGGGGCCTGCTTGTGCGTCACGGTGCCCACGACCATCAGCAGGTCCGACTGGCGCGGCGAGAAGCGCGGCAGCGCCGCGCCGAACCGGTCGGTGTCGTACGGCGTGGAACTCACCGACATGAATTCCATCGCGCAGCACGCGGTCACGAACGGGTACGGGAACAGCGAGAACTTGCGCGCCCAGCCGCAGAGTTCATCCTTCTTCGTGGTCAGGTACTCGAATGCGGCGCTCTTCCCGCCGGCAGGCGAGATCGGAATTGTCGGGTGGGCGGCACTCACTCGGTCACCCCTTCCAGCAGCCGTGCGCGGTAGACATAGAGCAGGATCAGCACCAGCAGTGCCATGAAGATGACGAAGGTCACCAGCATCGTTCCGGTGACCGGCTGGGCACCGAGCGCCCAGATGAACAGAAACACGGTCTCGAGATCGAACAGGATGAACACGATCGCCACCGCGTAGTACTTCGCCGGCACCGCCTTGACGTTGCGCAGGTCGA
>Ga0209254_10000449_pt1 | contig 33206 bp, 25 predicted proteins | sample FrelakmetDIP11DI_FD_187148 | JGI IMG/M metagenome (GOLD analysis project Ga0209254, IMG submission 187148) | Freshwater lake sediment microbial communities from the University of Notre Dame, USA, for methane emissions studies - DIP11 DI (SPAdes)... | ecosystem: Environmental > Aquatic >... | reverse complement strand
CGGGCACACGATGCGCACCGGGAAGCCGTGGTACTTCGGGATCGGTTCGCCGTTCATCTCGTAGGCGATGATCGAGTGCGGCTCCATGGCCTTGGCCATCGGCACGCCGCGCGAGATCGGTGTGCGCTTCGGGTCGCGCGACAGGTGCAGGTCGTGCCCGTAGTGCCCGGTGTAGACGGCGCTCTTGCGCGCGCCGGCCGCAGCCAGCACGTCGCGGTAGCGCACGCCGGTCCACTCCGCATTGCCGATCGCGCCCACGGTCCACTGGTTGCCCTTGGCCGGCGGGTTGAAAGACGCGCGGCCGTTACCACCGCACTCGACCTGCAGCTTGAGCTTGACCGGCTTGAAGTCGCGCTTCAGGTCGTCGAGCGTCAGCGTCAGCGGCTTGTCCACCTCGCCGTCCACCGTGAGCGTCCAGCCCGTAGCGTCCATCTTCTCGGCCATTTCCGGCCGCAGGCCATTGTCGCGCACGAAATGGCGGTTGTTCGGCGTGACGTCGTCGTCGAGCAGGTGCGCCGGTGTTTCGGCGTTCAGCGGCCGATCGCCCAGCACGGTGAGGCCGTCCTTGCCCGTGAGGACCAGCGGCTCAGTCGTCTCGGCGAGCGCCGAGGGGATGAGCCCGGCCGGGTAGTTGCGATGGAACGGGATCTGCGCTCCGACCACGGCCGCCATGGCGGCGAGGCCGGCGCCCTTGAGGAAGCCCCGGCGATCCGGGTTCGCCACGCGCCCGAACACGAGCGCGTCGGCGCGCTCCGGGTCCTCGGCATAGAGTTCACACAGGCCACGTTCCCTGCGCGTGTCTTCGGTCATGCGGGCATTCCTCCAGGTTCGGAGAGTACGTATCCGATGTCGGAGCATATGAGCAGATTCGAATATATCCGCACTGGCGGTCTTTGACCATCTGGCAGCGCAGCACGAATCCCGTCGCCGGACCTCCTCGTCAGCGCCCCCGGCAGGGTCAGGCGCCCGGGCAGTGTAAGCGGGCGTTGAGTTTTGATCGGGAACCGGGTCTTACAGGCCTCGACGGCTGGCCCGGGTTCAAGCGGTGCTTCTCAAGAGCGCCTGCCGTGTCCGTGAGCGCGTCCGTCGCCTCTGGACGGCGGTTGCCGGTCAAGTTCGGCGCGTGCTTACGTAGAAAGGGGCGCTGACTCAGGCAGCGCCCCTTGGCTTCTCGAACGAGGCCCCGTGCTCGAGGGCCAGGCGCGAACCCCGACTAGCGGAACAGCTTCCTGATCTCGCCCAGCTCGAGGAACCACGTCTCGCCGTTCCAGTCGTCGACACCGTCGTTGTCGGTCACGACGAACGCGCGGCCATCGTCGAGGATGGCGACGCCTTCGGGCTTGTCGGTGATCCAGCCGTTGGTCGCCTCCAGCGCCGGCTTGAAATCGTAGACGCGCTTCTCGTCCGCAGAGACGAGGCCATCCTTCCAGGCCTCGGGCAGCAATCGCGCCAGTGTCTTGATCTCGGCGAAGTTGCCGGTGCGGTTGTCGCGCTCGAGCACGATGTACGAGCCATCGGGCGCCGCCGTGATCTCGGACAGGCCCACCCACGCCGCGTTGGCCGGCTTCGGCGCGAGCTCCCAGCCGACGTACGACCAGCCTTGCGCGACGGTGTCGTAGATCCAGATACGCGAGCGGTTCGGCTCGTTCGACGCATTGAAGCCGCCACCGTCGTCGTCGAGTGCCTCGCATTCAGGCGTCGTGTAGTCCCAGCCGCGCTGCTGCGCGACCAACAGCTTGTAGCCACGCTCCGCACCCTTCGCGGCCGGCAGCACGGCCAGCCCCTCGAAGCCCGAGCCCAGCGTGCCGCGGCGTGTCGACGCGCGGCGGCAGGCCAGGATCTCATCGGGCAGGCCGATCTCGGCGAGGACGTTGCCGTTCGAGTCGGTCTGGATCAGCAGGTTCGGCCGCGAGTCCGACGCGTTGCCCTCGCTTGCAATCCAGTACGTGCCGTCGGGCGCAATCGCAATGCCTTCCGGATCGTAGTCGCCGCGGCCGCCCTGAATCAGCGTCGAGCCCGTGATCAGCGCCGGCTTGCGGCCGGCGTCGATCCTGAAGATGCGGCTTTCGCTGTAATAGGAATCCCAGACCGCCAGCATCTTCGCCCCAGACTTCGGCAGTGCAACCATGCCCGACAAAGCCGACCAGCCGATCGGCTTGCCGCTCGAGTCATTGGCCGAGAGGATCTGCGGGTACGACGGCGCGCGGCGCTCAAGACGGTAGATCGAGATCGTCGAACGCACGCCCAGCGGGCCGTCGTCCACCTCTCCGGAAACCACCAGCAGGTTGCGCGACGGGATCGCGAGCAGACCCTCCGGACCCAACGGCGCCGGCAGCAGCTGCTTGAACTCCGGGTAGACGCCGAACTTCAGGTTGTAGACCGCCACGAAGCTGCCACGCTCGCTACCGACGAACAGGTAGTCCTCGGCGCCGAACCGGCCGTACTCGATCGCTTCAGGTTCGCTGCCCTTGTTTTCGGAGCGGTCTTCGGGATAGTGGCCGTGACGGACCGCGATCCGCTCGAAGCTATTGCCGCTGTCGAGCAGCACCGGACCGAAGCTGCTGAACACGGTGAAGCCGCGACTGCCGCCAAAAAGATCACCCTCATTGGCTGTCGCGAAGATGCCTGACTTGCCAAAGGGCCCCGGCAGCCAGACTGCGGCGTCCGGCTCGCGCGGAACATCCGCCAGCGAATCGGTCAGAGAGATCCGGCCGTCTTCGTTCGCATCGACGTGCTCGAGCGATACGCTGCCCGCCGAGAAGTGCCGCAGCACCACGCCATGCTTCAGGCCGACGACTGCAATGTGATTGTTTTCCTGCAGCGTGACGACCGCTTCATTGCGGTCGTTGATGTCGACGAACTCCGGCTCCGGATCCTCCGGCGCAAACTCCGCGAGGCCCGTCAATGCTACGTCGCGACGCGTCCAGGACGCAGGCGTTGCGCCCATGAGATCGACGATCGCGAGATAGCCCGCTGGCAGCTGCGGCGGCTCGCCGTTGCCCAGATCTTCGTCCCGCTCGTTCTCGATCGCGATCGCCGCGTAGCGCTGATCGGGGCTGATCTTCAGCGAATCCGGCTGACCACCCAGATCGATCTCGCGGACAATCACGCGTCTCGCGAGGTCGATGACAACGAGCTTGCCGCTCGGGTTCGAGAAGCTCTCGCTGGTGTTGACAGCCGCCAGCACGTACTCGTTACCGAGCACATCGACAGACGTCGGCTCACCACCCACCGGAAGTGTTCCGGTCGGGATCGGACTCGCAGGGTCGCGGATGTCGACGAACCCGATCTGCTCAAGCGGGCTGTCGGTGTAAACCAGCGTGCTGCCGTCTTTCGAGGCTGCGACGATCTCGGCGACGGTCTCGTCCGCGAACTGCTCCGGCGTGTTGTTCAGATAGTTCGCAACGGTCGCGATGCGATGAAACGACTGGGTCTTGCCGCGATCGCCGTCAGCCTCGCCACTGCCGGTCGCAGCGGCAGCACCACAGGCCAGGATACCGAGCGCCAGCGCCACGGCGGAGCGTGCATTGAAGGTCGACATGGTTGAACGATCCTCGGGTTGTTGTTCGCGGTCGGAAACTGCCGACCGCGAGACACCATACGAAGGAAACGTTCAGCTTTTGTGACGAGCCACCCCAACGCGGCTCCGGCCCCAGGCCCTCCCGGCGCAGTTCAGGCCGGTCCGCCTCGCGCCCCTTCGAGCCAGGACTTGATTGGGCGCTGCATCGCAATCGCTTGTCGGACCTCTAGCAGCAGGGGTCCAGGGCGCGTCGCGGCCCTCTCGAGCACTGCGTCGGGCACGGGGTGGCCGAACGTATCCAGATACGACCGGGCCGCTGCCGCAAGGTCCGATGGAATAGGGTGTGTGATCATGTTTCCTTTCTACTCGCCTTGTGGCCAGTATGCTTGGCTTTCCTGACGGCGGGTGACGCCATTGCACCGACCCGGCGCTGCATGTCGCCGCGGCGCGGCTCGGCCACCGAGGACGCAGCTGTCTGTGAGCCCACCAGCAGGCCGCCGCGGCCAGTGTCCGCAGGCGTCGCTGGTCCATGGGTACTACGACGGTCCGCCACTGGGCGGATCCGTCCTCGAGCCAGCGGCCCTCGCCTTGCGCGATTTCCAGGGTATGGTGCGCGAATTTCGCGGCGATATCGACGTCGCCGTGGCCACGTTCCAGGCTATGGCCGTGGCGGGCTTCGTCGTCGACGCGGCCCTGCGCAGGGCCGCGTCTCCAGGTCAGTTCAACTCGTTCACGCGATCGGTGTCCGGCGGCGCAACCGGACTGAACGTGCCGAGGTAGTTGACCAGCGCCTCGAGGTCGTTGCCGCCGTCAATCCGCGGCCCCGTGACCGTCGCAAACGTTCCGAAGTTGTCGCCACCGTCGGCGAGGAAGCTGTTCACCGTCACGTAGTAGGTCGCCGCGGGATCGAGCGCAACGCCGTCCAGCGCCGCGTTCGAGATCGTTACCGACGTGCAGACGCCGCCGGCGATCGTCTTCGACAGGTCGTAGGTGAAGCCCGACGATACACCGAGGTGCAGGAACGGACGACTGCTGCCAGCCGGCTGGCACTGTTCCTCGAGCACCGCGACGATCTGGGCGCCGGTCATCGGGAAAGTGATGAGCGTATTGCCGAAGGGCTGGAAGGTGAACGCCTCGCCGTAGGTCACCACTCCGTCGCCTTCACCGGAAGATTCCGGATACGTCAGGTCGGAACGAACGCCGCCAGGATTCATGAAGGCAATCTGCGAGCCATTGGCCGAAGTGGCCCATCGCTGGGCATCAGCGACGAGGTTGCCGGCAGGCGATTCGACGCCACGGTCCGAACCGTTCGTGCCGCCGCGGACAATGGTCTCGGTAATCGTGCCGATCGGAGTGCTGCCGGCTGCCTGGTACAAGGGCTGCCACTTGTCGATCACCGCTGTGATCGCCGGATCGGGTGTCAGTGCAGTACGGTCGACCAAGTGGTTCGTGGCCTCGCTCAGGTCGCGACGAACATCGTCCGTGCGCTTGTCGAGCACCAGGTTCACCTCCGTGACGACGCGACCATACGAGTAGGCGCTGGTGACGATCCGGGGCCGGCCGACAGGATCGCGAAGCACGCAGTTGTAGGGCAGGTGGGTATGGCCGGTGATCACGACGTCGATGGCAGGATGCAGCGCGTTGTTGATCGCCACGATCGGACCGGAGATGCCCTCGCAGGCGTCGATGGTGCCTGGAGGCGGCGTCTGCGACCCGCCCTCGTGCAGCAGCACGACGATGGCGTCCACGCCGTAATTCTTCCTGAGGATCGGGACCAGCGCGTTGGCCGTCTTCGCCTCATCGCGGAAATCCCAGCCCTCGATTCCGGCGGCGGCAACGAGCGTGTCGGTGGCCTCCAGCGTCATGCCGATGAACGCGATCTTCACGCCCTCGAATTTCTTGATCCAGAAAGGAGGCAGCGGGGTCTCGCCGTACTCGTTGACGACATTGGCCGCGAGCCACTGGAAGCGGGCGCCCTGGTACGGCGATTCGGGGAAATAGCAGCCATCTACGGGGTGACAGCCGCCGTATTGCATGCGGGTCAGCTCGTACACGCCTTCGTCGAACTCGTGGTTGCCGACGCTCGATACGGCCAGCCCCATCGCATTGAGCGACTCGACCGACGGCTCATCGTGGAAGAGGCCGGAAAAGGCGGGCGAACCGCCGATGAGGTCGCCAGCGGCAACCGTCAGGCTGTACTTCTTGCCCTTCCGCAGTTCCTTGAGCTTCGTCGCCAGATACGCTCCGCCGCCGGCAGCTACGCCGTCCACGTCGCCTGCGGCGTCCGGAAGCACGTGCCCGTGGTAGTCGTTGAAGCCGAGCAACTGGACCTCGATGAGCTGGCCCGGCGGGTCTGTCCGTCCGTGCCCGGAACGCTTTCCGTCATCCTGATCCGCCAATGTCGGAGCGGCTATCAGCGACAGGCACACCATCGCTGGCATTGAAGCGGCAAGTCTGGTGCGAGCCATCATCGGGTCCCCGGATGTTGTTGCCAGCGCAGCCTCGAAGAGGCCCCCACGCTTTATGGCATGCAGGCTGTTACGCGAAGGTGAACGTCCGGTTAAGCTTGTGGGGCACGCCGTCGCCGGACGCTATCGGGACCGCGTCAGGCGGAGCCGTCGGTTCAAGGCCGAGCCGGCCATGGAACTCTGCTAGCCAGCTTCTTCGTCGCGCTCTGGGGCCGGGGCCGGTTCCGATGATCGCTGCATCCAGCGCGCGAACAGCCAATGTGCTGCTGCCATCGCGAGGCCGACGAGCAGCACGAGTGCTACGGGCGGGATCCAGCTCAAAGCAGACGGACCGAGTGGCTGGGCGCGGCGTGATGCATGCGAGGTGCCGCAGCACGTGAGCCAGCATGACCGAGCGCGCTGACGGCAGACATCGGGATCCTCCGGCCGTCAGAGCCGGATGATCGCCAGCAGCATCATGGCCAGCCCCACGGTGCCGACGCCCCAGATGAGGCTGCGTACATAAGTGATGCCTGCCCAGTACACGGGCAGGTAGATGAGGCGCGCCCAGAAGAAGACCTGCGCCCCGAGGGTGGCCTGCTGGTCCGCGCCCACGGCGTGGGCCGTGAGAGCGAGCGCTGCGAACAGTATGAAGTTCTCCTGCGTGTTACTGGCGGCTCGGACGGCGCGACCCCCGAGCGGCGTCGGCTGGGGAAGGTTCTCCCGATTGCTCAGGCCGAGCTTCATGCCTTCCATCGTCCATTCGCGGTTACGCAGTACAGCGGCGGCCATGATCGAGACCCAGGTCAGTACGGTCGTCCAGACGACGAGTTGTAGCAATGTGGTCATGAGTACCTCTTCGCTTCATCACGGCCAGAAGACGTCAGTCGGGACGTCTCGCGCCTTCGCGCACTCGAGTTTGAAGTCGTAGGGCACTCCGGCCGCGCAGTCCGGAGATCTTCCAGAAGTCTTCAAGCGCAGCAGGGTACATCAGGACCCTTCGTCACAGTGAAGGGCTCCGGCCATGATTCACCCGGACGGTCTCCGATACCTCGGCACGGACAGCGGGGCCCGCTCCATTCACTCCGGTGGCTGGTCGGTGCCAGGCTCGGTCGATCCCTCATCCGAATTGGCCGGCACGGTCTGCCCGGTCTTGTCCTCACCTTCCGCCGGCGCCTGCTGCGTCTCCCGGGATTCGAACTGAACCGGGACCAGTACCTCCGCGTCGAGCGTCGGATAGATCTTCGACACCCGGCGGCGATCGCAGGAATAGCCTCGCCGTACCACGTCAATGCCGAGATTCCTGAAGGAACTCGTGACCAGCTGGTCGAGCAGCTCGCACTCGACGGGCTCGATGCCCACCGTCTTGTTGGAGATCCTCACGACCCGTCGTTCCGCGGCGAACGGGATCGGATCATCGAACCGTGGGATTGGATTTCCGGTCACGCGCGAGATCAACTCACGGCGCGACTTGTCTGCCTTCAGATCCTCGACCACCCCGGGCGTCATTTCGACCGGCATCGACAGCAGCACATGCACGGTCGAGACCTGCTGGAGGTCGTGGCGCGGCAGGTAACTCGTCCCCGATGCCGGCTCCGTCGTCCGGCGCGCACGGTCGACCGTCGGCACGTTCAGCGGGACGGCGGATCGGCTGCAGCCGGTGACCTTGATCTCGAGATCGGGTCGCGCACCGATCGCGTACAGAATACTCGCGACGCGGTTCTGCAGGGCGTCGCAGGAGTAGACGGCTATGGAGCTCTGATAGGTGAAGACGATTTCATGCTTCTGCCAGACCGCCGTGACTGGCGTCTGCGCAGCGACTGTCTCTGGTCCAGCGGCCGGCTCCTGCGTTTCGGCTCGGCCACCGATCGCCAGCAGCAGCAGCGCAAGCAATGCGGGTCGTTGCCGAAGCCCTTCCGACGAAGCGCTCCTGGACACAGGCGGCGTGCTCGGCGAGGAACCCGCGTTCACGGAATCGATTCTGCCCCATCGAGTTGGCAATGCAATCGCGGCGGGCGCGCGGTTCGCGCCGACTTTGCTGCACTGCCAGATGGCCCGGGCCGCGCAGGAGTCCGCGAGGCGCTCCCTCGTGCTCGACAGCTGTTGCCGCCGGTGCTGGAAGGAGTAGGCTCAAGTCGAGCTGGTGCGACCAGCCGGGGAGCGCAGGGGGAGTTCGATGACGCATCCGAGGCGTCTCGATTCGCAATTCTCAACCCGTGCATGGGCGGGCCTCCTTTCCGCCGTTCTGCACCTCGGGCTGGTCCTGCTGATTCTGCTGTCGGGCGGCCGGCGCGACGGAATCAGTGACGACGACACGCCCGTGACCCGGATCGTGTACATGGATTCCGTGGCCGCCACTCCGAGAGAAGGGATCGAGTCGATCCTGCGGAACCTGGCAGTACCGAGGCCGATGCCCCCCGACCAGCCAGACCTCCGGGACATCGAGCCGCCGATGCTCTCGCCCGCCGAGTTCGACAGTTCGCGTGACGACCCGGAAGACTCGCCGCCGGCGGATGTCGAGGCTCCGGGCGAGACCAGCAGCATTGAATCCCCGACAAGCTATCTCATGCCTCAGGCCCAGGCGTCGGCGCTCCTGCAACGAGTCGAGCGGCTGGCTGAAGCACTGGTGAAGGCGCCTCGCGCACGAAGCGCGTGGCAACAGGATGGCATGCAGTACGACGCCGAGCTGGTCCTGCAGCCTGCCACGGACGGCGTCGAGCCGGATCGCGTCATCGCGCAGGTCAGCGCCGAAGACCAGGGCAGGCAGCTCAGGACCCGGATCATGCTCAAGCGTCTGCCCTTTTCCCATTATGCGCAGCTCATCGATCGCTGGGACCCCGCGGTGCAGCTGCACGACGACGAGATCGTCGGCCGCATGCACATCAACTCACGGTTCAACCTGCTGCACGACTCGCAGGCGAGGCCGACGTTTCTCGGCAGGGTGACTACAGCTGCTGGCGGATTCAACATGCGTTCGGAAGGAGGCAGCCCGAAGTCCGAGGTCTTTCGGGAGGGAATCGTGACGCGTGCGGGCCGGATCTCCCTGTCCGGGCAGAGGAACTCGTTCGAACAGGCGAGGCACGATGCGAACGTTCGACTGCACGAGCTCGCGGACGATACGGCCATTACGTTCTTCCCCGACGGCGGCTATGCGGGGCGCGACCGAAAGTCCGGCTCATCGCTTTTCAGCGAGCAGCCCACGGGCCAGTCCGTGTACTTCGTCGCTGCGCGCGGTGCGACCGTTTACGTGCAGGGAGTCGTTTCCGGCAGGTATCTCGTCTACGCTCCGCAGAGGATCGTGGTGGAAGGCAACCTCGTGTATGCGAACGACCCTCGCCACGATCCGGACTCGGACGACTACCTGGGACTCGTCTCCGACAGGGACATCGTGGTGGCTTCGCCGCGTGTGACCGGACCCGGCGATCTCCACATCCACGCCGCCCTGTTCGCGAAGCACCGTGTCATCGTGACGGACATCGACCATTCGGATTCGGCGACACTGGAGATCTTCGGAAGTCTTGCTGCGGGAAGCCTCACGGCGAGCGAGCCGCGCTACGCAACGAAGATCGAGTACGACTGGCGCTTCGAGCGACGGCGTCCGCCGGGCTTCCCGTCCACGGACCGATTCGCGGCGGAGGACTGGGATGGGCGATGGTCCGAGGCGGCTGATGGATCGGAATTCGCCTCGTTCTGATCCGGAGAATCGATGAAACACCTCGCCGCGCTCGTCTTCGCCTTGTGCGCGACGGCCTGCGCGCCCGCCGTGCCCCTGGTTGTCGTATCGCCCGCTCCGAGCTCGGCACGGGAGCCGAAACCGACAAAGGACGTCATGGACGAAGCGGCCGTCACGCCTCGCGAGGGCGCGGGCGCCATCGTGATAACCCGACAGAAAGTGTGGCTGGGAAAGCGCTGCACCTACGACATTGCGATCGACGACCAGCACGTAGCGGGACTGCGTCCCGGTGAGAAGGTGACGATCTACGCGGATCCCGGTGCGCGAACCATCGACGTCAGTATCCGTGACGAAGCCGACTGTGATCCTGCGAATGCACAGGTTGCCCTCGACGTCGTCGCTCACACCACGAACAAGATCAAGGTCGGGTCAGACCAGTACTACGACCTCAAGGTCGAGGTGAACGCGTTCGGGGGATCTCTGCCGAAGTGAACCGGGCCGCCCGAGCGTCGACGATGCCCACGCCCTCGTCGGAAGGATTCACGGGACTCAGACGCATGCGGACTCGCCGCTGCCCGGGAGAACGTGCCATCAAGCACACCCTGCCGCCGACCGTGCATGATGTCGTCCGGCCCCATGACCGACCCCGTCCGACGGGCGTGAGCGAGGACCTCGGGGCGGTTGCGGTCTGGGGTAGCCAGCGGGAATCCGGAGACAACATCATGAGCGTGGAAGCAGGCAAGAAGCGCAGCGACGTCATTTCGAACAGCGCAAGTCCGATCATGAACATGTTCCGCAAGGGGCTGTTGCATGGGGCCGGCTACGACACGGACAAATTCAGGACGCGCCCGCTGATCGCGATCGCAAATTCCCACACCGAGCTCACCACCGGTCACGCGCACCTCGATCGCCTCGCGCGCAAGGTGCACGACGGCATCCTGGCCGCCGGCGGCGAGTGCGCCGAGTTCAACGTGCCCGCGCCCTGCGACGGTGTCGCGATGGCGCACGACGGCATGCGTTTCGTGCTCGCGCAGCGCGACCTGATCGCGGACATGATCGAGACGCACGTGCGCTCGCAGCCCTATGACGGCCTGGTGGTGATCGCAGGCTGCGACAAGATCAATCCGGCCATGATGATGGCGGCCGCGCGGCTGGACCTGCCCACGATCTATCTCTCGGCCGGCCCCGGGCAGATGGACATCCGCAATGCCGCGGGCCAGCGCGGCACGATCGACCACGGTGACTACGGCGACGACGCGCAGCTGCTGGCGAAGACGGCGACCTGCTCGACCTGCGGCGCCTGCGAGATCATGGGCACCGCCAACACCTTCCAGTGCCTTGCAGAAGCCTTCGGGCTCTGCCTGCCGGGCAGCAGCAACATTCCAGGTTGGCATTCCGACAAGCTCGCTGCCGCGCGCGGCACAGGTGAGCGCATCGTGGGGATGGTCCGCGAGGGACTGAACGCGCGGCAGATGTTCACCCCCGCGGCGTTCGGCAACGCAGTGCGCATCGCCATGGCCATCGGCGCGTCGACGAACACCGCTTTGCACCTGCCTGCGGTCGCGAAGGCCGCCGGCGTGTCGCTCGGAATGGCGGATTTCGAGGCGGCGGGGGAGGTGCCGACGCTGCTCGCCGTCAGTCCGAACGGCCCGTACGGAGTGCAGGACCTCTGGGCCGCGGGCGGCATGCCGGCGGTGCTCAAGCGAATGGAGGGCTTCCTCGACACCCGCTGCATGACCGTGACCGGCAAGCCGCTCAAGGCGACGATCGACGCGGCGCGCGTCGTGAACGAAGCCGTCATTCCGCCGGTGGAAAAGGCTTTCCGGCCGACCAGCGCCATCACCGTGCTGCGCGGCAATCTCGCGCCGGACACGGCGATCATCAAGCAGGCAGGCGTCCAGCCGTCGATGCTCAAGTGCAAGGGGCCCGCGGTGTGCTTCAACACGGAAGAGGACGCGCTGGCGGCAATCGGCGCGGGCAAGATCAAGCAGGGCGACGTGGTGGTCCTGCGCTACCTGGGGCCCAGGGGCGCACCCGGGATGCCGGAGATGCTGGGCGCCACCATGGCGCTCAAGATGAAAGGCTTGAAGCAGGCCGCGCTGGTTACCGACGGACGTTTTTCGGGCGCCACCTCGGGGCCATGCGTCGGGCACATCTGCCCGGAAGCGAGCGACGGCGGTCCGATCGCGCTGATCGAGGATGGTGACCTCATCGAGATCGACATCCCGGGCCGCCAGCTCACGCTGCACGTGGACGATGCGACGCTCGCCAAACGCAGGGCCGCGTGGAAGCCCTTCGAGCGCGAGGTGCCGGACGGCTTCATGCGCCGCTACCGCAAGCACGTGCGGCCGGCCTGCGAGGGAGCCGTTCTCGACTAGCCAGGGCAGACCCAGGTTGCGCCGGGAACGATTGTTCTGCGCAGCTGCAGGGCAAGACGCCATCCAATGTAGTGAGCGGCTGACCGGGACGCGAGCGGAGACCGTTTGGCCGCGTTCGCGAGGCTGCCTCGCGCGGTTTGGCCAAATGTATCCATGCCCCCGGGCGCGACGAATAGCGGTCGGGGCGTCCCCCCTTTCCCCCCTGAGACGAGCATGACCAGGACCATCCGACTGGACGAGACCATCGAGGTGCAGCGGCCGCTGCACGAAGTGTTTGCCTACATTTCCGAGTTCTCCCGCATCGAGGAATGGGACCCGGCCGTAGCGCGCGGCGTACGCCTGACCGACGGCCCGCTCGGCGTCGGCAGCCAGTTCCTGATCGACATGAAGGCGGGCTTCTCGCTGTGCTACACCGTGGTCGAATGGGAGCCGGACCGTCGTTTGCTCATGACGGTCGATTCGAAGCCCTTCACCGCGCGGGAAGAGATCTTCTTCGAGAGAATCCCCGACGGCACGCGAATCCGGTACGTCGCCACCTTCGACTTCGTTGCTCCGCTGGCCTGCCTGGCGAAGACGTTCCCGGGAGTGATGGACCGTGTCGGCAAGAGCGCCATGGCCGGCATGAAGCGGGCGCTCGAAGACCGGTTCGACCCGCCGCGTGCCGCCTGGGGCACCATGCTGGCCGACAGGCTGGTCGTGCCCGGCATGCTGGGCTTCACCCGCTTCGGCTACGGTTCGGCGCGCAGGCGCTGGAAGCCCGTGTCGGCGTACCTGCGCGACCGGCACATCCTGATCACGGGAGCCACGTCGGGATTGGGTCTCGCCACCGCCGAGGTGCTGGCGGCGCGTGGAGCGCAACTGACGCTCGTGGCGCGCGATGCGCGCAAGGCGAAACGTGTCGCGCAGGACCTGCAACGGCGGTTCGGCAACAGGCGGATCCACGTCGAGATCGCTGATCTCAGTCTGCTCGCGGACGTCAGGGCCCTGGCTGCCCGCCTGCTGAAGAAGGGCAAGGCCATCGATGTGCTGGTCAACAACGCCGGGGCGCTGGTCAATCCTCGCGAGGAGACGGCCGAGGGCCTCGAGAAGAGCTTCGCGCTGCTGCTCCTGAGCCCTTACCTGCTGGTCGAGCGCCTGCACCCGTTGCTCAAGAAGGCGGCCAGTCAGCATGGCGTCGCGCGCGTCGTCAACGTGCTCTCGGGCGGTATGTACACGCAGAAGATCCACGTCGAAGACCTGCAGAGCAGGGAAGGTGCCTACTCCGGCTCGGTGGCCTATGCGCGTGCCAAACGCGGCCTGATGATCCTGACCGAGGAATGGGCGCGTCGCTGGGCCAAGGACGGCATCGTGGTCAATGCCATGCACCCTGGCTGGGCCGACACCCCGGGGGTGGTGGTCGCGCTGCCGGAATTCCATCGAGCCACGAAGCGCGTGTTGCGTACTCCGGAGGAGGGTGCCGACACCATCGTGTGGCTGGCGGCAGCCACGGAGGCCGGTCGGGTCAGTGGCGAGTTCTGGCTCGATCGCCGACCGCATGCAAAGCACGTGTTGCCCGGCACTCGCGAAACTCCGGCGGAGCGGCGGAAATTGCTGAAGGTGCTCGCTGCGTACGTCTAGCGGTGGCCCGTATGCGAGTAACGTCGCCTGGTTGCTCAAGCTTGAGCACGGCACGGCGCGTACGCGGGATGGCGGGCGCCAGCGAACTGATTTCAGAATCCGGCCGGCTTCCTGTCCCTCAGGATCTCCCGCGCCGCGTTGTGGCGATGCAGCCGCCCACAAGTCCGTACTCGCGCTGAGGTAGCCGAACGAGACCTTGACCGACTCGTTCGTGAAGTGACGTTGCGTGCCTCGAGGACCTTGACCCTCAGGCCTGCGCCGGCGAGGTGGGCAGCGCAGGTGAGGCCGTTGTGGCCTGCGCCGATGACGATGGCGTCGTAACGATCGCGGGTGAGTGTGATCTCAGGGCTCCAGCGATGGCGGATCCGGGTGAGCGGCGGCCAGGACCGCGAAGAGGCCGATGAAGTCGGTCGGCATGAGCCGTTGTCCCTTCTGGCCTTTCGACATGCCAAGTGCATGTGTGCGAAGCGTCCCGAAACCGGCCGCGTGGTAGGCTCCGCCGCCATGAGCAAGCCCAAACTGACCTATTTCGACGCGCCCGTGAGTCGCGGCGAGGAATGCCGTCTCGCGCTGCACCTCGCGGGCGTCGACTTCGAGGACGTTCGCATCAGCGGCGCGGAATGGCCGACGTTGAAGCCGCAGACGCCTTACGGCGGCCTGCCGGTGCTCGAGCTGCCCGGTCACCCGCCGCTCGCGCACTCCAACGCAATCCTGGTGCTGATCGGCCGGCGTCACGGCCTGCATCCGACCGATGACTTCGAGGCCGCACGCCACGAAGGCATGATGCAGCACGTGGAGGACCTGCGCAGCGTCGTCTCGCCGACCATCCGCATGGGCGATGCGGACAAGAAGGCCGCGCGCGAAGCGCTCGTTGCGGGCTATCTGCCCGGCTGGGCGCGTGCCGCCGAGAAGAACATCCTCGCCGGCCCGTTCTTCGCCGGCGAGAAGATCCACGTCGTGGACCTGAAGCTGCACATGGCGGTGCGCTGGTTCATCGGCGGCAAGGTGGACCACATTCCCGCGACGATCTTCGCCGATTATCCGCGGCTCATCGGCGTGCACGACGCCGTGCGCGATCATCCCGGAGTGAAGTCCTGGTACGCGAGGGGCTGATCCTCGATCGGACGGGCGATCCACCGACCAACGGCCCAGTCCAGAGGCGCCGAGCGGGCGAAGCCCCTGGCCCTGCTGGCAGTACGGCCAGTTTCCGAGCCTCACATCGAGGCACGCCGGCTGTAGGATTGTCATGGAGGACCTCAGCATGCGAGCGACTTGGACAGGGCTCGCGGTGGCGGCGCTCGCGGGCTGCGGGCTCGCCGCTTCCGTGCGGGCGAGCGCGGACGAAACCACGTTCGAGGCGCAGCGGGGCGCGCTCATGCGCGAGATCGAGCGTGACGTGCGTGAGACCGCCGAGTACCTGAACCGGCGCGAACTCGACGAGCGCGTGATGGCCGCCATCGGGTCGGTGCCGCGCGAGGAGTTCGTTCGTCCCGACGATCGGGACCTCGCCTATGAGAACCGACCGCTGCCCATCGGCTACGGCCAGACGATCTCGCAGCCATACATCGTGGCGGTGATGACCGACCTGGTCGAGCCTGCGGCTGGCTGCCGCGCGCTCGAGGTGGGCACCGGCTCGGGCTACCAGGCCGCCGTGCTGAGCCGGCTGTGCGAGAGGGTCTATACGCTCGAAATAGTCGAGCCACTCGCTCGCCAGGCGCGCGAACGACTTGCCCGGCTGGGCCATGACAATGTCGAGGTGCGAATCGGCGACGGCTACTACGGCTGGCCGGAGGCAGCGCCATTCGACGTGATCGTCGTCACGGCCGTCGCCAGCCACATCCCGCCACCGCTCCTGAAACAGCTCAAGCCTGGCGGTCACATGGTGCTGCCAGTCGGCACGCGCTTCACGACGCAGCAGCTCGTGCTGGTGAGCAAGCTGTCCGACGGACGCGTCAGGACCCGCCAGCTGCTGCCGGTCGCCTTCGTGCCGCTCACGGGCGGGCATGACTGACATCGCACCACGCCCGCCGCTCGCATCGGTCGCACTGCTGTCGTCCGCGGCGCTCGCCGCCGAGATCCTCCTGAGCCGCCTGTTCGCGGTGGTGCACTGGCATCACTTCGCGTACATGATCATCAGCCTCGCGCTGCTCGGCTTCGGCGCGAGCGGTACGTTCCTGACGCTTGCCCACCGCCGCCTGCTGCGCCACTTCGCCGCGAGTTACCTCCTCAACGTCGCGGCATTCAGCCTGCTCGTCGTTGCGAGCCCGGTGCTGGCCTGCGCGCTGCCGTTCCGCGCGGAAGCGCTGCTCTGGGATCCCTGGCAGCCGCTGTGGCTGCTGTCGCTGTTCGTCGTGCTCTCACTGCCGTTCTTCTGTGCCGCGAACGCGATCGGTCTCGCGCTGATCGCCTTCAGGAACCGCGCGGGCCGGGTCTATGGCGCGGACCTCGCGGGCGCGGGCCTGGGCGGTGTCGTCGTGCTCGCGCTGCTGTATGTGATCTGGCCGGAAGAGGCGTTGCGAGTCATCGCGGCGATGGGCCTGCTGGCGGCCTTCGTCGGCGCGCTCGAGCTGCGGGCGCGACCGGCGGCGTGGGCGGGTGCTGCGGCGATCGGCCTCGTTATGGTGATCGCGATCCCTGCGGCGCTCCTGAGGTTCGAGCCCGGTCCCTACAAGGGCCTGAGCCAGGCGCTGCTCATCGACGACACAAGGGTCGTGCTCGAGCGCTCGAGCCCGCTCGGGTTGATCAGCGTGATCGAGAGCCCGCGCGTTCCGCTGCGATCGGCGCCCGGCCTGAGCCTCGCGTCGACGAGCGAGCCACCGCCGCAGCTCGGGATGTTCACCGACGGCGATGATCCACAGGCGATCACGGCTGCGAGCGATGACGAAGCCCGCCTGGCGTTCCTGGCCGAGACGACCTCCGCGCTCGCCTATCGCATCGCGACGCCACGTACGGTGCTGGTGGTGGGCGCCGGCGGCGGCATGGAAGTCCTCCGAGCGGGAAGACTCGGTGCGAAGCGCGTGGATGCCGTCGAGCTCAACCGCCAGGTGGTCCGGCTACTGCGTGAGGTCTTCCGGGAATACACGGGTGGCTTGGTCGACGACCCGCGCGTGCACCTGCACGTCGGTGACGTCCGCGGATTCCTGGCGGCGAACGATCGTCGCTACGACCTGATCCAGATGTCGCTCACCGGTGCCGGCGGCGCGGGCGGGCTCGGTGGGCTGAACGAGGATTACCTGCACACGGTGGAAGCCTTCCGGCTCTACCTGGGGAGCCTGGACAGCGGCGGATTCCTCTCGATCACGCGACCGGCGCAGGTCCCGCCCAGGGACAGCCTGAAGCTGGTCGCGACGATCGTCGCGGCGCTGGAGTCTGCCGGCGTGACGGATGCCGCCGATCGCCTGCTGATGGTCCGAGGCTGGCAGACCGCCACGCTGCTCGTGAAGAACGGTCGCGTGTCGGCGCAGGACGTGCAGCGCCTCCGCGAGTTCTGCGACGCGCTGTCCTTCGATGTCGTGTGGTTCCCCGGGATCCGCCCCGAGGAGGCCAACGTCTACAACCAGTTGTCGGAGCCCTGGTACTTCGCAGGCGTGCAGGCGTTGCTGGGTCCCGGTCGCGACGATTTCGTCGCGCGCTATCCGTTCGACATTCGTCCCGCGACGGACGAGCGGCCGTACTTCCAGAACTTCTTCCGCTGGCCGATGTTGCTGGAAGCATGGCGCAGCAAGGACCGGGGCGGCATGGCGCTGCTCGAGACCGGCTACCTGCTGCTGGTGGGAACGCTGGTGCTGGCATTGCTGACGGGGCTGACGTTGATCCTGCTGCCGCTGGCGCTGTTCGCTCCGCTCGCGCGCACCGACCCGCGGCTGCGGTGGCGAGTGCTCGCGTACTTCACGGCGATCGGGCTCGCGTTCCTGTTCGTCGAGATCGCGTTCCTGCAGAAAGTCATGCTGCTCGTGCATCACCCGACCATTGCGCTCGCGCTGGTGCTCGGGACGTTCCTGCTCGCTGCCGGTGCCGGCAGTGCGTGGTCGAGCCGCGTGCCGGAGGCCGGCGGTCGACGTGCGCTCGTGGGCGCGGTGCTGGGCATCGTCCTGCTCGGGACGTCCTACAGCCTGGCTTTCGATGCGCTGATCGCGGCGCTCGGCACCTGGCCAGCCGCGGCGCAGGCAATGATCGCTGCGCTGCTGCTCGCGCCGCTCGCGTTCTGCATGGGCATACCATTTCCGCTGGCGCTGCGCGGGCTCGATGAGCCTCTCGTGCCCTGGGCGTGGGGCATCAACGGTTGCGCGTCGGTCGTGAGTGCTGCACTGGCGACGATGCTTGCCGTCGAGTTCGGGTTCCGCACGGTGCTGGCGCTCGCGCTCGCGCTCTACGTGGGCATCCTTGCGGTCTTCCCGCGAGGAGCGGGCCGGGCGGGCCAACCCGTCTTCGACCGCCCAGTACCCTGACGCCGGGCCGATCATGACGATCGGTGCGGACGAGCCGGTGGGAGCGACGCAACTCGAGCACCCCGCGCCACGCAATCACACACAGCCATGCCTGCGGCGCCGGCACCGATGACGAGATGGTCGACCTCGAAGATTTCGACGTTAATCGTCGTTTCCCCCTGTGACCTCTTCGCTCCGGCTCGTCCGGCCGGCTGGTCACCCAACTTCCGCCGGGTGTCAGCGCAGCACCCCGCGTTGCGCCATGGCGCGTGCGTAGAGGAACAGTGCAATCGCGATGATCCAGATCAGGGCCGTGAACGCCATTCCGCCCGGCCCCATCATCGCGAGGCCGTCCGAGAGGACCAGGTTGTAGAGGAAAGTGACCGCCATGGCGACCAGGACGATGCCAAACAGCCACATGGCCCAGCGCTTGCGCAACAGCAGGCCGAGCGAGGCGATCAGCGAGCCCCAGACCGAGATGGCCCAGGCGGCGACGGCCCACGCGGGGAATGAGTAGAAATACGCCAGCTGTTCCGGCGTGAACTGGCTCATGTAGAACTCGAGTCGCATCTGCGTGGCCGCGTAGTCGAACGCGCCGATGGCATTCCACAGGACTGCGAGCACGCCCACGATCCACAGATGACGGGGCGCCCTGGTCGTTGGTTGATTCATGGCGGTGCCTCCGATCGAGAGGCGCGAGCATATCAGGGTCCGGGTCAGCGGCCCGCGCGCCATGGACCCTTGGGGGGCGCTATGGACGCTGGGTGCGGTGATGCGGGCGACCGGAGCGCCGATCCAGCAGGTGATCGAGCGACCAGCGGCCCGGCCCGAAGACGATGAGCACCAGGAGCATGAAGCCCCACAGGTAGTGCTGTCCGAGCGCCGCCTCGAAGCCATCGCCCAGCAGGACGTGCGCGTAGGAGACGACGGCCATGATGTTCACGGCGAACAGCGCCGCCGCCGAGTAACGGCCGAGAAGACCCACGATGAGCAGCACCGGGAACACGATCTCCCCGAAGGTGCCCGCCACCGCCGCGACGGCGGGGGAGAGTACCGGCGTCTTGTATTCCTCCTGGAACAGGAACAGCGTGGCCTCCCAGTCCTGGACCTTGAGCCAGCCCGACTTGAGGAACTGCCAGGACACGTAGACGCGTGTGGCGAGCAGCAGCAGGGACTGCAGCGGTGCCGCGATACGTTCCGCCAGTGCGTTCGCACGCAACACAAGACTTCTCATCACTCGGTCTCCGTGCCAGCGACCACGCCGGTGACGAGTCCGGCCCGGAAGAGCATTCCCATGACCCCGGTCAGCGCATCGAGCGGCAGCCCCGAGGTGTCCACCGCTGCACCAAGCGAGGCACCCTCCTGCAGCGCGCGGATGAACTCGAACGCGTTGATTTCGACGGCACGCAATTCCAGGCCTTCCGGGCCGCAGGCGACGACCACGTGCTGAGCGCCCCGGTTGAGATCTACCGCAACGCCTGACGCGCCCGGCTGGTTGGCCTGCCAGACGTCGAGTATCGGGAACGGCGAAGACACGCAGGCGAGAGACGGCTGCAGCTTGAGCTTCGTCCCGGCGATCGACTCCCCGGGGATGGCTGCGAGCGACTCGACGCCGAACGGGGGCTCCCATGCCGCGTTCAGCGAGATCTCGCACGCCCACTCGAGCGCCGCGAGATCGGCGAGCCACGCATACCCGGTATCGGCCTCATTCGCCGCGACGAAGCCCGGAAAATCGCGCCCGACCCAGTGCAGGTCGCCGTTGCGCGACGGGTGTCGCTCGCGATAGCTGTTCGCGAGCTGTCGGAAATAATCGTCGCCGACGCGCTGGCGCAGGACGGGATAGGTGCGCTCGAGTGCGCCCTCGAACATGGCGCGCGCGTTGTTGCGGTAGATCTGCAGCCGTCCCGCGGGATCGATGCCGTCGCCCGGGATTTCCTCGAAGAGCTCCGCCGGCTGTCCGTGCAGGGCCGCGGCGAACCGGGACTGAAGCTCACGCAGCGAGGCCATGCACCGTCTCCAGTAATCGCTGCGCACGATCGGCCTCGCCGACCAGCACCGACAGTGCAGGAATGTCCGTGTCCCACTCGATGAGGGTGGGCACCGCGCCGTGTCGGCGGATGGCGTGCTCGTACAGCTGCCAGACGGGCTGCGACACGGTCGAGCCGTGATCGTCGAGCAGGAGCTCGCGCTCGCCGATGACCCGCCGCGCGTGACCGGCGAGGTGGATCTCCTGCACGGAACCCACCGGGATGCGATCGATGAACGTCCGCGCGTCGAGGCCGACATTCACCGAGTTGACGTAGGCGTTGTTGACGTCGAGCAGCAACCCGCAGCCCGATTCTGTGACCACCGCCCCGAGGAACTCCCACTCGGTGAGGCGCGAACTGCGGAAGCTCAGGTAACAGGAGAGGTTCTCGATCAGGATCTGGCGGCCGAGTTCCTGCTGCACCACGTTTATGCGACGCGCGAGATGCCGAACCGACTCGTCTGTGTAGGGCAGCGGCAGCAGGTCGTTGAAATGCTCTCCACCGGAGCTTCCCCAGCAGGCATGCTCGGAGATCAGCGCGGGCGAGAACCGTTCGACCGCGCGCCGCACGCGTGCCAGGTGCGATCGGTCGATCTCGTCGACCGATCCGAGGCCGAGACCCACGCCGTGCAGGCTGAGCGGGTAGAGCTCACGGGCCCGCTCCAGCGCCCGGACCTGCGGTCCGCCGTCGTGGAAGTAATTCTCGGTGTGTGCCTCGATCCAGCCCACGGCGGGGCGCTCGCGTACGAGCGCCTCGTGGTGGGCCGAGCGCAGGCCGATCCCGGCTCCCGCCGGGACCGACCTGCCAGGGTCCGATCGCAGGATCGAACTCACCTGCGGCTCACATCTTCTTGCCGGCCGTAGTCGTACCGCCCATCTTCTCGCACTCGCCCTTCGGGACGTACTTCCACTCCGTGGGGTCCTTGTCGATCTTGGACTGGCCAGCACAGGAGTGCCCGTTGGCGGCACAGTCGTTCTTGCCGGCCATGGCGACTCCGTAGCACTTTTCCTTGTCGGCGGCCTTTTCGCCGGCGAACGCCGTGGTCGTGGCGCTCATGCTGAGCAGGCTTCCGACGGCGGCGGCCAGGGCCAGGTTCTTCATGTTCATTGCTGAGTTCTCCTCCGAGGTGATGTTGGACTGCTGGATGCTCAGGTCATTCGAGGCGGCCCGTTGCCGTATTCGAATGGCCTGCCCGGGATTAGACCGCATCCACGGCAAAATTATTCCTTCATCGCGCGCGGCGGCCTGGACAACCGCCCCAGGCGGCTGATGCTCCCGACGCCCGGGTCGTCGGGGAGGATTCGGCAGGATGCCGGACCAGCGAATGCTCGCAGGCCTCGAGGCCAAGGCAACAGGCCATGCCGGCGTGTCCGCTGGGCAGCAGCTCGACGAGCTGTCGCAGGCCCCCGTCCAAGGCTTGCGCCTTGCCCATCCCCGGCTATCCTCCGCGCACCGACGCACAGGACGGTGAACGAAGTGGAACAGCCGGCTCCGGCCGAATTCGACCGCCTTACGGCGCGACTGGAGGAGGTGCAGCAACTGCTGTCGAAGCGGCGGCTCGTCGAGAGCCTCGTGAGCCGGCAGGAGATGCCGCGCCACACGCTGGTCGAGACGCTGGTTCACAAGGAGAACCTCGGACGGCTCGCGCAGATCATGAACGGTCTCGACGCGGTCGATGCCGCACGCATCCTCGAGGCGCTGCCGGACGAGGACCGTCTGCTGGCGTGGGAGCAGGTTCGCCGGGATCGCCTCGACAGCATCCTGCTGCTGTTGAGCGACGAGGTTCGCGAAGACCTCGTCAATGCTTCGCATCACTGGACCGAGAAGGCCGCGGTCAATGCCTTCGAGCTCAGGGACGGCAAGCTGCGGCAGGTCACGGTCCGTAACCGTTCCGACCTCGGGCAGATCAAGCCGATCTGGGTGGACCTCGTCGATCCGTCGGCGGAGGTCCGCTTCTGGGTGGGTGAGCACTTCGGGCTGCAACTGCCGGATCCCGACCACCTCACCGACCTGGAGCAGAGCGCGCGCTTCTACGTGGAGGACACGGGGGAGATTCACCTCCACGCGGACTTCCTGCTCCATTCGGACGACAAGACGCAGAACGTCGCGGTCGCCTTCGTCCTGCATCGCGACACCCTGTTCTCGGTTCGCCAGGAGGAGCTGCCGGTCTTCCGACTGCAGCGCCTGCGTGCCCGCACCCAGCCCGGCTACGTGAGTGAAGGCAAGGACGTGTTGCTCGACCTGTTCGCCGCTAACGTCGAATACTCGGCGGACGTCCTCGAGGACATCTATGCCGATCTCGAGGCGGTCGGTCGTGCGGTCCTCGATCCGCAGGTCTCGGACGCTGCCGCGGCTCGGACCCTGGCCGAGATCGCCCGCGGCGAGGATATGAACGGCCGCATCCGGCGCAACGTGCTCGACACCCGTCGTGCCGTCTCGTTTCTGGTACGAGGCAAGTTCCTGTCGGCCGCGCAGCTGGAGGAAGCGCGCGAGATCGTCCGGGACATCGAGTCCATCGACGGACACACGACTTTCCTGTTCGGCAAGGTCAACTTCCTGATGGACGCGACGGTGGGCTTCATCAACCTGAGCCAGAGCCGGCGCGTTTCGCGGCTGACCGCCCTCGGCATGGTCTTCCTGCCGATCAACATCCTCGCCGGCGTTGGCGGCATGTCCGAGTACTCGATGATGGCCGAGGACCTCGGCATCAGCTGGCCGGCCGCCTACGCGCTGTTCGTGCTCGCGGCGGTCTTCATAGGCTGGGGGACCTACCAGGTGCTGCGTTTCCTGGAGGCACGGGGAGTGACCCGCGAGCTGGAGGATAAGAGCCGAACCCGCTGACGGCCTGCCTACGACGCGCCGATATTGATCATTTGCCGTTCGAGCGCCAGCTGATCCAGTCCGGAAATCGGCAGACTGATGAGCAGGCCGACACGCCAGTCGAGTTGCATGAACGCATCGTGAAAGGCCTTTTTCTTCGCGAGTTCGGAGCCGGTCACGGCCAGGGGATCCGGCATCGCCCATTTCGCGACGACCGGGCTGCCAGGCCACGCCGGGGTCGCATCCCGGGCCGCCGCCTCGCACACGTAGAAGACGAAATCCATTTGCGGCGAGTCCGGCCTCGTGAATTCGTCCCAGGACTTGCTGCGCAGGCCTTCCACCTGTAGCCGCGCCTCCTGTATCTGAGTCAGCGCCAGAGGGTCGATCTGTCCAGCGGGATGGCTGCCCGCGCTGAAGGCCGCAAACCGCCCCAGCCCGCGCTGCCGCAGGATCGCCTCGGCCATGATGCTCCGGCCAGAATTGTGGGTGCCGACGAACAGCACCGAATAGCTCTGCTTGGTCATCTTTGTCACCTCTCCTGAAATCATGCGAAGGCGATTCCGGACAGCCCTGTGCTTCGCTTGGCTCCCGTCAGGAGGTCACCGGCAGCGGTCGCGCCCGCCACACGTCCGCGTTGTATTCGCGTATGGCCCGGTCCGACGAAAACCGTCCGCATCGGGCGACGTTGAGGATCGACATGCGCGACCAGTCCTCGGGATCCCGGTACGCGCGGGCGGCCCGATCCTGGCACTCGACGTAGTCGCGAAAATCGGCACAGACCAGGAACGGGTCGGACGCGAGCAGATGGTCGGTGAGCGGACGGAACAGTCCCCGGTCGCCATGAGCGAAGAAGCCCGAGTTGATGAGATCGACGGCTCCGCGGAGATCGGGATCACGCTCGTAGATCTCGCCGGGACGGTAGCCTCGCGCCCAGGTTTCGGCGACCTGCTCGACTGTCTGGCCGAAGAGGAAGAAATTCTCCTCACCGACCGCGGCGCGGATCTCGACATTGGCGCCGTCGAGCGTGCCGATGGTCAGCGCGCCATTCATCGTGAATTTCATGTTACCGGTGCCCGAGGCTTCCTTGCCGGCGGTGGAGATCTGCTCGGAGAGATCGGCGGCCGCGTAGATGTGCTGACCGTTCTTGACGTTGAAGTCCGGCACGAACACCACGCGCAGCAGCCGGTTCACCTGTGTATCGCGGTTGACGACCTCGGCCACGGAATTGATGAGCTTGATGATCAGTTTCGCCATGCGGTAGCCCGGTGCGGCCTTGCCACCGAAGACGAAAGTGCGCGGCGTTGAGTCCTCGCCGCCCCCCTCACGCAGGCGGTGGTAGAGACTCACGATGTGCAGCACGTTGAGGTGCTGGCGCTTGTATTCGTGTATGCGCTTGACCTGAACGTCGAACAAAGTGTCCGGATCGATCGACACCCCGCAGGCGCGCCGGACGTGGTCGGCCAGCTTCGCCTTCGCCTCGCGCTTGATGCCTCGCCAGCGCTGGCGGAACGCGCCGTCGGACGCCCGAGGTTCGAGTGCGCGCAGGAGCTCGAGATCGCGCAACCACTCGGCCCCGATCACCTCGTCCAGCAGTCGGGCCAGCGGCGGATTGGCGAGCGCGATGAATCGCCGCGGTGTCACGCCGTTGGTCTTGTTGTGGAACTTCCCGGGCCACATGTCGTGGAAGTCCCTGAGCACCGTGCTCTTCAGCAGCTCCGTGTGCAGTTCCGCCACGCCGTTGATCGACGAGCTTCCGACGCAGGCGAGATTCGCCATCCGAACGCGCCGCAAGCCGTCAGCGCCACCCTCGTCGATGAGAGACAGCCGCGCCAGCCGGTCGTGATCGTCGATGAACCGCTCCCGGACGTCGTCCAGGAACCGTGCGTTGATCTCGTAGATGATCTCGAGATGTCGCGGCAGGGTCTTCTGGAAAAGGGGTACGGGCCAGGTCTCGAGCGCTTCCGGAAGCAGCGTGTGGTTGGTGTAGGCGAAACTGCGCCGGGTCAGGGCCCAGGCCCGGTCCCAGTCCATGAGGTGCTCGTCGACCAGCAGGCGCATGAACTCGGCGATCGCGATGGCCGGATGGGTGTCGTTGAGCTGGACGATGAAGCGGTCAGGGAAGTGTTCGAGACTGCCGTCGTCCCGCAGCGTGATCCGAATCATGTCCTGCAGCGAGCAGGACACGAAGAAGTACTGCTGGCGCAGACGCAGGGCCTTGCCCGCGTCCGGCTCGTCGTTCGGGTAGAGCACCTTGCTGATGTTCTCGGCCGTGACCATCGCGTCGACGGCGCCGTAGTAGTCGCCGACGTTGAAGGCCTGCAGGTCGAAGGACTCATGCGCTTCCGACTTCCAGAGCCGCAGCATGTTCACGTTGAGCACGCCGTATCCCAGGATCGGCGTGTCGTAGGCGACGCCGAAGATCGTGGAGTCGGGAGTCCAGCGGACGCGCACGCGGTGCTCGTCGTCGCGTTGGCGTTCGACTCTGCCACCGAAACCGACCGGGTAGCGATGCTGCCGACGCAGCTCCCATGGATTGCCCTGGCGCAACCAGGCGTCGGCGACCTCGACCTGCCAGCCGTCGCGGATCAGCTGGTCGAAGATGCCGAATTCATAGCGGATCCCGTAGCCCGTGGCGGGAATCTCGAGCGTGGCTAGCGAATCCATGTAGCAGGCCGCAAGGCGGCCGAGGCCGCCGTTGCCGAGGCCGGGCTCCTCCTCGGCCTCGAGAATCGCTTCGAGGTCGAGCTTCAGGCCGGCCATCGCTTCGCGGACATTGTCCGTCAGCCTGAGGTTCAACATGTTGTTGGCAAGGTGCGGACCCACGAGGAACTCGGCCGACAGGTATGCCACGGTCTTCGCGCCACGCCGCTGGTAGATGTCCTCGGCAGCGACCATGCGCGCAAGGATGCGGTCGCGGATGGTGAACGCGAGCGCCGTGTAGAGGTCGAGATTCGTGGCATTGTCGAGAGTCCTGCCCGTGACGTAGAACAGGTTGTCCACGAATGAGCGGCGGATTGCATCGACTGAGCGGGCGATTCGAGTATGGAGGGCTCGTTCGGCGATGTCCGTCATGCCGTGCTCCTGTGGCTCGGGTCGCACAGAGATCACCGAGCTCTTTGAGTAGAACGCAGAATTTCGGCAGGAAGATGGCGGATTCGTGACAGCTCGTGCCGCGGATCGCGGCACGGCCGGAGCCTCCGGTCGGTCCGGACCTCGTCGGCGCCCCGTCACCATTGGGAAACAGTCTTGTCATCTTGTCCCGGTAAGGTGTGCGCCATTGAGGGGCGGCGACGCGATCGGTCCCAAGGCTGTTGATGCCGTGTGACACGATCGTCTGGCCGGCAGGCACAGCCGAGGACGCAGCAGCGGCAGGCCCCAGCGTGGCTGACTCCCGCACGCCGGGGCCTGCCGGGAATGCCGGTGCCGTCGTCCGCGCTTCTGGAACGACAGTCTTATTCCGGTTTTTCCCCCGTTTGGGCCCTCCACGGAGGGCCGTTTTTTTTTCTTCTCCGGGCGCGCCGACGCGGCAGCGGGGCTTCACGTATTGCTGCGTACCGAGCAGAATTCGCGCTTTGTACGCCGCCGGGCCGCGCACGGAGAACCGTTCCATGAGCAACAGCCAACTGGATCGACTGACGGTTCTCGGCGCCGGTGTGCTGGGAGGCCAGATCGCCTGGCACAGTGCCTTCAAGGGCAAGACCGTCGTTGTCTACGATCCGTTCCCGGAAGCCCTCGAGAAAGCCAAGGTCGCTCATGCCACCTACGCACAGATCTACCGGGCGGAGCTCGGCGCCAGCGAGTCCGACATTGCTGCCACCCGTGCGCGCCTGGCGTACTCGGCTGACCTGAAGTCAGCTGTGTCCAGTGCCGATTTCGTCATCGAGGCGGTGCCGGAAGTGCCGGCTACGAAGACCCAGGTCTATCGCGAGATGGCGGACCTGCTGCCGCCGCATACGCTCGTCGCCACCAATTCATCCACGTTGCTGCCGCGCGACTTCGCTGCGGTGACCGGGAGGCCCGGGAAGTTCTGCGCGCTGCACTTCGCGAACCTGATCTGGCACCTCAACCTCGCGGAGCTCATGGCGCATCCGGGCACTGCCCGGGAGACGCTCACCGCCGTCACGCATTTCGCCATCGAAATCGGAATGGTGCCGATCCCGGTGCAGAAAGAGCAGAACGGGTACGTGCTCAACAGCTGGTTCGTGCCTCTGCTGAACGCGGGCGCTTCGCTGGTGGTGAACGGTGTGGCGGGCCCCGAGGATGTCGACCGAACGTTCATGATCGCCAACCGATGCGCGGTGGGCCCCTGCGGCATGCTCGACATCGTGGGAATGAAGACTGCCTACGACGTGTGCAGCTACTGGGGCACCGTGAACAACGATGCGCAGATGCTGAAGAATGCCGCTTACGTGAAGGAGCGCTTCCTCGACCGGGGGCTGCAGGGGATGCTCGGCGGCGAAGGCTTCTACAAGTACCCGAACCCCGCCTATGCCGCGCCCGATTTTCTCGCCGTGCCGGATGCGGCGCGCGTTCCCGACATCGTGGCGCGGATCGGGGTCTAGGCTCCGCGACAGCGACTCCGACGCCTGCCGCTCCGGGCCCGTACTCGGTCCGGAGCGACGGACCTCGGCTTGCGCATGTCGCTACGCCGGGACGCCGGAACTCACTTCGTGCCGATGCGGCGCAGCGCATCCGGCTGGAAGTCCCCCCAGGCGGCCCTCTGCCCGAACGACCATGGCGTCTTGATCTCGTTGTCGATGTTGGACATCAGGTAGCTGCCGTTGCTGAGGTCGTGCCAGATGTTGGCCCGGTACCAGGGCACCTTGGCGTCGTAGAACTGAATCAGCGGGTGGATGCTCACCCGCCACAGTTGTTTGCGGGTGTCGTAGGCGTCCTCGTACAGCACGGTCCAGCTGTCCTCGTCGAGGTAGAACACGCGCTTGCCGTAGATGTGCTTGCTGCTCGGCTTCAGGTTTCCCTCGATCTCCCAGACCCGGTGCAGCTCGTAGCGAATCAGGTCGGCATTCGGCGTGTTCGTGCGAATGACATCCTGCTTGTACTTGAGCTTCTTGTCGGACAGCTTGTAGGAATTGTAGGGGACGTAGATTTCCTTCTTGCCGACGAGCTTCCAGTCGTAGCGGTCGGGCGCGCCGTTGAACGCGTCGAACTGGTCCGTCGTGCGCAGGCCCTCGGTACCGTCGTTGACGTTGTCGTAGGACAGGTCGGGTGCGCGGCGCACGCGGCGCTGGCCGGAGTTGTAGATCCACGCCGAGCGGGTTTCCTTCACCTGGTCGATCGGCTCGTGCACCAGGAACACCGTGCCTTCGAGCGTCGCGGGCGCCTGGAAGAGCGACATGAACACGCCCAGCAGGTTGTCCTTCGCCTGATCGAGGTTGCGGAAGAACACCCGTCGCTCCTCGGTCGTGATCTTGTAGTAGTCGCCGTTGGAGCGAACCGGGAAAGTATTGAACTGGCGCACGACGCCACCGCCCAGGTAACGAGGCACGTGGTTCCAGAGCGCCTCGAGGCCGTTCTTCGGAATCGGGAACGGCGCGTACGAGAAGCCGCCCGTGAACCCGAAACCCTGCAGGTCGATCTTCGTGGACATCGACTTGATGAGGTCGTACGCCTCCTGTGGCAGGCAGGCCGTGCGGTGCGTCCGGTAGACGTTCATCTTGAAGTTGGCGTACTTGTCCAGCATCGCCAACGCCCCTGGTGTCAGCTTGTCCTTGTACTGGGCTGCGTTCGCCTTGTTGATCGTGAACAAGACCTTGTCGTCCGCGAACGGATCGACATAGCCCTGCGCCGCAGTCCATCCGGCGGGCGGTGCGCACAGCCCGCCGGTCCATGCGGGGATGGTGCCGTCCTTGTTGCCGGCCTTCTCGGCACCCATCGGCGTGAGGTCGGCGCCGAGGCGCGCGGCCTCGGCTTCAGTCAGTTTCGCAGACGCGGGCGCCGCTACCCCGAGCAGGGCCAGCGCCACCACGGAAGTGAGCAAGCGGTTAATCGTCCTCATCGTTGGTACCCCCGGATCAGGTCAAGACGTCTCGCGGAATGCCGCCGGGCAGCAGTCACGGTTCTCCAGGAACATCGGATCCACGGAGATGCCGCCACGCTTGCGATCTTCGACAAGGCTAGACCCGGCGCGCCAAAGCGGCACTTCGGGCTATCCGACAAGCGATTGCCAAATCCCCTAGTGACGCTGCGTCAATCGCTGCGTCGCAGGCGGCAGTCCCGCGGGCGCAGGCCGCGCGCGCTCACCACTGCCCGTGGTCGCCGCGCTCGCGGCGCTTGCTCTCCGGCTCGACGTCCGAAGGCGCCCCGAGCGGGTGCGCGCCCGGCGGTCGCACTACCAGGCGGCGCACGCGGAATTGTTCTCCCTCGATGAGCCCCACCAGGCGCTCGCGCACGGTCTGGTCGGACTGGGTCGGCCGTGTCCGCCAGCGCAGGTAGTCGAGCCAGGTCGGGCACTCGAAACGCTCGACCCACAGCTCGACGGCATCGACGTCCTGCGCAATGGACCAGGCGCGCGCGCCATCGCGACGCCGGATGCGGCCGACTTCGTTGATCACCGCGGCGAACTCGACTGCGTTCCCGGGTCGCACGCGGTACTCGATGGCCACGACGATCGGGCCGGACGCGGAATGGATCTCGACACTCGGTGGATTGAGTTCGACCCGCGCCCTGGGATCGAGTGAGCCGAGATGCTCGATGGAAATCGGCAGCCAGCGCGCCGCCACCAGCGAAGCGAGTGACGCGATGCCCGCCACCGTCAGTGCCTCGCGCAGGCCCGCCGTGCTTGCGAACTCGCCCCACCACCAGCTTCCCAGTGCCATGCTCGCGAACGCGACAGTTTGATAGGTCGCCAGCATCCGGCCGGTCACCCAGCGGGGCGAGGAGAGCTGCACGGCGATGTTGAAGTTCGCGAATGCGAGGGTCCACACGGATCCGGCGAGTACGTGCGCGAGCATGGTGACCGCGGCCCAGCGGCTCTGGCCGATGCCGATCACCGCGACACAGGCCAGCGCGGACAGCAGCCGCAGCAGCGTGTCGCTCGTGAAGCGATGGCGCAGCGCGGCGCTCGAGAGCGCACCGAGCATCGCACCCAAGCCGAAGCCGCCCAGCAGCACTCCGAAGGTCGCCGCACCCCCGCCCAGCAGGTCGCGCGCCACGATCGGCATCAGGGCGGGGACGGCAACGATCGGGATCGTGTACAGCATGCATCGCAGCAGGATCGCGACCAGGTGCGGCGACAGGCTGACGTAACGCAGACCCGCTGCGATCGCCGTCCCCAGCGGCTCGGGAGGAAGCTCGCTCCGCACCCTCTGCGGTTGCCACCACAGCAGCGTTGCAATGATGCCGAGATACGACACGGCATTGACGATGAATGCGGTCGCCGCGCCGACGGCTGCCACGATGACGCCGCCGATGGCCGGTCCGAGGCTGCGGGCCAGGTTGAATCCCACGGCGTTTGCCATCACCGCCGGAGGGATCTGCACGCGCGGCACCTGATCGCCAATCGACGCCTGCCATGCCGGCGCAAACAGCGCGGCGCCACACCCGATGAGGAAGGTGAACCCGAGCAGCAGCCATGGCGTGATGCCGCCGGCGAGCGCGACAGCTGCGAGCGCGGCGGAGGCGAGCAGGGCGATCACCTGCGAGACCAGCATGATTCCGCGGCGATCACGCGTGTCTGCGAGGGCGCCGGCCAGCAGCGACAGGAAGAAGAACGGCAGCGTGCTCGCCGTCTGGACGAGTGCCACCATGTCAGGCGAAGGCGCGAGCGTGGTCATGAGCCACGACGCACCAACCGTCTGGATCATGCTGCCGAAGGAGGAGGCGAGCGTCGCCCACCAGAACAGCGCGAACGCGCGGTGTTCGAACGGGGCGAGCGTGGCGCGGCGCCAGCGTTCGAATCGCGAAGGCGCTGGCTCGGCATCAACGGGCATGGGCCAATCTAGCATGGCCCCATGTCGGTGAAGCCGATCGGGTGTGCACTCGCGATCGTCAGGCCGGCATTCGGATCAGCATCGGGATGCCCAAATAGTCGCCGAACCGGAGCCCGAGGTAGATCGAATGCCCGGCCTCCGAGGACTGCAGGACGCCCACGCGATATCCGAGTCGCCGGGCCGCGCGCAGGGCTTCTGCCGTCGCGTGTGCGCCCAGGCCTCGGTGGCGCTCCTCGGCGAGCGTGGAAACGCAGTGGATTCCGGCCAGTCCTTCCGCGAGATAAGGCATCGAGGTCGCGACCTGTTGCTGCCCTCCGCGCGACATGGCGCTCACGACGCCAGCTCTGCGCCCGAGTCTGAAGCAGCGGGCGTCAATCTCAATGGCGCGGAGCCGAATTCTACCGACCGCGACCGGGCCAAGCTATGCTGCGCGCCGGCAATTCCACCTGCATCGAGGAACACTCCGTGCGATTGATCTGTTTGCGCTCCCGGCGCTCGGCCTGCGTAACCGCTGCTGCGATGTTCCTGATGGCGGGTCTCTCGGGGCTCGCCGGCTGCTCCTCCCAGCCCTCCTCGTCTGGTGCCTGGACGGAAGGATCGAAGCGGGGCCAGGCCTACCAGCGCGTGCTGATCGTCGGCGTCAGCCCGAACATCAACCAGCGCTGCCCGTTCGAGCGCTTCCTCGCCACCCGGGTGAAGGCCAACGGGACGGTCGCGATCGTCAGCTGCGATGCGATGGATCACAAGGCACCGCTCTCGCCCGAAGCCGTCAAGGCCGCGGTGGCTGCGCAGAAAGCCGACGCGGTGATCGCTACGAACCTGGTCTCCAAGCAGTGGGGCGTGGAGGAGGGCGGGGAACGCGACACGCGCGGCGGCGGGATGTACAAGGCGACAGACACCGGTTACATGACCAACTGGTACGGCGCCTACGGCATGCCGGTGGTCTACGGTGAGTTCCAGACGCAGTCATCGATCGACACGCTCCAGAGCGATGCTCGCGTACAGACCCGGGTCTTCGATGCGCAGAGCGCGACGCTCGTCTACTCGATGGATACGAGAGCCAGGGGCGTCTCCTCGCCTGGTGCCGGCCTCGCCGAAGTCACGACCGAGATCACCGACAGGCTGCGCAAGAGCGGGCTGATCCGCTGAACGGCCCCGCCGCGCTTACTGCATCGCGTCGAACACGGCCTGGTGCGCTGCCACGATCTGCTTGCAGTCCGCCTCGTCGGCGGTCGTGCGCTCGTCGTCGAGCTGGAACGTGCCGCCCAGGATGATCCCGTCCTCGCGCGGCACCATGTAATAGAACGGCCCGTGGTAGAGGGTGTAATCGACCTCGGGTTGCGGTGGCAGCACGCAGAGCTGGCCGCGAGCGGGCCGAAGCTCTTTGTCACCGACCAGCGTGCGGGCGCCGAGCCCGGTGCAGTTGAATACGGTACGCTCGGTGAGCGCGGCCACGTCGCGAAGCGCGTCGAACCTGCGGATGCGCAGCACGCCGCCCGCCAGGCGAAAGTCCTCGAGCAGCGCCCGTAGGTAGGTCATGGGCTCGATCACGAGCTCACGGCCCATGATCACGCGCTGGTCGCCAAAGGGATGCTCGCCGCGTGCGAGTTCACGCGACGCATCGCCGACCACCTTGAGGTGCACCTGCGTCTCGACGTCGGTCGGCGGTGCCACGGTCTGTCCACCCGCATCGAGGAGGGTGAACGAGTCGGACCAGCGTATGCCATAGCGCCGACCCGTGAGGCGCTGGAACGCGTGATACGAACGATGCAGCGCCGCTTCGAGCGTCGCGGTGAACTGCGGCGTGACGTGCTCGGCTGCGATGACGTGTGAGGGGTAGAACGTCGCAGCGGAGGCGTTCGAGGTCGTGTGCGGCCAGGCCGCCGCCGTGTAGATGGTTACGTCGTAGCCGAGGCGCTGAAGCAGGATCGAGGTCGTGAGGCCGATGACGCCCGCGCCGATGACGGCCACGGGCCCCGGCGGCGACGCGCCCTCGACGAGTCCCACCGCGAGGTTTGCGCTGCCCCAGGAGAGCGTGATTCCGCCGCCCCCGTGCCCATACAGGTGGATCAGCTGCTTGCCATCGAGCCGCTCGGCGTCCAGGCGAAATCCCGTATTCCGGTACGGCCTGAGGCCGACCGTGCTGCGCACCACGCGGTCCGGCCGAATCTCCACCGGCACGAATCGACGCGGATGGCCGCGCTGGTTGCTGCGATCGACCGCGTACGGGCGTTTCCGCTCGCAGCCTGCGATGCCGATTCCGCCGAATCCGGCCGCTACGCTGAACCCCAGGAGTCGCAGCACTTCCCTTCTCGGCAGGTTCCGGCCGCTCATATGCGGGTCCTCTT
>Ga0209254_10000448_pt1 | contig 33214 bp, 34 predicted proteins | sample FrelakmetDIP11DI_FD_187148 | JGI IMG/M metagenome (GOLD analysis project Ga0209254, IMG submission 187148) | Freshwater lake sediment microbial communities from the University of Notre Dame, USA, for methane emissions studies - DIP11 DI (SPAdes)... | ecosystem: Environmental > Aquatic >... | reverse complement strand
GCCGTCAGGAATCTTGAGTACCAGGGGAAAGTCGATCTCGCCCATGAATTTCGCCGGAGCATCCTTGTGTAAGATTTTGGTTTTCGGGCCGGGGATGCCATGACTGGCGAGCAACTCGGCCAGATAGACCTTGTTGGTGCACTTCAGGATGGAGTCGGGATCATCGATGACCACCAGACCCTCGAGCTGGGCCCTTCTGGCGAACCGATAGGTGTAGTGGTCGATTCCGGTCGTTTCCCGAATGAAGAGGGCGTCGTATTCGGCGAGGCGGACGAAATCCTTTTTCTCGATCAGTTCGACCTCCAAGCCTTGCTTGCGGCCGGCGCGAATGAACTTGTGCAAGGCACCTCCGTTCGACGGAGGCATTTTTTCTGTGCGGTTGTGCAGGATAGCAAGGTCGTAGCGGGCGATGCTTCTCGCTCGCCTGGTGCGCCAGGGGCTCCGAAGATAACCGGAAAGCGCTTCGATGAAGAATTCGCGGTAGTGGGTGACGACCCATCCATTGAGGGGTGCGGGCTTGACCGTCTGGATGTGCCATTTGCCCTGATAGCGAAATTCCACCTTGAGGAGCGGGCACGGAAATAGGTCGAAAATTTGCCGGGCAAGATCGGACAAGCCTGCATCGTCCGAGCGACCGAAGAAGATTGGTAGTTCGAAAGTCGAATCCGAAGCGGCTTTCCGCTGGCGGAGGCTTTTTTGGATGACAGCGTCCAGATCCTCGACGTTCAAGCCGTAGATTGATCTGTTGCTCAGGTGTGTCAGCGTTCTTACCGAAGGGATGACCCGGTGACTTCGAGGCTCGGCAAGCAGCGAGCAGAAATAGCCAGTGCTCAAGTAACCGTAGCTCCGACACAGATTGATGACGCGGAGGCCCGTTCTTGCGAGCAACTGTGTCTGAGTCAGATAATCTTTGGCACTGATAACCGGAATGGCCGGAAAATCGGGCAGCCAGTCCTTGGGATTTTCAAGAACGACGAGGTGCTGAGGCATGAGGGGCCTAAGGGTGCGGGTGGGGCTTAGGGCGAAAACGCGGGAGCGGACGCTCGGATGACACCGGGTTGTCAGTTGATGCTTTGGTTTGCGGTTGGGGAAGGAGGCCTATCTCACGCGGTCATCCGGGAAGTATAGCCACCACCCGATGCGTCTTTCGCCGGCCGTTTGGGTTCACCCCAGTACAGAGCGCATTTCGCTGAACGAGCTAGCCACGTCGCGTCAGTATCACAACCGCCTTCTGACCGCTCTTGCCGTAGCGAGCCATCCGTTGCAGGTCTCGCTTGAGGATCGGCATGTTGACGCAATCGGTGACCGTTTTTCCTGCTTCGGCATCGACATAGGGATCGTGCACGTAGAAATACTTTTCATCAAAGCCGGTGACGACGATCCAATGCGGGAATTTCTCCTGATAGATGCGGTAGGAGCTGATGAGGACGATGGGAATCCCGCCGCTTTCGATTTTTTCCTGCAGGTCGTTCACGCTCAAGGCGCCGTAAATCAGCCTCACCGGGAGAGTCCGGAGTTCATCGAGAAAGTCCTCGTGAACCAGTTGCATCACCTCGCGCTTTTCCGGGTTGCGAACCGACTTTAGGAGCAAAGCCCCTTCGTCGTTGACCCAAATCTCTACATCGAAACCCCGATGGTAGGCTGAAACGGCCAGTCCGTAGGGGCCGCAGCCGCCGTGTCCGGATGTCATAAAGACCGTCGTGGATTCACGCCAAAGTCGCAGTTCCAGCTTTCGATCGAGTTGCAGGTAGGGTTTCAGCGCCTTCATCGCCATCATCAGTGAAGCCGGGCCGCAGGTGAAATCGAGAGTTTGCTGGTAGTAGGGTACGCTCGCCAGTTCGGGATTGAGGTGGGGAGCCAACATTTTCTCGAAGCGCAGCGCCTCTGCGTGGTCTTCGTAGTAATCCGGCACGGCCTCGAGGTACCGGTAATTGTTGGCTTGGAACAGGGCGATAGACGCAGCGTTGTCGGGTCGAACTTCCAGCCGCAGGGTAATGCAATCCCGCTCAAGGGCCACTTGTTCGCAAGCCGATACCAGGCGTTGTCCAATACCTTGCCGCCTAAACGCCGGGGCGACGGCATACGAGTACAGACGCGCCAGGGAGGTGCCGGTGTGGAAGAGCAGCATCGCGTAACCCCGTGTCACGCCTTTTTCCTCTTCGAGCAGAGTGGCCGCATTGGCTCGCGTTAGAAGATAGCGAAGATTACGTCGCGTGAGACGGTCGGATTTGAAGGAGCGGTTTTCGATGTCGAGTAGGACGTCCAGGTCTTCTATCGTGGCCGGACGGATCATGAAGGACTACGCGAAGCAAATACCAGTAAGGTCGGTGAACGAGCATCATGTTAACAGATTCGCGGGCAGACGTGGCTTTCCGTGCCGCGGTGGCCCAACGGCAAGAGTGCTTGACACAAGCAGAGGAGGGGTCGTCCGCGGAGGGGCCGCTTTCGCCTGTCCCGCGTCTGGGTTTAGAATCGAGGCTTGATCGAATCGGAGTGTTCCGTGGCTCTTCCTCCATCCAGCGACGGATTCCGCAATCCGCCCAGGCACCAACCATCCGAGCAAGAGACGTTGTTAGAGCCCTACCGACGGGTGCGCACGGAAACGGAGCGATTGTGCGCGCCACTTGCGATCGAGGATTACGTGATTCAGGCGGTGCCGGAAGTGAGCCCGCCGAAGTGGCATCTCGCGCACACGACGTGGTTTTTCGAACAGTTTCTGCTTCTGCCGTTGCTGCCGGGTTACCGGGCTTTTCATCCGCAGTATGGATTTCTGTTCAATTCGTATTACGAGACGATCGGTTCTTTTTTCCCACGGCCGCAGCGCGGGCTTTTGTCCCGGCCAACCGTCGCGGATGTCTACCGCTATCGGGCCCATGTCGATGCTGCCATGATCGACCTGCTGACCTCCAGGGCGCAGGTACAAAGTTCGGAGGTGTCCTCCCGCACTCTGCTGGGGTTGCATCACGAACAGCAGCATCAGGAGTTGCTGCTTACCGACGTTAAGTTCAATTTCGCGCTGAATCCGCTGCGCCCGATCTATCGACGGCTTGACCGGTCAAAGACCGGTGTGTCGCCGACGGTTGAGTGGCTGCGTTGTTGGGAAGGTGTCAAGGAAATCGGGTTTGCCGGACAGGGGTTCGCCTACGATAACGAGACACCGCGCCATCGGATTCTGCTCAATGGTTACCGGCTCGCGGCGCGGCCGGTAACGAACGGCGAATTTCTCGCCTTCATCGAGGACGGCGGTTACCGGCGACCGGAGCTGTGGCTAGCGGACGGCTGGACTACCGTCAAGGAGCGGGGTTGGCAGGCACCGCTATACTGGGAGCGGATCGATAATGTCTGGTGGCAGTTTTCTTTGGGCGGTCTCTGGACGTTGGATGATAGTGAACCGGTCTGCCATGTCAGCCTCTACGAGGCCGACGCCTATGCGCGCTGGTGCGGCAAGCGCCTGCCAAGCGAGGAAGAGTGGGAGACCGTTGCGGCGAGCCAGCCCATCGAGGGTAATTTTCTCGAGTCGGGTCTGCTGCATCCGGCGCCGCGTAATGCATCCGCGGAAGGGCCGGCGCAATTATTCGGCGATGTCTGGGAATGGACGCAGAGTCCGTACCGCCCCTATCCGGGCTTTCGCCCCCTGGCCGGCTCGCTAGGCGAGTACAATGCCAAGTTCATGTGCAACCAACTGGTCTTGCGAGGCGGCTCATGTGCGACCTCGATAACCCATATCCGCCCGACCTATCGGAACTTTTTCTACCCTGCCGACCGATGGCAATTTACGGGCATTCGTTTGGCCGATGACGGAGCTTAAGGCACGTGTTCTCCCCGGTGCATCTTGTCGATCTGGCGCCGCGGCCGCCGGATTTCCGTAGCGAGGTACTGGAGGGGTTGAGCCGCCCCCGCAAGTCTCTTCCGCCGAAGTTTTTCTATGACGCGGAGGGGTGTCGCCTGTTCGAGGCGATCTGCGACTTGCCGGAATACTACCTGACCCGTGCCGAGATCGAGATCCTGACACGCCATGCCGGGAGTATAGCGGCCACGCTGGGTCCCGATGCCGCTCTAATCGAGTTGGGGAGCGGCAATAGTCGGAAGATCCGATTGCTGTTGGACGTCCTGCGTCCACGCATTTACCTGGCGGTCGATATCGCCCGGGATCACCTCCTGCGGTCCGCGTCGTCACTCGCCGAGGACCATCCCTGGTTGGAGGTGCACGCGGTCTCTGTCGATTACTCCCAGCCGTTCATGCTCGCGCCGCTGCCGAAATGCACCCGTGAGGTCGTGTTCTTTCCCGGATCGAGTATTGGCAATTTCGAGCCGGCGGCAGCCGTGGCCTTGCTGCGGAATATCGCCGGGCTCGTCGGTGACGGGGGCGGTTTGCTGATCGGCTTCGACTTGAAGAAGGACCCAGCAGTCTTGAATTGCGCCTACAACGATAGCAGAGGGCTGACCGCAGCGTTCAATCTGAACATACTGCGACGCATCAATCGGGAATTAAAGGCGGGCTTCGACCTGCAGCGCTTTCGCCATCGTGCCTTTTTCAACGAAGAGCACGGGCGAGTCGAGATGCACTTGGTCAGTGTGATGCGCCAATCGGTGCCAGTGGCGGGGAAAACGTTCGCTTTCGAAGTGAGCGAGTCGATACACACGGAGAACTCTTACAAGTACTCGATCGAGGAATTCCGTGCGCTTTCGGCCGCTGCCGGGTTCGAGGTGGTCCAGTCCTGGTTCGATGCGGAACGGCTTTTTTGCCTGCAGTTCCTGGCTAGGGTGACGGGATGAACGGTCAGATTCGGCGTAGAATCGATGACAAGAGAGACGCCCATGGTGTTGACCAGCGACCCGGCGATCCTCTGATCGTGCTCCGGCAGGTGGCATTTGGCTTTCGGGAAGGCGAGGTGGTTCATCCGGTGCTCCGAGGGATCGATGGCGCGATCGCACCCGGCGAGTGGGTCGCCTTGTTGGGCCAGAGCGGTTCGGGCAAGTCGACGCTGCTCCATCTGGTCGCCGGGCTGGAAAAACCGGACTCCGGGACCATCGAAGTCGGCGGGGCGCGCATCGACGCCCTGACCGAGCGCGACCGCACCTTGTTTCGCCGTCACCACATCGGTTTCGTCTACCAGTCCTTCAATCTGCTGCCGACCTTGACGGTGCTGGAAAACATCGCGCTCGCGGCCGAATTGAACGGCGACGATGCAGTCCGCGCCCGCCAGAGAAGCCTGGCGCTGTTGGTTGATGTCGGACTCGAAAGCCTGGGGTCTCGTTATCCCGATCGACTTTCGGGCGGAGAGCAGCAGCGGGTGGCCATTGCGCGAGCGTTGGTGAATGACCCGTGGCTGTTGTTGGCCGATGAGCCTACCGGAAATCTCGACAGCGCGACCGGCGAGCAGGTCCTGGCTCTCCTCCATTCCACGCTGCGCCTCCGCGGTAAGACCATGCTCGTCGCTACGCACAGCCGAGAGGTCGCGGAACGAGCCGATCGAATTTGGCGCTTAAAGGATGGCTGCCTGGAAGCAGCGTAACCGCTGATGGCGCTACTGCAAAAGGCCAATCGCCGGTTCTTGTTGCGGCATCCGTTGCAGCTGGCATTGGCTATCCTCGGCATTGCCATCGGTGTGGCGACGGCGGTGGCGGTGGATCTTGCGGTCACCAGCGCCCGCAGTGCCTTCGAGTCCTCGATGACCGCGCTGTTAGGGTCGACCACTCATCACATCGTCGGCAGTGGGAACCTCGTCGACGAGTCGCTCTACCCGACGTTGCGACGCGCGTTTCCCGGCGTCCCGTTTTCTCCGGTGGTCGAAGGAACGGCCGAAAGTGCAGGTGAAGCGCTTAGACTGAACGGGATCGATGTGTTCGCTGCTGGGGAAGGGGCAGGGCGGCGATCGTTCCCGGGGGTGCTGCCGGCCTTGCCAGGTCTGTTGCTGCAGCCCGGCTCTGTCTTGATCGCCCGCTCAACCGCGGAAAGCTTGCGCCTCGCTGCGGGCAGCTCCTTGGTTCTCGACGTCGGTGGTGTCGCACGGAGCGCTCAGATTCTCGGAATCCTCGAAGGTCAGGGGAAACCCGATCCGGCCCTCGAGGGGCTGCTGTTGGCCGACATCGCGACGGCGCAGGAGTTGCTGGGGAAGGTCGGTCAGCTGGATCGCATTGATGCAGTTCTCCCGGACAATCCGCAGCTCCAACGGCAGATCGCCGCACGCTTGCCGCCGAGTGTGCAACTCATCTCGGCCGAGGCGCGAACTCAAGCCACCGGTCGCCTTGCGTCCGCTTTCGAAACTAACCTTCAGGCCATGAGCTTGCTTGGGCTCGTAGTCGGGCTGTTTCTGATCTACAACACAATGACCTTTGCCGTGCTGCAGCGCCGGGAGGTCCTGGCCATCCTGCGTCTGCTGGGCGCGACACGGACGGAGATTCTCCGCGAGATAGTCGTTGAATCGCTGCTTCTGGGCATCCTGGGCAGTGCGATCGGCCTCCTGCTTGGAACTGTCGTTGCCGATCTTCTACTCGATCGCGTGACCCGCACGATCAACGACGTCTATTTCGTTCTCACCGCTAGACAACTCGACATCGCTCCGGCGGTGTTGCTGCGCGGATTCCTATTGGGTTTGGGGACGTCGTTCCTGGCCGCGCTTGTGCCCGCGATAGAAGCTGCTGGAACCCGGCCGTTGTGGTCGCGTGCGCGCTCGCGACTGGAAGAGTCCAATCGGCGCAGTGCCGCTTGGGGTGCGCTGTTCGGCTTGGTCGTCATCGCCGTGGCCACGGCGGCCCTTTGGGCGCCAAACCCAACGCTGGTGCGCAGCATCGCTGCACTGTTTCTGCTGCTGCTGGGCTGCGGGCTGGCGATTCCGGCCTTGGTTTGGATCCTGGGGCGTCCGTTCCGATCTCTCGGCACCTTGCTGTTTCGTCTGGGGATCGCCGACGTCATCGCTGCGCTAAGCCGAACCGGAGTGGCGGTCGCGGCGCTGGCGATGGCTTTCGCCGCGGCACTGGGCGTAGGGATCATGACAGCGAGCTTCAGGGCGACGGTAACGGACTGGCTGCAGCAGTTGATGCAGGCGGATCTGTATGTCTCGCGACCCTCTGCTGCCAGTCGCGCGGGTGAGTCGTTTCCGCCGGGCTTGGTCGAACGCTTAGCCGCTTTGCCCGGAGTGGCCGCGGTTAGCTCGGCGCGGCGACAGTTCGTGGAATCCTCATTGGGCAAACTGGAACTTATGGCCTTGGAACCGGCGGACCCTGGCCGTCCCGCCTACCGGTTCAAGGACAGTGGCGACCGAGACCCCTGGTCCCGCTTCCTGTCGGAGGAGGTGGTCTTGGTTTCTGAGCCTTTCGCCAGTCGTTACGGCGTCGGAACCGGTGACGCGCTCCGACTGGCTACTGCGTCTGGCCTCCAGGAGTTTCCGATCGCCGGCATCTTCTACGACTATCGCTCTGACCAAGGAATCGTGCTGATGGCTCGCGCGCTGTATGCGAGACATTGGCAGGACGACGGTGTTTCGTCGGTGGGACTGTTGTTGGCACCGAACGGCTCCCAGGAAGCGGTAAGAATGCTGCTGAAACACGAACTGGGCGAAGACCAGTCGGTTCAGATCCGGTCAAATCGCGAAATCCGCGATGCATCATTAGCCTTGTTCGATCGGACCTTCGCCATCACCGAGTTGCTGCGCCTGTTGGCGGTAGGCGTTGCCTTGACGGGCCTGGTCGCCAGCTTGTTGACCCTTCAGCTCGAGCGACTTCGCGAGTTTGCGACGCTCCGCGCGCTGGGCATGACGCCGGGTCAGTTGACCATCTTGGTGCTGGTACAAAGCAGTTTCATTGGTCTGTGTGCCGGTTTTCTCGCTTTGCCCTTAGGCCTGCTTGTGGCCTGGGTACTGGTCGCGGTCATCCAGTTCGTTTCCTTCGGCTGGAGCATGGACATGACGGTCCCCACCGCTGCGCTGTGGCAAACGCCCGCGCTGGCCTGGGGCGCCGCCTTGCTTGCTGGTCTCTATCCCGCTTGGCGGGCCGGGAGATCGACGCCGGCTGCGGCATTGCGAGAGGAATAACAAGGTCGGAAGATCCGCGAATGTCAACACATACCGATTGTCTCGATTGTCTCACCATCGACGGCGGCTACGGCGAAGGGGGAGGGCAGATCGTCCGCGGCGCTCTGACTTTGGCATGTCTGACCGGGAGGGCTGTACACATCGGGCGCATCCGTGCGCAAAGGCGGAAGCCGGGTCTCGCGGCCCAGCACCTGACCTCAGTCAGGGCAGCCGCAGAACTTTGCGCTGCCGAGGTGACTGGAGCGGAACTGGGTTCCCAGGCTCTGACCTTTCGGCCACAACGGATGATGCAGCCGGGGAGCTACCGTTTCGACGTGGCCGCAGCACGCCTTGGGGGAAGTGCCGGGGCGACGATGCTCGTTCTACAGACGGTTCTCTTGCCTCTCGCCTGTGCCGAGGGCGAATCGACGGTGGTGTTGGAGGGAGGAACCCATGTCCCGATGAGTCCGCCTTTCGATTACGTTCGTGACGTCTGGCTGCCCACCCTGGCGCGCCTGGGGATTGCGGCCCACGTCTGGTTGGAGCGCCCGGGCTGGTACCCGGCGGGAGGCGGGAAAGTGTGCGCCGCGATCCGTGGTTCCGGCAAGCGGGCACGGTTTTCGCCCCTATGGCTGACGGAGCGGGGAAATCTGAAGATTGTGCGCGGCTGCGGTTTGGCCTCGGCGCTGCCCAGCCATGTCGCCGAGCGGATGGCGGGCCGAGCCCGTGAGATTCTCCAGGCGCACGGAATTTTGCACGATATCCGAGCCGTCACCCGGGACTCGGATTGCCCGGGTGCCGGGCTGTTCCTGGTGGCTGAGTATCAGCACGCCATCGCCGGCTTCAGCGCATTGGGGGAGCGGGGCAAGCCCGCGGAAAGCGTGGCGGAAGAGGCCTGTGCTGCACTGTTCTTCTTTCACGAGAGTGAAGGAGCGGTGGAGGCGCACTTGGCCGATCAGTTGATTATTCCGACCGCGGTCTGTGAAGGTGAATCGGCTTTCACCGTCCAGCGCGTCACTCTTCATCTGGAGACGGTCGCCTGGCTGGTGGAGCGGTTCGGAGTCGCTCGCGTGCGCATCGAACGAGACGGCCAACGCGCCGCGTGCGTGCGGGTCAAGGGAAACCTTCAAGAATAGAGCCATGCCGATCCACAATGCCGACATCGCGGGAATCTTTGAGAAGATCGCCGACCTCCTCGAGATCCAGGGCGCCAATACATTTCGCATTCGCGCGTATCGCAACGCCGCGCGGGTATTGCAGGAGCTGGGCAAAGACGTCCGTGCGATGGTATATGCCCAGGAAGAGCTGACCGTACTGCCGGCGATCGGCCACGACTTGGCCGAGAAGATCCGTGAGATCGTCGAGACCGGCAACTGCGCAGCGCTCCAGAAACTGGAGCAGCAATTGCCGCCTGCGATCACCGAGCTGCTGGATATTCCGGGCCTGGGGCCAAAGCGGGTGCGCACCCTGCACCAGGAACTCGCCATCCATACCCTCGAACAGCTGCGGCGCGCGGTTCGCGATCACCGGGTGCGGGAGTTGCCGGGCTTCGGCGAGAAGACCGAGGTGCGCATCGGGGAAGCGATCGAGGCTCACATCGGGACCGAGCGGCGGTTCAGGCTGTCGATCGCCGCGCAGTATGCCGAGCCGCTGGTGGCCTTTCTCCGATCCGTCCCGGGCGTCGAGCGGGTAGTGGTGGCCGGGAGTTATCGGCGCGCCAAGGAGACAGTCGGGGACGTGGACATTCTCGTCACCGCTGGAGAGGGAGCCAAAGTCATGGATAGGTTCGCGGCCTACGACGAGGTGGCCGAGATCCTTTCTCACGGACCGACGCGCAGCAGCGTCAGGCTGCGCTGTGGTCTGCAGGTCGACCTGAGGCTGGTGCCGCCGGAGAGTTATGGCGCGGCGCTGCATTACTTCACCGGCAGCAAGGCGCACAACATCGCCATTCGCCGCTTGGGGCAAGAGCGCGGGCTGAAGATCAACGAATACGGGGTTTATGACCGTGAAATGCGGGTAGCCGGAGAAACCGAAGAGTCGGTGTTCGCCTCGGTCGGGCTGCCGTTCATACCGGCCGAACTGCGGGAGAATCAGGGCGAAATTGAAGCCGCCCGGGCCGGCCGCTTGCCGGCATTGGTCGAGGTGCAGGATCTGAGGGGTGATCTCCATGCACACAGCAAGGCGACGGACGGCCGCAACACGCTTTCCGAAATGGCTGAGGCGGCGCGCTCGCGGGGCTTGGACTATCTCGCCATCACGGAACATTCCCGGCGTCTCAAGATGGCTCACGGCTTGGATCCCGACCGCCTGTTGCGACAGATCGACGAAATCGATCGGCTCAACCAACAGTTGCGAGGGATCGTGCTGTTGAAAGGCATCGAGGTCGACATTCTCGAAGACGGCAGCCTGGATCTTCCCGATACCGCACTCGCCAAGCTCGATCTGGTGCTAGGTGCCGTCCACAGCCGGTTCGACCTGTCCCGCGCCAAGCAGACCGAGCGGATCCTGCGCGCGATGGATCATCCCCATTTTACGATCCTGGCGCATCCTTCAGGGCGCCTGATCGACCGTCGTGAGCCCTACGATGTCGACATGCTGCGCATCACTCGGAAAGCCAAGCAGCGCGGCTGCTTCCTGGAGCTGAACGCCCATCCCGAGCGGCTCGATTTACTCGATGTCCACTGCCGCACGGCGAAGGAGGAGGGTGTCCTCGTGAGCGTCAATTCCGATGCCCACAGTGTGCAGGACTTCGACAACCTCCGCCATGCTGTCGGCCAGGCACGGCGCGGTTGGCTCGAAACAGGGGACGTCCTGAACACCCGCTCTCTCCAGGTCCTGCGACCCCTACTTGCGCGCACCATGCGATGAGTGAAATCCGGTACGACCCGCGGAGCGGGAAGTTTGAGGAAGCCTCCTATAAGGGGCGTCGGGCCTGCCCGTTGTTTCTCACGTTCATCCTGTGTCCGGATGTGGTTCCGAATCACCTCATCCAGTCCGACCGTACTGACACAGCAGCCTCGCGACCAGGAATGGAGCTCGGCAAATTGCGTTTGCGCCCGTTACTTCTGTGAATCATGATCGCCGACTTGCCTTTCAACTTGCCGATCCGCCACCAACCGGACCGACCGGTTAGTGAACGCCTTGTGAGCAGAACCATTTGAGCGCCGCAAGGGATTGGTTCATGCGTGGCATCAGTCGAGCGTTGGTGTTCGTATTGACCGGTTACGGGAGACAAAGGTGCGTATAATATATATTATGTTAAATCATGTAGACCTGGAAAGGACGGCTGGCTTTCTCACCGTCGTGCAGGCGAAGTCCTGATGGTTTTGGGTTCCGTTAGTCCCACGGAACGCATGAGCTGCGCCAGTTCGTCCGGCGCGAGTTCCCGGAACGTCCTCGCCTTGAGTCGCGGGGGGAGCAACATGTCACCAAATCGGATACGGATCAGGCGACTGACGGTGACGCCTTGGGCTTCCCAAACGCGTCGGACGAGCCGGTTGCGACCTTCGGTCACAATGACATGGAACCACTGGTTGGCGCCTTCGCCGCCGGCTGGTTTCACGGCTTCGAATCGTGCCAACCCATCCTCGAGCTGAACGCCACACCGCATTTTCTGCAACAAGGCGTCGGTAACGTTGCCGAAAACACGCACCGCGTACTCGCGCTCGAACTGACGGCTGGGATGCATGAGACGGTTTGCCAGCTCGCCGTTGGTCGTGACAAGGAGCAAACCCTGCGTGTTGAGATCCAAACGGCCGACTGCAATCCAACGCCCGTTCTCGAGTTTCGGCAACTGGGTGAAGATCACGGGTCGCCCTTCGGGATCACGGCGACTGACCAATTCCCCGGCGGGTTTGTGATAAAGCAGCACGCGCGTCGGCGCCGAAGCCCGTTTGGCAAGATTGATCTGGTGCCCATTGACGATGATGCGGTCATGGATACCGCAGCGATCGCCCGGCTTTGCCAGTCGGCCGTTGATGAACACCTTGCCATCGACGATCCATTGATCGATCTGTCGTCGCGATCCCAGTCCAGCGCGGGCAAGCATTTTCTGAATGCGCGCGCTTTCATCCGAGGCGCTGTCAGGGTCGGTGGCTGGGGCTCGACGGGGTCGGTCGGTCTCGGACATTAGGGTCTTCTACAGATGATTCCGTTGCACTGGGGTTGGCAGTAGGCGGCTCGTCCGATACGGACAATACGGGGAACGGCGGTAGTTCGTTCAGTGACTTCAGGCTGAAATAATCCAGGAATTCCCTCGTCGTTGCATACAGCGACGGACGGCCGGGTACTTCCTTATGCCCCACGACACTTACCCATTCTCGCTCGAGCAACGTACGCATGATGCCGGAGCTGACGCCGACCCCGCGGATATCCTCGATCTCTCCCCGCGTCACCGGCTGGCGGTAGGCGATGATCGCTAGCGTTTCCAGCAATGCCCGCGAATAGCGGACCGGCCGCTCCTCGAACAAACGGGAAAGCCAGGGCGAGAAGCCGGATCTGACCTGAAAACGGTAGCCGCTCGCGACACGTTGCACCTGGACTGGTCGCAGCTTGTAATCGTCCGAGATCTCCTGGAGCGCCGCGGCGATTGCTTCGGAACTCGGCCGCTCCGATTCCTCAAACAGGTTGCCCAGGTCCTCCACACTCAAAGGCCGTGGCGAGGCGAACAAGGCTGCCTCCACGATATCCTTCAGATTCACCTCGGCAGAACATCCTCTCGGCCACGGCGCCGAACCAGAAGATCGGCGAGTGGCTCGTCCTGAACGATGTCGACCAAGTTCTCTTTCGCCAATTCGAGAATCGCCAAGAACGAAACCACAGCGCCGTGTCTTCCCTCCCTGTAGTCGAACAGCTGCCGAAAGGTCAGCGAGGCCGCGTCCATCAGGCGACTGAGAATCAGAGACATCCGTTCCCGCACCGAAAGCGGTTCACGCCGTATCTGGTGGTGACTGTGTTGCTCGACACGCTTCAGAACGTCCTGGAAGGCCAACAGCACCTCACGGAGATCGACCGAGGGCAACAGCTTCCGAACCTCGACGGTGCTGACGTCGGCTTCTACCGCGAACAGATCGCGCTCCCAGCGCGGCATGGCATCGATCCGCTCGGCCGCGGTCTTGAAGCGCTCGTATTCTTGCAGGCGCCGGATGAGTTCTGCCCTGGGGTCCTCCTCGTTCTGTTCCGCGCTCTGCGGCTTTGGCAACAACATCCGCGACTTGATCTCCGCCAGTATCGCGGCCATCAGCAGATACTCGGCGGCCAACTCCATCCGCAAACCCTGCATCATGTCGATATAGGCAATATACTGCCGAGTCACCTCGGCGATAGGGATATCCAGTACGTCCAGATTCTGGCGGCGGATCAGATACAACAGCAGATCAAGCGGACCTTCGAAGGCTTCCAGGAAAACTTCCAGCGCCTCCGGTGGAATATAGAGGTCGGCCGGAAGCTCGGTCAGTGGGTTGCCATTGACGATCGCAAGCGGCGTTTGGTCGGCGCTTGCCTCGATGGCGGGCGCGTCCTCCCCAACGGGCACCTCGATAAACTCAGAGTCCGGCAACATTCAGGAGCAGACGTTGGAGCACTGTGACCGGCACACCGAGGATGTTGGTCAGCAGCCCCGTGGCGATCAGCACCAGGAGGATCAGAAATCCGTATGGCTCGATGCGCGCCACTTGGGTGGCCCACTTGTTCGGAAGCAACCCGATGGCGATCCGCCCCCCGTCCAGGGGTGGGATCGGTAACAGATTTAGCGCCATCAACACAACGTTGATGCCGATGCCGGCGAGTCCCATGTAGCCCAAAGGCATAGCCACGTACTCAAACGGCAGTGCCTGAGCGAGTCGCGCAATCAACGCCCAACCGATCGCCATCAAGAGGTTGGCTCCGGGTCCAGCGACAGCGACGAGCGCCATGTCACGCTTGGGATGGCGCAGCTTGTTGAAATCGACGGGTACCGGCTTGGCCCAACCGAAAATGAAACCACCCATCGCCATCAACAAACCAGGGACAAGCACCGTTCCGACGAGATCGATGTGATGCAGCGGATTCAGGGACAACCGGCCGAGGCTTTTCGCGGTATTGTCTCCCAGCAACTTGGCCACATAGCCATGAGCCACTTCGTGAAGGGTAATAGCGAACAGCACCGGAATAATCCAGACGCTGATCTTCTGAATGAGCGTAAATTCATGCATGGTTGAGCTTGCGAAGGTGTAAGAGACTCGCTCTAGGCGAGGAAATCGACGACCCCTCTCCCCTGGCGCAGGATCTTGGGCTCGTCTTCGGTGAGATCGATGATCGTGGTCGGCGCGTAGGTCACGATCCCGCTGTCCAGAATCAAGTCGACCACTTTCTCGAGCCGGTCACGAATGTCGAGGGGATCCGAGAGTGCGTCTTCCTCATCCGGCGGGATCAAGGTGGAACTAAAGAGCGGTTCCCCGAGTTCGGCGAGCAGCATCTGCGTCACGGGATTATCCGGAAGACGAACCCCGATGGTCTTCGCTTTCGGATGCTGCAGCCGCCGGGGTACGTCCCTGGTGGCTTTGAGAATGAACGTAAATGGCCCAGGGGAGAGCTGTCTCATCAATCGGTGGGCCTCGTTGCCAAACTTGGCAAACGCCGAAATCTGCGACAGATCCCGGCAGATCAACGTGAAATGGTGCTCCTCTTCCAGCATACGAATGCGCCGGATGCGCTCCAGGCCATCCTTGTTGTCCAACTGGCACCCAAGGGCGTAGGAAGAATCCGTCGGATACACCACGAGGCCGCCAGCTTGAATGATCTCCGCAGCGCGGCGAATCAGACGAACCTGGGGGTCTTGCGGGTGGATCTGGAAGTACTGCGCCATCGCGCTAGTCTACACCATGCCGGGCGCCCTCGGCTGCTGCTTTGTCTTGGGTATGCGGAGCGCACATTCTCAGCCGGATGGCCGGGGCGTTTTTTTCGCCACCTCGTCCCGGAGATAGACAGGCAGTGCTTGTGCCGCGGGAACCGCCAGGCCGCGGGTTAATCCGTCTGCTCCGAGTCGGGCGACATGGGCGGCGCGAGGAAACCGCTTCTCGAGGACCGAGAGCGTCCCCTCCCCCGCTCGCTCGGCGAGGATATCTCGATACGTATCCCAGCCGCTGCCAATACCAGCCCTGCGGCAACAGGCCGGAAACTCGACGCAATGCGGCGGTGTCACCATTTCAGCTTGGTCAGACTCTGGCAGCGAGTTCTCGCCCCTCCGATACGCCCCATGATAGACCTCCCCCATCCGGGCATCGATGCACGACAATACCCAATCGGCATCGCATTCCTCGAAGGCCTCGCTGGCGAGCGCAGCCAGCGTCGAGACCGGCACTACGGGCAGGTCCGCACCAAAGGCGATACCTTGCGCAACGCCAGCAGCGATCCGCACGCCAGTAAATGAGCCGGGGCCGCGGCCGAAGGCCAATGCGTCGACCTGACTCAGGGAAAACCCGCCCTCGGCAAGCACTTCATCGATCATAGGCAGGATCAGACGACTGTGCTCGCGCGGCGCCAGTCGGTAGTGCTCATAGAGCGTCCCCTCGCAGTAGACGGCGGCCGAACAAGCCTCTGTCGCCGTTTCAATTGCCAGGATAATCATAGGCTCCTTAGTGCTCCGCGAAGAAGGCCTCTACGTCTCCAAGCAGGCGGGTGATCCGCACGGGCGGAAGACTGTCGAGAAAAGCCTTGCCATAGGATCGTGTCAAGATCCTCGGATCGCACAGCACCATCACCCCGCGGTCTCCGCCATCACGGATGAGACGACCGAAGCCCTGTTTCAGACTCAGCACGGCGGATGGCAGCTGCGAAGTTCGAAACGGATCGTCCCCTCGCGCCTTGATGGCTCGGATACGCGCGTGCAGTACCGGATCGCTCGGCGAGGCGAACGGCAACTTGTCGATCACCACGCAAGACAGTGCAGGGCCACGTACGTCGACCCCTTCCCAGAAGCTCGCCGTCCCGAGCAGTACGCCATTGCCGGAGCGTCTAAACCGCTCGAGAAGGGCATTCTTGGATCCGCTCCCTTGGACGAACAGCGGGTAATCCACTGTAGTCTGCAGTTGTTCCCCGGCCGCGTTCAACGCGTGGCGGCTGGTGAAGAGCAGAAAGGCTCGTCCTCTGCTGGCGGCCAGAACCGGAAGGCTGGACTCGACGACCCGGCGGGTGTAATCGGGCGATGCGGGATCCGGCAGCCCCGTGGGGATGTAAATCAGGCATTGCCGCCGGTAGTCGAACGGGCTCTCGCAGCGGAACGTTTGTGGCTCATCGAGACCGAGCAATCGGATGAAGTGATCGAACCGGCCACCGCTGCTCAAAGTCGCGGAGGTGAAGATCCAGGTCGCCTTGCTTCGGTTATAAAATTCGGTGAAATCGCTCGCGATCTCGATTGGCGTCCGGTTCAGACGAAAACTCTGCCGATACACCTCGATCCAGCGTATAGCACCACTATCGTCGCCATGAAGGAAATCACCAAGACGATCCATCAGATCACGGGATCGGTTACAACACGATTCTAGGCCTTTGGTGCGCGCGGCGGCGCCTATCAGTTGCCTGCTCAACATTCCCAACTGCGTCTGGAGTTTGCGAAACCCGTGCTCGACTTCCTGGCGCGCAAGAACCTCTTCCCAGGCGCGTCGCTCGGCGCCGGCACCGAACCCTAAACGCAATGCAGCGATCGTCTCGCTCAAACCGGCCGCATCAGCTGACAGTGCAGGGAGTTCTCCGGGCACTTTGTTCAACTCCACCTGAATGTCCCCGGCTAAGTCCTCGATTTGACGCGAGCTGAGATTGGCGCCCAGGAATTGCGAGGCACTTTCGGCGAATTGGTGGGCCTCATCCACAATGATGACATCGGCCTTCGGCAGCAGCTCTCCGAACCCGTCACTCTTTAGCACCCAATCCGCCCAGAGCAGATGATGGTTGATGACGAGAACATCGGCGTCATGGGCCTTCTTCCTCGCCGCAGCGGGACAACAGCGCGCATAGGCAGGGCAGTCCTGGCCGAGGCAGTTATCCGGGGTCGAGGTGACCGCTCGCCAGAGGACGGAGTTCTCAGGAACATCGATCACTTCGGCGATGTCCCCTGCCCTCGTGGTCTTCGACCAGCGCATCAGGCTTTCCAGATGGGCCGCATCCTGGGCACTGTAGCCGGCATTAAAGCCCAGAACGTTCTCGAGACGGTAATGGCATAGATAATTTGCCCGTCCCTTCAGTAACGCCGCCTGAAACGGCACTCCCAGTGCCTTCCGCGCCGTCGGCAGGTCCTTCTTGAACAGTTGATCCTGCAAGTTGCGCGTCCCAGTGGAAACAATCACACGCTGCCCGGAGAGAATGGCGGGCACGAGATACGCGAGGGTCTTGCCCGTGCCGGTTCCGGCTTCCGCGATCAGGCAGTGCTGGTCCGCAATCGCGGCCTCAATAGCCTGTGCCATAGCCGATTGCGCCGGCCGGGGAACATAGTTTGGAAGGATGGCGGCCAGATTACCGTTGGCGCCGAACAGTGATTCGAGCTTGTTCACCTCGTCTGATTGACCTTGGCTTCGGCGTCCCTTGCCCCTTCCACATCGCCCTTGCGCCGACGCGCCTCTGCGATCAGCGCCCAATTCTCCCGCAACAGACTCGCATTTCCCGCGGCGAAGACATTCGATTTCTTCGCCAGTTCTTCCGCCAACTGAGGTTGGCCCTGTTGCAGGCGAACCTGCGCAAGCCGCTGCCACAACACGGGATTGTTCGGTTGAATGCGAATCCCGCGCTCCAGCACTGCTGCGGCCCCGTCCAACTCGCCGGAATTTCGGCTCGCTTCGGCTTCTTCCAGGAGCGCCAATACAGGCGGTGGGGAGATAACCGCACTTTCGCTCGGCCTTTCGACTGCAGGGGCCGGTTGCTCGATGGGCGGTGGTTGCTCGACGGGCGGTTCCTCAGGCACAGGAGGCGCCGCGGGCTCACGCGTTGGTTCACTTTTTGCCGGTTTCGCCCGCGGGGCGGTCGACGACGGAGAAGGCGGAGTGATGCGGGCACACGCGGTGAGCAGAAACACAGACGTGAGCAGCAGCGCAAGCAGAGGAGAACGGGAATTGCTCATCGCGTTCGATGTGTGGAGATCGGAAATTGTGTGCAGACAAAACGACTAACAAGTCACCGCGATGGCGTCCCGGGAGTCACGGAATGGGAACCGGAAGAAAATCTGCTCGCAGGACGCTCGACTGGGACCACGCGGAGATAGACCCTGAGCAAACGGAAGCTTTCAGCATCGAGGCTGTCCCGGCCAATTACCCATTCCCGTCGACCGCGTTCGCCTTGCGCATGCAGGACCACGACCGAGGGTGTCACAATGGTACTTGGAAGGACCCGCAGGAGCTCCGGCTCCCTCCCCTGCGCTTCCATGGACCAGCCGATGCCTTCGACGTAACTCAAGACGGCTGGTTCGATACTCGCGGCGACTCGAGTACATTGCCGCCACACGCTGGCTATGATTACCGCGGCCAAAGGCACTTTCCATGTCCATGACGCGTCCGCGGCAATCAACGCAACCGCAGCGAAACCGTGACCACCAAGGACAGCAATCCTAAGTGTTCGCGAAGGTGTGAGCGTGAGGCGTAGCGATTGCAAGAATGTGCTCGACCAAGACGGTTAGAGTCGGATCGCAGTCCGGTTCAGACCCGAAAAACAGCCCCCGAAGCTCCTCGTCCCTCCGCTCCAGCAACCCTGCGAAACACTCTTGTTCTCGGAGTGGCGCTTTATCGTAGGCTTCATCCAGATAAGCCCGCACCAGCAGGTCAAGTTCTCGGGATCCACGCCGGCAAAGCCAAACGAGTCGCGAACGTTCCGGGCTCATGTCTGTCGTTCGATCAAAAGCGTCTTGATGTGCCCAATCGCTTTTGCCGGATTTAGTCCCTTGGGACAGGCATCCACACAGTTCATGATGGTGTGACAGCGATACAGCTTGAAAGGGTCTTCCAGCGCATCGAGGCGCTCGCCGGTCGTTTCGTCGCGACTGTCGGCAATCCAGCGGTAAGCCTGAAGCAAGGCCGCGGGACCGAGATAACGATCGCCATTCCACCAGTAACTCGGGCAGGAAGTGGAGCAACACGCGCAGAGAATGCACTCGACGAGCCCATCGAGCTTGGCTCGCTCCTGGTGGCTTTGCAAGCGCTCCCGATCCGCCGGAGGCGGTGTCTCCGCCCCGAGCCAGGGCCTGATCGAGGCGTACTGGGCGTAGAAATGCGTGAGGTCGGGAGCGAGATCCTTGACCACGGGAAGATGCGGCAACGGGTAGAGGGTCACGGTTTCGCCGCAGTCCGCAATCGCCTCCGTGCAAGCCAGGGCATTTCGCCCGTTGATGTTCATTGCACACGACCCGCAGACGCCCTCACGGCAGGACCGGCGAAAAACCAGCGAGCTATCGAACTCGCTCTTGATCGCGATCAGGGCATCGAGCACCATCGGCCCGCACTGATCGAGATCGACCTGAAAGACGTCGAGGCGTGGATTCTCGTTGCGCTCCGGGTCCCACCGGTAGACCTCAATGCGCTTTGGGTGCGCCGCGGCACGCCGGCCCGGATGGAGTTTTCCGGGTCGAATCCGGGAATTCTGCGGCAGTCGAAAGTTACCCATATCTGTCTCACCTGCATTAAATAGACGCGATTACCCCAGCCAGATCAGCCCATGCGCCAGCAGCTTACCCAGCGCTTCATGCGGCGGTCAATCAGGAATGCCCCCTTGTGTCAACTTTTCAGGGCGCAGCAATTGCTCGAGCTCCGATCTCGGAATGCCCGTCATGTCGGCGGCGACGTCGATGATTGGTTGGCCGCTCCGATAAGCCGCCTTGGCGATTTCCGCGGCCTTGAGGTAGCCGATCAGCGGATTCAGCGCCGTCACGAGGATGGGATTCAGAGCGAGCGCCTCTTGAAGTTTGTCTTCGCGCACGCGGAAATCGGCGACGGCTCGGTCGGCCAAGAGTCTTATGGCGTTTGCCAATAGTTCGATACTCTGCAGCAGATTGTAAGCAACGACAGGCAGCATCACGTTTAGTTGGAACGACCCCGACTGACCAGCTACCGTGGTCGTTACATCGTTTCCGATCACTTGTGCCGCTACCATGCAGGCGGCTTCGGGAATCACCGGATTGACCTTTCCCGGCATGATGGAACTTCCCGGCTGCAGAGCCGGCAACTCGATCTCCCCCAGTCCCGCCAGGGGACCCGAATTCATCCAGCGAAGGTCGTTGGCGATCTTCATGACGCCAACGGCGATGGTCTTGAGTTGCCCGGACAATTCCACCGCGGCGTCCTGACTGCTCAAGCTCTCGAAGAACGAGGCGTTGGGCACGAAGGGCAAGCCCGTGGCGTCTGCCAGCGCTTCGGCGATGTGCGCGGCGAATTCGGGATGAGCATTGATTCCGGTACCAACCGCTGTCCCCCCCTGAGCGAGGCTATAGAGCCGCGGCAGGCTTGCACGCAGACGCGCCACCCCATTTTCCATCTGCGAAGCCCAGCCATCGAGCTCCTGCCTCATTTTGATGGGCATCGCGTCCATCAGATGGGTCCTGCCGGTCTTGACCACGCTGTCGAGCGACTGACCCTTGTAGCGGATCGTTGCGGCGAGATGTTCCAGCGCTGGTATCAGCTGTTCGTTCACCGCGAGCGAGGCGCTCACATGGATGGCCGAGGGAATCACGTCATTGCTGCTCTGCCCCATATTGACGTGATCGTTCGCGCTCACCGTGGCACCGCAACGCTGGGTAGCGAGGGTCGCGATGACCTCGTTGACGTTCATGTTGGTGCTGGTGCCGGAACCCGTCTGGAATACGTCCACCGGAAACTGGTCTGCATGACGTCCGTCGATCACCTCTTGGGCAGCGGCGGTAATCGCCTCGGCAATCAACGGATCGATGAGGCCGAGTTTCAGATTGACCGTCGCGGCGCACCGCTTGATGAGCGCGACCGCTCGAATAAATGCGGGCGCCATCCGCAAGCCGCTCAACGGAAAGTTTTCCACTGCTCTTTGGGTTTGTGCCCCGTATAGTGCTTCGCCCGGGACCTTTAATTCACCCATGCTGTCGCTTTCGATTCGGTGACTTTCGGTCATGATGCTGTTCGTGTGATCCTTTGCTCTTGGGTTTCTCCACTCCGATGATTCCCGATTCTCCGCTGAAGCTCCGTGACAAATCGGCAGATGTCCGCTGCCGCGAAGGGCCAGCGTAACTCGGTGTTGCCATGCTCCTCTCGAAGCACCGGGATGGAGTCGCTGTAAAGCCGGGATAGTCCCTCGTCGTCGGCGATGTCAATCGACCGCCAGGACATTTCCGGCAGAAATTCGCACGCTGACTCCAGCACGTGCTCAGCCTCCTCGCACAGGTGACATCCCTCCGTGCCAAATAGCAGCAGATTGGTCACAGCCGATTCAGCCCAGTTCGCGACCGGATCATCTCGAGGGCTGGTTCGATCAATTCTTCCACACAGCCAATCTCCCGTGCGCTCGCAGCGGGCAGGGGTCGCAGTTGTTTCAGGATCATGTCGCCGACCCGGGTTCATAGGCCAGATGGGGTGACAACCAACGCTCGGCCTCCGTAATGTTCATGGCTTTTCTCGCGGCATAATCCGCGATCTGATCTCGCCCCAGTTTACCGACGTTGAAATACTTAGCGGCGGGATGCGAGAAATACCAACCGCTTACAGCGGACGCCGGAAACATCGCGAACGACTCCGTAAGATGCATACCCGCATGACGTTCCGCCCCGAGCAACTCGAACAGGATCTGTTTCTCCGTGTGGTCGGGACAGGCTGGATAGCCCGGTGCGGGACGGATGCCGCGGTAGACTTCCTCGATCAACTGTTCTTTGCTGAACTGTTCATCCGCCGCGTAACCCCAGTATTCCTTGCGCACGCGCTGGTGCATCAACTCAGCGAAGCCTTCCGCTAACCGATCGGCCAATGCCTTGAGCATAATGCTGCTGTAGTCGTCGTGTGCTGCGGCGAAGAGTTCGAGCTTGTCCTCTATACAATGGCCGGAAGTCACGGCGAAGGCGCCCAAGTAATCGGGTACCCCACTTCCCGTCGGCGCGACGAAGTCCCCCAGACAGTAATTCGGCTGACCGGGCGGCTTAGCCAGCTGCTGTCGAAGATTGTGCAACACCGCGAGACGTTCGGTGCGAGTGTCGTCGGTGTAGAGGATGATATCGTCTCCCTCGGCATTGGCCGGGAAAAACCCGATTACCCCGCGGGCATTGAGCCATCCCTCTTCGACCAGAAGCTTGAGCATCGCTTGGGCATCGCCGAAGAGCGTTCGCGCATGCTCGCCGACAATGTCATCATCGAGAATTTTCGGGTAGCTGCCGACCAGTTCCCAGGTGTGAAAGAACGGTGACCAGTCGATCAATTCGGCGATCGGCGCCAAAGGGTGATGTTCGAAGACCCGCAAGCCGAGAAAGGTAGGGCGTGGCGGCAGGTAGTGTTGCCAATCGGTATGAAAAGCATTGCGCCGCGCTTCGTCGATCGTGAGGATCGGTTTTTGCGCCTGCCGACCACCATGGGTTCGACGTACGTCGGCGTACTCCAAACGGATCTTATCGATGTAGTCGTCGCGCATATCCCGACTCAAAAGAGTTCCGGCGACACCGACGGCGCGCGAGGCGTCGGTGACGTAAAGCGTAGGGCCGCTGTAGTTGGGTTCGATTTTCACGGCGGTGTGAGCGCGGGAAGTAGTCGCCCCTCCAATCAGCAGCGGGATGCTGAATCCCAGCCGCTCCATCTCCTTGGCGACGTGGACCATCTCCTCGAGCGAGGGTGTGATTAGCCCGCTCAGGCCGATCATGTCGACGTCACGCTCCCGCGCCGTTTGCAGGATTTTGTCGCAAGGCACCATTACGCCGAGATCGATCGTTTCGTAGCCGTTGCACTGCAGTACAACCCCGACGATGTTCTTACCGATGTCATGCACGTCGCCCTTCACCGTCGCCATGAGGATCTTGCCGTTCGAGTCCAGCCGGTTGCCCGCTTGTTTCTCCGCGTCCATGAAAGGCATCAGGTAAGCGACCGCCTTTTTCATGACCCGAGCCGACTTGACCACCTGGGGTAGGAACATCTTGCCGGCGCCGAACAGGTCCCCGACCACGTTCATGCCGTCCATCAGCGGACCCTCGATCACATGAAGCGGTCGTTCGAACGACTGACGGGCTTCTTCCGCATCTTGTTCGATGAACTCGTCGATGCCCTTCACCAGAGCATGCTCGAGGCGCTTGCCGATGGGCCAGGAACGCCAGGCCGAGTCTTCCTTTTTCTCTACTGCGGTGCCCGCAGCGCGGTACTCCTCAGTCATGGCCAACAAGCGTTCCGTAGCGTCCTCGCGCCTGGCCAGGATCACGTCCTCCACGCGCTCGCGCAGTTCTTCGGGAATCTCCTCGTAAATTGCCAATTGCCCTGCATTGACGATACCCATGTCCAGTCCGGCCCGAATGGCATGGTAAAGAAACACTGCATGAATCGCCTCGCGAACCGGATTGTTACCCCGGAACGAGAACGACACATTGGAGACACCCCCGGAGATAAGCGCCTGCGGCAGACTGGACTTGATCCTTCCGATCGCTTCGATGTAATCCAAACCGTAGCGGTTGTGCTCCTCGATGCCGGTCGCCACGGCGAAGATGTTCGGATCGAAGACGATATCTTCCGCGGGAAACCCCGCCTGAGCGGTCAGCAAGCGATAAGCGCGCGAGCAGATCTCCACCTTCCGTTCGAGCGTATCAGCCTGGCCACGTTCATCGAAAGCCATGACCACAACGGCGGCGCCGTAACGGCGAACCAGCTTGGCATGGTGCAGGAATGTCGCCTCGCCTTCCTTCATCGAAATGGAGTTCACGACCCCCTTGCCTTGCATGCACTTGAGCCCAGCCTCGATGACGTCCCACTTCGAGGAATCGATCATGATCGGCACGCGCGCAATATCGGGCTCGCTGGCGATGAGACTGAGGAAGCGTACCATTGCACCCTCGGAATCCAGCATGCCTTCATCCATGTTGACATCGATCATCTGCGCGCCGTTTTCCACCTGCTGGCGCGCGATGTCCAAGGCTTCATCGAAGCGGCTTTCGACGATCAAGCGGCGGAATACCGCAGAACCGGTGACGTTCGTGCGCTCGCCAACGTTCACGAACAGCGACTCCGGGCCGATGTTGAGCGGCTCCAGTCCTGACAATCGGCATTCTGGTGCGATGTGCGGGACTTCGCGGGGCGTGAAATGCTGGACGGCATCATGGATCGCCCGTATGTGGCGGGGCGTAGTCCCGCAGCAGCCCCCGATGATATTGAGAAAACCTTGCTCGGCCCAGTCGGCGAGTTCTTTCGCCATACTTTCGGGGGATTCGTCGTACTCGCCGAACTCGTTGGGCAGGCCAGCGTTGGGATGAGCTGACACGCGCGTGTCGGCGATACGCGCGAGCTCCTCGATGAAGGCGCGCAATTGCTTCGCTCCCAGCGCGCAGTTGAGGCCAATGGATACCGGCCGCGCATGCCGCAGGGAATTCCAGAACGCCTCGACCGTTTGTCCGGACAGGGTTCTCCCGGATGCGTCAGTAATCGTGCCGGAGATCATCACCGGCAACTTGACTCGCCGCTGCTCGAAGAAGGATTCAACCGCAAACACCGCAGCCTTGGCGTTGAGGGTATCGAAAATCGTCTCGATGAGGAGGATGTCTGCTCCGCCTTCCACCAAGGCTTCTGTCGCTTCGAGGTAGGCATTCACCAACTCGTCGAAGTTGACGTTACGGAAACCTGGGTCGTTGACGTCCGGCGAAATGGATGCGGTGCGGTTGGTTGGGCCGAGCACACCGGCAACGAAACGCGGACGGTCGGGAGTTTTCGCGCTCATGGCGTCGGCCGCTGCCCGAGCGACCCGAGCACCGGCGCGATTCAGCTCCGCAGCCAGGTTCTCCATCCCATAGTCCGCCATGCTGATCCGATTGGCGTTGAAGGTGTTGGTTTCCAGTATGTCTGCACCGGCTTCCAGATAAGCCTGGTGAATCGCCTGGATGATGTGTGGCTGCGTCAGCGACAGCAAGTCATTGTTGCCCTTGAGATCCCTGGGCCAGTCAGCAAAGCGCTGACCTCGGTAGTCGGTCTCCGAGAGTCCGTAGCTCTGGATCATCGTGCCCATGGCGCCGTCGAGAAAGAGAATGCGCTCTGCTAGGAGCTGGTCCAAAAAGTGCGAGCGCGAGGGAAGATCGATCATGGACGACGAGGCAAGCATCTCATAAGAAGAAGTTCGCTATTCTAGGCGGAAACGGATCGTCCTAAAAGCTGCAGCGGAGCGAACGGAAGCTGCCGAAACAACAGGTCCCCTCCCCTTCCCCTCCCCTTCCTTGCCAGGTTTCGCGGAAAGATGCACAATCTGGCTACCGAAAACGCAAGTGCTGCGGAACAAGAAGCCCCCACCGGCGCGTACGCCAAACTCGCGCCAGATAGGGGTGTCTACAAACGTGTGGGTGAGGGGAGGAGAATTGATGGTTCGTAAAATTGTTTACGGGATGGGTCTAATGGCATCCCTTGTTAGCGCCGTGGCGCTCGCTGAACTCCCGCTCAAGGATACTAGCGAGATTCTCGGAACATGGAAACTTGAAGCGGTAGCCCCGGGACTCACTAAACCTAAGATCGCCGAGAACCGCACGTGGGATTTTCGGTCCAACGGCACCATCGTGACGTCCGGATTCAACCGCATCCTGGGCAACGAGGACCGCTACGAGTGGAAGTACAAGATTGTCGACGGCAAGATTGTGGCCGACGATCCGGGCCGGCCCGGCAAGACAATGGAGTACAGTGTTTATGAAAAAACCGGAGACACCATGATTCTGAAAGGTGGCATCGAGGGTTTTTATTTCTTTAAGAAACATTAAACGAGGATAGTGGCAATGATAAAAGACCTCTTCAAGTTCGGAAAAGAGGATACCATGATGTGGGGCGGGATCGGCATATTTACCGCAATCCTCGTCATCATCATGGCGGTATTTACTACCAATGCATGGTCGGTCGTGCTAAATGTTCTAGGGCTGATCATCACGATTTTGATTCCTGGCTACATCATCGTTAAACTCTACCTGGATAACGTCCAGATAGGCGAGAATCTGACCAAGAATCCGATAATTAATAAAGCGATCGACAAACTAATCATGTCCTTTGGTTGTGGAGTCCTATCGATCATTCCGCTTAATTTCATCTGGAATTATGTGCTGACCATGGGGGGAGGAGAAGCCAAGGAAGGTGGGAATATCTGGGGCAATGTCGACGAAGAAATAATTTATACGGGCGGGGCTAGTTTGCGATCCGGGTTGACGATTCTCTTGGTGATGGGCGTTGCGATAGGGATCAAGATTTACCAGCTGAAAAAGAAGAATGCAGGGTAAAGATCAAGCGATGTCCGACCAAGATATTCCTCCGGTTAAGCCGACACTCGGGCAGGTCATCGGTGGCGTGCTGGCGGCGGCCTTCGGGGTGCAGAGTGAGAAAAACCGGTTGCGGGACTTTCAGGCCGGTTCGCCAAACACGTTCATTCTCGTGGGCATAGTAGGAACGATCCTTTTCATTCTTACCATCTATACCGTCGTCCGCTTGGTATTGTCATTCGCGGGCGCCTGACCGTCATCTGAGAGCGCTCTTGACTCGAGAGCGGCGGCGTCTCAAGGACACCTGCCCTAGCTCCTGATGCGCAGACTCTCGGTGCGGGCTGCATCTCCTTCAACCGGGGGAGTCGGTCGAGGTGCTGCGACGGGTCTCGACGCCGTCGCGTCGGGATTGAACAAGAGGCGGAACTCGAAAAGCATTCTTCTCGATGCGAGGGATGACGTATGTCGATATACGTTATGTGCAACGAAACTTCCCAAGGGAAGCACAGACCGTTATTTATTTCCTGTGGCGAAACAGTGCAATGCGCTCTGCGACGGCCGTTTTCCTCGATCTGACGCGTCGGCCGCCTTGTGATTGGCCGGGACACGGGGTATAAAGTTGTGTCGTCCACTGCAGCTGCACCAGATGCATCCATTCTAAGCCCTTCAACCCGCCTTTTGCCCCGGAAGAGGCTTCCACCGAGTCTTTCGCTCGACTCCGCCGATGGACGCGGTTGAAGTCCGGATACAAGCCTCTCGACAACCACGATCGCCTTGATTGGACACACAACACCAGAGCTCACTCGTTATGGCGATTGGGAGAAACATGGACGCTGTATCGACTTCTAGAGTTGACGCCCTAGACTACTCGGGGGTCTGCCTGCCCCAATGAACGAACGACCGCTTTCCCCGCATCTTCAAGTATATCGTTTGCCCATTACGGCTCTGCTGTCGATCACCCACCGCATTTTTGGCGTGGTGTTGAGCTTGGGAATGGTGATATGGGTCGTCCTGCTCCTATCGGTCGTGGCCGGCGAAGAGAGCTTTGTGGCCGCTCGCGAAGTCCTGGCATCCCCTGTCGGCCGGGCCGGTTTGTGGCTATGGATCTATGTATTCCTGTTTCATCTCTGCCATGGCGTTCGCCATCTATTGTGGGATGCAGGTGCAGGATTCGCTCGAGACCATTTGGTCCGCAATGCTGCGCTGGAGCTTGTGGCATCCGTCGCCTTGCTCATCGCAGTTTTGGTCTCCACCCTCGCCTTAGCGTAAAACGATGGAATTTCGTTCCCCTCTTTCTCGCGCCCAGGGACTCGGATCCGCGCACCGCGGTTCCGTCCACTGGTGGCAGCAACGGATCACTGCCCTTGCCCTGTTGCCACTCGGCTTGTGGTTCGTGTTTTCCCTCGCACAGCTTCCCTCTGCCGCCTATGAGGATGTGCGGCAGTGGATCGCGCATCCCGTCAACAGCGTGCTGCTCGTGTCGTTCACGTTGATGGTCTTTTACCACGCTGCGCTGGGCCTCCAGGTCATCATTGAAGACTACATACACGCCAAGTGGCTGCACCTCCTGACTACCCTCGCGCTGAAATCTGCGCTATTTCTGCTCGCGCTGGCGACGCTGTCCTCCATCTTACAGATTCTTACCCGCGCCTGAACTTATATGCCTACAACCTACGAGTTGATCCGTCACAGTTACGACGTGGTGGTCGTGGGTGCCGGCGGTGCGGGCCTCCGGGCCACGCTAGGGATGGCTGAGAAAGGTCTCAAGTCCGCCTGTATCTCCAAGGTTTTTCCCACCCGCAGTCACACCGTAGCCGCCCAAGGCGGCATCAGCGCGGCTCTGGGCAACATGGGGGAGGACGATTGGCGTTGGCACATGTATGACACCGTGAAGGGTTCCGACTGGCTGGGGGACCAGGACGCCATCGAATACATGTGCCGGGAAGCGATTCCTGCCGTCATCGAGCTGGAACATTATGGTGTGCCTTTTTCGCGGACCGAGGACGGACGGATCTACCAGCGGCCGTTTGGCGGAATGACCACCCGCTTCGGTGAGGGAGAAGCAACTCGGACCTGTGCCGCCGCCGATCAGACCGGACATGCCATCCTCCATACTCTTTACCAGCAGTCCCTGAAACACGCGGCGGAATTCTTCGTTGAATACATCGTCCTCGATCTCTTGATGGATGACGGCGTCTGCCGCGGAGTCGTCGCATGGTGTCTGGAAGACGGCACCATGCATGTTTTTCGGGCGCACACGGTCGTACTCGCCACCGGCGGCTACGGTCGCTGTTATCTATCCTGCACTTCGGCTCATACCTGCACCGGCGACGGTAACGGGATGGTTCTGCGCGCCGCCCTGCCGTTGCAGGACATGGAATTCGTGCAGTTTCATCCGACCGGTATCTACGGTGCCGGTTGTCTCATCACCGAAGGAGCCCGCGGTGAAGGGGGGTACCTGACCAATTCGCAGGGCGAACGCTTCATGGAGCGGTATGCACCGCACGCCAAAGACCTCGCATCGCGCGACGTCGTGAGCCGAGCGATGACCGTCGAGATTCGCAAGGGAAAAGGCGTTGGTCCCGAAAAAGACCATTTGCATCTGCATCTCGAACATCTGGATCCGGCGATCATCGAAGAACGGCTGCCGGGTATCAGCGAAACCGCCCGCATTTTCGCCGGCATCGACGTGACCAAGGCCCCGATTCCCGTTCTCCCCACCGTCCATTACAACATGGGAGGGATACCCACCAATTGCCGCGGTGAAGTGGTGACCTTGCGGGACGGGGATCCGGAAACCGTTGTTCCGGGATTGATGGCCATCGGCGAAGCGGCGTGCGTTTCGGTGCACGGGGCCAACCGATTGGGCTCGAACTCGCTGCTGGACCTGGTCGTCTTTGGGCGGGCGGCCGCATTTCGTTGCGCCGAGTTGATCAAGCCTGCTCAACAGCACAAACCGATAAGGTCCGATGCCTGCGACCCCATTCTCGCGCGCTTCGATCGGTTCCGACATGCCAGTGGGAAATGCCCGACCGCGGAAATACGCCTGGCCATGCAGAGGACGATGCAGACTCACGCCATCGTTTTCCGACGCGCCGACGTGCTTCAAGAGGGAATCGATCAACTGCGCCGGGTGATCGACTCGTTGGACGATGTTCGTATCGCCGATCGGTCGTTAATCTGGAATACGGACCTGGCCGAGACGCTGGAGCTGGCGAACCTGCTGCCGCAGGCACTGGTCACGATGGCTGGCGCCTTGAATCGGCAGGAAAGCCGCGGCGCTCATGCGCGCGAGGATTTCCCCGAACGCGATGATCTTAACTGGCTCAAGCACTCCTTGCTGTGGCTGAGCGGCAAGTCCGACGTGACGATCGACTACCGCCCCGTTCACCTCTACACGCTGACCGAAGAGGTCGAAGTCGTCCCGTTGCGCAAACGGGTGTATTGACGATCCCGCGCGGAGTTCGGAAATCCACCATGCGCATGCGCAAACGTTTCGAACAACAACTGTTCATGCTGGTTTAGCCTCACGCGTTCTCGGACTGCGGTGCAGGTAGCGCAATGGACCACAGCGCGCGACAATAACGACACCACACCACCAGTAACGCGTTCAGCGCGGAATAGAGGTGTGCGTGCGTACCTTGGCTACGAATTCGAATGACGGTTAGCCGTCGAGGGGGAAACATGACCGACCACCAGTTTCGCCGCAGGCACCCAGTTCTAAACATCTCCGTTTACATTCCGTTGGCTGTCGGCGCAGTCCTCCTGCTCGCTGCGTATTTCATCTACAAGCCATCCGTCCCAACGCTGCTCATCGTCGGGATCATCGTGATCCTGGGTTTCGGGCTCCCCCGCTGGATCGGATGGACAGCGAGGAAGGCCCGCGCGCAAAAGGCTATGGAGACAGAGAAGGCCAAATGGGGTTTTCACAGCCGCGACCGTGAGGGCGCGTGGATCAATTACATCGATAAGCCATTGGTGAAGCGAACCGACTACGCAAAAGGGAAGTACTTTTACAGCGAACGGCTCATCATTCACGATGGCTACATCATCTTAAATCCGGGCCATTCAACGCCGGGCAAGATCGACACCGAAGTCAACTACCACCCGAACCAGCGGCGTACCTATGCGTGGGACGGCTGTACGCCGAAGTTGCTGTTCTTCTGGCTGGCGCTGATCGGAACGCCCGACTGGTGGCACAAGCGCGAGCAGGTGCAGTTCGTGGACCGCAAAGGGCAGCTCGATCTCGACCCAGATTCGCTTACCATCTTATGGCCCCAGGCGCACCACGCGAGCCTGGTCCACGACGGCTTGTATCAGTATCTAGGCCAGATCCCGATCACAAAACGCGATGTGGATCAGCTGTTCTGTGAGATGCTGATCGACTCCGGTATGTGGCCTCCTATGGCAAAACTGTATCGTTGGGCGGTTCATTCCTTCGGAGCACGGGAAATTCCACCCGACTCTGCCGCCGACAACGCACGGTTCTCCGTCAGCGGTTTTTCGTTCCTGCCACCCCGAACGCCAAAGTAGCGCCGGTCAGTTCACCAGCCGGCACGCAGGCGCCGAAGCGTTTGTCAAGGAGGCCGAGGATGTTCTGGGATGTTCTGGGATGTTCTGACGCAAGCGAAAGCGCTGGCCGGTTCGGCCGCGCAACAAAGAATCGTCGGAAAGTGAAAATCGCTGTCGCGGACGGCAAAGCCGGAAAGCTTTCCGAGGACACGCAGGCCATGGATGAAGCGATGACCGACATGAAGAAAGCTGGGCCTCCGCATTTTGGAGGCGGGTGCCAGAAAAAGAACGTCCGCTCCAGCCTCGCCACCAGATCGCTACCGGTGATGCCGAAACCAGCGCAATTGTCCGGGGCTTAATTGAGTCCCACCGGGGTTATTCCTCAGCCACTGGTAGGCATTCCAAAGTTGGGTGTTGCTATATCGACGGCCGCTGCCATAGCCGTATTGATAGTACGGGCCATATCCGTACCCGAAACCATAACCGAACGGGTACCCATAGCCAAAACCAGGGTAGCCGTAGGAAAAGCCGTAACTGGGATAGGAATACCGAAGCCCATAATTCGCGCACCCTGCGATAGTGGCCACGATCGTCCCGATGAAGAAAATCCTGATGACGAACGAAGGGTTCATCTCTACCTAGCCTGGCTCAGCCGGACGTGACGCGTTGACGTCTTGATGGTCGTCATGAGCTTTCTGAGCGTCGCCGATCAGCCCCGAGGGGGCGCATATCGGGAGTGATCGTCAGCTCTCACTTGCAGCCCTTCTGCGAAGCAAGGTAAACCAGATACTGCCGCCGATCGATGGCTTCATGCCCACGCTGGTGGGCGATCGTCGCTGCCTGCAACTGCTGGGCGGGATCGAAGTCAGCACCTTCGAACGCCGCCTGTGCCCGTGATGCGCTATCCATTCTCATCGCGATCAGAGGCCCCAAGAGGGGAATGAAGGTAATGGCGGAGGTACCTCCGGTTTCTTCACCCGGTGCGTTGGGCAGGGGAATCAACCTGCCGGCGTCTTTGACGAGGCGCGCGAGCTGGTCATACTTGGCTTTGATCTGCTCACAGGACAGATTTGGATCGCCCCATTGCATCATCTCAATCGGATACTGCAAGGCCGATGGATTTGCTGCAGTTCGAGTCGGGGACAGGGCATTCACTTTCGGGGTGCTCGCGCATCCCAATGCCATAAGCAAGTAGGTGCAAACGAGTGCGATGGATAGCGGTCTTGAGTAAGTCATTTTTTCTTGCCCTTACGGTCGAGATTCTTCGCCAGCCGACTTGATGGTCTGTACCGCTGAGCCGGCTTACCGAGTATCACCGGGATGCGGCTCCCGATTTGGGGTGTAGATAGGATACGCTAGTCTCTCCGACTGTGGGAACGGCCCTTCGTTGGAGCCTAGAATTTCGGTTTGCAGGAAGGACTATAGCTGTTCAGCCTGGCACTGTCTGTCGGATACGATCCAGACCTCGGCATCTGGAAAGCACATGCAGATGCACTTTCTCATCCACATCGCCAAGGCTTGCAAACAGCATCTCTGCTTCGTGCTGAATCGACTGTGGCTGGTCGGTCGCTACGACCACGCGTAACCGGTTGTACCCATTGTGATCGCGTTCCGCTTTACCCTTTTCCACCAATAACGGGAGAAACATTTGGAGCGCGGTAGCGTCATCGGACTCGAAGATGTAGATCAGCAGTCGGGTGCCGATCAGCAGGCGCTGCAGCGGCGTATCGAAGCCGGGAATTGTCGATCTCTCGTCGTAGTCGATCTGCTCGAACACGCTCTCGGGACAGCGGCACCCCAGGGTTTCGATCACGAAGGACTTGATAGCCGCAGTGTTGCTGTTCGTCGTCATGGTCAGTCAAGCAGGGAATCGAAGCCGCTCGCCCCTTTGAGCACGTTCCGGCTCACACGGCATGTTCGCCGGGCGTAACCATGCGCTTCATAATTCTCACATGATCGGGCTGTGTTCGCTCGAAAGCCTTCCAGTCCTAGCCCGGCGGATTGATCCACTCGCTCCCTGAGTTCTTTTCCGGATCGGAAATGCGGTACGCGCAGAGCTGCGACCGCCATTGCGGCAACCGTCTTCGGGTTGCGCCCGATGCGAGGGCGCCGATGATGCGAGGAGAAGCTACCGAATCCCCGAATCTCGATGCGTTCACCCACCGGTTAAACCAGTTAAACCAGCGCATCCTTCAACGCCTTCGCCGGTACCAAACGAACCACCCGCTTGGCTGGGATATCGATCGATTCGCCCGTGGCTGGGTTCCGTCCGGTCCTGGCGGGTCGGTCCTTCACCGTCACCTTCCCGATCCCC
>Ga0209254_10000447_pt1 | contig 33233 bp, 22 predicted proteins | sample FrelakmetDIP11DI_FD_187148 | JGI IMG/M metagenome (GOLD analysis project Ga0209254, IMG submission 187148) | Freshwater lake sediment microbial communities from the University of Notre Dame, USA, for methane emissions studies - DIP11 DI (SPAdes)... | ecosystem: Environmental > Aquatic >... | reverse complement strand
GCAAACAACCCCAGGATAGCCTGGGTGAGGATGATACCGCTCAGGTACACAATCAATAATGTCCCGGTGAGCAGGCCGTACACCAGGGTGCGCCGGATCAGGATGTCGATGTCCCACAGCCGGTAGCGCAGGATAGCGATGGCAAAGGAAAGCGGAAAAAGCAGGGAGGAAAGCTTGAATAACGTGGCGGCTGTCAATCCCAGCAGAAATGAAGTAGTAAAAAAGCTGCCGCCTACACGCTGGTACATGACATTCGGTACTTCCGGCCCGCTGCTGCCTGGCAGCACATTAGCCACCACCAGCACGGGACCGATGCAGGCAGCTGCCAGACCCAACATCGCCCACTTGGTCTGCTGGCGCTCAATCGGCCGTGACACATTCTTAAAACGGTACACCTGGGCATAAAATCCGGTCCCGGCGAATAAAATCACCACTGCGAACTGGATGGGCTCCGACCAGGCCCCGAAACCAAGACTCGCAGAGCGGCTCACGATCCCGACCAGCATCAGAATGGCCCACACAACACTCAGAAAACCGGTCAAGCGTGGTACGAACTTACCATCTGGAAAAACATACAGCAGCACGATGCTGGAAACCATTCCCAGATAAATGATGAAGCGGTCCACCCAGGCCAGGACGGGGTACACTCCGGCAGCATTTGCCAGCTCGGTCAGAGGCAGGATACAACCATTGATGATCAATGTCAGGGAGACGAAAAACGCCATCCGGTCATTCGGTTTTCTCAAGAAAATGACGGATCCAATCAGGATGTGCGCCAGGGCTACCATCACGTCCAATGCAACGATATAGGCTGCATAAGAATCTGCCGATAGGTTAAGCTGGTCCAACGGGCGTGCATCGACATTGGCCGCCAGCTGCTCGTATCGCTCTGGCAGGCTCAAGGTAAACAACGCCAACACTGTCACCAGTATGGCGCTCCATATAATGATAGTCAGTGAAGACCTGCTCTTTTTCGACATACCCATCTCAGACTGTAAGTCCTGACCTGTCTAACCTCAAACAAGTCCATAAAAAGCTTCCTGCAGATGCCACCCTCTCTTTTATTCCCCGGGTGTCGCCGTGGGCTTAACGACTGCCGGCAGAGTCTGCAGGTACAGCCACAAAGCTTCTAATTCTGATTCATTGAGTTTTCCAAAGATCCTGGTGGGCATTAATTCCTGGTCGATCATCTCGCCATCCGGTTCTACTCCGGTTCGGAGCGCCTTGATAAAGTCTGCCTCTGTCCACGATCCCAGCTCACCGCCAGGGGTTAAATTTGTGCCTCCCCCGGGTTCATCGACGCCTGCCAGGTCTTCCCCATGACAGATGGCACATAATGCAGCCAGGTACTGCCCGTACTCCGCGGTCTCACCTGGCTCAGGGGGAGTTGGTGGCGGTGGGTTGCCTTCCACCTGCTCAGCAGAAAGAATCGGCGCACCCTGAAGCAAGATAATCCTGCCCATCAGGCCTAACTGCGATCTCGGGAGTGTTTTATCGACAGGCGGGCTGTTCTTGATCAGGCTGACTACGATACCCAGGTCTTCATCGCTCAGGATATTCAGCTCCCTGGTAGGCATGGCGATCAGGGATTTGCCCTCAGGACGGATGCCGTGTCGAATGGCAGCGTACCAACCGGCGTCGTTGTAGACGCCGCCAATACCACCGTCACCGGTGGTCAGGTTGGAAGAGACCAGGCGACCGATCAGGGGATCGTCTTCCATAATCTGACCCGCGAAATCAGGACCGTGACATTCTTTGCACATTTCTGCGACCACCAGTGGATAATTGCGGCCCTGCAAATCAGGATTGGCCGGAACCTCAAATGACGTTCTTTTGACATCATAGAGGCGGGTGAGACGGGATTCGGTGGTTAAAAAAATCCAGGTAGTTGCTAAAACCAAAAGCACCACCAAAACTGCCAGGACGATACCTATCCATTTGACTATGCTCCGCATCGCCTTTCCTCCATTCCCAATTTCATAAGAAATTCGTTACCTTTATCCACTAATTCCGCTTTTATTAAATTCGATTTGTCCCTCAAATAAACAGTGATAGCGAAATAAACATATAGTCAGATAATTCCTATTCTCTTTATCTGATTCAGATCATACCAGAATTTCTCCTGGGGTTGTGCAATGATCACTGCTTGCTTTTGGGGTGATTTAATAGCTGCATAATTCCCGAATCGGCATTCATTCGTTGAAGGAGAAAGTTGACTCGGCATAATAGCGGATCGAGTTTGCAGCCAGCTTCTCTTTCCACCAGTCTTCCAACCATTGGCGCTTGCATTCCAGAGTCCAATCTGCGGACAGCACGCTCATCGGGATGTTAATATTCAGCGCCCGTGTCTGGATCACGTGCCTTGTCAGACCGCTGGGGATCTTAACACCATTTTTCCCGGCCTCCAGGATGTCGGACGGGTTGAGCCTCCTGAAAACCACCAGCATCGAAATATCCGGATAGCAGGGCTTCTGGATCTCCCAGATATCATTCGAAGCCCGGATGATATCAGCCTTACCGCGGTAAGACTGGACGATGGCATGCAGCATGCGCATGGCTTCGGGTTGAGAATGATCTCTGTATGCCAGCTTGAAGGTCATATGGTCGTTCATCATGTAGGCTGCAGCACTGCCATCCGTGACCGCCAGACGACCCGCACCCTGGGAACAAGGGCCAATTTCCAGACCCCCGATTTGTTCCAGCTCAGAAAGCAGCTGCTGCCAGTCGATTCCACACACCACGTGATGCCAGGTCTCCAGGGTCACGGCGGGATCGTCATAGCTCACAATTTGCGCCACGATATGAGGTATACCAAGGAATTGGAAAGCCATCACCCGGTTCGCCCCATCCAGGACGACGAAGCGACCGGTCTCCGGGATTTCTGCTACCACAGGCGGATTTTTGAGCTGCGCTTCTTCGGTCAGACGTGCACCCAGGCGCTCGACGCGGCGTGGGTCGTAGTCTTCGTGCGGAGCCAGCAATCCTACCGGCAGCATTTTCAGCACGGGCAGGGCAAAGCTGTTTTGCATCACGCTATTTTACCCGATTATCAACCGCAAGGTGCGGCGCTGTGAATTAAATGTGCTCAAGGACTCGAGGGATGGCCTGCTGCCTGAAAAAATTCTGTCAACAATCTGTCAGATGCTTATCAAGACTCAATGGGAGATTCCAGGTATTCTCAATTCGACTTGAGTGAAATCCAGCTCATGACACAAGGAGAATGAAATGAACGCCCGTGCACAATTTATCCGTTACCTGACCACCACCCTCTTGCTCGCGCTGCTGGTGTCTGCCTGCTCTCCAGCGCTTTTCAAAGAGCCCGGCAGCGGGCAGCTTGAAAAACCTAAATCTTCCGAAGAAATCCTGCCCTGGTCGCTGCCCCCCGATTCCTCAGGCGAGGTCGAGGATGAAGGAGCTGATCTCTCACAGGGAGAGCCGTGGTACCCGACAGAAGCGCCCGAACCCATGGAACCGCTGTTCGTTATGCCTTACGCCACAAAGTATCCGTCTCAGCCAGAGGAATACCTACCTCCGCAGCCTCCAGGCGACAATTACTTCCAGAATTACGGAATAAACTCCTATGAAGACCCGCGCGAAGACCACCTTTCGACATTTGCGCTGGACGTGGATACCGCCTCCTACACCGTGGCCCGGCGTTATGTGATGGAAAACAACCTGCCGCCTCCGGACGCGGTGCGGGTGGAGGAATTCGTCAACTTTTTCGACGGTGGCTACCCTCGCCCCGAAAATAATTCATTTGCCATTTACACCGATGGAGCAATGTCACCTTTTGAAGGACAGGACACAGTCATCATGCGGGTCGGTATCCAGGGCTATGAGATCCGCGAAAAGCAACGTAAGCCAGCTTCTTTGACCTTTGTATTAGATGTATCTGGCTCGATGGCCATGGAAAACCGCCTGGGTCTGGTAAAGCGTTCGCTGCAGATGCTGGTGGAGCAGCTACGAGGCGAAGATTCGGTCAGCATCGTCGTTTACGGCAGCGAAGCCCGCATCATTCTCTTCCCCACCAGCGGCGACGAGCGTGGCCAGATCCTGGAGGCCATATACTCCCTGCAACCAGAAGGCGCAACCAATGCTGAAGCGGGTTTGCAGCTGGGCTACCAGATGGCTTATGAAATGTACCGCCAGGGCTCGGCAAACCGGGTGATTCTGTGTTCGGACGGCGTAGCCAACGTTGGCAACACCGGGCCGGAACAGATCCTGGAATCCATACGCGGGTACGCCGAGGCGGGTATAACCCTGACCACGGTTGGCTTCGGCATGGGGAATTTTAACGACGTGCTGATGGAGCAGCTGGCCGATAACGGCGACGGGCACTATGCCTATGTCGACGACCTGGATGAAGCCCACCGCCTGTTCGTGGAAGACCTGACCAGTACACTGCAGATTATCGCCCGAGATGCGAAAGTCCAGGTCGATTTCAATCCCGAGATCGTCAACCGCTACCGACTGATCGGTTATGAAAACCGTGCAGTCGCCGACAGTGACTTTCGCAACGACTATGTAGACGCCGGCGAGCTGGGTGCGGGTCACAGTGCCACTGCCCTATATGCCCTGATGCTTTATCCAGGTGCGCAGGGGCGCGTCGCCACCATTCAGCTGCGCTGGCAGGATCCTGAATCGCTGCACGTGCAGGAAATCAACAGCAATTTCAACACCTGGGATGTGAGCCAACGATTCGGGCAAACAAATCCGTATTTCCAGCTGGCAGTGGTGGTAGCTCAATACGCCGAGCTTCTGCGCTTCAGCCCCTGGGCGGAGAGCACCTCTACCGGGCAGTTGATCGATTTCGCAGCACGAATCGCACGCGAACTGCCTGGCGACCCCGATATCTCCGAGCTGGTGCACCTGTTGGAAAGAGCAAGCCGCATCCAGGCTATGAACGAGTGGTAAGAATTAACATCCAGGTGACAGTCACTTCCGAAAGTGACTGTCACCTGGTTTAAGGCCGTACCTGAAAAGCACTTAATGCGTCATAATAGGTAAAGTGACATCCGAAAAAGACCTGCTCCGCAAAGCCCACAGCTTCGATCCCGATGCCCTGGCTGAGATTTATGATTCTTACAGCCCAGGAATATATCGCTATGCTTATCGACTGCTCGGGGAGCAAGATCTGGCGGAGGACTGCCTGGCAGAGACATTGAGCCGCTTTCTATTAGCGCTGAAAAACAACGGCGGACCGCGTGAACACTTGCAAGCTTACCTTTACCGGATTGCTCACAATTACATCACTGATCAATACCGCCGCAAGGATCAATGGGAGCATGAATTAATAGAGGCACACACAGATTTGGAACAAGACGTGCGGGCTTCTTTGAACAGCAGGATCGATGAAAATAAGCTGCGGAACGCCTTGAGCTGCCTCACACCGGATCAACGCCAGGTAGTCGTGCTCAAATTCATCGAAGGTATGGATAACCGTGCCGTCGCCAGGGTAATCGGTAAACCAATCAGCGCTGTCAAATCATTACAGCATCGCGCCCTGGCTGCCTTGATGCGGATGCTAAAAAACGAATTGGAAGAAGAATGAATATGTTTCGAAACTTACCATTTCAATCAAATTCAGATGTAATCGGCCTGCTGGCGACTTTACAAACATTCCAAGACCGCCAGCCAGAGCAAGTGGAAAGCGGCAGGAGGCTTTTCCTGGAGCAGGCTGAAGCATACCGGGTGGAGGTTGCGCGCCTTGATAAAAGAAGGCAAGGGTATGGGCGGGTCAACCCATTAACCCGCCTGACGAACCTTAAGCATTTTCCGTTATTTGCCTCTTTGATGATTATCCTTTTGATTTCAATGTTGGGAGCCAGCCTGACGTTGGCAGCCTCCCAGTCGAGCCTTCCCGGTCAGGCGGTATACCCCCTGAAATTATGGTCGGAAGACCTGCGCCTGAACCTATCGTACTTTTCACCAGCCAGCTACCAGCTTGCCCTGAATTTTTCCGACCAGCGCATGGTCGAAATCGAGGCGATCACCAAATCAGGTGGTGTGCCTCCCGATTCCCTGCTCGTGCGCCTGGAAAATCAATCGGACCTGGCTATCGCAGCCGCAATGAGACTCGAACAGCGCCAGGCCATCAAGGCGATGCAGGCTATCCAAAACAGGATACAAAACCAAAATCAGGTTCTTGAGCAGCTGGAGCGAGAAATTCCAGTCCAGCCGCAGGTGGAGCAGACACTCTCTCGAACCAGGGAAATGCTGCAGCTGAGACTGCGCCAGATAGAAGCGTACCTGGAGGAGCCCTCCTTATTCCTACAACCCATCCCTCAGGTCTCGGCGCAGGTTTCCCCTGGCAGCCTGATTCTGCAACAGAGCGAGGTAGGACCTGATGGGACGCCTGTCCCCGGTAACATCTCCGGCACAGCCGGATTCCCGGCTGGCTGCATTTCCTGTACGCCGGGTGGCACCCTTTCCCCATCGATATTGGTTCCTGGCAGCCTCCAATCCACACCGGCTGGCTCGCAACCCGCCCAACCTACAGCAGGCAACCAGCCAAACCAGCCTGGCTCTCCCTCGACGGGTGAAAAACAGCCCGGATCACCTCCCGAGGAGCCAGGAAACCAGCAAGATAAACCCGAGAGACCAGGCCCTGGGGGTTATCGAAAAAGATAGTCGTAACCAAGTAAAAATACAGTCCTGCTAGGAATTTTTTGAAAGAATTGAAATGACCCGGACATCGATCCGGGTCATTAATTAGATTGGCTCGGGAGGCATTGCGAGAAAAGCAAGCCTCCCTGTTATTTTCCAGACTCCAGGCGATCTTTAATCTTCCTCACTCCATTATCGCCTGATATAGGGCAGGTGGATACGGAAGGTGCTGGCAGCGAACAGGGCGAATTGAGTGAGATGGTCGGTAGTGAATACCAGAGTATCCTCATCCACCCAGGTTGGAGGCCCCATGGATAACCAGGGCTCTCCTGTTTGATTTCTGTAACGGATTCTTAAGCGCTCCTGTCCGAATTGATTAACCAATGCCGGATCCACATCAACCCTTACGGCGATTGGCAGGTCGAACTGGTGGATCTCACCAAACCGGAAGGCGTTCAACTCCATGGCTCGGTTGGCGTAAACATATCCGGCAGGAATGGAATCGGGTGGTCCAGCGGTGTACATCCATTGAAATTCGAAGCGTGTTGGTTCAGGAACTGATTCTGGCGGTACATCCACTTCCACCCCGCTGGCGTGCTTCCAGGCGTAGCCCAACGGACCGACCATCCAGGCATACTGCGGCATGGTCACAACGGTTTCTACCGGACCGAGCTGCAGGGACTGACCATCCCATTCCACAACGGCCGTATTGCGGATGATAGCCCCCGGCGGCACGTCACCCTCAACTCCAAAACGGTATTGAAGCGTTAGAGCCTCACCTGCCCGCACGCGACCTCGCCAGCGCAAGATGTTTCCATCCCAGGTGCCTTGTTCTGCCCCTACCCAGCCCAGGAACCGGACCTGGTGCTGGAACTGGGGCGAATCAACAAGTGAAACCTCCCGCTCCTCTATTTCCTGAATACCAGTGCGCTGGGCCAGCCGCAGCTGGATGGTGTATGTGAGAGCATCTCCGGGTTTGACTTCACCTGCATTCACCTTTTTCCCGGAACCCGCCATCTCGCACACCAGGCTGGTAATACTGGCGAAGTTGTTCGATAAGTCACTTTCCAGCGCGGCTGAACCGATTTCCCCTTCCACTTGCAGTGCAGTCTCTTCCTCCAGATCACCACCAACCTGCAAGCTGATGAAAATATGCTGGCAGCACGAGCCTGGTGGGACTGCACCCAATAGCCAGGTCAGCTCGCTCCCGTTTATTTCATCTGGCGCCAGATCATCTCCAGCCTGATTGACGGCTGAGACGAAAACGACATCCTCCGGCAGCTTCACTTTCAGCCATGCATCTTCAGGCGATTGTACCGCCCCCAGATCGCTATAAGCAACATTGACGACATATTCCGCCCCAGGCGCCACGTGTTGAGGTGCTTTTAGCTCGATTTCCAGGTCGACCAGGTCCGCACTGGTGGCTGACATGGGGGTGGAACTTACCGCTCCCAGGCTGGTGAGGGTAAAAATCAATACCCACCCTAAACGTAGAATTGTTCGATCCATATTGACCTCCTGTTTGATGTCTTTTGAAATTTAATATACTGAGTTATCAGTGGTATAACTCTAAATACTATGACGCAAGAATATGCTTCCAGATATGGGCGTTAGCGGTGTTCTTATTCTCTTGACAAAATCGCAAGCATTCTGTATACTAAAATACAGTTTTAGGTATTCCTAAATTTTATTAGCTCCAGGACTGCAAAAATGGATTTTTCTACATTGATCTGGATCGCGGTGATTCTCACTGCAACATTAATAATCCTCTTCCTACCCAGGTATGGGTTGTTAGCGGTTTTCCGTTCGGCAAAATCGGCTCGCGAACGGGAGCGCATCGAAGATGCCCTCAAACACCTGCTCGACCAAAGCTGGGAGAACCACCCGGCCTCCACCTCCACGCTCAAATCCAGCCTGGGATTGAGCGACCGGGAAGTGCTGCAGCTCGTCAACCGCATGGTGGGCCAGGGCCTGGCCAGGTCCGAGGGCACCGACCTGTTCCTGACCCCTGAAGGCGAACGGTTGGCCATCCAGGTCACGCGCGCACACCGTCTGCTGGAACGCTACCTGGCTGACGAAGCACGCATGCCGCTGGAGCAGATCCACGAGGAAGCCCACCACCGCGAGCACCTGCTGTCCATTCAGCAGGTGGACGAGCTGGAAGCTGCTCTCGGCCACCCTGCTATCGACCCGCACGGCGATCCGATCCCCGACCACAGCGGTAAGATCAAGCCCAGCGATGCAAAACCGCTGACTTCACTGGCAGCTGAGGTAATCGGGCGCATCGTTCACATAGAGGACGAGCCAGCAATTGCCTATGCGCAAATCCAGGCAGAGGGCATCCACCTGGGCCAGACTCTGCGCCTGGTCGAATCCGCCCCCGACCGGCTGGTGGTGACCGACGGCAGCAGCGAATACCGCCTGGCGCCCATCGTCGCCGCAAATGTACACTTTAAGCCGGTCGAAAGGCTCCTACAGCGCAAAGGCCTGCTGCCCCTGCACCGCCTGGCTCCGCGCCAGAAGGCCGAGATCGTCGATCTCGACCAGGCCTGCCAGGGTTTCACCCGCCGGCGCTTCCTGGACCTTGGATTAACCCCGGGCACTATCATTTTCCCCGAGCTGCCCAATCCTTTTGGCGACCCGCGCGCCTACCGGGTGCGCGGGACACTGATTGCCCTGCGCAAAGACCAGGCTGACCAGATCTGGGTCCAGCCGGTCGTTCCCAATCAGCCGGCAGAACCGAATCCACAGGCACAGGTAACTTAATCTCATGGCTACTAAGAAAATCAAGCTCGACCAGAATCCCTGCGAATCCTGCCCTGCCAGCGCTCAGCTGGAACAGATGGGCCTCAAACTGGACAATTTCGATCGCGTGATTGCCCTGGCGGGCAATCCGAACACCGGAAAATCGACCGTCTTCAATGCACTTACCGGACTCAAGCAGCACACGGGCAACTGGCCGGGAAAAACCGTGTCACGAGCTGAGGGTGGGTACGTCTTCAATAATGTGCGCTATAAATTGGTCGACCTTCCCGGCACTTATTCGCTTCTGTCTGCTTCCCAGGACGAAGAAGTGGCCCGCAATTTCCTGCTCTTCGGCCAGCCGGACTGCACCATCGTGGTGGCGGATGCGACTGCCCTGGAACGCAACCTGAACCTGGTGCTGCAGGTGATGGAAATCACACCCAGGGTGGTGGTGGCAGTGAACCTGATGGATGAAGCCCGCCGAAAAGGGTTGGAGATCGACGTACGCAGCCTGTCGCGCGACCTGGGAGTGCCTGCCATCCCGATCTCCGCCCGCACAGGAGAGGGCATGCAAACCCTGCTCAGCACAGTCGACGGGGTGATCACAGGTGAAATCCACACCCAGCCGCGCCAGGTGCACGGGACGGACGATTTCCAGCATGCAGTCCAGGAATTACTGCCCTACATTGAAAAAGTTGCACCGGGGATCCCCAACCCGCGCTGGATCGCCATCCGCCTGCTCGACGGCGATGCCCGCATCCAGCAGGCGCTGAGGAGCGGTGAGCTGCTCGAGCTCTCCGAGCGCCAGCGAGGCCAGGAGCTTTCCATCAGCCGAAAAATGGCAGTCTCGGGACACCAGTAGGAGAACGTTATGGCTGATATCACCGCACCTACACCTAACCTGACGCCCGACCCGGGACAAACCTTCGACACCGAAGCTCTCTTCGCCCGCGTAGAAGCCCTGCGCCCGACATTAAAAGAGAATTTTCGCGACGAGATCGTCAAATCGCTGTATGCTGAAGCGGAAAGCATGGCCCGCCGTTCGGTGCGCGAGCAGGGCGACAAGGGCTACGACCTGGACCAGCGCATTGACCGCATCGTCACTTCGCCCATCTTCGGGCTGCCGATTATGCTGCTGATGCTGGCGGCGATCTTCTGGGTTACCATCGTAGGCGCCAACATCCCATCGAAGATGCTCGCCGATGCCCTTTTCTGGATCGGTGAGCAAGGCGCGGCGCTTTTCACCGCACTTGGCTTTCCATGGTGGATCACCGGCTTCGTCTGGGATGGGGTTTACCGCGGGCTGGCGTGGGTCGTGGCGGTGATGCTGCCACCCATGGCGATCTTCTTCCCCATCTTCACCATCCTGGAAGACCTGGGCTACCTGCCGCGGGTGGCTTTCAACCTGGATTTTCTTTTCAAGAAGAGCGGCGCGCACGGCAAACAGTCGCTAAGCATGGCCATGGGATTCGGCTGTAACGCGGCTGGTGTAATCTCCACGCGCGTGATCGACTCGCCGCGTGAAAGGCTGATCGCCATCCTGACCAACAACTTCGTGCCCTGCAACGGGCGTTTTCCGACGCTGATTATGCTGGCCACGGTGTTCGTAGCTGCCGCCTTTCCTCCAGCTCTGGCTTCTTTTGCCGCGGCCGGCTCGGTGCTGGCGGTGGTCCTGATCGGTGTATTCTTCACCCTGGCGGTTTCCTGGACACTATCCCGCACCGTCTTGAAGGGCGAAGCCTCCGCTTTCACGCTCGAGCTGCCTCCCTACCGCGTGCCGAATGTGAAGCGCATCGTGTACACCTCGCTGATCGACCGGACCCTGTTTGTGCTATGGAGAGCCATGATGACCGCTGCTCCGGCAGGCGCAGTGATCTGGCTGATGGGGAATATTTACGTGCAGGGGGTATCCGTGGCGACGCATGTCGCCAACTTCCTGGATCCACTGGGAATCCTGATCGGCCTGGACGGCGTGATCATGCTGGCTTACATCATCGCCATCCCCGCCAACGAGATCGTGGTACCCACCATGCTGATGGTCTACATGGGCGTGGGGACGATGACCGACCTGCCCAGCTACGATGAGCTCAGGACCCTGCTGATCGACCAGCACGGCTGGACGATGCTGACCGCCGTCAACCTGATGCTGTTCTCGCTGCTGCACAACCCGTGCGCCACCACCATCATGACCATTTTCAAGGAGACCGGCAGCCGCAGGTGGGCCATCCTGAGCGTGGTGATCACGCTGGGATTGGCGTTCACGGTCACTTTCTTGACCGCTACTTTCGCACGTTCGATAGGCTGGGTTTAATCCAGAATCTATTGTTTTAATCGAAGGGCGGGAGATTATTGGTGGTAGAAATGGTAAACGAATTTACTGCGGTTATCGAAAAGGACGAAGACTGGTTCATCTCCCATTGCCCAGAAATTCCAGGCGCGTAATATGGGTGTTACCTAAAACGGGAAGGTATATCACATTCTTTATGGTGCAATCCCCAAACTGGGGCAATTGAAGCGATCCCACGACATATTGAGATTTCCAACAAACTGGCAATTAAAATTTGTAAGGGACTTTCTATACCAGAAATAAAGAATTCTCATTCACCGGGCATCATACATCCCCAGTCAAATTCCCAAATCCCAAGCGATCAGGATTACATCTCCATCCAGCGGCACGGTCTTCATGCGCCGTGTGGCATCTTCCAGTATTTTAATGAACCAAATCACGGGAGATGAAGTATTACTATTGTCATCGCAGGTAGACACTGATATAGAATCGGGCGGGAATTTATCGGTTTAATCCAATTATTCGGTTAGAGAAAAAATAAGTTTATCGAAATCAAAAAGCGTTCAGAGGTATTCAGTTGGGTAGATTCCTGGTCACACGCTTGATCCAAAGTCTGCTTGTATTGCTGCTTTTAGTCACGATTGTGTTCTTTTTTGCGCAAATACTCATGCCAGGTGATTTTGCCATCCTGGTGGAGTATGGGGAAGGCGCAGAAAAAGTGATGGAGCTTCGCCAGGAACTAGGCCTGGACAAACCCATTCTTATGCGCTATGTGAGTTGGATGGGAACTATTCTGAGCGGCAATCTGGGTAGATCATTTTTTACAACGCCTGACTTCAGATTCCCAGGCAGCAGGATGACCCGCTTACCGGTTAGTGCGTTGGTCGGACGAGGTTTATTGGTGAGCTCCTTCCTTTTTGGAATTGGCTCTCTGCTTTCCTTCCAGCTCGGAACCTGGCTGGGCCGATCTTTAGCCTGGAGTAAATCACAGGTTTTTTTGAGTTCAGCTACCTTTATTGGGATCATGTTCTTCACAGCTTTCCCTCCTTTGCTCGCCTGGATTGTGATTGGAATCAACCGCAAAATTGGCCTCTTCCGGGAGAATATCACCATTTCTGCCTGGAAAGAGCACTATTTGGAGGGGCTATTATGGCGACCATCAACCTTCGCAACCCTGATGTTAATTACATTAATATTGACCATTCTCGCTCTATATGTCATTCGGATTCTCGTTGAGAAGCGCTACAGGCGGCGAATACGTGCCTTACCTTTCAACCTCCTGGTAACAGGAGTGTGGGTTGCAGGTTGGATAAGTATTGGAGCTTTTCCGCGCTTTATGGATATCATCCATTTCTTGGGGCCTGGTATCATCATCTTTTTTTTACTTTCATTTGGGGATACCATGCTGATGATGCGTACGAGTATGACTGATACGCTGTTTGAAGAATATATTTTTGCCGCCCGCGCCAAGGGTCTGCCCGAAAGAGATATTCGCGATCACCATGCCTCACCCAACGCGATCTTACCTGTGCTGAGTCGCCAAATAATTCACATCCCGATCCTATTATCTGGCATGGTCATGATTGAAGAGGCACTGGGCACAGGAGGGATGGGTACGCTCTTATTTGATTCACTTCGCAATTATGACATCCCCGTTGTGATGGGGGCAGTTCTCATCATCGGTATTATTGCCCTCGCTTGCCGCTTGTTTCTTGAAATTGCCACAGCCTATCTTGATCCACGACTTCGGTTTAACAGCACAACCCAAAATTCGCCCTCAGGTATTGTTGGGAATTCTGACCAAGGCTGGCTACGCGAATTTTTCACCAGCTTATTATCCTACTTCAAGCCAAACCAGGCTCAACCCAGTCCCACCAGTGCAAAAGTACAGCGATCAGCATTCTCCTCGCCAACAGCTGGTTTTTCGCAGCGCAGACACCGATTCAGAAAGAGGCAACAAGCATTTAACAGGAGGCTGCGGGAAAATTGGCACATATTCGCTGCAAACCGTCTGGCGGTATTGGGTTTAGTTCTGATCTTTTCTTTCATCGTTATGGCGTTCATGCAACCCCTGTTGAGGAATACGATATGGAGCGAAAGGATTTACGATCCATTAATTGGATTCGATCCGCGCGTATTCAGCAATCCGGCTCCTCCCAGCGGCGAGCACCTGCTGGGCACGGATGGAATGGGACGGGACGTTATGAGTATGCTTCTGGATGCCACTTCCAATACACTTGTGGTAGCCATATCATCAGCTCTTATGGCAGCGATTATTGGCACAACCATGGGTGCAATTTCAGCCTATTTCCAGAGAACCCCACTGGCCACATCCCTGGGTTATATAAATGATACCTTGCTGGTTCTACCAACGCCGATCGTAATGGTTATTCTGGGGGCGCGCTTCCCAGATCAGATTACGCCCTTGCTTTTTGGTTTGCTTTATGGACTGATGGCCGGGAGCAGCTATGTGGCCATTGTGATGCGCTCCCAGGCTCTACTGGTCATCACCAAGCCATTCATCCAGGCTTCGATGGTGGCTGGAGCAGGTCATCGCCGGATCATCTTTACACACCTGGTCCCTCATCTCTTGCCTTTGGCTGCTGTGCAGATGATGCTGACAGTAGTCGGGGCCGTCATCTCGTATGGGTTTATCGCATTCATCGGTGATACTGTTCCAGCATCGAATTGGGGATCTATGATTTACCAGGCTTTTCGCTATTCCATGGATATGCTCGGTAAAACACCCTGGATGCAGCTGGTGAGCCCAGCTCTAGCCCTATCACTGTTTGCAGCGGCATTTTACATGGTGTCCAGGGGACTGCACGACCTGGCCGAACCTCGAATAAGAAATTAACAATCACTTATGGAAATTCCACCCTCTCCTTACCCGCAAAATCTCGCACGGTGTTCAGCATCAACCTTTTCAAGATTTCGAAAAATGAGATTCCATATTTATCCAGGATCACCGACAGGGCTACATCCAATTCCTTTGGACCGAAAGCCGGATTGCAGTTTGAATCGATAAAGAAATATCTTCCAGATTGGTCCAGGCGGATATCAAATTTGCCGTAATCGTACATCCTGGCTACGTCAAATGCCTTCTTGACATATTCTCTGAGGATCGGGTCATCGACCTTACGATAGTGAAACACCATTTCACCGGGCATCAGCCACTGTTCTTCAAAAGTGGTAAAAACGTATTTCTGCTCGGGGTGGAAGAAGATCTTCTCCGCCAGGTACACCTTCTTCATCATTCCTTCCAGCAAGATAGCGGTTATTTCACGCCCAGCGATGAACTCTTCAACCAGGATTGGCTGCCTGTATGTACGAATCAGGCTGCGCAACCTTGTGCGCAGGTGCTTCTCATTCTCGGAAATTGCCTGGCTGGTGATTTCGACGGCTCCGTGGATCGAATTCAGCTTGGAAATGAGTGGAAAGCGCAGGGTCGGATCCAGGGTTTCCGTGTGGGAATTGAAGAGCTGGTATTGCGGCACAGGGATGCCGTTTTGTTGAAATAGTTTCTTGATTACGAATTTATTGGTATCCAACGACATCCCCAGGATATCCGCCCCGGTATAAGGAATATCTAACAGCTCCAGCACACCCGGGATCGATGCAGCCAGGCTTTCGTCACCTTTCACCGAATCGACCAGGTTAATCACCATTTCGGGCCTGTCCCGTCGCAAGTGGGATGGCAGGCGCGCATCTCCGGCATACAGATAGACTTCTATGCCCAGTGAACTCAGGTAATCGCCAATGAGAGCAGCGTCCTGGTCGGCATCTTTTTCGGTGATATACTGCGCTTCGGTTGGGAAGTAAGCGCGCTTTACTTCGCTATATAGTATTGCTACTTTCTTGGGGAGCTCGAAACCGTTTGCGGTCTTCTTCGCCATGTGGGGCTACCTATCCCCCAAGCAAATTCCTAAATCGCGGGCAGTCAGGATCACGTCTCCGTCCAACGGTACTGTCTTCATGCGCCGTGTGGCGTCTTCCAGTTTTACGTAGCGCACATTGGGCGGATCCAGCGCGACCATCACACCGCTCTGCCCTTCTGCCAGCGCCCGCACTGCTGCGGCGCCGAAGCGCTGCGCAATCAGGCGGTCAGCGGCGGTAGGAGTGCCGCCGCGCAACAGGTGACCCAGAACCACCAGGCGCGTCTCTTTACCGGTCATTTCCTGCAGGCTTTCAGCGATCTTCTCACCCACGCCACCCAGTCGTTCCGCCCTGCCCAGCTCCCGGCTGACCACCGAGACTCCCCCACCCAGCGGTTTTGCTCCTTCCGCCACGACCACGATTGAAAATGCGCTGCCCTGCTGCTCGCGTTCGATGATCTTCTCCGCCACGAACTTCAGGTCATAAGGGATTTCCGGTATCAGAATGGCGTCTGCAGATCCGGCCACGCCGCATTCCAGGGCGATCCAGCCGGCATAGCGTCCCATCACTTCCACCACGATCACTCTGCGGTGCGAGGCGGCGGTGGAATGCAGCCGGTCCAGGCATTCGGTGGCGAAGGAAACAGCAGTGTCGAATCCGAAGGTGATCACGGTTTTATCCAGGTCATTGTCGATCGTTTTTGGCACTCCGATCACTCGCAAGCCCTGCTTCGCCAGCGCGTGCGCGATTTCCATCGAGCCATCACCGCCGATCGAGATCAGGGCGTCCAAATTGTGCAGCAGGAGAGCCCGGATCAACTCCCGGCTGCGGTCAATTTCATGTACGGCGCCGTCCAGCTCTTTCACCGGGTAGCGCAGCGGGTTGCCGCGGTTGGTGGTGCCCAGGATCGTGCCTCCCAGGTGGGTGATACCGCGCACCCGCTCGCGGGTCAGGCGGATTATCCCGCCTTCGGGGTACTGTTCCGGCAGAAGCAGCCCGTTGTAACCATCGCGGATGCCGTAAACCTCCCAGCCCCGGTTCTGCGCGGCTAAAACTGCCGCGCGGATGACGGCGTTCAGGCCTGGTGCGTCACCGCCGCCGGTGGTGATGGCTATCTTTTTCGGCTCAACCGTCCTGGAGTCCAAGAATTCCTCCTGTTCAAATCGATGATTAATTCTATCACCCTTTATTTTGAGCCTGACTGCATTTACCGAGTGTCTCCGAAAGCGTCCAGCCCAAAGGTTAGCAACTACGAGGTGTAAAAGCACAAATTGCGTCCAGATAAGAATAGTGATATTATCGAGTCAATGCCAGCAAACAAGTTAAAATATGTATAGTAGTCTTGAACTTCATTTACATTTCGAGGAGAAACCAATTTGCAGTGGATTAACAATCTAATTCCTGTCCGGCCTTCAATAATACTAGTATTACTTGTAGTAATGGCATCAGCGACAAACCCGGCGATGGCAGCACGAGAACTTTCCCCCGCCTTGGCGCCAGCAGTCCAAACCCAATGGGGATTAGTGCGCGGCCTGGACAACGGCGGTACTTTTGCCTACCTGGGCATCCCATTTGCAGCCCCGCCGCTCGGTGCTTTACGCTGGACAGCTCCCATCGATCCTCCATCCTGGCAGGGAGAGCGGACAACCCAATCTTACCCACTCAAATGCCCGCAGCAGGATCAGGATGGCCTGGTGGTGGGAAATGAGGATTGCCTTTACCTGAATGTGTGGACTCCTTCCTCAGCTATTCCGGGCGGCGCCTTACCTGTGTTGGTATTCCTGCACGGAGGTGGGAACTCCAGCGGATCGACCTCGGAATCACTGACGGAGGTCAGCAGCAGCATCGTTTTGTATGATGGGCAAAATTTAGCCGAATCCAACGAGATTCTGGTTGTGACCGTTCAATACCGCCTGGGCGCCCTCGGCTTCTTAGATCACCCAAGTTTCCTGGGAGAGAACACACAGTCTCTGGCTGGCAATTACGGTCTGCTTGACCAGATCAAGGCCCTGAAGTGGGTGCAAGATAACATTTCGCAGTTTGGCGGCGACCCGGACAAGGTGCTGCTGTTTGGTGAATCTGCCGGGGCACTGGACACCTGCATGCTGCTGGTTTCTCCTGCAGCAGCAGGCCTGTTCCAGCGTGCTTTGATGCAGAGCGGCGGTTGCGTGGCGAAGCCGCTTTCCCAAGGGTTGGCAGAAGGGTTGGATCTTTCCAGGAAGGTCGGTTGTGAAGACGATCCTGATCCAGCATCGTGTTTGCGCAACACAGCAGCATCGACTCTGGTAACTGCGGTAGATACACAATCCATCGTTTCAGGCCTGGTACGTATGCCTTTTGGACCTACTATCGACGGTTTGCTCATCCCACAGGAACCGCTGAGCGCATTGCGCGCTGGCCAATTCAATCACCTGCCTTTCATTATAGGATCGAATGCAGACGAGATGCTTCCGAGCGTCCCTGAGATGACTTCCGCTGCATATATTAATGCCGTGCATGCCCTGCTGGATCCATTCGGCAGCTCATTCGCCAGCCAGGCTCTGGCACTATATCCGATTGCGCCAGGATATTACAGCGACGGGAAAAGCGCATTTGCAGCCGTCGCTACTGACTCTCAGTTCACCTGTCCCGCGCGCCGCATTGCCCGGGCGGTCGAAACATCCCAATCTGAGCCTGTTTATCGCTATTTTTTCTCCCAGGCTTTGAGATTCCCATTCAGCAGCTACGGTGCCTTCCACGGGCTGGAGTTAGCCTTCCTGTTCCAGCACCTATCATTCCCACCGTTCTACGATCCTTCTGCTCAGGAGCAGTACCTGATGGACGCAATGGGCGGCTACTGGTCACGCTTTGCAGAAAGCGGAAATCCAAACGCCTATAATGTACCGATGTGGCCCCCGTATGCAGCAGAGAGCGACCCCATCCTGGATCTGAATTATGGAATTGCTTCCGGTGAAGGTCTTCGAACCACTAAATGCGATTTCTGGGATACTTTACCAACATACAAAATCCACCTGCCAGTGATTCTCAGGCCCTGATACCCAGATAAGGTGAGAATGCCTGTCATGTGACATTTGTCATACTTCAAATATGACAAATAACAGGTGCTTTTCACCTGACAAAAATGCTAATATCTTCTCAGACAACTGAATACGCCGGAGTAATCCAAACAATTCCTGGTTAAAAAAGACCGTGCAAAAGTCACGGGGGGGCCGGTTCAAACGGCCAAAAAAACCAGTTACAACCTGCTAAAATGTCAGGAGAAGGATTACTCCGGCAATCGGTTTAATTGGCAATAGCTAATTGTAAATAATCAATTGCTAAATATTATTGACAATTTACAATTGATTATTGCCTATTAAGACTTTCATCTACAAAATACCCCATTTCTGCCAGTGCATTCACCACCTTCTGCCAGGCGCCGGGTTTCACTACCACCGCTGTTGGCCCCAGGGGTTCGCCCAGGAAGCGTTTTGCTTCCGAATTTCGCAGTGTTTTCATCAGCTCGGGATCCTTCAAACGCAGGACGGTCAACTCTCCCAGCCGCGCCTGGCTGCCCTGCATTTCCCAGCGCTTGAGCGCCTGGACCAATGACGGCGGAACCGCCTGGGCATAACGCGACAGGATACCCAGGATATGCTCGATCTTCAACCCCTGCTGGAGAGCCTTTTCCAGCCCGGAAGTCGTGAGGCGGTAGCGGTAGACCCCCTCTTTCTGGCCTTCCCACTCGCAAAAGCGAGCCACCTGGTAGCGCGCAGCGCGCGGCGTGCCGGGAGGGGCGTGGATACTGCCGTTCGAGCGCAGAATCAGGCTGCCTGATTCGACTGACTGTTGCGCGGCCGGCGCTTGCAGCTCCAGGAGAGCAGCCGACCAGGCGGAAAACCGAAATGCCAGCAGCTCGCCGGCCAGTTGTTGAGCCCCAGCCGCTGGCAGGGAAAGGTCGACGATGCCCAGCCAGTGCAGCGGGCCGCCAATTATGTACCGCAACAAAGCGCCTTCGACCTGGTCCCAATGCTCGTACCCGCTGAGTGTCTCCCCGCTCGATGCGCTCTTCAGGAACCAGCTCTCATATTCACCCGCCTGGCGCTGAAAATCCGGCCGGTGCAGGTGAACAGCGGTGATGAACGACGGCAAGGACCACCAGGGCCTGCCAGCCACCCCAATCGCCGCGTTTCCGCCCGGAATTCTACTCAGGAAAGATAAAATCAGTTTTCGAGTGAGATGCGGGTCGTTGTGCCACTCCCCTTCAGACACGACCCCAGGAAGAAGGCGCATTTCGTTGAAGAGAGTGCTGCTCAGCCAGTTACCCACCAGCCGGGCCAATGCTTCCTGGCGGGAAATCTCCAGGAAAACGCGAGCTTCTTCCCCTTTGGGGAGGAGCTGCTCATCCACCAAACCCGCCTCCCGCAGCAAGATTTCAAGCATCGCGGCCTGCAGTGGGAAGGGTGTATCCTGACCGCAGCGCAGATCCCTGTGCAGCGAGTCCGTGGAAACCCCCGAACGCAATCCGGCCAGCAGCGTGCAGGCATCATCCAGGATGCTGTCATCCGCCAGCATGAACCGGCCACGTTCTGCCGGTGAGGCAGGGCGGCCAAAGATGATCTGTGGGTGGTCGGGTGCTGGAGAAATGAATTCAAGCCACTCATCTGGCAGGACCGCAAATTCAGCCGGTCCTGCCGGTGTGTCTTGAAAACGGCGCGCCAGTATCGCCCGGTAATAGAGCATTTCGGTACACGTCGCATCGCTGCTGGTGTAGGGTTTCTCCCGCTCGCGTTTTCCTGCACCCATCTCGCGCAGGTCGCCGTACTTCCGGACGAAGGCAGGCCAGCTCATCTGCCCATTGTTCTCATATAGATCATCCAGCGCCTCCCTGCCTGCCGGAGGCAATTCCTTGATCACTGCAGTGAATTTCTTGCGGTCCAAAATCAGCGGCAGGAGGTGTGCAAGGACTGGGTGCGTATCAGCTGGCTTGATTTCCAGGCCCCACAGGTCAGCCACGATGCGCAGATAGCCCAGATCTGCACCCTGTAAACAGCTTTTCAACTTAGGCATACGCCTATTTTAACGAATAATCCCGTTCAGGACACAATTTCTAATGCCCCCGGCATAATTTCTACCTGCAGATCACGGATATCGGTTCCAAATCCTGAAAAAATCTCTCCATCCGTGTGGATATACAATGGCGCATCGGCTTTCAATTTTAACGACCTGAATTTTCCCATCCTTACGGCTTTCATCTTTCCATGCGTGCCGCGCATCACCTCGGGTAATATTCGCAGCATCATTGGGCGTGAGACTTTCCCGACCGAAGCATAATGGAACACACCGTCGTCCGGGCGTGCCTGGGGCTGGACGTGGAAACCGCCACCTTCGCGCGGCCCGTTGCACAATACCAGCATTAACAGGCGTTCTTCCCAGTTTTCTTCATCCGTTTCCACCTGCATCAGCGGCGCGTCGTGATTCCACATTATCGTCTGCAAAACAGCCAGCAGGTAGATCAGAAATCCGCGCACCACGGTGAAGCGCCGCGAGCGGATGGTAGCCGTGGCGTCGAAACCGATGCCGAGGGTGTTCACCCAGTATTCCAGCCTGCCGTGACTATCCTCCAGCCGTCCGACGTCGATGGGTTTTGCTACACCCGTAAATATCTGGCGCAGAGCTGCATATGGGCTGCGATCCATACCCACGGCATGCGAAAAATCATTGCCCGAACCAATCGGCACGATGCCCATGCGCGGCCGCCTGCCCTGGGGAACCTGCATCAACCCATTCGCTACTTCGTGGGCTGTGCCATCGCCCCCCACCGCGATCACCAGCTCGTGCCCTTCTTCGGCAGCAAGGCGCGCCAGCTCAACCGCGTGGGTGGGGTAGACCGTGCCGGTCCAATTCGCACCACCGAATTCTTCAACTATCGGGCGTAAATCTCCAGCCATGTGCCAGGCTCTTCCCAAATCGGCATTCGGATTTACGATCAACTTCACTTTATGGTCTACTGACATAGGGTTTTCAACCTTCCAATCCAGGATGAATTAATTAGCGGTATACCGGCTTCAACTCTGCCACCGGGATATACACTTCCCCCTCGTCCGGGTGCCCAATTTTTGTGGTCTGCACCAGCTGCGTGGCCACTTTCCAGGCGGTGAATGCTGCAACCAGGGCATCCAGCTCACCAGGGCTGAATAATGTCTCCTGCGGCAGGATGCCGCTCAGCAGCCGGTGGCGGGTAATTTCTTCGAAGAAATTCATGGCATCCGGCAGATTCATCCCATTTTCACGTAAAGCCAGCTGGCGCTGGATGCGACCTTCCAGAGAATGTTTTTGAAAGGGAATCACCCCCAACAAAGCGCTAAAACAGGCGTGAGGGTAGACTTCCAGCACCTGGCACAGCGCTTCACCCGCTGGAAACAGGTGGTAGCCTAACCTCTTCATTTTTGTAAAAAGCAGGAATGCATTACGCATCCAGTTTGGGCATCCTTCTTCCAGGGCCGGGGTCTGGGGGATGCTGATATTATGCAGGCGCAGCTGGTATTCAGCCACGCGGAAATTCTCGTAGCGGCCAGGATTTGGGCGGGGTATTAACTGCTGCCGGATTTCCTCGTCAGCCATCAGGCCTGTGTTGGGCCGCTGAGGGCCGCAGATGGCTGCCAGTGCCGACTGCTGTCCAGCTGCAAATGCCAGGATATCCGGTAAACCGCCGCTGCCGAGAGCTAACAGCTGTAAATCCTGGCTGACAGCCGCGAAATTGTAAGGTTTTTCCCCGGCGCTGGGATCTATTCCGATGAAAGTCGTTTGACTGAACAACATTTCCGTTCATGATAGTTGATTTTCGCCTGAATTGCAAGCAAATATGCCTGGTACTGATCCTGACTTGAGAAAGACCTCACAGGCCAGTCAAAGTCCTGCGTACTTTGCAGGACCTGGTGTACTTGGCCAGGGTTTTCTTAAACCTGTGAGGTCTTTTCGAAAACCTGTGAGGTCTTCGAATGAAATTTTGACGGAACAGAAATGGTGGTTTATACTATATCCCTGAAAGTTAAAGAAAATTCTAATCAAGCTGGCTTCGTCGACCATTGATAGAAACTGCTCTCATAAAAACATGGAACAGGTTTGTCGAAAAGACTCTTCGCATTGACAGTCAAAGAAAAAAGGAGCTATAAATGCCCGAACAATTCAAACTGACCTACGCAACGATGCATAATCCGCCGCCTGAGCTGCATGAGAAATTCGATCAGGCCCTCAAAAAGACCCGCAGCAGCCTGGGACAAGAATACGGCATGATCATCAACAATAAAGACGTGTTTGCCGACGAAAAATTCCAGGACGTCACCCCAATCAACACCGGCACCGTGCTGGCAGTCATGCAGAAAGGCGACCAATCGCACGCCAGGATGGCGCTCGAAGCCGCCCGCAAAGCTTATCCTGTCTGGAGCAAGACACCCTGGCAAAAACGAGTGCTCCTGCTGCGCAAGGCTGCTGAGCTGATGGATGAGCGTATTTTCGAGCTGGGTGCCGCCATGGCCCTGGAAGTTGGCAAGAACCGCATGGAATCGCTGGGCGACGTAGCCGAAACTGCCGACCTGGTCCGCTACGCCTGCTTCCAGATGGAAAAGAACGATGGTTTCATGGTGGAGATGGGCAAGGATCCACTGGTAGGTTATAACTCCACCAACGTTTCGGTGCTGCGGCCGTATGGTATCTGGCTGGTAATCAGCCCGTTCAATTTCCCCACCGCCCTTACTGGCGGGCCATTGGGTACGGCTTTGGTCACCGGTAACACCGCCGTGATCAAACCCGCCACCGACACGCCCTGGATCGTACGACTGCTGGCAGAATGTTTCCGTGATGCCGGACTGCCAGACGGCGTGGTGAATTTCGTCACCGGTCCGGGCCGCACCTTGGGCCAGGCACTGATCGAAAGCCCCGAAGTCGACGGCGTGACCTTCACCGGCTCTTTCGATGTGGGCATGGGTATCTACCGCTCATTTGCCGGCGGACGCTATGTGCGTCCAATCATCCTGGAGCTGGGTGGAAAGAACCCGGCCATCGTCTCTCGCAACGCCGACCTTGATCGGGCTGCCATCGGCATCGTGCGCTCAGCCTTCGGCCTACAAGGACAGAAATGCTCCGCCTGCTCACGCGTATTCATCGAGGAACTGGTCTACGACGACCTGGTCGGTCGAATAGTGGACCTGACGAACAAACTGACTATCGGCGACCCGACCGATAAAGCTGTCTGGTTAGGGCCGGTGATCAACCAGGGTTCGTATGATGATTATAAAAACTTCACCGAAGAGCTTTCCCAGTCCGGAAGGATATTGACCGGCGGGAAGGTGTTGGTGGATGGAGAGATGGGAAAGGGATTCTTCTGCGCTCCCACCCTGGTGGCTGACCTGCCATTGAGCCACCGCCTGTGGAAACAAGAGATGTTCCTGCCCATCACCACGCTGGCCCGGGTGGAAAACCTGAATTCTGCCATGAAACTGGCCAACGATGTTAATTACGGACTGACCGCCGGCTTCTACGGCAGCCAGGACGAGGTCACCTGGTTCTTCGAAGAAATCGAGGTTGGTGTCAGCTATGCGAACCGCCCTCAAGGCGCCACCACCGGTGCCTGGCCAGGCTTCCAACCCTTTGGTGGCTGGAAAGGTTCCGGTTCCAGCGGCAAGAACGCCGGCGGGCATTATTACCTGCAGCTTTATATGCACGAACAGATCCGTACGTTGATCGACTGAAATTCGTGATATAATTTTCCTGTTCTTGCTTCAGGATTTGTGTACCCAACCGCCAGTCCTTTTGTAGAGCTGGCGGTATTTTTTTCGGATAAATTTGAGGAGATTTGCTGGATGGAAACAAAGTTATATGTAGGAAACCTGTCTTACCAGACCACCGAGCTGGATTTACGGAATCTGTTCACCCAGGCTGGTGCCATCACTTCGGTTTCGCTGATCACGGATCGGGAAACCGGCCGTTCCAAGGGATTTGCCTTCATCGAGATGGCCTCGCAGAGCGAAGCAGAAGCAGCCATCAAGATGTTCAACGGCTCTCGCCTGGGAGATCGCGAGATCAACGTGAATATTGCACGCCCGCGCGAAGATAAGCCTTCCTCGGGGTATGGATCGCGACCCGGAGGCTACAACAACAAAGGTGGGAGTGGAGATCGCAACCGCAGCCGGACAGGTGGAAAACGGCGTTATTAATCAGAAATCGAAATTCTAATTCTTCAGATCTCCTTTTCACCTGAGGATTATGGATTCAAAATCATCAATGCGAGCCTGGCTCGCATTGTTTGTTTTAACGACCACGCTGTTCAAGCGGCAGGATTTCGTTTAGAATGTGAGGGCGTGAGGGTAAAGTCTACTCAAATTTCGAAAGTTAATTCATAATAATCCAAAATCATCTGAAAATCGAAGCCTATGACCAAACTGACAACACTATCCGAGGCAGTCAAGAACCACGTCCACGATGGCGACCTGCTGTACGCGGCGGGTTTCACCCACCTGATTCCGTTCGCCGCCGGTCACGAGATCATCCGCCAAAAGAAGCGCGAGCTGACCCTGGCGCGCGCTACACCCGACCTGGTCTACGAAATGATGGTGGCGGCAGGATGCGCCAAAAAAGTCATCTTTTCCTACATGGGGAATCCCGGTGTTGGATCCCTGCGTTTCGTGCGCGCCGAGCTGGAAGCAGGCCGCCTGGAATGGGAGGAATATTCGCACTTCGCCATGATTTCACGACTGCAAGCCGGAGCGACCGGGCTGCCGTTCATTCCAATGAACCCCACCGCCGCTATCGACCTGGAGCTGGTAAATCCGAATTATAAAACCGTGTTGGACCCATATTCCGGCAACGCGGTGGTGGTGGTACCTGCGCTGAAACCGGACGTGGCCATCGTCCATGTCCAGCGCGCCGACGCCGAAGGAAACGCCCACATCTGGGGCATCCTGGGCGAGCAAAAAGAAGCCGCCTTCGCAGCCAGCCGCGTGATCCTGACCGCTGAAGAGATCGTGCCGGAAGAAGTGATCCGCTCCGATCCAAACCGCACCATGATTCCAGGTTTCGTGGTGGATGCGGTCTGCCACGTACCTTTCTGCAGCCATCCATCCTACACCCAGGGTTATTACGACCGTGACAACGAGTTCTACCTGGCCTGGGATGAGATCAGCAAGACTCGTGAAGCGGTAAGCTCCTGGCTGGACGAGTGGGTATTCGGGGTGAATGACCGCCAGGAATACTGGGACAAGCTTGGTCCGGCAGTCCACGAGCGGCTGAAAATCCCCGAGCGCTGGAGCGTGCCGGTCAATTACGGGCAGTATTAAACTTCTCCCACCTGCCTGGCACGGCTCTCGACATGCTCATCCCGTACCATCAATTTGGCCAGAGTGGGCCGCTGATACATTTCGGTCATGCCAACGGCTACCCACCCCTGGCTTACCGGCAGCTGTTCGACCGCCTTTCAAGAGCATTTCAAATAGTGGCTATGCGAATGAGACCGCTGTGGCCAGATGCTAATCCCTTCCAGTTCGACAATTGGTGCCCTCTGGCCCAGGACCTCGCGAATTTCTTCCGGCAGGAAGGCTTCGAACGGCTGGTCGGTGCGGGTCATTCCATGGGTGCGACGACTGCCCTGCGACTCGCTTTGCATTCGCCCAAGATTTTCAGCGCATTGATCCTGATCGATCCGGTGCTCTTCACCCCGAAAATCATCTGCAGCATGCGGATGGTCCACGCACTGGGACTGTCCTACCGCCTGCACCCGTTGGTGAAAGGAGCGCTGCGCCGGCGTAGAGTTTACGAAAGCACAGCTGCCATGTTTGAAAATTATCGAAAAAAGGAAATATTTCGACGGTTGGATGATAGCGCGCTCCGTGATTACGTCACAGCCCTGGCAAAGCCGCGCACGGATGGCCAGGTCGAGCTCGATTATCCAGCGGAGTGGGAAGCTCGCATCTACGCGACGGGCGTGCTGGCGGATATGGATATCTGGCAGGCGCTGGGAGGCCTGGAGCCGCCTTTGCTGGTAATAAGGGGTGAGAATTCCGATACTTTCCGCCAGGACAGCCTGTGGTACCTGCGCAAGAAACTGCCCTCGGCGCAGATACAGACTGTGCCTGACTCGACCCACCTGGTGCCGCTCGAAAGACCTGTCCTGGTCAGCCAGCTGATCCAGGATTTCTTGGGTACAATCCTATGAAATTGAATGCAGGAGACCTCACAGGTTTTCTTAAACCTGTGAAGTCTATGACAGGATAGAAAGAGATTCTTCGCTGCGCTCAGAATTACAGAAAAAAAATATCACGATCACGAAAAGGAATCGTAATGGACCAAAAATCGGATTTTTCAAGCGGCGAGCTCATGATTGTCAACGCCTCCAGGCTGCTGCGCGACCGGGATGTGGTGTTCGTGGGGGTCGGACAGCCGAACCTGGCATGCAACCTGGCCCGCCGGACGCACGCGCCCAACCTGATGATGATCTATGAAGCCGGCGTCATCGGGGCTCAGCCAGCCCGCCTGCCTCTGTCGATCGGCGATCCAACCCTGGTGAGCGGGGCGACTGCCGTGTGCAGCATGTACGACATCTTCGCCTTCTACCTGCAGCGCGGCTATGTGGATGTCGGTTTCATGGGCGGTGCGCAAATCGACCGTTTCGGGAATATAAATGCCACCGTGATTGGGGACTACCAGCACCCGAAAGTGCGGTTGCCGGGTTCGGGCGGTTCGAAGGAAATCTCCGCCTGGGCAAACCGGGTATACATCATGACACCCCACCAGAAGCGCCGCTTTCCAGAAAAATGCGATTTCTGCACTTCAGCCGGCTTCCTATCCGGGAGAAAAGAGCGCGAAGCCGCCGGATTGCGCGGGGCAGGTCCACAGGCAGTGGTCACCGATATCGGCATCCTGGAACCGGATGAAAACGGTGAGCTGGTGCTGGCTGCCCTGCATCCCGGTAAAAGCGAGCAGGAGGCGATCGCCAACACGGGCTGGGAGCTGAAAGTTGCCCCCTCGCTGCGATTTACCGAACCTCCCAGCGCGGCAGAGCTGCGCATCCTGCACCAGGAGCTTGATCCCAAGGGTATTTATTTGAACAGCGCCGGTTAATCTATTGGAAGCGGATAATTTCCACCCTGACATTTTCTGATCCGGCGAGACCACCCAGCCGGTTCAGCATCTCGTCGCACACTCCACAGGTAAAATTGGGGAATTCAACCAGGTAACCGTGACCTTTTTCGAAAACGTGGACGGCAAAATGGTCGTTTCCAGGGTAGGAAGTGACCATTCCGTGTATTCGCCGGATGCGCAGCACATCGCGAGTCTTGTCGTTCGTCGCTCTCAGGATTATAGTGAGCATGCGCACCATGCCCTCACCCGCTTCTGCGGCAGGTGAAGTCACCAGGTAGGGCGGCAGCATCACCGGTTTATCCGGAACCGGTTCCGGATCTGCTGGTAGAACGAGAAGCGCTTCTGTGAACTGCGCGGGTACGGGTGTTTCTGAAATCAGCGCCTCGACTGGCTGGAGAGCAGGCACCTGGGATGAGCTGAAAGACTCCTCAACGGAATTGTAGTCTGGCATGGGGGGCATGTTATCCCAATCCGGCTCCTGCTCGTCAATTTCTACCGGCGGGAATGCCGCTCCATCATTATTTTCCATATGGACAGGCTTCATAAGAGTTGGTAGTGGAACTATTTCAAGTTCCCCAACGGGTTCATTTTGCGGCGGTCCGGGATTATCCGGACCCAAACCCTGGCCTTCGGTGGACACCAGCCTGGTGAAATTGGTAGTGATATTATCCACCCGCACCTTGGGCTCGGAATCCTGGTTGTCCACATGCCCATCCACCAACACGATCTTATCCACTTCGATCTGGTTGGCGATGCGTCCCCACAGGCGTGAAAACACTAACAATTCGACGGACCCCTGAAGGTCTTCGATGGTCACAAATCCCATCGTCTTGCCGGATTTGGTGACATAGCGCCGGAAACGGGTGATAATTCCCGCCAGCCGCACGGCTTCCTGCGGTCCAACTTCCCCCAGCTGCCCTGAATAATGGGTTATCACATCTTCAAGGTCCTTCATCACGGGTGAGAGCGGGTGGTCGGTGACATACAACCCGATTAATTCGCGTTCCCAGTTTAGAATCTCCCGCCTGCTGACTTCGATTTTCACCGGAGGCAAAGAAATCTCCTCTGTGACACCGGTGTGCATCCCAAACAGGCTCATCTGCCCGGATTCGACCGCCCGAAAATGCGAGCTGCTGACCGCAATCAGGCGGTCGACGGCTTCGAGCAGGTTGAGTCGTGATCCAAACACATCCAGAACGCCAACTTTGATCAACGATTCCAGTGCGCGTTTCCCCACCTGGCGCAGGTCGACCCGGTGAGCGAAGTCATTCAGGTCGTTGAATTTTCCTTGCCGCCGGGCTTTGAGAATCACTTCCACCGGAGCCTGCCCGACATTTTTCACCGCGCCCAGGCCGAAACGGATTACCGAAGTGCCGTCCTGGCAGTCTTCGATCCCAAAATCCCATTCGCTGGCGTTGATTTCAGGCGGCTCGACGCGCACGCCTGACTTGCGGCAGTCTGCCACATATAATGCCGTCTTGTCGTTATCATTTTTCCACACAGAGAGCAGCGCGGTCATATATTCGACCGGGTAATGTCGTTTCAAGTAGGCTGTCTGGACGGCGATCACCCCATAATCCACGGCATGCGACTTATTGAAGCCGTAGCGCGCCCATTCTTCCCAGTCTTTGAAGATCTCTTTGGCGGTCTTTTCCTGGATGCCATTCCGCACTGATCCGTCGACGAATTTCTGGCGATGTTTGGTGAGCTTTTCCTTGATTTTCTTGGCGATGGCCTTGCGCAAATCGTCCGCCTCGGCGGCCGAGTAACCCGCCAGGCGCATGGCGGCGAACATGATCTGTTCCTGGTAAATCGGGAAGCCAAAAGTTTCGTTAAATATCTCTTCCAAAAGGGGGTGCTTGTATTCTACGGGCTCTTCCCCATGCATTCGACGAATAAACGCCGGGATCGAATCCATCGGTCCGGGGCGGAACAGCGCCACCATGGCGATTACGTGCGACAGCGCGCTCGGTTTCATCTGCATCAGGTAGCGGCGCATACCCGTGCCTTCGACCTGGAAAACCCCGGCTGTCTCACCCCGTCCAAGCAGCGCGTAGGTTTCAGGATCGTCGGTGGGGATGTTTTGCAGGTTCAGCTCGATGCCGTGCCTGTGCTGGATCAAATCGCAGGCACGAGCCATGATGGTGAGGGTTGCCAATCCCAGGAAATCGACTTTCAACAAGCCCAACGACTCCAGCACGTTCATCTCGAACTGGGTGACGATCTTCACTGCGCTGGCATCCGCCGATTGCCCGGTCGGCCGGTGCAGAGGGATATATTCAACCATGGGCTTATCGGAAATGATCACTCCGGCCGCATGCGTGCCGGCATTTCGAACCACGCCTTCCACGCCCTGGGCAGTATCGATCAAATCGTGCAGGTAATCCGTACCTTCGTATAGCTCTTTGAATTCCGGTACCTCGCTCAGAGTCTGCTCAATTGTGACGGTTTTCCCCGGCGTATATGGAACCAGCTTGGCCAACCGGTCAACTTCGGGCAGGGGAATATCCTTTACCCTGCCAACATCCCGGATGGCTGCGCGTGCACCCAGCGTACCAAAGGTGATGATCTGGGCGACCTTGTCTTCACCAAATTTACGAACGGCATATTCGAGCATCTCCGCCCGCCGGTCATCGCGAAAATCCAGGTCGATATCTGGCATAGAAACCCGGCTGGGATTGAGAAAACGCTCAAAAATGAGCTTATGCTCGATCGGATCCACCAGTGTAATATCCAGGGCATAAGCCACGATCGAGCCGGCTGCCGAGCCGCGTGCGTTGTACCAGATGCCGCGCTCCCTGGCATAACGGCATAAATCCCATACGATCAGGAAATAGGCATCGAAATCCATGCGGTGGATGACATCCAGCTCATGCTCCAGCCTGGTCTGCAGCAGTTCGTCGTTCACCCGATCACCATAACGGCGCTGCATCCCATCCTCGCACAAATTTCGCAGGAAGGAGGCATTGCTGAATCCGTCGGGAACGTCGAAATGAGGAAGGTGATAGCCCTTAAAGCTCAGGTCCACATTACAGCGTTCCGCGATTTCCAGCGTATTACTGATTGCTTGCGGGACTTCCTGAAAAATGCGGCTCATCTCTTCCGGGCTGCGCAGATAGTAGCTCGGGTCGGTCATGCGCATGCGGTTTGGATCGCTCATCACACTGGCGGTCTGGATGGCAAGCATGACATCCTGCAACGTGGCGTCCTGCGGATTGATGTAATGCACATCGTTGGTGGCCACGAAACGCGCCTGGTAGCGCTTGCCCAGATCCTGCAGCTGCCGGTTGATGTCCAGGAGCTCCGGGATTTCGTGCTGCTGCAGCTCGAAAAAGTAGCGGTCCGGTCCAAAAACGTCGAAATAGAAGTCCAGCTTACGCCGCACTTCTTCGAGGTTTCCGTCATGAATCAGGCGCGGAATCTCGGAAGCCATGCACCCGGTGGTGCAGATGATGCCCTCTGAATGCGTGCTTAAAAACTGGTGGTCGATGCGCGGATAATAATAAAATCCCTGTAATTGAGCCGCACTGGCAATCTGCAGCAGATTCTGGTAGCCCTGCTGGTTTTCCGCCAGCAAGAGCAGGTGCATCGATTTCTTATCCGTCCCGGCTTCGCGCGATCCCATGCCTCGCGGCGCCAGGTAAGTCTCCAACCCAATCAGGGGTTTGATGCCGGCTGCAATGGACTCGTTATAAAAATCGATGACACCAAACATGGTGCCATGATCAGTCAGCGCCAGGGCTGGCATATTCATTTCCCTGGCGCGATTGACAAGCTTTTTAATATTGCTGAAGCCGTCCAGCAGCGAATACTCGGAATGTACGTGCAGGTGGACGAAGGACATCAAAAAAATTATAGCACTTATGTGCGGAATCCGAACCGAATCTGGGTTTTCGAAGGAGGAACTCTAATGATTGACGGTATTCACCCCGCTCCCCACCCCTCCACTCCACCCATCTTCAGGCGATAAATTTCCAACTTCGGATTCTGAGGGTTGGCCGATTCCCAGAAGCCAAACCATGCCCTGGCGGCCTGCAAATTCTGCAACTCCACCTGCAGGTCAATGTTAACACCGCAGAAGGCGTCCAATTCGGAAGGACTCATGCTGCGTATTTTTAACAGCGGCTCCATCAGCGCCAGGGCTTGCTGGTATTCTTCATTCCGAATGTGCAGCTGTGCCAGGCCGGTGCGGCCGAAAAAGTAATCCGGGTGTGATTGGTGGATCTCTTCCACCAGTGCCCGCGACTGCTCATCTTTACCCTCCAGCTGCAAGGCTGCTGCCAGGTTGAGTTTGACGTCCGGAGCTTCCGGCTCGAGCCCCAAAGCGGATTGCAGGATTTCCCTGGCTGCTTTTCCTTCACCGGCAGCCAGCAATTGGAGCGCCTCATCGATTAATAACGCTACTCTTTCTGCATGTTGCGGGCGGTGCTCGCCTTCAACCCGGATATCCGCCAGGAGAATATCGATCCATTTCCCATTGATCCACAACCTGCGCATCCCTGTTTCCAGGAAGCCTGAATGCACCAGGATCTGGGCAGCTTCCAGGCGTGTCTGGTCCGGAGCACGGATCCCCAATGCAAAATCTTTCAATGCTCCCAACAGCAGAGGATGGTCGCTGTAACGCGCCAGCATGAGCATGAAATCGCGCGTCGATTCATCGCCGTTTTCCAGCATGAAAGGCGCCAGATTAAGCGCGGCCGGATTTCTTTCCAGGAAATCACGTACAATTTTCACCAGACCATTTTCGTCCCTGGTGCGGACGGAAGGATCAAAGCTGGCCAATAATTCCCTGACCGCTTTTTCTGGCACCCACTGCGCTATTCGGAAACACCATGGGGCATACCGCAGGTGGACAGGTTTATCCAGGTCCTGGCGGTTCGCCCGGGCGTGATCATAGTCAGGACTCACCTGCAGCGCCAGGTCCCAGCACTCCCTGGCCTGCTGCTCCTTTCCCAGGCGAAGGTACGCCGCGCCAGCCAGGTGGTGCATTGCAGCTGTCCCATGTCCCATAAAAGGATAGTCTTCCCGCTGGCGGGCCATCTCGTATGTGTCCAGAACAGCCTGGTCATGGCCCAGGTAGCTGAAAGCCTCAATCACTTTTTGAAATTGCGGCAGCGGCGATCCGGGGCTGATATTCAGTAATTCTGCCTCCTGGCGCGCCTTTTCGACCTCTCCAGAAAGCAACCGGTAGATCACCAGGCTGGCACGGGCGTGCAAATTACTTTCATCGATCTCCAATGCCGAAACAGCCAGCTGAAGCGCTTTTGCGCGCTGGTCCAGCAGCCAGTAGAGCTGGCTGAGGTTGTTATAAGCCGGGAGATAAGTTGGGAAATCACGCCGGATCTCTTCCCCTATTCGGATAGCCTGCCGGTAGCGTCCCTGGCAATGCAGCGACTGCATGCGCTCGTGCTGTTCCATCAATTGCATTTCTGCTTCAAGGCTGAGCTGATTTTCTGCTGCATCCTGAGTCAGGTACTGCTCAAGCTCTTCAAGGGAGACTTTCACTTCCGCGGCAGATTCATGGTCCGGCCAATGTGTCAGAAAGCCCAGGAAGGTCCTCCTGGCAAGGGCTGGCCTGGAATTCAGCAGGTATGCTCCTGCCAGG
>Ga0209254_10000446_pt1 | contig 33267 bp, 33 predicted proteins | sample FrelakmetDIP11DI_FD_187148 | JGI IMG/M metagenome (GOLD analysis project Ga0209254, IMG submission 187148) | Freshwater lake sediment microbial communities from the University of Notre Dame, USA, for methane emissions studies - DIP11 DI (SPAdes)... | ecosystem: Environmental > Aquatic >... | reverse complement strand
CTACGCGCTCGGCGGTTTCGCGATCGTGCTCTTCGGCGTGATCACGGCGATCGGCGTGTTCCTCTGCTTCTGCCTCGCAGAGATGGCGGCGACCTGGCCAGAGCGCTCCGGTGGGTTGCCGTCCTATGCGTTCGAGACGTTCAAGCCGATCGGCAACGGCTTCTCGCGGCACATCGGAGGGCTCTCGTCCTGGGCGTACTGGCTCGGCTGGTTCACCGTCGCCCCGATCAACGCCTTCCTTGCCTCGCTCTACATCGTCGACCTCTTCGACATCGACTTCGGCGGCGAGTTCGGGCCGATCAGCTCGAAGTTCGGTTCGGTCGTCCCCGTGGACGTGTTCGTCGTCGGCGTCGTCCTGCTGCTCGTGATGTTCGTCCCCTGCTGGCTCGGGATTCGCCTCGGGGCGACGTTCGCCACGGTGCTCGGCATCTGCACGATCGTGCCGCTCGTCCTGCTCGTCGTGCTCCCGTTCTTCAAGCCCGGCTCGCTCGACGGCTTCGACAACCTCAGCCTCTCGCTCTCCTCCTCGCCGATCGGCACCGAGGGCAGCTGGCAGCTGATCCTCGGCTGGTCGTTCATCTACACGTGGACGGTGCTCGCGATGGAGGCCGCCGCGTGTTACATCGGCGAGTGCCGCGAGCCCGTTCGTGACGCGAAGATCGCGATCACCGCCGAGGGCCTGTTCGGGTTCTTCATCTACCTGACGCTGCCGATCATGGTCTTCTCGGTGCTCGGGACTGCGGGGCTGAACCAGCTTGCCAAGGAGAACGAGGGCTGGATCGGCGACGCCAACATCCTCTTCCAGGGCTACGTCGACCAGATCTTCGGCGTCAACGCGTTCTGGACGTGGTTGATCGGGCTGACTCTGATCGCAGCGCTCAGCCTCTCGGTGCTCAATGCGATCATGGGTGCATCGCGCGGCCTCTACCAGAACTCCCACGACGGGATTCTCCCGAAGGCGTTCGGCTGGGCGAACAAGCACAAGGCACCGTCGTTCGCGATGCTCGTCAGCCTGGGCTGCTCGATCGCCGTGCTCACCGTCGGCTCACCGCTCCAGATCTACGTCTTCTCGAACATGGGCTATCTCTTCGCGCTCTCCGTCTCGATGGTCGGGTACGGCATCTTCCGGGCCACCCGCGAGGACACGGTCCGGGAGCTGAAGATGCCCCGGGCGTTCGGGCCGCTCGCACTGATCGTCGGTGCCGCGGGGCTTCTCCTCTGGGCCATCGGTGGCTACTACGCGGCCGATTACGTGGTCGGGACGGGCTACCGCTGGTTGTACTGGATCGGGCTGCTCCTGCTCGTCCTCTACTTCCCGCTCTACTGGTGGCGGACGATCGAGGACAAGTCGGCCGGAGGGAGCACCGAGGCCGCGGCGCCGAGTTCCGTGGGCTCTGCGTAGGCGGTGCCGTTCCACCGTCGAAGCTTCGACGTCCAACCGCTGGATCCGTGTGAGGTGATGCTCGCCTCGGACGGGCGCCAGGACTTCTCACCGAGGGCGGTCGCGCAGGCGGCCGCCCTCGCAGGATCGGGCTCGGTCGCGGTGGTCACGATCGCGAAGATCTACGGCTCTTCCTTCGGGCTGCCGCATCCGGGGCTCCTCCCGACGAAGGACGAGCTGGCGGAGCGGCAGCGGTGGGTGGAGGCCGCGATTCGCAAGCTTCGCGCCGACGGCATCGCCGCGGACGGTCAGGTGGCGGCGACGCGCCGGGCGGCGAAGAAGCTCGCGGCCGTGGCTCGTGCTCGACGCGTGCGCATGATCGTGATCGACGAGACGACCGTCCGGAGAGGGCTGCGCCGGCTCGTCGAGGGCGACGTCGGCGGCGAGTTGCGCCGCAAGCTCGGCAAGGACGGGGTCGAGGTCGAGGTGATCCCCGCCGACCCGATGGAGTAGCGGGGGAGCCCGGAGGCCCCCGCACGCCGCTACGACCAGGGATACGGCGAGTTCGAGACCGGGTGCAGGTCGCCGGTCGCGAAGCGCTCGAAGCGGAACGGCGTCAGGAGCGGCGCCGTGTCGCCGCAGACGACGCGGGCGACCTCCTTGCCGACGCCGATCATCTTGTAGCCGTGGTTCGAATCGAGGATCCCGTAGACGTTCGGCTTCAGGTAGTCGAACACCGGGAAGTTGTCCGCCGTGAACGAGCCGACGCCGCCGGAGCGTGCCTGCTTGTAGAGCGGGCGGCAGCCCTCGAAGCGGCTCATCGCGTGCGAGAGTGCCGCGCACCACATATCGGGGAACTCGTCGTCGACGTTCGTCGTCGAGGGGTACGGATCGAGCTCGATGTCGCCGTCGACCGTGAGGGGTGAGGCGCCGCCCTGCACGCCGTGGCGGTCGCGCTTGTAGTAGATGCCCCACAGCTCGTCGGTGATCAGCCTTCCGTCGTCCGTGTAGAGCGGCGCGTCTGTGTCGAGATGGATCACGGGGGGTGCCCCGCCGTCCGCCGTGTCGAACATCAGCGGGTCGACCGTGATCTCGCCCTCCTGCAGGTTCCAGTACGTCCACATCGGCTGGTCGCGCGCCACGTCGCCGGAGGGCGTGTGGATATCGATCGTCAGCGGGAGGCCGAGCAGGCCCCAGAAGCGCTTGGCCCAGGGGCCGGGCGCCACGATTACCTGCTCGCCGACGGCGATCGTGCCCTTGTCGGTCTCGACGGCGGTGACGCTGTCGTCGGGGCCGAACTGGAAGCCGGTCACCTCGGTGTAGGAGTGGATCTGGACGTTCTCCTCGAGGCACTTGTCGCGCAGTCCCATCACCGACTCGACGTTGAAGGCGAAGCCGCCCTGGTGCTCGTGGAGGCAGGCGGTGACGCCCTTCGCGCGCCAGTCCGGGAAGAGCTCCTTCATGTGCGCGTCGACCTCGGCCTCGCCGAGGTAGAGGTCGGAGCGGTAGCCGATGCGCTGGTGGCGCTCGAAGACGGCGGTGAGGTCGCTCTCCTGCACCTGCGGGCCGAGGGCGATGTAGCCGACGCCGTTGTAGTGGTAGGCCTCGGGATCGGACTCCCACACCTCGACGCAGGCCTGCATCAGCTCGCTCATCGCGGGCTGGAAGTAGTTGTTGCGGACGACGCCGCAGGCGATGCCGGTCGCACCGGCGCCCGGGGTCGCCTTCTCGATCACCGCGACGTCGGCACCGGAGCCGAGGCCGCGCTGCCGGAGCTCGACGGCGAGGTGGTAGGCGGTCGAGAGGCCGTGCATGCCGGCGCCGACGACGACGTAGCGGGACGAAGCAGCTATCATATTAATTGCCTCCCGGGCAATGGCATGTCAAAATGGACTTCAAGGAGGGTAGCATGGCCCGCACCGGTCAACCGGCCGTCCGTCATGTCGCCGCCGTCGAGCGGGCATTCACCGTGCTCGATGCTCTCGCGGAGGGCGATGAGCTCGGGACGAACGAGATCGCCCGGCGAACCGGGATCAACGCCAGCACCGTCTCGCGCCTCCTCGCGACGCTCGCCGCGGCGCGGTTCGTCGAGCATGTGCCGGAGAGCGGCCGCTACCGCCTCTCGCTGCGTCTGATCGAGCTCGGCAATGCCGTGCTCGGGCGCCTCGACCTGCGCGCGCTCGCGCGGCCGCACCTGCAGGCGCTCGTGCGGGAGACAGGAGAGACGGCGACGCTGTCGGCCCCCGGGGAGCACGACGCGATCACGGTCGACTTCGCGCACAGCTCATCCGTGGTGCAGAGCGTCGCGCAGCTCGGCCGACCGAGCGTCGGCCACGCGACGGCTGCGGGCAAGGTGATGCTCGCGTTCGGCGATGTCGAGCTGCCCGCCGAGCCGTTCACGGCATACACCTCACGCACGATCACGACGCGTGCGGCGCTCGTCGAGGAGCTCTCGCGGGTGCGTGAGCGCGGCTACGCGGACGCACGCGAGGAGCGCGAGGAAGGGCTCGCCGCGATCGCCGCTCCCGTCCGGGACAGCCGGGGAGAGCTCGCCGGGATCATCGGTGTGCAGGGGCCGGCATCGCGGTTCGACGCAACGGCGGCCGGGGTCGCCGTGCCGATGCTGCTCGAGCACTCGGTGGCCGTCTCCACCGAGCTGGGCTGGCGGGAGCAGGACTAGGCAGGCAGCCAGACGAGGCAGGCGGCCCGTTCGCTGATGCGCCTCGTCCACTTTGCGTACGTGCGTCGCTTCATCCGCTCGCGATCGGGGCCGACGACGAGGAGCCCGGGCACCCGTTCGGCGACGAGCTCGAGGAGGGCGTCGACGGGACGCGGGCTGCACAGTCGCAGCCGCTCGACGTCGACCGCGAGCGAGTGCGCGAGCTCCGCGGGCTGGCGGAGCGCGTCCTCGACCTCCTGCGTGCCGACGTACTCGTACTTCATCGCGAGGGAGATTGGGCCGATTACGACCTCCGCGACGTTGACGACGATCAACTTCTGTCCCGACTCGACCGCCGCATCGACCGCGAGCGCCGTTGCCTCGGGCTCGAAGGGCACATCGAACGTGACGAGCATCACCGGGCGGCTACCCGTAACGGCGGGGATATCCGCGGACGTTCGGGTGCGCCGGGTTCCGAGCACCGCTACTCCGGTCGGAGCTTCCAGCTCTTCGTCGATTCCCTCATCTGCGCGGCCGAGCGGCGCCGGATCTGCGGCACCGCGAGCAGCCCGTACCCCATGATCAGCACGAAGAGCAGGAACGCGTACTGGATCCCGACGATCACCGAGAGCGGAATCAGGATCGCGGCGAGCAGAAGCGGTGGGCCCACGACGAGGAGCCGGTACCGGCGAACACCGGCAACGAGCGCCTGGTAGTCCGCCGAGGGAATGTGGCTCGTGTCCCACGTCTTGCCGCAGGCGTCGCACGTCCATCGCGCGCCGTAGGCGACCTCGACGGAATGGCCGCAGTCACAGGTCAGCGTGATCAATGGCGATCGCACGCGGGCAATCCTAGTCGAGCCACGTCGCCGCGTAATTTCCGCCTGTGGAAATCCGATTTCCACGCCTAGAAATTGTCCGGGCAGCGTGGTACGTTCGCACGATCCAAAGCGGTGATTCTGCCGCTCGCCCGCATTTCCCGACGGAGGTAGAAGTGGCGACTGCAGTAGTTCAGGAACAGCAGCTTCTCAAGACGCTTCGCTGGTACGACGGCTTCGTGATCGCACTTGCGAATCCGGGCTTCCTTCTCGCCTCGCTCGGATACTCGGTCGGTGACCTCGGCGGTTGGGGAGCGGCTCTTCTCTGGGGGATCTCCGCGATCGTCGCTGTCTTCATCAACACGATTTACTCGGAGCTCGCGACGATGTTCCCCGAGAAATCCGGCGGTCTCGCGCTGTACGCCCATGAGGCCTGGCGGAAGTACACGACGCTCGTCGGCCCGGTCGCGACCTTCGGCTACTGGATCGGGTGGTCTGTCGTCCTCTCGGTCAACGGCCTGTTCGTCGGCTCGATCATCCAGTCGACGTGGTTCGCGGGCGAACCGGGCGGGAGCTATCTCGCCGCCGACGGGTACTTCTCGGTGTTCGGCCTGACGGAGTTCGGCCTGCCTGCGGCGATCGCAATCGGTCTGATCCTTGGCGTCTGGCTCTTCAATGTGTTCGGGACACGGGTTGGTGTGACGTTCGGGTACATCGCGGGCGCGCTTCTGATGATCCCGCTCTTCGTGATGATGATCATGCCGTTCCTGAACGGGAGCTTCGACAGCGCCAACCTGACGAACAACCTCAACAACTCCGGCCTCGCCTGGGGCGGCCTCCAGCTCGCTCTCGTCTGGTTGTGGCTGATGTGCTGGTCGGCCTGGGGTGTCGACGTCTGCGCGACCTTCGCCCCCGAGTACAAGGACACCGTTCGCGACACGAAGCTCGCCCTCCGCTCGGCGGCACTGTTCTCGATGGTGGTCTACATCATGCTCCCGATCGCCTTCGTCGGCGGAGCCGGGGCCGAGGACGTCACCGGGTACGCCTACGTACCGGGGATGGAGACGATCCTCGGGAGTAGCTCGGAATGGATTGCGGACGTCCTCGCGATATGTCTCGTGGCCAGCTTCGTGATCACCATGAACACCGCGACCGCGGACGGCGGAAGGGCGCTCTACGGGATCGCCCGCGACGACATGACCATCAAGCAGCTCGGGACGTTGAACAAGTACAACGTTCCGGGCACGGCGATGACCATGGACATGCTGATCAACATCTGCTTCGTCCTCTTCATCGGCAATATCTTCGGCGTGCTCGCGGCAAGCAATCTCGGGTACGTGCTCGCGCACATGTTCGCGCTCTCCGGATTCGTGCTGCTCCGCAGGGACCGCCCGAACTGGCCACGTCCGATCAAGCTGGGTGCGATCTGGACGCCCATCGCGGCCATCCTTGCCGTGTGGTGCCTGATCCTGACGATCGTCGGCTTCGGCTGGTTCCAGACCGCGGCCGGGGGCTACGGCGGGACGAAGGAGAAGGTGATCGGCGTCAGTGTCCTGTTGATCGGCGTCCTGCTCTTCTTCTTCCGGCGCCTCGTCCAGGACAAGGAGAAGATCCACTGGCGCGAGGACACCCCCTTGATGCCGGAGACGACCCCGGCCTCAACAGGCGCGCCTGTCGCCTGACGACGGCTCCCGCTTCTCCGATCGGCGGGGTCCTGCGACGCAGGGCTCCGCCGGTCGTCACAATCAGGTGATGAGCGCCGAGACACCGCTTTCCGGCGAGTTCGACGTCGTGCTGCGTCGCGCGTTTGCGCCCGGTGCGCTCGAGGGCCTCGGCGATATCCCGGATTCCGAGCAGATCGATGTGGGCGACCTCCAGGGAGACCCTGCGCTGGCGTTCCGCCGGACGCTCGGGATGTTCGCGACGGGCGTCACCGTCTTGACGACACGGGTCGGGGAAACGGTGCACGGCATGACCGCCAACGCCTTCATGTCGGTGTCGCTGCGGCCGCCGCTCGTGTTGATCTCGCTCGATCGTGGCTCCCGGATGTGCGGCTGGCTGCACGAGGGAAGCCGGTACGGTGTCAGCGTGCTCGCGCGGGGGCAGTCGGAGGTCTCCGAGACGTACGCCCGGCGGGCACGGGACGGTGTCGAGCCGGAATTCGTCGTCGTTCGAGAGACGCCGCTCGTCGAAGGTGCGTTGGCCCATCTCGTTGCGCGGGTGGTGCGGACATACTGGGGCGGCGACCACTCACTGTTCCTCGGCCACGTCGAGTACGCCCGTTACGAGGAAGGAGAGCCGCTGCTGTTCCACGGTGGGCGCTACGAGCGCATGCTGGGCGCTCCCGAGTTGTTCTCGCGTCTCCCACGCGAGCTGCTCGACCAGCTCCTGCGCCGCGGCCACGAGATGCGGTTCGAGTCGGGCGAGACGTTGATGAGCCGCGGGGAGGTCTCGGACACCCTGATGCTCATCGTGTCGGGCTCGGTGCGCGTCGAGCGGCCGGGCCGGACGCTGACGCTCGGGCCTGGTGCGTTGATCGGCGAGATCGAGGTACTCGACTCGGGCGCCGGGCGGATGGCAACGATCACTGCGGAGATCGACACGACGTGCGTCGTCGTGACTCGCTCGGAGCTGCTCGAAGGGCTCGCTGCGGATCCGCAAGCTGCGATCGCTCTCCTCGGCGTTCTTGCGAGCCGGTTCCGCGAGACGGGGTGACGTGGCCACCGGCTGCGGCGTCCGGGTACCCGTCCCACCCCTCCGCCTTGCGTTCGCGCGCATCTCCTTCTGGCAGCAGGGGCGCCGCTTGTCGTTTGCATCTTTGCTGCCGAGGCACGAGAATCGCCGTACCCGTACCGCCCAGAAGGAGGCATCCCGTCATGGCGCGTGACCCCAAGCACGACATTCTCTTCGAGCCGATCCAGATCGGGCCGAAGGTGATGAAGAACCGCTTCTACCAGGTGCCTCACTGCAACGGCTTCGGCTCCGAGAAGCCGTTCAGCCAGGCGTACTTCCGCGCGCTGAAGGCCGAGGGCGGTTTCGCCGGCGTCGCGACCGAGTACTGCTCGATCTCACCGGAATCCGACGACACGCACCGCATGTCGGCGCGCATCTGGGACGACGGCGACATCAAGAACCTGTCGCTGATGTGCGACATGCTGCACGAGCGTGACGCGCTCGCCGCCTGCGAGCTCTGGTACGGCGGCCCGCACGCGCCGAACATGGAGTCGCGCTGTGTCGCGCGCGGCCCCTCGCAGATCCCGAGCGACTTCGAGTTCCTCACCTACGCGATCGAGGCCGACAAGGACGACATCCGGTACCTCCAGAACCTCTATGTCGAGGCCGCGAAGCGGGCCCGCACCGCCGGCTTCGACATCGTCTACGTCTACGGCTCGCACTCGTACCTGCCGCAGCAGTTCCTGACGCCCTTCTACAACCACCGCACCGACGAGTACGGCGGCTCGTTCGAGAACCGGGCGCGCTTCTGGCGTGAGACGATCGAGATGGTGAAGGAGGCCGTCGGCGACGACTGCGCCATCTGCGTCCGGATGTCCACCGACATGTTCCTCGGTGAGGCCGGAACGCAGCTCAAGCGCGACTGCCTGCCGTTCGTCGAACTCGTCGACCATCTCGTCGACGTCTGGGACATCAATCTGTCCGGCATCGCCGAGTGGGGCGAGGATGCGACGCCGTCCCGCTTCTACCCGCAGGGCCGCGCGCTGCCGTGGCAGGCCGCCGTGAAGGCGATCTCGAAGAAGCCCGTGCTCGGCGTCGGCCGCTGGACGAATCCCGACATGATGGCCGAGGCGATCAACGAAGGAAAGCTCGACATCATCGCCACCTGTCGCCCGTCCACGTCCGACCCCTTCCTGCCGAAGAAGATCGACGAGGGCCGGCTCGACGACATCCGCGAGTGCATCGGCTGCAACGTCTGCATCTCCCGCTGGGAGATCGGCGGCCCGCCGCTGATCTGCACGCAGAACGCGACCGCGGGTGAGGAGTATCGCCGCGGCTGGCACCCGGAGCGCTTCACGAAGGCGGCGAACGCGGACAACGACGTGCTCGTCGTCGGCTCCGGCCCGGCCGGGATGGAGTGCGCGATGGTTCTCGGCAAGCGCGGCATGCGCCGCGTCCACCTCGTCGAGGCGCAGGATGACATGGGCGGCACCATGCGGTGGATCCCGGAGCTGCCGGGCCTCGGCGAGTGGGCCCGCATCGTCAACTACCGCAAGATCCAGCTCGACAAGCTCAAGAACGTCGAGTTCATCCCGAACATGAAGCTCTCAGCGAAGGACGTCGCCGAGTACGGCGCCGAGATCGTGATCGTCGCCACCGGCTCGTACTGGTCGACGGACGGGCTCAACGGTGCCTCGCACGCAACGATCGACGGTGCCGACGCAAGCCTCGCGTGGCAGGCGACGCCCGACCAGATCATGGGGGAGGGCAAGGAGCTCGCCGGTGACAGCGTCGTCGTCTTCGACAACGACGGGTACTACACCGGCGTCTCGATGGCGGAGAAGCTCGCTATGGAGGGCAAGAAGGTCACCCTGATGACACCGCTCGGCACTGTTGGGCCGTACATGCACTTCACGCTGGAGGCGCCGAACCAGCACCGCAGGCTGCACAAGCTCGGCGTCGAGATCGTGCCCTACCATCTGCCGTCGCGGGTCGAGGAGGGCATGGTCGTTGCGACCCACATCTACGACGAGGACGGGCACGAGAAGTCGTTCGCGGCCGACGGCGTGGTCTGGGTGGCGCAGCGCCGCTCGAACGAGGCGTTGTTCCGCGAGCTCAAGGACTCGATCGGGCTCGAGCAGCTCAAGGCCGAGGGAGTCGACGCGCTCTACCGGATCGGCGACTGCGAGGCGCCGCGGCTCACCGCGGACGCGGTCTTCTCCGGTCACCGTCTGGCCCGCGAGATCGACTCGGCCGATCCGTCGATCCCGCTTCCGTTCAAGCGCGAGCGGCGCATGGTCGACGCCGAATCGGTGACGAGGGAGAAGGCCGAGTACGAGGCGATGTACGCGGGGGCGTCGAGCTAGCCCGTGCGTACCGTCGTCTGCATCAAGCAGGTGCTGCAGCTCGGGGACGAGGTCGAGTTCACGGACGACGGGCTCGACGTCGACCCGGAGTATCTCGACCCGGCCCTGAACGAGTGGGACAGCTTCGCCACCGAGGAGGCGCTCCAGCTGCGGGAGCGCCTCGGTGGCGAGGTCGTCGTCGTCACGTGCGGCCCGAAGCAGTCGGAGGCGGCCCTGCGGCGCTGCCTCGCGATGGGTGCCGACCGGGCGATCCGGGTCGAAGGGGCGGGCCGCGACCCGTTCTCGGTCGCCCGGGCGCTCGCGGGCGTCGTGCGTGGTGAGAGCGCAGATCTCGTGCTCTGCGGCGTCCAGTCGAGCGACGCCGTCCAGGCGGCGACGGGGACGGCACTCGCCGAGCTGCTCGACCTGCCGCGGGCGGCGGTGATCACGAGGCTCGACTACTCCGGTGCCGGAACGGCCGTTGTCGATCGTGAGCTCGAAGGCGGTCTCATCGATCGTGTCGAGGTCGAAACCCCTGCTGTCCTCACGATCCAGACCGGCATCAACGAGCCCCGCTATGCCAATCTCCGGGCGATCAAGCAGGCAGAGCAGGTCGAGATCGACGTGCGCAGCGCGGCCGGAGGCGGCACGCCCGCATACCGGATCCGCAAGATGTTCGTCCCCGAACGAGGCGAGGGAGCAGAGATGATCGACGGCAGTCCCGCGGAGATCGCGGCCAGGATCGCGTCGATCGTGAAGGAGCGGCTCGCATGAGTGTCCTCGTCATTGCCGAGCACCTCCGCGGCCAGGTCCGCGATGTTACCCGCGAGCTGATCACGGCCGGGCGCGAGCTCGGGCCCGTGACCGTCGCCGTGATCGGACAGGAGCCGGGCTCGCTCGTCGACGCCGTCAACCTCGACGGAGTCGCAGAGATCGTGACCGTCACGATCGCTGCAGGCGAGTTCGAGAACGACGCCTACCAGGCGGCCGTCGAGGCGCTGATCGCCGACCGGCAACCGCGCGTGACACTGCTCGGCTTCACCGTCAACAGCATGGCCTACGGCCCTGCGGCCGCCGTGAGGCTCGGTCTCGGATTCGCGAGCGACGTCCACGGCGTGGCGCTCGACGGCGATGCCGTGATCGCGACCCGGTCGTTCTACGGCTCGAAAGTGAGCGCCGAGCTCGACTTCCCGGGGGCAGACGGCGTCATGCTGCTCCTGCGCCCGACCGTCTGGGCTCCTGCGGAAGGTCAGGGCAGCGCGTCGGTCTCGTCACTCGAGGTGGCCGCTGTGCCGTCCCGCGCACGACACCGCGAAATCGTCGAGGCCACCACCTCCTCGGACGTCGACATCACCCAGGCGGACTTCCTGCTCTCGATCGGCCGCGGGATCGGCGACAAGGAGAACGTCGAGATGTTCGAGGAGCTCGCCGAGAAGATGGGTGCGACGCTCTCGGTCTCGCGGCCGCTCGTCGACGCGGGCTGGATGCCCTCGTCGCGCCAGGTCGGCCAGTCGGGCAAGACCGTCAAGCCCACGGTCTACCTCGCCTTCGGGATCTCGGGTGCGGTGCAGCATCTCGCCGGGATGAAGACGTCGGGCACGATCATCGCAGTCAACACCGATCCCGAGGCCGCGATCTTCAACGTCGCGCAGTACGGCGCCAAGGCCGACCTGTTCGACGTCGCCGAAGAGCTCGAGAAGCTGTTCTAGCGGATGGAGACACGAGAGACGTTCGCCGGTCTCTCCGACTGGCAGATAGGTCTCTGGTACGGGTTGATCGCCGTCTCGACGGCGATCTTCGCGTGGGGCGTTCTGCGACTCGTGCTCAAGTACCGCAGCGGGCGAGGAGACCTTCCCCGGGATAGGCTTGTTCATCGCGTGGCCCGCACTGTGCGGATCGTGCTCGCGCACACGTGGATCAAGCGCCGTGACGGTGTCGCGGGCCTTGCCCACGCGATGATCTTCTACGGCTTCGTCGTTCTCTTCATCGGCACGGGGATCCTTGCGTTTCAGGACGACTTCGCGAAGCCGATTCTCGGGTGGGATTTCTGGCAGGGACCGTTCTATCTCGGCTACTCGTTGTTCCTCGACGTCTTTGGTGCCTTCCTGATCGTCGGCCTCGTGATCCTGGCGGTCAAGCGCGCCCGGAAGCCCAAGCGCCTCGACTACACCCGCGTCGACGGTGTCACGAGCCGGTACGCCCGCTGGCACTACGAGGTCGGGGACTGGATCTTTGTCGGCTCATTGCTCTTCCTGGGTGTGACGGGCTTCTTCCTGGAGTCGCTGCGGATCGCCGAGACAGAACCGTCGTTCGAGAAGTGGTCGCCCGTCGGCTGGATCGCCGCCCAGGGCCTGATCGCGATCGGTGTGGACGGCGAGACCGCCGGGGCCGCGCACTTCCGCGGCTGGTGGGTGCACGGCATCGCGGCGCTGACGTTCGTTGCGGCGATCCCGTTCACGAAGGCCGTGCACATGATGACGGCGCCTGCGAGCGTCGCGACCCGGAACGATCGGGCAGGCAAGGAGCTCGTGGCTCTGCCACCGAATGCGAAGCCGGAGGAGGTCGGCTACGGCGTCGTCACGGACCTGACGCCGGCGCACCTTCTGCAACTCGATGCGTGCACGAAGTGCGGCAAGTGTCATGAGGCGTGCCCTGCGGCGGCGTCCGGGTATCCGCTCTCGCCACGCGATCTCGTCCTCGACCTCCGCGAGCAGTCGGAGGGCACGCTGGGCATCCGTGGCCGGCTGACGGTGCCGCCGCTCTTCCACTCGGACGAGAACCTGCTCGGCAACCCGATCAGGCCGGAGACGGTGTGGTCGTGCATGCAGTGCATGGCCTGCGTCGAGATCTGCCCTGTCGGGATCGAGCACGTGCCGATCATCAACAACCTTCGCCGCCGCCTCGTCGACCAGGGTGAGATGGACGCGCAGCTGCAGACGACGCTCGAGACGATCTACGAGTCCGGCAACTCGTTCGGCGAGCCGAAGCGCAAGCGCGGCCGCTGGACGAAGGAGCTCGAGTTCGAGATCAAGGACGCGCGCAAGGAGCCGGTCGACGTTCTCTGGTTCGTCGGCGACTTCGCGTCGCTCGACCCGCGCAACATCCGCGTCACCCAGGCGCTCGCGCGCATTCTCCACCACGCCGGCGTCGACTTCGGGATCCTCTACGAGGGTGAGCGCAACGCCGGCAACGACGTGCGGCGCGCCGGCGAGGAGGGGCTCTTCGTCGACCTCGCCGAGAGCAACATCGAGGCGATCTCGGCGTGCGAGTTCGAGCGCATCCTCACCTCGGATCCGCATTCGTTCAACACCCTGAAGAACGAGTACCCCGCGCTCGGTGGCACCTGGGACGTCGTGCACCACTCGCAGTTCCTGCTCGAGCTGTTCGAGTCGAGCGCGCTGACCCCGGGGAAGCGGCTCGGCCGTCGCGTCACCTACCACGACCCGTGCACGCTCGGCCGCTACAACGGCGTCTACGACGAGCCGCGGGCGCTGATCGCTGCGATCGGCTGCGATCTGGTCGAGATGCAGCGGGTGCGCGACAACTCGTTCTGCTGCGGCGCCGGCGGCGGCCGGATCTGGATGTCGGAGCTGAAGGAGACCGACGCGCCGCGTCCCTCCGAGTCGCGCATCCACGAGGCGACTGCGCTCGACCGTGTCTCGACCTTCGTCGTCTGCTGCCCGAAGGACGTGACGATGTACGAGGATGCGGTGAAGACCTCGGGTCACGAGGACGAGATCGAGGTGCGCGAGCTGACCGAGCTCGTGCTCGAGTCGCTCGAGCTCGAGCAGGTTGCAGTCGTCGCCGGCTCGGCGGAGCCGGACGACACGGCTACGACCTGAGCCGCGCCTCGAGGGCCCGGGTCAGCGCCGCCTCGACGCCGGGGTGCTCCTCGACGAAGGCCCGAAAGTCCCAGGCGCTGAGCGCGCTGCAGACGAGGTCGGTCTCTGCCGTGACGGTGGCGGTGCGTGCCGTGTCCAGGATCAGCCCGATCTCGCCGAAGTAGTCGCCCGGGGAGAGGGTGGAGAGAGCCGCAGCTTCGAAGGTGACCGCTGCAGTCCCGTCGAGGATCACGAAGAACGCGAGGATGCGAGCGCCTCTCGTCCCCTCGCGGACGATGACGTCGCCGGCCGGGAACGTTGCCTCCCGCATCCGCTCTCCGAGCCGGCCGAGGTCCTCCCGGCTCAGGCCGGCGAAGAGCGGCACCCTGCCGAGGACGTCGATAGCGTCGACCACGCCGGAGAGTCTATTGTGTCCGCCGCGGAAGTCCAACGACGGCAGTACGCGGCTACTCAGCTGAGGACGAACAGCTCCCTGAACGGGGTGCGCGAGATGCGCCAGACGGCCCTCGAGCCGGCCGCGAACGAGGCGACGTCGCCCTCCCCGAGCTCGAGCGTCGGCCCGCCGTCGACGTCGATCACGACGGCACCCTCGAGCACGTGGATCGTCTCGTTCTGCTCGAAGTCGTACGCGAACGGCGCCGGCCGGTCGCCGAGCACGCGCCACAGGCCCGCCTCGTAAGGCCGCTCGCCGTCGTCGGAGCGGAGGGAGTGAACCTCGCCGACGATCTCGCCGGCGAGCTCCATCGGCTCCCAGCTGTCGGCATCCACGTGTGTCTTCCAGGGGCCGGGCATGACCCAACAGTACCCGCCCCGCGCGTGCCCGATCCCTTTGTAGTCTTGGCGGCGAACCGCGACCAGGAGAGGTGCCCCGATGAGCAAGGAGACCGCGTTCCACCCCCGCCTGCAGGCGCTGACGGACCAGTGGATGGACCTGTTCGGCTACTGGGCGCCGTCGGTCGTGACCGACACGCTCGAGGAGTACCGCGCCTGCCGCGAGACCGCTGCGCTGATGGACTTCACGATGCTGCGTAAGGTCGACATCGCCGGCCCCGGCGCGCTCGCCTTCGTCAACGGCATCGTCACGCGCGACGTGTCGAAGCTCGACCCCGGCCAGATCGGCTACGGGGCGCTCTGCGACGAGAACGGCAAGATGATCGACGACTGCACCGTGATGGTGCGCTCGGCGGACGACGTCCGCTTCTGCGGTGCGAACGACCGCGACTTCCACCTCTTCCAGGAGCTTGCGCCCCCGGGGATCACCGTGTCGGAGATCACGGACGCGACGCCGCACCTCTGCCTGCAGGGGCCGCTCAGCCGCGCCATGCTGCAGGGGCTCGCGAACCAGGATCTCTCGAACGCCGCGTTCCCCTACTACACCTTCCGCGAGGACGTCGAGATCGCCGGGATCCCGGTCTTCATGACGAGGCTCGGCTACACGGCCGAGCTCGGCTACGAGCTCTGGGTGCAGCGCGACCGGGCGCTCGAGCTGTGGGACGTGCTCCTGCGCGAGCTTCCGTCACAGGGGATGAAGGTGATCGGCATGGATGCGCTCGACCTGTTCCGGATCGAGGGTGGTTTCATCATCGGCGGCGTCGAGTACGACCCGACGGTGTCGCCGTACGAGTGCGCTCTCGGCTGGTCCGTGAACCTCGAGAAGGGTGACTTCCGCGGGCGTGAAGGGGTCATCCGCGACCGGGACGCGACCACGCTGCGCCTCGGCAGCGTCGTGCTCGACTCCGGCGGGGCAGCTGCGAGTGGCGCGCCGCTCTTCGTCGACGGCGACGAGGTCGGTCTCGTCACGCAGGCGGTCGAGTCGCCCTTCCTCGGCGGCAGGACGCTCGGCCTTGCGAAGCTCCCACTGGCGCTGAAGGTGCCGGGGACGAGGATCGTCGCGCGCGTCGACGGCGAGGACGTTCCCGGCGAGGTCGTCGAGCACCCGGTCTACGAGAAGGAGCGTCGCAAGGCGAAGGAGCTCTCGTGAGCTACAGGCTCTACTGGCGCCACAACGACGGTGTCAGCGGGCACGTCTGGCTCAGCGAGGGCGACATGGACGCACTCACCGGCGAGATGACCCTGCAGGGGATGCCGTGGCCGGGCGAGCGCCTGCCGGGCCCCGGTGCCGATGCCGTGTTCGAGGCCGACGAGGTCGAGCAGGTGATCGCGGCCGCGCGCGAGACGCCGCTGGCGCTCGCCGACGGTCAGCTCTGGATCGACTGGCTCGTCTTCCTCGAGGGCGCCACGCTGAACGGCGGCCTGCTCGTCCGCGGCTGAGCTATCCCTTGAGGCTTCCGGTAGATCGGCTGCATGAGATAGTTACGGCACCAGGCCACAGCAGAGGAGGACCGATGGGAACCACGGAGATCATTCGCACGGCATTCGACCGCCCGCAGCGCGAGCTCGGTTGCGAATTCATGGACTGGGAGGGCTGGTACTGGCCGAGCACGTTCGGCGATGCGGTCGCGGAGCACCACGCGGTCCGCAACGACGTCGGCGTGTGGGACGCCTCGCCGCTCCGCAAGTGGGGCTTCAACGGCACCGACGCGCTCGCGGCCGCCGATCGCATCTTCACGAACGACATGCTCGCGCTCGAGATCGGACAGGTGCGCTACGCCCCCTTCTGCGACGAGAACGGCAAGATGGTCGGCGACGGCACCGTCTTCAAGGTCAGCGACACGAACTGCATCGTCGTGACGGCACTCGACTCCGACTTCGACCACTTCAGGAGCGTCGTCGGTGGGCTCGACGTCGAGATCGCCCCGATGACCCCCGAAGCGCCACAGGTCGGCATCAACGGCCCCCGCTCGCCAGAGCTGCTGCAGTCGATCTGCGAGAGCGACGTCTCGACGCTCCGGTACTTCCGCTTCTGGCCCGAGCAGGTCGAGGTCGGCGGCGTGCCGTGCTGGGTGTCGCGCACCGGCTACTCGGGCGAGCTCGGCTTCGAGCTCTTCTGCGCGCCCGACGGGGCCGAACAGCTCTGGGCGGCCGTCGTCGGTGCCGGCGCACGGCCGTACGGCCTCGCCGCCGTCGAGACGATCCGGATCGAGTCGGGGCTGATCTTCATCGGCTACGACTACTTCCCGGGTGAGACGAGCCCGTACGACATGTCGCTCGACAAGATGATCCGCTTCGACGGGCCCGACTTCTGCGGCAAGGCCGCTCTCGAGGCCGAGGCGGCCGCTCCTCCGCGCCGGCTCGTCACCCTCGTGCTCGACGGCGTCGACGTGCCGGAGTACGGGGCGGTGGTGACGAAGGACGGATCACCGGTCGGCACGCTGACGAGCCCGTGCGAGAGCCCGACGCTCGGCAAGGTGATCGGGATGGCGTTGCTCGAGAGCGGCTGCGCGGCGATCGGCGAGCGCGTCGAGGTCGCCGTCGGCGACGGAACCGCCGACGCGACGGTCGCGACGCTGCCCGTCTACGACCCCGAGAAAGCCCGCCCGCGCGCGTAGGCGCTACCCCACCGCGAGCCCGAGCAGCACCAGCCCGGAGATCACGAGCCCGACGCCCGCCCACTCGGCGGGCGTCGGGCGCTCGTGGAAGAACAGCACGCCGGCGACGACCGGGATCACGGCGTAGGGCGCCGACGCGGCCGCGACGATCGCGGTGTCGGAGTGCTCGGTGCCCAGGTTGAACGAGACGTAGCCGGCGGTGTCGAGCAGGGCGAGCAGGACGACGGCTGCGAGCACACGGGGCGAGCCGTCCGAGAGCCGCCAGCGGCCACCGCGAATCATCGTCGACACGATGAAGCACGTGGAGAAGAGCCGGGCGAGGAAGACCGGCGCGAGCCAGCCCAGCTCGTCGGCCCTCACCGAGACGCCGAGCACGAAGGCGCCGAGCAGCACCATCGCAGCGAGCGCGAACAGGAGCCCGTGGGCGTCGATGCGCTCGATCGCGAAGATCCGGCGCAGCCCGGACGACGCGAGCACGATCCCGGAGACGGAGACGATCACGGCGACGGCCGCGGCCGTCCCCAGCCGCTCGCCGAGGAGGATGATCGCGAGGAGGAGGGTGACCATGGCATAGCCGGACACGATCGGGCTGAGGACGGAGATCGGTCCGATCGCGAGCGCGCGGTAGAAGCAGGCGTACGAACCCCACCCGATCGCCCCCACCAGCACGAAGAACGGCAGGTCGGCCGCCGTGACGCCCGCCAGCGACCCCGACGCGAGAACGAGGATGGCGAGGAGCACCGTGGCAACGACGTGGAATCCGAGGACGACGCTGGCCGACCCGACCCGGCGGCCGGCACTCGCCGCGACGTAGTCGGCGCACCCCCAGGTGACCGCCGCACCCAGCCCGAAGAGGACACCCAAGCTTGGCCGGCTCTAGTCGATGTCGGGCAGGCCGGCGAGCCAGGGCGTCCGGTAGCCGGTCTCGTCCCAGAGGACGGGGAAGAACGACTCGTCCAGGGAGAGGTCGCCGAACCGCTTGTAGCGCGAGTAGATCAGGTCGACGTTGCGCTCGTGAAAGCGCACCTCGACCGGCAACATGTGGGTGACGAGGGCCATGCGGGCCACCGACCCGCTCGTGTTCGGCGCCGAACCGTGCCAGGTGAGGCCGTGGTGGAACGCACCTCCGCCCGCTTTCACCACCACCGGGACGATGTCGAGCTCGGTGCCCTCCGGGGCGGCGTTGCGCGCCGGGGCGAGCCAGTCGTCCGGTGCATGGAACTGCGAGCGCTCCGGCGGTGTCTTCGGCCAGTGGTGCGAGCCCCGCACGTACTCGATCGGACCTGCGTCGGCGGTGGTCTCGTGGAGGGAGAGCCAGCATGTGAGCATCTCGGCGGGCACGAGGTAGTCGGCGTACGAGGAATCCTGGTGGAAGCCGATCGCCTTGGTCCCGGGAGGCTTCCACAGCACGTTGTCCTGCAGGATCCGCGTTCCCCGGTAGCCGGCGAGTTGCGCCCCCAGGCGGCCGGTGCGCTCGCTCAGCACCTGCGCCGCGATCACGTTGTCGGCCCTCCAGCCGTTGCAGATCTGGCGCGTCCGGTCCTCCGGATCGCGTCCCGGTACCCAGTTCACCTCGTCGGGCTTGATCCCCGTCTCGTACTCGCCGTCGAAGAGCCGCTCGTATCGAGTCCGCAGCAGCTCGAGCGCCCGGTCCGAGACGAGGCCCTCCTCGACGATGAGGAAGCCGTCTCGGTCGAAGCTCTCGACCTGCTCGTGGGTGAAGGAGTCGACGAGCACCCTCATGATTCTCTCAGAAGGAGACTCGGGGCGGGGCCGTTACGCGACCTCGAGACCGAGCTCGGAGGCCGCAATCGATTGCTCGCCGTCCCGTGTGACGAAGACGATCGGCTCCCCGAGCGCTTCGCCTTCCTCGATCGCGACCGCGAGGTGGATCGCGTCGAGGGTGCTGAGGCGGTGGTGGAGGAGGAGATCGCGCGCACTCGGGAGGATGGTGTCCGCTCTGAGCTCGATCAGCGCGATCCTCGTCCCGAGATGTGCGTCGATTCTCTCGAGAATGGGGTCGGCGTCCAGAATCCTCCCCGTGCGCTCTGCGCTCTTGACGGCTCGGGCGAGCTCCGTCCGGGCGAGCTCGGATGTGATCACCGGCTCCGAGGAAGCGAGGAGGAGCTCGATCAGCTCATCCGAATCCGGCTCGTCTCGCAGATAGAGCCGCGCGAGCGCGCTCGTGTCCGCGTAGAGGAGGGCCATCAGCGCTTCTTGCGATCTTCCTCGAACGACTCCAGGACGGCGCGGCCCGCATCACCGCGGAGCACCTCCAGGACTTCCTCGTGCGACAGCGCGTTCGGCGGCACCTCGATCTCGACCAGACGGCCCGCCGCCCGCAAGCGGCGGCGCAGCCGCTCGCGTGGTGACTCGTCCGGCACGGCCTCCTCGAGGATGCTCGTGACGAGCCTGTTGACCGAGCGGCCCTCGTCATGCGCCCGTGCCTTGAGGCGGGCGTGGAGCGAGTCGTCGATCCGGGCGATCAGCTGGCGCATAGCCCTATGATATCACTTCCAGGGAAAAACGCTATCGTCCGGGCCGGCCTTGTCTGCGGCTGACACGGCGAGAGCTCCGCCGGCCGGACCCACATTCGCGGATCCAGCCGGCGCGGGAAGGTCAGTGCAGCGGCGGTTCCCAGCCCTCCAGCACGGGGGGCGTCCAGTTCTCGCCGACGACTCTCGAGTCGGCCACCCAGGGGCCGAGCTCGTGCTGCGGGAACTTGCAGTGCTTCTCCTTCAGCAGGATCCCGTAGGAGTTGCCGGTCTGGAGATGCGTCATCAGCACCTTCCGCGCGAGCTCGTTCTCCCGTCCCTCGGGGATCGGGAAGTAGATCTTGATGAACGAGTTCGAGTAGCGGTCGAACACGGCCGGGGTGCCGTCCTCCTGCAGCAGCTCGATGTCCTCGAGCCAGTTGATGTCTTCACCCGGCGTGGATGCCAGGAGATCGACGCCCTCGACGAGCGAGATGTCCTCCTGGTACGGGAAGCGGTGCCCCGCAAGGAACTCCGCGTCGATCCCGATGATCTTCTCGGGCTCGGTGTAGGCAAGATCGCTCATCGGGCATCCACCTCCGCGTGTGACGGTAGATAGTCGACCGGGTACTCGAGGTGCTTCTCGAGCATCCGCTCGATCTTGGCGAGCGTCCGTTCCTCGCTGACGCCGGGAATCCAGCTCGTGCCGGCGAGCGGCACCCGTGCCATCGCGGCCGCCTCGACCGTGAGGGCGCACAGGTCCTCGGGCTCGAGCGAGTGGATGTTCGTCTTCCCGCAGGCGCGCGCCAGCATCTGCACCTCGAGCGTCAGGGTGTGCAGGAAGTTGTAGACGCGCTCTGCGGCCTCCTCGACCACGAGCCGTTTGCGCAGCTCGGGATCCTGGGTCGCGACCCCCACCGGGCAGCGGCCCGAGTGGCAGTGGTAGCACTGGCCGGCGGGAACGCCGACGGTGCCCTCGTAGTCCGTGACGCCGGGGATCTCCTTGTTGCAGTTCAGCGCCATCATCGCGGAGTGGCCGATAGCGATGGCCTTGGCGCCGAGCGCGAGAGCCTTGGCGATGTCGCCGCCGTTCCGGATGCCACCTGCGACGACGAGGTCGATCTCGTCGGCGAGGCCGACGTCCTCGAGTGCGCGCCGGGCCTCGGGGATCGCCGCCATCAGCGGGATGCCCGTCTCCTCGGTCGCGAGGTGCGGGCCAGCGCCGGTGCCGCCCTCGGCTCCGTCCAGGTAGATGATGTCCGGCCCGCACTTCGCCGCCATCCGCACGTCGTCGTAGACGCGCGAGGCACCGAGCTTGAGCTGGATCGGGATCTGGTAGTCCGTCGCCTCACGGATCTCCTGGATCTTCAGCGAGAGGTCGTCCGGGCCGAGCCAGTCCGGGTGCCGGGCCGGCGAGCGCTGGTCGATGCCCGCCGGGAGCGAGCGCATCTCGGCCACCTGCTCCGTCACCTTCTGGCCCATCAGGTGGCCGCCGAGGCCCACCTTGGCACCCTGGCCGATGAAGAACTCGCAGGCGTCCGCGAGCATCAGGTGGTGCGGGTTGAACCCGTACCGGCTCTGGATGCACTGGTAGTACCACTTCGTCGAGTGGTCTCGCTCGGGCGGGATCATCCCGCCCTCGCCCGAGCACGTCGCCGTGCCCGCCATCGACGCGCCCTTCGCGAGCGCCATCTTCGCCTCGAGCGACAGCGCCCCGAAGCTCATCCCGGTGATGTAGACGGGGATGTCGAGCTCGATCGGCTTCTTCGCGAAGCGGGCGCCGAGGACCGTCTTCGTAACGCACTTCTCGCGGTAGCCCTCGATCACGAACCGCGTGAGGGTTCCCGGCATGAACATCAGCTCGTCCCAGTGCGGGATCGGCTTGAACATCGAGAAGCCGCGCATGCGGTAGCGGCCGAGCTCGGCCTTCATGTGGATGTCGTTGATCACCTCGGGGGTGAAGATGCGGCTGTGCCCGAGGACGGTCTTGCTGCTGGGTGCGGTCTCGTCTGCCATGGGGCTCCTGGACTCCTAAAGGACGAGCTTGCGCTCGGCGGGCTCGAGGTTGTCGTAGTTGTAGAGCTTCTTGCCGCAGACGAACTTCTGCAGCTCGGGCGGGGTACCGAGGTCGTAGATGCGGAACTTCCGCTCGATGAACTCCGTGTCGGCGTCAATCCATTCGCCCGGCACGCAGTCGATCCCGAGGGAGCGAACCTTGCCGCCGACGTAGATCGTGCCGTCGTACATCGAGTCGCCGAGACCGTGCCCGACGTCGCCGAGGATGATCTGGCGGCCGCGCTGCATCATGAAGCCGTTCATCGAACCGGCACTGCCGAGCACGATGATCGTGCCGCCCTTCTGGTCGATGCCCGTGCGGGCGCCGACTCGACCCTTGATCACGAGGTCGCCGCCGCGGAACGCCGCTCCGGTGAGCGAGCCGGCGTTGCCGTCGATCACGACGACGCCCGACATCATGTTCTCGCAGGCCGACCAGCCGACACGGCCCTTGATGTGCACCTCGGGGCCGTCGATCAGGCCACAGCCGAAGTAGCCGAGGCTGCCGTCGAAGGTGATCTTGCAGCGCGTCAGGATGCCGACGCCGAGCGAGTGCTTGGCGCCCGGGTTCCGTACCGTCACGTCGGTGACGCCCTGCTCGTTCAGCAGCCAGCGCAGCTCCAGGTTGATCTGCCGGGTCGTCAGGTCGTGTGCGTCGAACGACGCCGTGGCGCCGTCGATCTCGGAGACCTTCGGGATTGCGGCATCGGGCTCCGAGAGGCCGCGCGCGTCGTAGCTGATCGCATGCTCGCCTACCGCTGCCATACCAGCACCTCTCCTTCGTACGGATCGTAGGTGTCGATCTCGTGGTCGATGATCGCGCGAATCGCAATCTCCTCGGACGCGAGCGCGACGAGGTCGTCGGCTTCGTAGAGGACGAGCGGCTTCGCGGCCATCTCGTCCTTCGCGACGCCGAGTGCGTCCCCCGTCACGCAGACGTAGGTGAAGACGCCGTCGAGCTCCTCGAGGCTCTGCCGCATGGCGTCCTCGAGTGAGGCGCCCTCGCTCATCTGCTCGGCGAGGTAGACGGCGATGATCTCGGAGTCGCACTCGGACTGGAAGCGATGCCCGGCGCGCTCGAGGCGGCGCTTCCAGTGGAAGTAGTTCGTCAGCTGGCCGTTGTGCACGACGGCGACGTCGGAGAACGGGTACGCCCAGTACGGGTGTGCCCCGGAGATGTCGACGTCGGACTCGGTGGCCATGCGGACGTGACCGATCGCGTGTGTCCCGGTGAACTCGTTCAGCTGGTAGCCGCCCGCCACGGTCTCGGCGTCGCCGAGATCCTTGACGATCTCGAGCGAGTTGCCGAGCGAGAGCACCTCGGCGTCGGGCACGTCCTCGATGAAGTCGGCGAGCCGCTTCAGGTCGCCGTCGTACTCGAGCGTGACCCGAAAGGCGTACTCGTTCTCCTCCACGAGAGCGTGCACCTTGGCCCCGAGCGCGTGGAGGCGACGCTCGACCTCGGCGCGATGTCGGCGCAGCCGGTCCTCGTACTCGAAGTCGCGGGCCGTGTTGGCGTCGGCGAGCTTGTACCGCATGATCACGAGATTCGTCGGCTGGCCGTAGAGGGCATAGCCCGTCGAGTCGGGGCCGCGGTGCTTCATCGACTGCAGCATCCGGGTCATCTCGGCGCCGATCGGATGCTGTCCGTCCTTGTAGATGATTCCTGCGATTCCACACATGAGCGATTCAGCTCTCCTTGTCGATCACGGAAGGATGTCGAGGTACTCGTTGACGTCCCAGTCGGTAACGGTGGCGCAGAAGCGCTCCCATTCGTCGCGCTTGTAGTGCATGAAGACGGTGTACATCTCGCCCGGAAGCGCCTTCTTCACGACCTCGTCCGCTTCGAGTGCGTCGAGGGCGTCGCCGAAGGTCATCGGGATCTTCTTGACCTCTTTGCCTGCTTCCATCGCAGCGTAGATGTTCCGCTCCTCCGGCTGCCCCGGGTCGAGCTTGCGCTCGATCCCGTCCCACATCGCCATGATCAGGGCCGACATCGAGAGGTAGGGGTTCACGGCGGAGTCGACGGAGCGGTACTCGAACCGCCCCGGCGCCGACACGCGCAGCGCGGTCGTGCGGTTCTGGAAGCCCCAGTCGGCGAAGACCGGTGCCCAGAAGCCCGTGTCCCAGAGCCGGCGGTACGAGTTCACCGTCGGCGACGAGATCGCCGTCAGCGCGCCGAGGTGCTCGAGGATGCCGCCGATCGCGTACAGGCCGACCTGGCTCGGCAGCCGCTGGTCGGCCGTCTCGGGCATGAACGCGTTCTCGTCGCCGCGCCAGAGCGAGATGTTGTGGTGGCAGCCGTTGGCCGAGACGCCCATGAACGGCTTCGGCATGAAGCACGGGAAGGCGTTGAGCTCGCGGCCGACCTGGCGGCAGATCTGGCGGAACGTCGAGAGATTGTCGGCGGTCTGCTCGGCGCGGTCGAAGTTGAAGTTGAGCTCGATCTGGCCGGGCGCGTCCTCGTGGTCGCCCTGGATCATGTCGAGCCCGAGCGCCTGCCCGTACTCGACCACCTTGTGGATGATCGGCTGCAGCTCGCTGAACTGGTCGATGTGGTAGCAGTACGGCTTCGTGACGCCGCTGATGTCGGGCGTGCCGTCCTCCTTCAGGTTCAGCCACATCATCTCCGGCTCGGTGCCGGCGCGGAGGTGGAGCCCGGTCGCCTCCTCGAACTGGGCCTGGATCCGCTTCAGGTTGCCCCGGCAGTCCGAGGTGAGGAAGGACGCGGGGTTCTCGAGCTCCTCGCGATTGCGGAAGCACGTCACCCAGACGCGGGCGACCTTGCTGTCCCAGGGCAGCACCTCGAAGGTCTCGGGCTCGGGGATGCCGACGAGCTCGGCCGCCTCGGGGCCGTAGCCGATGTACTCGCCGTGGCGGTCGGTGAAGAGATTCGCAGTCGACCCGTAGACGAGCTGGAAGCCCTTGGCGGCCATGCTCTCCCAGTGCGCCGCAGGGACCCCCTTGCCCATGATCCGGCCGGTGACCGAGATGAACTGGTAGTAGATGTACGTGATCCCCTCGGCGTCGATGCGACGCCGCACGTTGGCGATCAGCTCGTCACGGCCCTCTGCTGTGACGAAGCGGTCGAGATCGGTTGCCACGTGCGCCTCCTTGTCGATGTCGTGTTCCCTGTGGTTCGATCGGGATCGTACGGGTGCCACGAGCGGAGCTCGCATCGTGCCACCACGTGTCTACGCTCGCAGCGGGTCAGTGTCAAGCCCGAATCGTCCACGGCGGGACTCAATTGCCACCAAAGGAATTATTCGTGCCAGCCGAGCGCCACCGAGATGCGCTGCGCGCAGGTCACGAGCAGCGGCACGGCGGCGGCGGTTGCCGCCCGGTCGAAGCGGCTCGTCGGCCCCTGCAGCGCCACGATCGCCGCCAGCTCGCCGCCGGCACCCCACACCGGGGCGGCGATGGCGCTGAGGCCGGCCTCGCGCTCCTCGATCGCCTCCGCCCACCCGCGGGAGCGGACCTGCGTGATCTCCGCCGCCAGCGCGCCGGGATCCGTGATCGTGAGGGGCGTGAAGGCGGTGAGCTTGCCCCGGGGCAGGGGCACGTCGCCGAAGGCGAGCATCACCTTGCCCGCCGACGAGGCGTGACCGACGCTCGGGCGGCCGAGGCGCGTCACGCCCTGCAGGTAGCGATCGGTCGGCACGAAGTCGACCGTGATCGCGTCCGCTTCGCCGGGGATCGAGAGCGTGGCGGTCTCGCCGACCTGGTGGACGAGCTCCTCGAGGTGGGGGCGGGCGAGGTCGCGGAGGTTGAGCCGCCCGAGCACGGCGTTCGCGTAGCGCAGCGTGCGCACGCCGAGCCGGTAGCGACCGGTGGCCGCGACGTGCTCCACGAGGCCGACGCGCGTCAGCGTCCCGAGCTGGCGCGAGACCGTGCTCGCGCTGATGCCCGTGCGCCGGGCCACGTCGGTCGTGCCGAGCTCGCCGCCGTCGGCGAGCGCGTCGAGGATCTCGACGGCGCGCACCGTCGCTTCGACGTCTCGGGTGGAGGGTTGACCGGTACGGGGCATCGCGCTAGTCTCTTTCCACTGATAGCACGCTATCCCGTCTGACGCAATATTTCTCGAGGTCGGATTCCCCATGTCGATGCTCGTCACCTGTCCCAACTGCGGCCCGCGCGAAGTGCAGGAGCTTCGCTGCGCCGGTGAGACGACGAAGCGGCCGACCTCGACGCCGACCGTGCGGGAGCTGAACGAGTACATCTACTTCCGGCGCAACGTCTGGGGCACCCAGCGCGAGTGGTGGTTCTGCCGTACTTGCGAGGACTGGTTCCTCGCCGAGCGCCACACCTACACCAACGTGGTCGAGAAGACGTGGCATCCGGAGCCCGCCGCGTGACGCGGCTTGCTCCTCAGGCCGGCGAGCGCATCGACCGCGCCCAGCCGCTCAGCTTCACCTTCCACGGCAAGCCGGTGCAGGGCTTTGCCGGCGACACGATCGGCTCGGCCCTCTACGCCTCCGGCCAGCGGGTCTTCTCGCGCAGCTTCAAGTACCACCGCCCACGCGGGCTCGTCTGCTGCGCCGGTCACTGCGCAAACTGCCAGATGACGGTTGACGGGATCCCGAGCGTGCGCGTCTGCACGACCCCGCTCCGCGAGGGCGCCGTCGTCAAGGGCCAGAACTACGTCGGCTCGCTCGAGCGCGACCTGATGCAGGTGACCGACAAGCTCGGTGGCCCGTTCACCCCGCCCGGCTTCTACTACAAGACGTTCATCCGGCCCCGCAAGCTCTGGCCCCTGTACGAGAAGTTCCTGCGCGGCGCGGCGGGCCTCGGGCCGCTCGATCCGGACGGCTCCCGTCAGGAGCGCGTCGACGTCGAGCACCGCCACGTCGACGTCGTCGTGATCGGCGGCGGCCAGGCCGGTCTCGAGGCGGCGATCGCGGCAGCCCAGGGCGGCGAGTCGGTCGTCGTGATCGACGAGGGCTACGACGTCGGCGGCACGCTGCTCGCCGACCGGGAGGGCATCGGCACCGCGGCCGAGCTCCGGCGGCACGCCGTCGACGCGGGCGTCGACCTGCTCGCGCCCGCGATCGCGATCGGGCTGTTCGAGCAGGGCCTCGTGCCCGTTGCCTACGGCAACCTCCTGCTGAAGTACCGCGCCCACCGCGTGATCGTCGCGAGCGGGATCGTCGAGCAGCCGCTCGTCTTCCCCGGCAACGACCTCGTCGGCGTGATGCTGCCCGACGCCGCCCGGCGCCTCGTCAACGGCTTCTCGATCAAGCCCGCCGAGCGCGCCGTGGTGTTGACGGTCGACGACCGCGGCCTCCGGGCCGCAGCCGACCTCGAGGCGGCAGGCGTCGAGATCGCGCGCATCGTCGACTTCCGCACGGTGGGAAGCCCTGCGATCGAGGCCCAGGGCAAGGGCGGCAAGGTCACGCAGGTGTCGATCGACGGCCATCACGTCAAGGCCGACCTCGTCATCATGTGCGGCAGCCCGCAGCCGAACTACAAGCTGCTCGCCCAGGCGGGCGCCCGGGTCGAGTACGACGAGGGCCGTGGGGTCTTCGTCCCGACCGATCTGCCCGCCAACGTCGAGGCGGTCGGCGCCGTCACCGGCGACGTCGGCGAGCCGGCCGTGCCGAGCCCGATCCTCGATCACCGCGGCGACAAGTGCTTCGTCTGCATCTGCGAGGATCAGACGACGAAGGACCTCAAGTACGCGATCGCCGAGGGCTTCGACTCGATCGAGCTCTCGAAGCGCTACACGACGGTGACGATGGGGCCGTGCCAGGGCCGCCTCTGCCACACGAACTCGATCCGGGTCTACGCGAAGACGACCGGGCTCGACGAGAACACGATCGGCACGACGACGGCCCGGCCGCCGTACACGCCGATCTCGATGGGCCTGCTGGCAGGCCCACCGCAGGAGCCCCGCAAGCGCACCTCGCTGCATCACCGCCACAAGGACATGGGCGGGAAGATGATGTGGACGGGCGCCTGGCGCCGGCCGCACTCCTACGGGCCCGACCCGGGCGCCGAGGCGCAGCACGTGCACGACGCGCTCGGCCTGATCGACGTCTCGACGCTCGGCAAGATCCTCGTCAAAGGCCCCGACGCGGGCGCATTCCTCGACCGGGTCTACCCCAACCGCTTCTCCGACCTCGAGGTCGGCCGCACGCGCTACGGCGTGCTCACGGGTGACGCCGGCCGGATCATGGACGACGGCGTGGTCGCCCGGCTCGACGACGACACGTTCTACGTCTCCGCCACCTCGACCGGCGCCGACGGCGTCTACCAGTGGTTCACGTGGTGGAACGCGGTCTGGTTCATGGATGTGCAGTTCGCGAACCTGACGGGCGCGCTCGCCGCGATCAACGTCGCCGGCCCGAACGCGCGCGAGGCAATGCAGCGCGTCTCGGAGGACGACTTCTCGGCCGAGGGCTTCGCCTACCTCGATGCCAAGCAGCTCACGGTGGCCGGTGTGCCGATGCTCGCGTTGCGCATTGGCTTCGTCGGCGAGCTCGGCTACGAGCTCCACTTCCCGAGCCCCTTCGCCGAGCACGTCTGGGACACGATCTTCGAGCAGGCCGCCGATCTCGACCCGAAGCCATTCGGGCTCGAGCCACAGCGGATCCTGCGGCTCGAGAAGGGCCACGTGATCGTGAGCCAGGACACCGACTCCGAGTCGAACCTGCACGAGGCGGCGATGCCGTGGCTCGTCAAGAACGACAAGGAGTTCGAGTGGGTCGGCAAGTGGGCGACGCAGCAGGTCGCCGACCGCGGCCTGAAGTGGATGCTCGTCGGCTTCGAGAGCCCGAGCGGCGCGATCCCGGTCGAAGGCGGCCAGGTCGTGATCGACGGCGTCTCCTCGGGCCGGGTGACGAGCGTGCGCCGGAGCAGCGAGCTCGGCAAGGTGATCGGGCTCGCGATCGTCCCCCACGAGCTCGCGGTCGACGGCGGCAGGTTCGACGTCCAGGTGAACGGGCGCCCCGTCCCGATGACCGTGCACCTCGGTGCGTTCTACGACCCTGCGGGCGAGAAGGTGAAGTCGTGAGCCTCGCCTTCCTCTCGATCGACGGTGTCGCCGATCGCAGCTGGCACCAGCCCGTCGCGAAGTCCGCGATCGAGCGGGCGCAGCGGGATCTCGGCGCCACGTTCGAGGAGCGCGACGGCTGGCTCGTTCCCATCTCGATTCCCGGCGAGCGAGACCACGCGGCCGTCGGGATCGCCGATCTGTCGCACATGACGAAGATCGAGGTACGGCCGGCGGGTGAGGAGATCGTCATCGGCGCGGGAGACCCTGGCGTCCGGCTGAAGCCGGACACCTCAGTTTGGTACCCGATCTCGCCCCGCCGAGCGCTCGTGCTCTGCGCGCCCGCGCTCGGCACCACGGTGCGGAAGCAGGCCGGCGACCGGTTCGCACTGGACGTCACGGGGGCCTACTCGGTGATCGCGATCACCGGCCCCGAGGCCGACACCGTGCTGCGCCGCATGACGCATATCCACCACTTCCCCTCCGGCGGCGAGATCGCGCACGTGCAGGGGCACGTGCTGCAGCGCGCCGGCGGCTACTGGGTGATCTGCCTGCAGGAGCTCGGCCACTACATGTGGGAGGTCGCGGTCGATAGGGCCTCCGCCCTCGGCGGCGGGCCGATCGGCGTCGACGCGCTCCAGGGAGGCACCGCGTGAAGGACATCTTTCTCAAGAAGAAGGTCCTGAGGCGGCCCGGTGCGCTGAAGAAGCACTACGACGTCGTCATCGTGGGCGGCGGCTCACACGGGCTTGCGACCGCGTACTACCTGGCGATCCACCACGGGATCACGAACGTGGCGGTGCTCGAGAAGAGCTACATCGGCTCGGGCGCGGCCGGGCGCAACACCACGATCATCCGCTCGAACTACCGCACGCCCGAGGGAGCCGCGTTCTACACCGAGAGCGTGAAGCTGTACGAGAAGCTCTCGGCCGACCTCGATTTCAACATGATGTTCTCGCAGCACGGGCACTTCACCCTGGCCCACTCGGACCGGTCGCTCGTCGTCCAGAACGAGCGTGCCGAGGTGAACAAGCTGCTCGGGATCGACAGCCGCGTGATCGACCGGCAGGAAGTGAAGAAGCTGTGCCCGCAGATCCACATCGGCGAGGACGTGACGTGGCCGATCCAGGGCGCGCTCTACCACCCGCCGGGCGGCATCATCCGGCACGACGCCGTCGTCTGGGGCTACGCCAAGCAGGCGGGCCGGCGCGGGGTGGAGATCCACCAGGGTGTCGAGGTGACAGGCTTCGACGTCCGGGACGGGAAGGTCCACGGCGTCAGGACGAACCAGGGCGACATCTCGTGCGGCACAGTGCTCAGCGCCACCGCCGGCTGGTCGACTCCGGTTGCCGCGCTGGCGGGCGTGCCGCTGCCGATCACCGGTTCGATCCTGCAGGCGTTCGTGACCGAGCCCGTGAAGCCGTTCCTCGACAAGATCATCGTCTCGGCGCAGATGCACATCTACTGCTCCCAGACCGATCGCGGCGAGTTCCTGATCGGCGCCGAGGTCGAGCCGTATCCGACCTACTCGAACAAGGGCACGTTCCCGTTCATCGAGTACGCGAGCCGCCACATCCTCGAGCTCTTCCCGCAGCTCCACGCGACGAAGATCCTGCGTCACTGGACCGGTCTCTGCGACATGAGCCCCGACTACAGCCCGATCATGGGCCAGACCGAGGTCGACGGCTTCCTCGTCGACTGCGGCTGGGGCACCTACGGCTTCAAGGCGGCACCGATCACGGGCGTGACGCTCGCCGAGCTGATCGCGACGGGCAAGACGCCCAAGCTGATCGAGCCCTTCAAGCTCGAGCGCTTCTACAACGACAATCTTGTTTCCGAGCTCGCGGCCGCTGCCGTGAGCCACTGAATCCTTCCGAAAGGTAGACCATGCTTTCGAGCCTCGAAATCGCGCAGGCAGCCGCCATGCGCCCCATTGCCGACGTCGCCGCAGAGGTGGGCATCGAGCCGGACGAGCTCGAGCTCTACGGCCGCTACAAGGCGAAGGTCGACCTCTCGATCCTCGAGCGCCTCGCCGACCGGCCCGACGCGAAGCTGATCAACGTCACGGCGATCACGCCCACGCCGGCGGGCGAGGGCAAGACGACGACGTCCGTGTCGCTCACCCAGGGCTTCGGCAAGCTCGGCCGCCGGGCGATCCTGGCGCTGCGCGAGCCGTCGCTCGGTCCCGTCTTCGGGGTCAAGGGCGGCGCCGCCGGCGGCGGCTACGCGCAGGTCGTGCCGATGGAGGACATCAACCTCCACTTCACGGGCGACATGCACGCGATCACCGCCGCGAACAACCTGCTCTCCGCGCTCGTCGACGCACACCGCTTTCACCGGCACGAGCCCGAGATCGCGAACGTCACCTGGCGGCGCGCGATCGACGTCACCGACCGGCAGCTGCGGAACATCGTCGGTGGCCTCGGCGGCGCCAAGAACGGTGTCCCGGCCGAGTCGGGCTTCGACATCACGGCCGCGAGCGAGGTGATGGCGATCCTCGCGCTCGCCACCGACCTCGCCGACCTGCGCCGGAAGCTCGGCGCGATCACGGTGGGCTACACGCCGGCCGGCGAGCCGGTCACGGCCGAGGACGTGCAGGCCGCGGGAGCGATGACCGTCCTGCTCAAGGACGCGCTGAAGCCGAACATCGTCCAGACCCTCGAAGGGCAGATCTGCTTCATGCACGCGGGGCCGTTCGCGAACATCGCGCACGGCAACAACTCGGTCATCGCCGACCGCATCGCGCTCAAGCTGGGCGAGTTCGTGATCACCGAGTCGGGCTTCGCCGCCGACCTCGGGATGGAGAAGTTCATGGACATCGTCTGCCGGGTCGGCGGCCTCAAGCCGCACGTCGTCGTGATCGTCGCGACCGTGCGGGCGCTCCGCCACCACGGTGGCGGCGACTGGCGCGAGAAGGCCGAGATGTCACAGATGGCGGCCGAGGTCGAGACGGGCATGGCAAACCTCGCGAAGCACATCGAGAACGTGCGCGCCTTCGGGATCCAGCCGGTCGTCGCGATCAACACGCGCCCCGACGACGAGGCGGAGCTGCTCGAGCTGATCAAGACGCGCTCGCTCGAGGCCGGCGCGTTCGGTGCCGCGATCCACAACGGCTTCGGCCAGGGTGGGGACGGCACGATCGAGCTGGCCGAGGTCGTCGCGGCCGCCGCCGAGGGCGAGTCGAGCTTCAAGATGCTCTATACCGACGACGAGCCGATCGCGACGAAGATCGAGAAGATCGCGAAGACCGTCTACGGCGCCGACGGGATCGACCTGGCGCCGGCGGCCAGGGACGCGATCGCCCGCTACGAGAAGCAGGGGCTCGCGCACCTGCCGATCTGCATGGCGAAGACGCACCTCTCGCTCTCGCACGACCCGCTCCTGCGCAACCGGCCGACCGGGTTCATCGTCCCGATCCGCGACATCCGGGTCTACTCGGGTGCCGGCATGCTCGTGCCGCTGTGCGGTGACATGCTGCAGATGCCGGGCTTCGGCGCCAAGCCGGCCGCGTTCGCGATCGACATCGACGAGCACGGCGAGACCGTCGGCCTCTTCTAACCCGCTCCGCCCACTGCAGCCTCAACGGCTAATCGGAACGCGGCAGGATCGATCGCCGGAAACCGATAGAGATCGGGCTCGATCTCGGCAAACAGGGCCAACAGTCGCTTCCGGTCGACGAGGTCGAGAGAGATCATCGCCTCGACGTCGGTGAGGTCGCGGTCGTGCCCGCGCTCGAGTTTGGAGAGTGCCTGGGCGTAGGGGTCGACGTTGCGGAACGTGACGCTCCCAACCCGCTCGACGAACTGGCTGCGTTCCTCCCACCCGGTCGGCAACGGAACGAAGTCTCCCGGGAACGCGAGCTCTACATTCAGCTCGAGCTCCTCCTTCAGCTCCGGGATCGCGCGGAGGAGCTGATCGTTCTCGGGCGCGAACAGCACATCGACGTCGATCGTGGAGTCGCGCCAGCCGAGGAGAACAGCGGTCGCGCCACCCGTCAGATAGCACGTCGTTTCGACGTCGGTTCGTCTGCCGAGTGCACGCATGAACGCGTGCAGTCGTCCCGCGTCTACGAGCCGACGCATGCAAGCGCTCGCTCGAACGAGACGAGCCTGCGAACCAGGGCGTTGTAGCGTCCGTGAGCCGCGTCTCCGAAGCGTTCGCTGAGACGGTCGTACAGCCGGTGCTCGGGATCGTCGAAACCTGCGGGGACCTCGAGGCCGAGCTGGACGAGCCGGGGGCGGCCGATCGAGACGAGGAGAGACTCGTCGCTCACGACGCGCTCTACGAGGTCGCGGAGCCCCGTTTCGACGAGATCGCCACCAGGCAGTGCGAGGAAATCAGCGGCCATGTCTGACAGGGTACGTGCGGTGTGGACTAGATTCCACGCATGAGCGATCTCGAGGGCCAGCAGATCACGGCAGCACAGCGCGAGGCGCTGGAGGCGGAGCTCGCCGACATGGAGGGCCCGCAGCGCAAGGCGGCGGTCGACGCGATCGCGACGGCGCGCGCGTTCGGCGACCTGTCCGAGAACTTCGAGTACCACGCGGCGAAGAACGAGCAGGGCCTGCTCGAGGCCCGGAT
>Ga0209254_10000445_pt1 | contig 33279 bp, 32 predicted proteins | sample FrelakmetDIP11DI_FD_187148 | JGI IMG/M metagenome (GOLD analysis project Ga0209254, IMG submission 187148) | Freshwater lake sediment microbial communities from the University of Notre Dame, USA, for methane emissions studies - DIP11 DI (SPAdes)... | ecosystem: Environmental > Aquatic >... | reverse complement strand
TAGTACTCAAGTTCCGCTATCGACTCCCGAACGTCATCCAACGCGCGATGGCGTGACTGCTTCATGAGTCCAGCCGCCACGGCCGGCGCCCAGCGCCTTGCGAGTTCCTTGATCGTACTGACGTCGAGGTTCCGGTAGTGGAAGAACTTCTCCAGCTTCGGCATTTCGCGGACGAGGAACCTGCGATCCTGGCAGATGCTGTTTCCGCACATAGGCGAAGAGCCCGCCTCGGCATGTGCCTGGAGGAACTCGAGCGTCCGTCGCTCGGCTTCGGCAATGGTGCAGTCGCTGCCCCTGACCCGGGCCAGCAGGCCCGAACCGCCATGCGTCGTGCGGTTCCATTCGTCCATCGCGGCGAGCACGCTGTCGGGCTGGTGAATCGCGATCTCCGGCCCTTCCGCCACGATCCGCAGGTCCGAGTCGGTCACGATCGTCGCGATCTCGATAATGTGATCCCGGTCCGGGTCGAGCCCGGTCATTTCGAGATCGATCCAGACGAGATTGTCCGAGTGCATCGTCATCCGCCGGAAGCCGGTACCATTGCGGGGGCGAAGTCTCTAATTGTAGCAAAGGCAAAGTCCCGTTCTCCGACAATGAACATGCTCCCGATCTCTTTCCTGGTGGCCCTGGCGGCACACCTGTGCGTGCAGGCGTGGCTGGCTCGCCGCCAGGTTCGCTTCGTGCAGAACCACCGGGCCGCCGTACCCGCGGGATTCGCGGAGGCCGTGCCCCCGACGGAACACGCCCGCGCAGCGGACTATGAGGTCGCCCAGCAGCGAATGGGCATCCTGGAGGCCGCCTACGATGCACTCATCGCGATCGGCCTGACGCTGGGCGGAGGCATCGCCGCGGTCGGTGCCTGGGCCCGGGGCATGGCTGGCGACGGCGTGCTCGCCGGCACCCTGCACGTGCTGGCCGTATTCGCAGTCCTCGCGATGCTGGCACTTCCGTTCAGCATCTATCGGACCTTCGTCCTCGAGCAGCGGTTCGGCTTCAACCGGACACGCTCGTCGACTTTCGTCGGCGATCGCCTGAAGGGCTGGGGGCTTGGGCTCGTGCTGGGGGGCGCGATCACGGCCTGCGTGCTCTGGATCATGGCAACGGCCGGAGCCTGGTGGTGGCTCGTCGGGTGGGGCGCGTGGCTGGCGTTCACGCTGCTGGCAACCTGGGCCTGGCCGCGCCTGATCGCGCCGCTCTTCAACAAGTTCACGCCGCTGGAGGACGCGTCCCTCCGCGAGCGCATCGAAAGACTGCTGAAACGCTGCGATTTCCGCGCCAAGGCAGTCTATGTGATGGACGGATCGCGCCGCTCCTCGCATGGCAACGCCTATTTCACCGGGCTCGGGCGCGAGAAACGCATCGTCTTCTTCGACACGTTGCTGACCACCCTGACGCCGTCCCAGATCGAAGCGGTGCTGGCGCACGAACTGGCGCACTTCAAGCTCCGCCACGTCCCGCAACGACTGGTTGCCGGCGCGCTGCTCAGCCTGGCCGGCTTCGCCCTCCTCGGCTGGCTGGCGAACCACGACTGGTTCTACAGCGCGCTGGGCGTGCCCGGGCGCAGCGATTCCGCCGCCCTGCTGCTGTTCATGTTCGCCGCCCCGGCGTTCACGTGGCTGGTGAGCCCGCTGTTCGCCGCGTGGTCGCGCCGCCACGAATACGAGGCCGACGCGTTCGCGGCACAGCACAGCGGCGCGAAGTCGCTGGCCGACGCACTCGTGAAGCTCTACAAGGACAATGCGACGACGCTGACGCCTGACCCGGTCCACTCCGCATTCCACGACTCGCATCCGCCGCCGGTCGCGCGGATCAAGCGCCTCCTCGCGCCGATGCGCACCACCGCCTGATGCCGTGAGCGCCCGAGAGGACACCGGCTGTGTCGTCGAGTCGTATGGGCGACGGGTCGTGGTGGCCGGCCGCGCCTCTGGCTCGGTGGCCTGCAAGCTGCGGCGGCGGGACCTCGACCTGGTGGCGGGCGACGAGGTCCGGATTGCCGTCGCACCCGGCGACGACGAGTGGTCGGTTGTCGAGCGGCTGCCGCGCCGTAATGTGTTCTGTCGCAGCGACAGTCGCGGACGAAACGAGTCCCTGGCCGCGAATCTCGACCAGCTCGGGGTGGTGGTGGCGCCACGCCCGCCGTGCGACCCGTTCATCGTGGATCGCTACCTGGCCGGGGCGCAGCAGGCCGGCATTTCCGCCCTGCTGATCGTCAACAAGCAGGACCTGTCCTCCGAGGGGGACGATCTCGCATTCGCGGCGCCGCTGCAGGCCAGCGGCCTCCCGGTGCTGGCGGTGTCCGCCAGGACCGGCGCGGGACTCGAGACCCTGATCGCGCGGCTGTCCGGCCGTCGCAGCCTGCTCGCCGGGCAGTCGGGAGTCGGCAAGTCGTCGCTCCTCAACGCCCTGGCGGGAGAGGCGCTGCGCGCCACGGGAACCCTGTCGTCCGGTTCGGGTCAGGGTCGGCACACCACGGTGTCGTCGGCCATCCTGCGTACGCCCTGGGGCGAAATCGCGGACTCGCCAGGCGTGCGGGACTATGCACCGCCGGTGGTTCCGGCCCAGCAGGTCCAGCAGGGTTACTCCGAAATTGCAGCGCTCGCCGGCGCATGCCGATTCCTCGACTGCCTGCACCTGCGGGAGCCGCAGTGCGCCGTGCGCGCGGCGGCCGAGTCGGGCGCGATCGACCCGCGTCGCTACGAAAGCTACCGCCGCCTGCTCAACCTGAACCGGCAGCTCGAAGACCGTCGCGGCTGGAGACCCTGAACGCGGCGTCCGGCCCGTCCGCGGGCGCCGCAGCCAGGAGCGTTTGACAGGTTCCGGGCCCTCCCCTACGTTTGCAAATTCCCGCCTGTTCGCGGGGTCGGCACAGGCTCCGTCGATGACCAACGAGAACCTCGCCTACCGGGCACTCGCGCTGCAGATTTCCTGCCACGCGGTCAATCACTGCCGGGACAGGACCGCGGCGCGGGCGTGCATGGGCGAGGCGATCGATCGCGTCGGACGGCACGTCCGGGCGGCCAGGGGCTTCTTCGGGCAGGACGTACGCCTCGTGGTGCTGCCGGAGTACTTCCTCACCGGGTACCCCCTCGGCGAGTCCATCCCCGAGTGGGCCGACAAGGCCGCCCTGGCGCCGGACGGTGCCGAATACGACGCGCTGGCAAGCATCGCGAGCGACAACGACGTGTTCCTCTCCGGCAACGCGTATGAGACGGATGCGGCGTTCGCCGGGATCTACTTCCAGACGAGCTTCGTCATCGACCCGGCCGGCCAGACGGTGCTCCGGTACCGTCGACTGATCTCCATGTTCGCGCCGACCCCCCACGACGTCTGGGACCGGTATCTGGAACGCTACGGCCTGGAGGGCGTCTTCCCGGTCGCCCGCACCGCCATCGGCCGGCTGGCGGCCATCGCCTCCGAGGAGATCCTGTATCCGGAAATCGCGCGCGCGCTGGCCTTGCGGGGCGCCGAGGTGTTCCTGCACTCGACGAGCGAGGTGGGCAGCACGCGCCTGACGCCCAAGGACATCGCCAAGCGGGCCCGGGCGATCGAGAACCTCGCATACGTGGTCTCGGCCAATACCGGCGGCTTCCAGGGTTCCGACCTCGCCGCCAGTTCCACGGACGGCATGTCGAAGATCGTGGATTTCCTCGGGGAGGTCCGTGTCGAGGCCGGGTTCGGCGAGAGTGCCGTTGCCTGCGCCGAGATCGACCTGGCCGCGCTGCGGCGCTACCGGCGGCGGCCCGGGATGGGCAACCTGCTGGCGCGACAGCGACTCGAGTTGTTCGCCCCCGTCTACGGCGGCGCCCGGGTCCACCCGGCCAATACCCTGCTGGACGCCGAGGGTCGCGTCGTCGCCCCGCAGCGGGCACATTTTTCGGCCACCCAGCGCGAGGTCATTGAGCGGCTGACCCGCCTCGGGCTGGTATGATGCTGCATTGCAAGACATCGTTCTGAACGGCCAGAGAGGAGTCAGGCGCGTGCCCAGAATCATCGTTGGCGTCAAGCGCGTGGTGGACTACAACGTCCGGGTCCGGGTCAAGCCCGACAACACGGGAGTGATCACGGAAGGGGTCAAGATGAGCCTCAACCCCTTCGACGAGATTGCGCTCGAGGAGGCACTGAGAATCAAGGAGCGCGGCCTCGCCGACGAGGTGCTGGCCGTGAGCATCGGCCCTGCGGACACGCAGCAGCAGTTGCGCACCGCACTGGCCATGGGCGCCGACCGCGCCATCCTGGTGCAGACGGATGCCGCGGTGCCGCCGCTGTCGGTCGCCCGCATCTTCCGCCAGCTGATCGACAAGGAGCAGCCGTTCCTGGTGCTGCTCGGCAAGCAGGCCATCGACGACGACAACGGCCAGACGCCGCAAATGCTCGCGGCGCTGTGGGAGCGGCCGCAAGCCGTCTCGTGCTCGAAGATCGAGATCGCCGACGGCAAGGCCTCGGTCACGCGCGAGGTGGACGCCGGCCTCGAGGTGCTCGAAGTCGACCTGCCGGCCGTCCTGAGCGTGGACCTGCGCCTCAACGAACCGCGCTACGTGAAGCTTCCCGACATCATGAAGGCCAAGAAGAAGCCGCTCGACACGTTGTCGCTGGGCGACTTCGGCGTGTCCGAGGCACCGTCGTTCCGGACGGTACGCGTGGACCCGCCGCCGCAGCGCTCGAAGGGCATCATGGTGAAGGACGTTGCTGAACTCGTGGACGCGCTCAAGAAGAAGGGGTTGGTGTAATGAGCAAGATCCTCATCGTTGCAGAACATGACGGCGCCCGCCTCAATCCGAGCACGTCGAAGTGCGTGAGCTGCGCCGCCAGGGTACCGGGCGCGTCGGTGGACGTGCTGGTGCTCGCCGGCGACGGCTCGGCCGTGGCCTCTCAGGCAGCCGCGATCTCCGGCGTCGGCAAGGTGCTGGTGGCGGAGCACTCCGCCAACGCCGAATCGCTGGCCGCCGTGCTGGCCCCGCAGGTGGCCAAGCTCGCCGCGGGCTACACGCACGTCTTTGGGCCCTCGACCACCTTCGGCAAGGACCTGATGCCGCGCATCGCCGCGCTGCTCGGCGTGGGCCAGGTGAGCGACATCATGGCCGTCGAGGGCTCGCACGCGTTCAAGCGGCCGATCTACGCGGGCAACGCGGTGCTCACGGTCGAGGTGCCGGCGGATGCGATCGTGGTGGCGACCGTGCGCGTGGCGTCGTTCGAGGCTGCCGCCCCGGGCGGCGCCGCCGCGGTCGAGAAAGTGGACGCCGGCGTGACGCCGCCCTCCCACACGCGCCTGGTCTCGCGCTCCGGCGCGACGACGGGCCGCCCCGACCTGCAGACCGCGAATCGCGTCGTGGCGGGCGGCCGCGCGCTCGGCAGCGTCGACGGCTTCAAGATCATCTACAGCCTCGCCGACAGGATGGGCGCCGCCGTGGGCGCCTCGCGCGCCGCCGTGGACGCGGGCTACGTGCCGAACGACCTGCAGGTCGGCCAGACCGGCAAGATCATCGCGCCGGAGCTCTACATCGCCATCGGCATCTCGGGCGCCATCCAGCACATGACCGGCATCAAGGACGCGCGCACCATCGTCGCGATCAACAAGGATGGCGAGGCGCCGATCTTCGAGGCGGCCGACATCGGCCTGGTGGGCGACCTGTTCTCGATCGTGCCGGAGTTCGAGAAGCAACTGGGCGGCTGACGCGAGCCCACGAGGGCTGCGTCGATGTCCCGCACGACCCGGTCCACCTGCCCGCGACGGCGGACGTGGACCGGTCGTGGTGATGCTGACGCAGCGCCTCAGATCGCCGCGATCGACCTGACGAGCAGATGGACCGCGAGCGCGACGATCAGCAGCCACGTGAGCACGGTGCCCCAGTAGCGACCGAAGGATTCGCCGCGCGCGCTGTTGAGTCCCGTGCCGTGCAGCACCCGCGCGATGACGAAAGTCGCGCCCGCCGCGTGCAGCAGCCACGCCGCGGCGCCCCCGAGTTCCGCGAGCAGCAGCAGGATGAGAAAGACCGGCGCATATTCCGCCAGGTTCGCATGTGCGCGAACCTGCTGCTCGATTTCCCCGCGACTGCCGGTCCCGAGATGGATCTTGTGCCGCAGGCGGCCGCGCACCACGACGCCTGCCAGCACAATGAAGAGCAACGCCAGCAGCGCTGCATAGAGGGTCGTGATCGGTGCCATGCGGAGTGTTCCTCGTGTCTGATGCCCGGTCCGTCCGCCTTCAGCCGGCGGCGACGCGCACCAGGCTCTTGCCGAAATTGGCGCCCTGCATCAGCCGGCAGAAGGCCGCCGGGGCGTTCTCGAGTCCGTCCGTGATGTCCTCGCGGTAGCGGAAGCGGCCGTCGCGAATCCAGCCGCCGATGACTTTCTGCATCTCGGCCATGCGATGGAAGTGGTCGTACACGACCAGCCCCTTGATCGTCGCCCGGGCGCCTACGACGGGCCCGAGGAACGGTCCGTGTGCCGGCGGTCCGTCCATGCTGTACGCCTCGATCATCCCGCACAGGACGACGCGGGCGTGCAGCGCGAGGTTGCCGATCGCGGCCGCAAGCACCTCGCCTCCGACGTTGTCGAAGTACACGTCCACGCCGTCGGGGCAGGCCTGCCTGATCGCCGCGCGAAGGTCGCCAGCGCGATGGTCGATGCAGGCCTCGAATCCGAGTTCCTCGACAGCGTGCCGGCACTTCTCGTCCGAACCGGCGATGCCGACGGGACGGGCGCCCATGAGCCGCGCCACCTGGCCGACGGTGCTGCCGACGGCGCCGGTCGCCGCCGACACGAGCACCGTCTGCCCCGGGCGTGGCTCGCCGAGATACACCAGTCCTGCATACCCGGTGAGACCGGGCATGCCGAGCACGCCGAGCGCGGTCGAGACCGGCGCAACCTCGGGATCGACCTTGCGCACGCCCTGCCCGTCCGACAGCGCGTACTCCTGCCAGCCGTTCTTCACGACTACGTGCTCACCTGGTGCGAAGTCAGGGTGACGCGACTCGAGTACCCGCGCCACCGTGTCGCCGTGCATCGGATCGCCCGGCCGCAGCGCCACGCCATAGAGCGCGTGACCCTTCATGATGTTGCGCAGGTAGGGATCGAGCGAGAGCCAGAGCGTGCGGGACAGGAACTGTCCCGGACCGGGAGACGGGACCTCCACGGTGTCCTGGCGGAAATCGCCAGGCCCCGGGAGACCCTGCGGCACCCGTGCGAACAGGATGCGCCGGTTTCGGCCCACTCCGTATCAGAGCTGGCCGAGGACGTGCTCGGCGCTCGACACCTTGAATTCGCCCGGGCCCTCGACGAACACACTCTTCGCGACGCCACTGTCGACGATGATCGCGAAGCGCTTGCCGCGCATGCCCATGCCGAAACCCGTCGCGTCGAGTTCGAGACCCAGCGCCTTCGCGTAGTCGCCGTTGCCATCGGCGAGCATCAGCACCCTGTCCTCCACGGCGGACGCCTTGCCCCAGGCCTTCATGACGAACACGTCGTTCACGGCCATGCAGGCGACGGTGTCGACTCCCTTGGCCTTGAAATCGCCGGCATGCTGCACGAAACCCGGCAGATGCCTCGCATCGCAGGTCGGGGTGAAGGCGCCCGGCACCGAGAACAGCACCACCTTCTTGCCCGCGAACAGCTGGTCGGCGGTGAGCTTCTGCGGGCCATCCGGGCCCGCGATCGTGAAAACGCCCGAGGGCATCTTGTCACCGGCCTTGATCGTCATGGTTCTTCTCCTGTGCGAAGCGCGCGTTGCAATGGTGCGATGGTACCAGTGCTTCGACCCGGTCGAGGTCGCGGATTCACGCCGTCCGGGATTTCGCGATCCGCGGGCTGCCCACGAGTCGCGGCAGGTACCGCCCGCGGGCCGGCCCAACGACCTTGCCCCTGTCGTAGATCAGGCCGCCGCGCAGGTAGGTGCTGACGACCTTGCCCGTGAGTTCCATGCCCTCGAACGGCGTGTAGCCCTGCATGGACTCGGACTCCGCCGCACGCACCACGAACGACCGGTCCGGGTCAAACAGCACGAGGTCGGCGTCGTAACCGGGCGCGATGTCGCCCTTGCTCTCGAGGCCGAAGCGCCGTGCCGCATTCCAGGAGGTGAGTTCGGCGATGCGGTTCCAGGACAGGCCGCGCCTGCGGCCCTCGCTCGCCACCCCCGACAGCAGGTACTCGGTGCCGCCGAACCCGGACTTGCCGAGAAACACCTCGTCCGGCTTCTTCGAGTCCACCTTCATCTCGTGCCGGCAGCAGGCGTGGTCGCTGCAGACCCAGTCGAGCTTGCCGTCGAGCAGCGTCCGCCACAGGTACTCGACGTCCGCGCGCGAGCGGATCGGCGGGTTCACCTTGGCAAGCACGCCGGTGGGGGCGTCGTAGTCGAGCAGCAGGTGCCCCACCGTGACCTCGCGGCGGAAGTTCACGTGCGGGAAGGCTTTCGCCATCCTGAGCGCGGCCTCGACCGCCTTGCGCGACGTGAGGTGCAGCAGGTTGATGTTGATGCAGTCCGTCTCGTGCGCGAGGTAGGACGCGATGCAGATCGCGAGGCCCTCGGAGTGCGGCGGGCGCGCAGCGCTGTACGCCTTGAGGCCGGTGAGCCTGCCCTCCTCCTGCACGAGCTTCGTGTAGGCCGCCATGATCTCGGCGGTCTCGCAGTGCAGGCTCAGGCTGATGACGTCGCGCCGGTCGGGAAACTCCTGCATCGCGCGTTGCACGCCGCGCATGACGAACTCGAAGTGCGCGATGTCGTACTTCTCGTCCCTGTCGATCATCAGGAACTCGTGCTGGTGGCTGGACGCGCCGTGCAGTCCGTAGCCGCCATAGAACATGTAGATCTTGAACGACGTGACGCCGTGCTTCTCCACCAGCATCGGGATTTCGTCGATGTGACCGCGGTCCATGGGCGCCAGGTGATAGGCGTAGTCCACGTGGAAGCGACCGTCCGATATTGCCAGCACCTCGGGGAAGAAATCGGCGTACGAGCCGCCCTTGTTCAGGTAGTACTGGCCCGTGCGGAAGTAGTTCAGGCTCGAGGTGACCCCGCCCTGCGCCGCCGCGCGGCTCTCGGAGACGGCGTCCTCGGCCAACGGCGAGTAGATGCCGGTGTGCATGTGCGGGTCCACGAGGCCGGGGAAGGCGAGCAGCCCCTTGCCGTCCACGACCTTGCGGGCGGCCGCGGCGGGAATGTCACGCCCGACCTTCGCGAACTTGCCGTCCGCAATGGCGACGTCGGCCTTCTGCACCGTGGTCCGGTTCGGGCGGACGACGCGGACGTTCTTGATGAGCAGGTCGTGGATCTTCGTGGCTGGCATGACTTGAGCCCCCGCAGTGATCAGCGGCCGGACGACGCACCCGGCCCGGGAACGAACATCGAATCCGGGATCGGCGGGCCGATCTCGATCCTCAGGCCGCGGCGGGATCCCGCGCGAAGCGCGGCGCCGACTGCAGTCGCGCGTCGAGGGACTGCAGCAATCCTTCGGTGGTCTCCCAGTCGATGCAGGGGTCGGTCACCGACACGCCGTATTGCAGGGCGGCACGGTCGGCGGCGATCGGCTGGCTGCCCCAGTGCAGGTTGCTCTCGAGCATCAGCCCGACGATCGACCGGTTGCCCTCGAGGATCTGGTTCGCGACGTTCTCGGCCACCTGCGATTGCAGCCCCGGGTCCTTGTTGGAGTTGCCGTGGCTGCAGTCCACGACGATTCGCGCCGGCAGGCCCGCCTGTTCGAGTTCACGCTCGCAGACGGCGATGCTCACGGAGTCGTAGTTGGGCCGCCCGCCGCCGCCGCGCAGCACGATGTGGCCGTAGCGGTTGCCGCGCGTGCGGAACACGGCCGACTGCCCCTGCTGCGTGATGCCGAGGAAGTGATGCGGATGCCGTGCCGACTGCAGCGCGTTGATCGCGACCGCCAGCGAGCCGTCGGTGCCGTTCTTGAATCCGACCGGCGTCGACAGGCCGCTCGCCATCTCGCGATGGGTCTGGGATTCCGTCGTGCGCGCCCCGATCGCCGTCCACGTGACGAGTTCCGAGAGGTACTGGGGCATGATCGGGTCGAGCGCCTCGGTCGCCGCGGGGAGCCCGATGTCGGCCAGGAACAGCAGCAGCTCGCGTGCCAGCCCGATGCCCTGCTCGATGTGGAAGGAATCGTCCATGTCGGGATCGTTGATCAGCCCCTTCCAGCCGATGGTCGTGCGCGGCTTCTCGAAGTACACGCGCATCAGCACCAGCATGGTGCGCTCGACGCGCTGCGCGAGACCGCGCAGGCGCGTCGCGTACTCCCGCGCCGCCTTCGGGTCGTGGATCGAGCAGGGTCCCACCACGACGAACAGACGCGGGTCCTCGCGGTCGAGCATGCGCCGCACCGACCCGCGGCTGCGGAATACGAATTCCTCCGAGGCGGCCGGCAGCGGCATCGCCCGCTTGATCTGCTCGGGCGTCGGCAACAGCTCACTCGAGGCGACGTTGATGTTCTGGAGACGTTCCTGCATCGCGGGGTCACGGCCGGGTGGTGAATGTCGCCCGCTATCTTACACAGCGCGCCGTCCGGCGTGCCCGCCCGGGAGACTGGTCGCCCGCGGGCCGGCGTCGAGCCGGCGTCGGGCCGGTTCACGCCGGGAACACCCATGCCGGGACGTTCCGCCAGCCCCGCAGCAGCTCGGCGTCCAGCGCCCGCCGGTGCGGTTCGAACGAATCGACCAGGCCCCAGAAGCGCGGCGAGTGGTTCAGGTGCCTCCGATGGCACAGCTCGTGCACCAGCAGGTAACGAACGACTGCGGGCCGCTGGAACACGAGGCACATGTTCAGGCTGATCGTCCCGGTCGCGGAGCAGCTTCCCCAGCGGGTGCGCTGCCGTCGCAGGTGCATGCGGCCGTAATCGATGCCGGTCTCGCGCGAGGTCTCCTCGAGACGCAGGCGCAGTTCACCGGCGGCGACCCCCGACAGCCAGCGCAGCAGCGCCATGCCCACGGCCCGATCGGAATCTGCCGGCGTGTGCACCGTCAGCGCGCCGTCGCCCCGGTCGAGGACGGTCGTGCGCCGTGCGGACTCGTAGGCCACCGTCCAGCGCCGCCCGAGCAGCGCCGGCTCGATCACCGAGGGTCGCCGCTGGCCGGCCGTCGGCGCCAGCGACTCGAACTCGCGGGCGCGGCGCTCCGCCCACGCCCGGTGACGGGACACGAAGCGCTCGATCGCCGGCAGGCCGACCCCGGGCGGCACCACGACTTCGACGCGTCCGCCGGGAAAGACGCGCATGGACAGGCGCCGGGCGCGACGGCTGATGCGCACGTGCCAGCCGGGCGACGCCTCGCGCTCCGCCCAGAGCGGCATCTGCAGTGGATTGCTGTGCGCGGCTCGGGCCGCCGCGTCGCCGCTTCGTCTTCGCATGCCTCAGAGCTCCCTCAGTCCCGCCGTCACCGGCATCCGCGCCGCCCGCAGCGCGGGCAGCAGCCCGCCGACCAGCCCGAGTGCGAGCGCGTAGCCGAGGCCGGTCACCAGCAGCTGCGGTGTCACCGTGAAGGCGAACGTGACCTGGCTGAAACTCGCCCAGTTCAGCGTGGAGGCCTGGAAGCCGTTCAGCCCGAAGTACACCAGCGCCCCGCCGACGGCACCGCCGAGCAGGCCGAGCGCCACGGCCTCGAGCAGCACCGAGACCACGACCGGCGCCGAACCGAAGCCGAGCGCCCGCAGCGTGGCGATCTCGCGCGTGCGCGAGGACACTGCGGAGTACATGGTGTTGAGCGCAGCGAACACGGCGCCGATGCCCATCAGCGCCGCGATCGTCGTGCCGACGTAGCGGATCAGCGTGACCAGGATGCGCGACTGGTCCGCGTAGAACTCGCGTTCGCTCTTCACCGACGCGTTGACCCGCGGATCGGCGTCGAGCCAGCGCTCGAGGTCCTCGAGTCGGTCCGCCGACTCGAGCCGGGCACGCACGAGCTGCACGGAATTGCCACGCCGGTAGACCCCCTGCAGCACCGTCAGGTCCGTCCAGACCTCGGACTCCGACACGCTGCCGCCGGCCTCGAACACGCCGACGACGCGCCACACGTGCGAGCCCCAGGTCACTTCGCGACCGAGGTCCACGTTGCCGAACTGCGCGAACGCGCCACGCCCGACGATCACCTCGTCCGTGCCGGTTTCGAACATGCGTCCGGCGACCATGCGGAAGCCCTCGCGCACCTCGGCGGCGCGCGCGGTTACGCCGCGGAACGGGACGTTGGCCGCCGTCCCCGTGCTGCGCATCGGGAGGTCCACGATCGTGTAGAACTCGGGGGACGCGATCGGTCCGCGCGCATCCTGCGCGATGCCGGGCGCCGAAACGATGATGCTCACCTCGTCGCGGCCGAAGGCGCTCGACAGTTCGTCCGACGAGCCGCCGCGCAGCACCATTGCCACGTCGTCGCGTCCGGACAGCTCGAGCGCGGCACGAAAGCCCTCGCCCATCGACAGGAGCGACACCAGCACCGCCACGACGCCGCCGATGCCGACGACGGCGACCAGCGACGTGCCGAGCCGCGCCGGCAGGTTGCGCAGGTTCATGGCCGTGACGGCCGCGAGCTGGTGGAGCCAGGCGTTCATGCGCGAGTCAGTCCCGGCGCAGAGCTTCGACGATGCGCAGGCGCATCGCCTGGGCCGCCGGCACGGCTCCGGCCACCAGCCCCAGCGCGAACATGAACACCCCGCCGAGCACGATCGCGTCGGTCGGCACGCGGAACCCCGGCAGGTACTGGCGGAACAGGGGCTCGAACTGCACGCCGAGCCACCACGCGCCGGCCAGGCCGAGCGCGCCTCCGATCACGGTGACCAGCACCGCCTCGGCGAGTACCAGGCCGAGCACGCCGCCGTTCGTGAAGCCGAGCGTCTTGAGAACCCCGATCTCGGTGGTGCGCTCGCGCACCGATTGCGCCATGGTGTTGGCGGTCACAAGCAGCATCGTGAAGAACACCGCGCTGACGATCGCCCGCAGGATCGCGCCGATGTTGCCCACCTGGTTCACGAACGACTGGGCCATCGCGCGCTCCGAGGAGGTCTTGGTTTCCGCCGGGGAGTTGGCGAACTGCAGGTCGATCTGCCTGGACACGGCCGCGACGCGGTCCGCGTCCGCCACCTTGACGACGTACCAGCCGACCATTCCCTTCGCCTGGCCCTTCCCCTCCTCGAAGTAGTCCTGGTGCATCAGGATCTGGCGCGTGTCGCCACCCTGCGGCAGATCGTAGATTCCGCGGACCGTGACGTCCCATGCGTCGCTGCCGTCCGTCCTGCGCCAGATGGCGGAGCGCAGCGGCACCGCCTCGCCCACTTTCCAGCCCGTGATGTCGGCGAGCCCGCGGCCGATCAGGATGCCCGAGCGATCCGCGATCCACGCCAGCCGCTGTGCTTCGGGCACGATGTATTCCGGGTACATGCGCAGGAAGGGCTCCGGCTTCACCGGGAAGGTCGGGATCTGGTTGCGCTCGTCCTGGTACCACGCGCCGAACCAGGTCTGCGGCGATACGTCGGTCACGCCATCGATGGCGCGGATGCGGTTCTCGTAGCTCTCCGGCAGCAGCTGCGTGAAGGATACCTTGTGCATGGTGAGCAGCCGGTCGGCGCCCGCCACGTCCACGCCGGACTGCAGCGAATACCGCAGCGACTCGGCGAGTCCGAACAGCAGGAAGGCGACCACGATGGAGGCGAGCGTGAAGAAGGTCCGCAGGCGCTTGCGCCGCAGGCTCGCGGCGAGCAGCGGCAGGTACTTACCGATCACGACGCCTCCTCCCGCAGCAGCCCCTTGTCGAGGTGCACCGTGCGGTGCGAGCGCTCCGCGGCGTGCGGGTCGTGCGTGACCATGATGATGGTCTTGCCCTGCTCCTGGTTGAGCGCCTGCAGCAGGTCGAGGATCTCGTCGCCGGACCTGCGATCGAGGTCGCCTGTCGGCTCGTCGCAGAGCAGCATGGTCGGATCGGTAACGATGGCGCGCGCGATGCCCACGCGCTGCTCCTGCCCGCCCGACAGCTCGCGCGGCCGGTGCTTCGCCCGGTCGGACAGCCCGACGAGGCTGAGGGCCGCGGCCACGCGCCCGGCGCGTTCGGCCCGGCTCAGGTCCTTGAGCAGCAGCGGCAGCTCGACGTTGCGCTCGGCCGACAGAACCGGCAGCAGGTTGTACATCTGGAACACGAAGCCCACGTGATTCGCGCGCCAGCGGGCAAGCGCGCCGTCCCCGAGCTGGTCCACGCGCAGCCCGTCCACCTCGAGCACGCCGGAGGTCGGGCGGTCGAGACCGCCGATCAGGTTGAGCAGCGTGGACTTGCCCGACCCGGAGGGTCCCATCAGCGCCACGAAGTCGCCCGCCGCGATGTCGAGGGACAGGCCGTCGAGCACCCGCACGACCTCTACGCCGCGGCGGTACTCCTTGACCAGGTCACGGATGCGGACGATGGGGGCGTCCACGATCACTCGGCTCGCAGTTCGACCGCCGCACCATCGCGCAGCCGACGGGGCGGGTCGACGACCACCGCCTCGCCGCCCTGGAGCCCCTCGAGCACCGAGGCCTGGCCATCCCGCTCCGGGCCCAGCCGCACGGTCCGACGTTCGACCTTGCCATCGCGCACCACCCAGACGGTGGTGCCGTCCTCGCCGCGAACGATCGCCCGGCTCTCGACCCTGGGGGAGGCCGGGCCCGTCCCGGCACGCTCCTCCAGGAACCGGACCTTGATGCCCATGTCGGGCAGGATGCGCGGGTCGAGCTGCTCGAACGCAATGCGCACGCGCACCGTGGCCTTCTGGCGGTCCGCCGTGGGGACGATGTTGACCACCCGTCCCGGCACCTTCCAGTCCGGATAGGCGTCGAGCACGGCCTCGACGCGCTGGCCGTCGCGCACGCGGTTGATGTAGGCCTCGTTGACGTCCACCTCGATCTCGCGCGAGTCCATGTCCACGATGGTCGCGATGCCCGTGCGGGTGAACCCGCCGCCCGCCGAAATCGGCGAGACGGTCTCGCCCGGCTGCGCATCCTTCGAGATCACGACGCCTGCGAACGGCGCGCGGATGAGCAGGTCGTCGAGGCCCTGCTGGCTCACGGCGAGGCGCGCCAACGCCACGTCTACTTCCGCACCGGCCGCGGCGAGCCGCGCCTGCAGCGCAGCGACCTCGGCCTCGGAGGCGTCGAGGACGCTCCGGGACACGAGGGCACGCTCGACCAGGCTGCGGTTGCGGTCGAGGGTCTTGCGGGCATCCGCGAGCCGCACCTCGATCTCGCGCAGGCTGCGCCGCGAGGCCTCGAGGCTGCTGGAGGCCACCCGGTGATCCGCCAGCGCCGTCGCCGCGTCGAGGCGCGCCAGCACCTGCCCCTCCTTCACCTCGGCGCCCTCCTCGAACAGCACTTCCGTGACTCGCCCCGTCACCTTCGAGCTGACGGTCGCGAGCCGTCGTGCCACGACGTAGCCCGAGGCGTTGAGTACCGCGCCGTCGGCGGAGGCCGGCGACTCGACCAGCGCAGTCTGTACCGGCACGGAGGCACCGAGGATGCGCCAGAGCAGCACGGCCGCCACGACGGCCGCGGCGGCCGCTGCGAGCCACCACCGTCGCCGCCTGGGCGCGGTCGAGTAGCGCGGCGCTGCGGCGTCAGGGGTGCGCCGCAGGCTCTCAAGAGCTTGCTTGTCGAGCGGCATCGGCTTCTCGCTGTCTGTTGCTGCCTGTTGCTGCGCGGACTTCGGAGTCGCCTGTGCACGAATCGGTACAATGCCAGCCGTTCAGCAGGGCCGCCGCGGCGCCGCGCACCTTATCACAGCAGCCTCGCCATGCATCCGACGCTCGTCGACATCGGCCTGAACCTCGCGCACGACAGTTTCGACCCCGACCGTGACCGCGTCGTCGAGGCCGCACTGGCGGCCGGCGTTCGGCACATGGTCATCACCGGCAGCACCCTCGAAAGCACACGCGCGGCCATCGAGCTCGTTCGCGCCGCGCCTGACCGGTTCCGCGCCACGGCCGGCATCCATCCGCACCACGCCCGGGAGTTCCATGCCGGAGACGTACCGACGCTACAGGCGCTGATGCAGTCGCCCGAAGTGACCGCCGCCGGGGAATGCGGCCTGGACTACTTCCGCAATTTCTCGCCGCACACGGACCAGGAACGGGTGTTCCGCCTGCAGCTCGAACTGGCGGCCGGGCTCGGCCGGCCGGTGTTCCTGCACCAGCGCGACGCCCACGAGGTCTTCGTGGCGATCCTGCGCGAGTACCGTGCGCGCCTGGCGGGCGGCGTGGCTCATTGCTTCACCGGTGACGAGCGGGAACTGCGCGACTACCTCGATCTCGACCTTTCGATCGGGATCACCGGCTGGATCTGCGACGAGCGGCGCGGCCGTCACCTGCGCGACCTGGTGCGGCTGATCCCGCCCGACCGGCTCATGCTCGAGACTGACGCACCCTACCTGCTGCCGCGCGACCTGCAGCCGAAGCCACAGAGCCGGCGCAATGAGCCAAAATACCTGCCACACGTGCTCGCGACCGTGGCGGAATGTCGCGGCGAGCGGGCGGAGGCCCTGGCCGAGGCGACCACGCGCAACGCCCTCCTCTTCTTTGGCTTCGAGAAATGAACGATAACCTATTGATCAGGAACGACCCATGAACGACATCAAGACCCGCGAATTCGTCAACCGACGCTGGGACGAGTCCATCCTGCCGGAGCTCGTGGAGTACGTCCGGATCCCGAACAAGTCGCCGATCTTCGACCCTGACTGGGAAGCGCACGGCCACATGGAGGCAGCCGTGCAGCTCATGCAGCGGTGGGCCGAGCGGGAAGCGACCGCCCTGCCGGGCGCCCGGGTCGAAGTGCTGCGCCTGCCCGGTCGTACCCCGGTGCTGATGGTGGACGTGCCGGGCGCGGTGGACGACTGCGTGCTGATGTACGGCCACCTCGACAAGCAGCCGGAGTTCTCGGGCTGGTCGGACGGTCTCGAGCCATGGACGCCCGTGCTGCGCGACGGGAAGCTCTATGGCCGCGGCGGCGCCGACGATGGTTATGCGCTGTTCGCGTCGCTGACCGCGATCCGCTCCCTGCGCGAGCAGGGCCTGCCGCACGCGCGCTGTGTGGTGCTGATCGAGGCCAGCGAGGAGAGCGGCAGCCCCGACCTCGCCCACCACATCGAAGCGCTCGGTGGCCGGCTGGGTTCGCCGACGCTCGTCGTCTGCCTGGATGCCGAATGCGGCAACTACGAGCAGCTGTGGTGCACGACGTCGCTGCGCGGCAACCTGATCGGGTCGCTGCGGGCCGAGGTGCTCACCGAGGGGGTGCACTCCGGCACGGCGAGCGGCATCGTCCCGTCGAGCTTCCGCGTGCTGCGCGAGCTGCTGGCCCGCGTCGAGGATGCGACCTCGGGCGCCATCCTGGTCGAGGAACTGAACGCGCCGATCCCGCCCGACCGTCGCGCCCAGGCCAGGGCCGCCGCGTCGGTCCTCGGGGACTCGGTGTTCGCCAAGTTCCCGCTGGTGCCGGGCATGCGTGCGGTGTCGAACGATCCCTTCGAACTGCTGCTCAACAACAACTGGCGGCCCACGCTCAGCGTGACCGGTGCCGACGGCCTGCCCGCCTTCCGCAGCGCCGGCAACGTGCTGCGGCCGCAGACCACCCTGAAGCTCTCGTTCCGCCTGCCGCCGACGCTCGATCCCGCGCCCGCGGCGGCTGTGATCAAGCGCACCCTGGAGCACGACCCGCCCTACGGGGCGCGAGTGTCGTTTACGGTGGAGTCGGCGATGGGCGGCTGGAACGCGCCGGCGCTCGCGCCGTGGCTCGAGCGTTCCATGCAGTCGGCGTCGCAGGCCTTCTTCGGACGCGACGCGATGTACATGGGCACCGGCGGCAGCATCCCCTTCATGGGCATGCTGGGCGAGCGCTTCCCGAGCACCCAGTTCCTGGTGACCGGCGTGCTCGGGCCCCAGTCGAACGCGCACGGGCCGAACGAGTTCCTGCACCTCGAGACGGCGCGACGGCTCACGGGCTGCGTGGCCCGCGTGCTCGCCGATCACGCGCTGCGCGAGCGTCGGGCCGCCGCCTGAGCGGGACCGGCAGGCGCAGCCTGCGCACCGGCCGGCGGGGATCAGTGCGCGAGGGGATTCGGTGTGGCGGCCCGCTGAATGCGCTCCCAGACCGGCGCGAAGGCCGCCGCGACGCCGCCCTGGCCTCGATCCACGACGGGAAATTCGTCCTGCAGGGCATCGAGGCGCAGCACGGTGGCCGGCCGGCCCTTCGGGAACTCCCCGCGCATCGAGAACACCGCCCGCCCCTCGACCGGGGTGTCGCCGGCGAGCAGTCGCACCGCGGCGACGCGCTCCTCGAGCATCGGCAGCGGGTTGCCGAACGTGAAGTGCCGCTTGGGTCCGAACACCGACCACTGCGACATCTTGTCGCCGGCGAAGATCATGCCCTGCACGTCGAACATGTCGATCACCAGCAGGCCGCGCTGCGTGAGCAGCAGGTAGTTGACGTGGATCTGCTCGCCCGTGCCGGTCGGCACCAGAACGTTGCGCAGTTCGTCGTAGGCCACCGAGGAAACCACGTTGTCGATTGCCCGCCGGGCGCGCGACTGCCGCAGCCGGCCGCGCGCGAAGATCACCGCGGCGGCCAGCACGGCGAGGCAGAGCAGCACCCAGAGCCACAGCGGCAGGCCCAGCAACAACATCATCCACGCCCCGCCAGCGCCTGGCGCAGGGCCTCGAGCCCCGGCCCGATCTCGACCTGCAGCGACGGCAGCGCGAGCAGCGCCGCCAGCGCGTCCGGCACCGGCACCGCCGCGCCGACCAGCGGCTCGACGATCTCGTCGAACTTGGCCGGGTGTGCCGTGGCGACCAGCACCCAGCGCCCGGTGCGCGGGCCGGCGCCGAGGCGACGGTAGACGCAGGCCGCGGTGGCCGTGTGCGGGCACCACGTGAACCCGAGTTCCCGGTGGTCGCGACGGATGGTGTCGCGGATCTCCTCGTCCGTCACGGGCTGCGCAGTGAGCTTGCTGCGCAGCCGCTCGAGGTCGGGGAAGAGCCACCGCAGACGCTCCATGTTGCTCGGGTTGCCGACGTCCATGGCGGACGCCAGCGTAGCGAGGCTCGGGCGGGGCCGCCACTCGCCGCTCTGGAGGAACTCCGGGACGGTCAGGTTGGCATTGCTCGCGAGCACGATGTCGCCGATCGGCAGTCCTGCCTCGCGCGCCCACACGCACGCGAGTGCGTTGCCCAGGTTGCCGGTCGGGATGATGAAGCCGGGCGCACGGCCGTCCGCCCGCCACAGCTCGAGGCTGGCCTTGGCGTAGTAGACCATCTGCGGCAGGAGCCGCCCGACGTTGATGCTGTTCGCCGAGGACAGCTGCAGCGTGGCCGCGAGCGAAGTATCGAGGAAGGCCTCCTTCACCATCCGCTGGCAGTCGTCGAACGTGCCAGCGACCGACAGCGTGCTCACGTTGCCTCCCCAGCAGGCGAGCTGCTTCTGCTGGCGCGCCGACACGAGTCCGCGCGGATACAGCACCACGACGTCGACCCACGGCCTGCCATGGAAGGCCGCGGCGACGGCGCCGCCCGTGTCGCCGGAGGTCGCGACCAGGATGGTCAGTCGGCGCGGGTCCGCACGCGGACTGCGCTCCAGTGTCGCCGCGAGGAAGCGCGCACCGAAATCCTTGAACGCCGCCGTCGGCCCGTGGAACAGCTCGAGCACCGACAGCGGCCCGCCCGCCCCGGGCACCTCCACGACGGGTGCCGGGAAGTCGAACGCGTCGTGCGTGATCTCCCCGAGCCGTTCAGCCATTGCGTCGCCCGCAACGAAGGGCCGCAGCAGCCGCTCCGCCAGCGCCGGCAGGTCGACGGGGTCGCCCAGCGCGGCGGGATCGATTCGGGGGAGAGCCTCCGGCACGTACAGGCCGCCATCCGGCGCGAGTCCGCGGGCGATGGCGGCGCTCAGCCCCGCCGAATGTGCCGTGTCGCGCGTGCTCAGGTATCGCATCAGTCGTCCACCACCCGGGCGCCGGCCGGGTCGATGGCTGACACCCAGCTGTCGCTCTCGAGCCCATGGCGTGCGAAGGCGGCCACCATCCCCGCGCGCGCCGCCTCGGCCGCGGGCGCCTCGGTCCAGGCGAACACCGTCGGGCCCGCGCCGGAAATCGAGCAGCCGAGCGCGCCGGCGTCGAGCGCCGCCTGCTTCACCTCTGCGAATCCCGGTATCAGCGCCTGGCGTTGCGGCTCGATCACGACGTCGAGCATGGACTCACGGATCAGGGGCAGGTCGCCGGTGAAGCAGCCGGCCAGGAACCCGGCGAGGTTCGCCTGCTGCCAGATCACGTCGGAGAGCGCGACCGTCGGCCGCAGGATCGCGCGTGCCTCGCGCGTGGCAAGCACCATGTGCGGATGCACGAGCACGCAGCGCACGACATCGGGCACGGGGATCCGCTTCACGTGCGGGTTGTCGATGCCCACGGTCAGCACCAGGCCGCCGAACAGCGACGGGGCGATGTTGTCCACGTGCACCGACCCGCTCGCCACCTCCTCGCCCTGCATCGCGAACTGCAGCAGCCGCGTCTTGTCGAGCGGCTCCTCCACCAGCGCTGCCGCGGCCACGACCGCCGCCACGGCGGAGGCCGCCGAACCGCCGAGGCCGGAGCCGAGCGGGATCCCCTTGACCACGTCGAGTTCGAAGCCGAACGGCAGGCGGAGCGCCCGCTGCAGCGCGAGCGCCGCCATGCCGGCCGTGTTGCGCTCTGCCGCGAGCGGCAGGTCCGCGACCACACCGCGAATCGACCGGATGGTCACGCCCGGCGCCTCGCGCCGGGTCACGGTGACGCGGTCGCCGAGGGCCGCCACCGTGTGCCCGAGGATGTCGAAGCCCACCGCCACGTTGCCGACGCTGGCCGGCGCGAAGGCGGTCGCGCGCTCGCGCCGGACGGTCACAGCCTGGCCCCGAGGTAGGCGCACACCCGGAGCAGGTCGGCGAACACGCCCGCCGCCGTCACTGCGGGACCGGCGCCCGGGCCCTGCACGATCAGCGGATTCTGGTCGTAGCGCGCGGTCTGGAAGCGCACGATGTTGTCCGTCAGGGCGATGTTGGCGAACGGGTGCGACGCAGGCAGTTCGACCACGCCCACTTCGGCGCGTCCGTTCGCGCCGACCGAACCGACGTAGCGCAGCACGTGGTCGCGCCCCCGCGCGGACTCGAGCCGCTCGAGCATCGGGGCGTCGAACTCGTCGAGGCGCTGCAGGAAGTCCTGCACCCCGCAGTCCGCCAGCGCCCCGGGCACCAGGCTCTCGACCCGCACGTCGGCGAGTTCGAGTTCGAGACCCATCTCGCGTGCCAGGATGATGAGCTTGCGCGCCACGTCCATCCCGGAGAGGTCGTCGCGCGGGTCGGGCTCCGTGTAGCCGAGGGACTTCGCCTGCCGCACTATCGAGGAGAACGGTTGCCGGCCGTCCCAGGTGTTGAACAGGTAGGCGAGCGTGCCGGAGAAGATGCCCTCGATGCGGCGGATCTCGTCGCCGGTCTCGCGCAGGTCGCGCAGGGTCTGGATCACCGGCAGGCCGGCGCCGACGGTCGCCTCGTACAGGTAGTGCGCGCCGGTCGCCCGCCGCGCTTCCTTGATGCGCTCGTAGTCGCCGAGCGCGGCGCTGTTGCCTTTCTTGTTGGGCGTGACGACGTGGATGCCCTCGGACAGCCAGTGCGCGTAGCGGCCGGCCACGGCGGCGCTCGCACTGCAGTCGATGATCACGGCATGCGGGAAGTGGTCCGCGTGCACGTGATCGGCGAAGCGCTCCAGGTCCACCGGGTCGCCGCCCGCGGCATAGGCATCGCGCCAGCGCGACAGGTCGATCGCGCCGGGGCTCAGGCGCATGGTCTTCGATCCGGCGATGCCCCGCACGCGCAGGTCGACCTTGAAGTCGCGGCGCAGGCGCTCGACCTGGGAGGCGAGCTGGTCGAGCAGCGCACCGCCGACCAGTCCGGGCCCGATCAGGCCGATCGACACCGTGTGCGCCGAGAGGTAGAAGCCCGAGTGCACGGCACGCAGCGCGCGCGCGCTGTTGCGCCCGTCGATTACCACCGAGATGTTGCGCTCCGAGGCGCCCTGCGCGATGGCCCGCACGCTCACGCCTGCGCTGCCGAGCGCGCCGAACACCTTGGCGGCGACACCGTGGGCGCCCGCCATGCCGTCGCCCACCACGGCGAGGATGCTGCAGCTGCGGTTGACGTCGATGCTCTGGATCTGCCCCTCGCGCAGCTCGGGGTCGAAGGCGCGCCGCACCACGCGCTCCGCCCGCTCGGACTCCGCCTCGGGCACCGCGAAGCAGATCGAGTGCTCGGAGCTGCCCTGCGAGATGAGGATCACCGAGATCCCCTCCTCCCGCAACGCTCCGAACAGGCGGTGGGCGGTGCCCGGGACGCCGATCATGCCGGCGCCCTCGAGGTTCACGAGCGCAATGCGCTCGACGGTGGTGATGCCCTTCACGAGCGGCGTCGGCGCGGTACGGTCGTGGATCACCGTGCCCGCGGCCTGCGGCGCGAACGTGTTCTTGATCCAGATCGGGATGCGTTTGTGCACCGCGGGCGCCATCGTCTGCGGATGGATGACCTTGGCGCCGAAATAGGCGAGTTCCATGGCCTCGTTGTACGACAGGGCCGCGATGACCTGCGCCTCCGGCACCAGGCGTGGATCTGCGCTCAGGACGCCGTCCACGTCGGTCCAGATGACAATCTCGGTCGCGTCGAGCAGGGCCCCGAAGATGGACGCCGAGAAGTCGCTGCCGTTGCGGCCCAGCGTCGTCTGCAGTCCCTGCGTGTCCGTGGCGATGAACCCCGTCACGACCACGGTGCCCGCGAAGTCCGCCGGCACCTCCTGCCGCAGCTGGTTCCGGGACTGTTCCCAGCGCACGCCCGGCCCGAGCGGCCCCCACTCGACCAGCAGCACCTGGCGCGCATCGAGCCACTGGACATGCCCGCCCGACTTGCCGCGGCTGCGCAGCAGGCCTTCGAAGATGCGCGTGGACCAGATCTCGCCGTAGCCCGAGATCAGGTCCCGCATGGTCGTGGACGCGGCGCGCACGAGGCGCACCGTCTGCAGGATGCCGGCGACGTCACGGCAATCCCGGTCGAGCTGCTCGACGAACTCGTCGAACAGGTTGCCGGGCAGCAGTTCGCGGGCGATGCCCACGTGCCGGTCGCGCAATTCGCGGATGCGGTCGTCGAGCGAGGGGTCCTGCTGCTCGGCGAGCGACACCAGGGTCAGCAGCGCATCCGTGACGCCGCGGCACGCCGAAAGCACCACCGCCTTGCGTGGTGCAGCGTCGTCCTCGACGATCCGCGCGACCCGCTCCATGCAGGCCGCGTCCGCAACGCTCGATCCGCCGAACTTGTGAACCTTCCAGGCTTCCACGGTCGTCCCGCCTCCCGAACAGCCGCCCACGACCCCTCCCCGGCGGGTCGCAGCCACGCGACGGGCCGAATGCGGCTCGGGCGGAGAGGACTCCTTCGGCTCGGGGTTTCCGGCGGCGAATCGCAGGACTGTATCTTCTTGCAGCGCGGCAGGCAAACTAGCGCGGATGAACGACGGGGACTCCCTGGCGCTGCACGCCGCCATCCTGGCCGCGGGGCCGTCCACGCGCTTCGGCAGCCCGAAGCAGCTCGTGCGGCTCGGGGGCGCGCCGGTCCTGCACCAGGCCGTGGCGCGCGCGTCGTGTGTCGCCGGACGGTCGGTGACGGTCGTGCTGGGCGCCCACGCCCGGGAGATTGCGCCCACGCTGCACCAGGCCGAGGCCTCGGTCGTGCTGAATCGCCGCTGGGCCGAAGGGATCGCCAGCTCCGTGCGCACGGCCGTCCGCACCGCACCGCCGCGGTGCGAGGGCCTGCTGCTCATGCTCGCCGACCAGGTGGCCGTGACCCCGGACGACCTCCGGCGACTGTTCGCGGTGTGGCGCCGGCATCCGGTATTGCTGACCGCCGCGCTCCACGGTGGCGCTCCCGGCCTGCCGGCCATATTCCCGCACTGGACCTTCGTCGACCTGCTCGAACTGCGCGGTGAGCGCGACCCCGGCCTGGTTCTGCGCCGCAATTCCGACCGCCTCGTCCGAGTGCCGATGCCGAATGCGGGAATCGGTCTCGATACGCCCGAAGACCTGCTCACAGTCACGACCGACGGCACCGGTGGCACGGTCGCCTGACTCGGCTATCATCCCGCCCACGCCAGCACGCCTCAATTGAGACGTGGCTCGTGAAATTCGCGTGCGACGCGCCTGCTTTTCGCCGGCCGCGACTAGACTTCAGCCATCGGACGATCCCGGAGACACGCTCATGCTCATGAAAGGAACTTCGTTGTCGGCTGCCTGGGCTGGCGCCATCGGTACGCTGTTCGCCGGCCTCGCGACCGCCGGAGCCGTCGGGGACCAGTACCGCGGCGGCGCCTTCGGTCTCCCGTGGAATGCGAACAAGACCGCCATCGAGGCCAAGTACCCGGGCGGCAAGTGGGACCAGGACGACAACGGTCGGGCCCGATACTGCGCGACGACCCGGCAGGCGCTGCTCAAGCTGCCGCCCCAGCACCAGACCAGGGAACTCTGCTTCCTGATCGGCACCGACGGCACGATGTCGGCAGTGACAGCGCGCATGGATGCCTCGCTGCCCGCGCTGCTCGCGGTGGTCAACCGGTCGCGGACGGTATTCGGGGACTTCGATTCGGTGCGCCGGGACGAGGCGGCCATCCAGTCACGCTCCACTGCCATGCTCTGGACCATGGACGCGCCGTACCTCGTGCAGGTATCGAGCAGCAACGACGCCGACGGCCGGCCGATGGACGTGACTTTCACGGTGGCGGACGAAACGAACCTGTACACCTCCGGATCCGAAAAGGTCTCGAACAAGCCGAAGACCCCGTAACGGCGCGGCCACGCAATCCGCGCCGGCGGGCAGCTGCCTGACCAGACGTCCGGACCCTCGTCCGGTCAGTCTGCGGTCGTTCGCAGCTTGGCAGCGATGAACTCGCGGTGCGACACGTGGAGCAGGTCCGCGACGCGCCGGATCAGGTGCTCCTCGTACTTGTGCACGACCGCGTCGGCTTGCGCGACGCGCCACAGCTGCTCCACCAGCTGCAGCTTCTCGCCGGGCGACAGGGACCGGTTGAGCTGCGAGGTGAACTGATGCAGATCGTGCGCCTCATCCACCTGCCGTTCGGCGCCGGCGAGCAGGTCGTCGCACTGGGCCGCGTCCAGGTTGAGCATCCCGCGGATCGATTCGAGCACCTGCCGCCGCTCCGGCCCCGCGACGTCGTAGTCGGCACGCAGCACCTCGACGAGCAGGGCCGCCACGGCGAGATTGCGCGCACGCTCCTGCTCCACCGCGTCGCCGGCGGCAGAGGCGCCGAGTTTTCCTGCGATCCAGTCCCGCCACCCGCTCACTGTCGCGATCCCGCCCCTGTTCAAGTCGGCAACATCCGCTCCGGCATGCTGCCATCGCCGCCGACGCCTGCCAACTCAGCGCCCCGCGCAACGGCGCGCAGCAGGTCCCACAGGGCCGCGACGTGCTCGCGCTCGGTGGTGAGGGAGCCGACCGAGATGCGCACCATCCAGCGGCCGTCGAGCACGGCCGGGGTGACGTAGGCCTCGCCAGAGGCGTTGACCCGCTCGGCCCAGGCGAGGGTATGGCGGTCGAGCGCGTCACCGGCGAGCCCCGGCGGTTCATGCCGCACGCACAGGGTCTGCAGCGCGACCGGCGCCAGCACCCGCCACTGCGGGTCGCCCCGCACCTGAGTCTCGAGCCAGCGGGCATTCTCGAGGTCGCGCCGCAGGCGGCGCTGCAACCCCGCCACACCCTGCTCCCGGATCAGGCACCACAGCTTCAGGGCGCGGAACCGTCGCCCGAGCGGAATGCCCCAGTCCCTCAGGTTCTTCACCCGGCCGTCCACCGCGCTCTGCAGGTAGCTCGGGTTCGTGCTCATGACCCGCACCAGGTGCTGCGGGTCCCGCACGTAGTACAGCGAGCAGTCGAACGCTGCGCCGAGCCACTTGTGCGGGTTCATCACCAGCGAGTCGGCCGCTTCGATGCCGGACCACAGGGTGCGACACTCGGGCAGGATCATGGCCGAGCCCGCCATGGCGGCATCCACGTGCAGCCACAGGCCGTGACCGGCGGCCACGCCGGCGATCGCCGCGAGGGGATCGAACGCTGTAGTGGTCGTCGTGCCGCAGGTCGCGACCACCGCGCAGGGCTGCCGCCCGGCGGCGAGGTCCGCGCGCACCGCCTGCTCGAGCACGTCCACGCGCATCGCGTGGCACTCGTCCGTCGCGATCACGTGGATGTTGTCGCGACCGAAGCCGGCGAGCAGCGCCGCCTTCTCCACCGAGCTGTGGCTGTGGGCCGACACGTACACCACCAGCGGCGCGCCTTCGGACTGCAGGCCGCCGCGCGCCAGCGAGAATCCGCTGGTGCGCTCCCGCGCGCAGAGCAGCGCCAGCAGCGTGCAGCTCGAGGCCGTGTCCTGGATCACCCCGCTCCAGGCATCCGACAGGCCGACCATCTGGCGCATCCAGTCGGTCGCCACCTCCTCGACCTCGGTCAGCGCCGGGCTCGACTGCCACGACAGGCCCAGCACGCCGAGGCCGGTGCTCAGGTAGTCGCCCAGCACCGAGGCGAGTTCGCCATTGGACGGGAAGTAGCCGAAGAATCTCGGGTGCTGCCAGTGAGACAGCCCCGGCAGGATCACCTGGTCGAGGTCGCGGAGGATGGCGTCGAAACCCTCGGCAGACTCCGGCGGCGCAACCGGCAGGCTGGCCCGGACGTCGCCCGGGGCGACGCGCGACATCACCGGCAGGCTCGCCACGCGCTCGCGATAGTCCGCCACCCAGTCGACGACCTGGTGACCGAGCCGCCGGAATTCTTCGGGGGTCATGCCTGCATCTCCTGTCCGGTGGCGAGCCGGCGCGCCCGCGACACGATTGTCCTTCATGTTCCGGCGGAATGCCCACGCGGGATGCGGCCGTCAGCGGGTCGTGGGGACGACCAGGTTCACGCTCGCGGTGCCGCTCGTTGCACGCATCGCCTGCTCCACGCTGCGGCAAATCCCCCGCTTCTTAGGTATTTTTGCCCGTCGTCGTCGGCCTTCTGCAGCCTGCAAATCCGGTAGATTCAGAGGCGATCGGTTGTAACGAGAGGGACGCGAGTCCCGGTCGCCGATGCGCATCGACCGCTACGTCCACGACGAGCGCCTGACTTGGGGCGCAGCGGGAGTGCTGATGTTCGTGGCAGGCCTGCACGCCGCCGGGATCGGCCGTTTGCTGCTCGCGCCGCCGCCGGCGTACGAGGCGCCCGCAGCCTCGCCGGTCTTCCAGGTCAGCCTGCAGAGGCTCCCGCCCCCGCGGTTGCCGCCCGCCCAGCCGCGGCCTGCCGACGCACCGCCGCCCAGCAGCGATGCCGTCCAGAACCGTCCCAGGCAGACCCGGCCGGTACCGATCCTGGTGGACACGCCGACCACCGACCCCGTCCCGCCCGACACGCAGGTCAAGCAGTACGAGGTGGGCGACGAGCTGCTGCCCGGGGTACCCGGTCCGCCGATGCCGGCGGGCGCCGGCACGGACGAGCCGCTCTACGCCGAGGCCGCGCCGGTCGAGCAGACGCCGGTCTACTGGAACCTCAAGCTGGTCGACATGAAGCCCCCGGTCTATCCGCCGCGCTGCCTGCGCATGGGGATCGAGGGGCGCGTGAAGGTGCGCGTCCTGGTGGGCGAGAACGGCCGGCCGCAGGAAGTGACGATCGGCCAGTCGAGCGGCGAGTCCGCCCTCGACCAGGCCGCCATGGACGCGGTGCGCGAGTGGCGCTTCGAGCCGGCCAGGTCCAACGGCATGCCGGTGCGCGCCTGGGCGATCGTACCCGTAGAGTTCAAGTTGATCGATTGAAGGCAGGAGCCCCCATGCATCCCACCGAAGCCCTGACCACGATGAGCTTTGCGAACTTCCTGCGCCAGACCGACGCCGTGGGCATCTTCGTGTTCTGCCTGCTCATCGTGATGTCCATCGTGTCGTGGTACTTCATCATCCTGAAGACCGCGCGGGTGGCCCGCATCCGCAGGCGCTCGAGCCGGGTCGTGTCGACCTTCTGGAAGACGCCGGCCGACCAGGCGATCGGCTACCTCGAGCGCCAGCCTGACTGGGAGCCGTTCTCGAAGATCGCACTCGACGGCGAGTTCGCCATGCAGCACCACGACAAGCTCACGGAGGACCGCGTTGCGGGCACGCTGCACCGCGCGGAATTCCTCGACCGCTCGCTGCGCTCGTCGATCAACCGCGAGATCGAGCGGCTGGAGACCGGCCTGACGTTCCTCGCCACCGTGGGCAGCACCGCGCCGTTCGTGGGCCTGTTCGGCACCGTGTGGGGCATCTTCCACGCGCTGGTGCGCATCGGCGCGACGGGCGAGACCTCGCTCGACCAGGTCGCGGGCCCGGTGGGCGAGGCGCTGATCATGACCGCGCTCGGCCTGGCGGTCGCCGTGCCCGCGGTACTGGGCTACAACCTGCTGGTTCGCAACAACCGCGTCATCATCGCGAGCTTCCACGCCTTCGCAGAGGACCTGCTCGCCTACCTGACGACCGGCGCGCGCGTGCCGTCCTCGATGGACCACCACCGTGCCCACCGCCTCGGGCAGGCGGCGTGACGCGGACGGGAGACGATCATGGCATTCAGCGGACTCGGCGGCGGCGGCGGCGCACCCCACTCGGCCCCGATGGCGGAGATCAACATGATCCCGCTCGTGGACGTGATGCTCGTGCTGCTGATCATCTTCATGATCACGGCGCCGCTGCTCGCCCACAAGATCAAGATCGACCTGCCGCAGGCCTCCACGGTGCTGCTCGAGGAGAAGCCCGACACCATCGTCATCCAGCTCATGGCCGACGGAAGGATGTTCCTGAACGACGTGCCGATCGACCGTGTCGGGATGCTGGAGCGGCTCTCGGTCGAGGCGCAGCGCAAGCCGCAGCCCGAGCTGCACATGCACGTGGACCGCACGCTGCAGTTCCAGGCGCTTGCCAGCGTGATGGCGGACGCCCAGAACGCGGGCATGGTGAAGGTCGGCATCGCGACCGACCCGCTCAAGCGCGCGGAGGACCGGTGAGGTCCGGACGAGACACATGACCCTCACCGTCACACTCGAATTCGCGGACGAGGAGCTCGAGCATTTCCGCACGCTGATGCTGCGCGCGCGCGACCGCGCGGAGCGGCGCGCGCCCCGGGAGATCGCCGCGGCGGCCGCGGCCACAGTCGACCGCCTGAGGTCCACTACCCGCTCGCCGTTCGTCGCGCGACGCATCGAGCGCGTCGACCGGCTGATCGCGATGCTGGAGGACCCCGAGTGGCAGCTGCCGGAGCCCGAACGCCGACGCGTGCTCGACGGGCTCGCCTACGTCGCCGAGGCCAACGACCTCGTGCCGGACAACCTGCCCGTGCTCGGTCTCGTCGACGACGCCATCATGCTGGAACTCGTGCTGCGGGAACTGCAGCACGAACTCGACGGCTACGGGGAATTCGACGCATTCCGCCGCGACGAGGCCGCCCGCCGCGACAAGCCCGGCACGCACCGCCCGCTATCGCGCGAGGACTGGCTCGAATCGCGGCGCGCGGCGCTGCACGCGCGGATCCGCGAGCGCCGCGAACGCGACCTCGCCCGCGACGGCGCGGCGTTCGGGCTCATCACGCGTTTCTAGAGGCGTGAGCGCACGAACAGGAAATAGCCGAGCAGCAGCGCCGCGACCAGCCAGGAGATCCAGCCCGCGTCGCGCCGGCGGCCGCCCAGCAGTTTCACGAGCGGATAGCAGATGAAGCCGAGTGCGAGGCCGTCCGCGATCGAGTAGCTGAGCGGGATGCCGAGCAGCACGAGGAACCCCGGCAGGACTTCCGTGTAGTCGTCCCAGTCCAGATGCCGGACGCTGCCGAGCATCATGCCGCCCACCAGCACCAGCGCGGGGGCGGTGATCGGCGCATAGCCGCCCAGCATCTCGACTACCGGGCTGAAGAACAGGGCAAGCAGGAACAGCACGGCCACCGTCACGGCAGTGAGGCCGGTCCGGCCGCCCTGCTCGACGCCGGTCGCGCTCTCGATGTAGCTGGTGACGGTGCTGGTGCCGAGGCAGGCGCCGGCCACCGTGCCGACGGCGTCGGAAACGAACGCCTGCCGCGCGCGCGGCAGGCGGTTGTCGCGCATGAATCCGGCCTGTTGTGCGACCCCCACCAGCGTTCCCACCGTGTCGAAGAACACCATGAACAGGAACACGGCCACGACCGGCGCCATCGCCAGTGTCAGTGCACCGCGGACGTCCATCTGCAGCAGGGTTGGCGCGAGCGAGGGCGGTGCGGCGACGATCGCGTCGGCGATCTCGAAGCGCTGCACCAGCACCGATTCGGCGACCACGGGCGCGGAGGCGAACGCGCCGTCGAGGTGCGGCAACGCCAGCTTGAGGGCCACGGCCAGCGCGCCGGACGCGAGGATGCCCCACAGGATCGAGCCGCGCACCCGCCGCGCGTGCAACCCGGCCGCGACGAGCAGGCCGGCGAAGAACACGACGAGGTCGGGCGAGGCGAAGTGCGGGTTGAGCCGCACCGCCGTCCCCGGGTCCTTGACGATGAGCCCGGCGTTCTGCAGCCCGATGAAGGCGATGAACAGCCCGATGCCGGCCGCGATCGCGTGCTTCATGCTCGGACTGATGGCGTTCATGACTGCCTCGCGCGCGCCGACCAGCGACAGCACCAGGAACAGCACGCCGGAAACGAACACCGCGCCCAGCGCAGTCGCCCACGGCACGGCCGCACCGGCCGCCACCGCCGCGGGCACGGCCGAGAACACGAAGAAGAAGTTCTCGCCCATGCCCGGCGCCTGAGCGATCGGATAGCGCGCATACAGCCCCATGATGGCGGACGCCAGCGCCGCCGCCAGGCAGGTCGCCGTCGTGATGGCGCCGAAGTCCATGCCGGTCGGCTGGCCGAACATCACGCCGGACAGCACGGCCGGCTGCACGAAGATGATGTAGGACATAGTGAGGAAGGTCGTGATTCCCGCCACGACCTCGGTGCGCACGGACGTGCCATGCTCGCGCAGGCGGAACAGGCGCTCCAGCATGGGGCTCGACTTCAGTGCGACCATGACCACGCGCCTCGGCAGGCTGTGCCGGGGACCATATGCCATCGGTCCCGCCGCGCAATGCGGGGATACGCTGAGGGCGCCTGCGGAGCGTTCCCAGGAACGGGGCGACTGGTTCAGCGGTGGGAAGCTGGCTGCGGTAGTCTCTCGCCTGCCGGGCGCACCTGCCCGGAACGGGCCGCCGGCATTGACTCGACGACACCAACCCTCGCCAGCCATTGCCGCGACGGCCACGGCGCCGCGGTGGATCGGCGTCCTGCTCGCCTTCGTGGCCGCGGCGCTGCAGCCCTCGAGCGCTGCCGCCGAGTCGGCCTACGAGTTCATCAACGACGGCACTCGCTACACTTTCGTGTTCCGGTTCACCGTCGCGGCGACCCCGGACGAGGCCCTCGACTTGCTGTACGGCTTCGAGCACCTGAAGCGTTTCAGCCGACGCGCCAGCGACGTCGCACTGCTCGACGAGGGCGATGGCTGGCAGACCGTCCGGTTCACGTACTCGACCTGGCTCTGGAGCATGCACACGACCTTCCGACGCGAACTCGACCGTCCCAACCGACGGGTGGTGTTCCACATGATCGAGGCCGACCGGTCCGGACTGCCCGTGCCCTTGCCCACGGCCTCCTCCGGCGAATACCGCGTCGAGCCCGTGCCGGACGGTGTGCGCGTCGTCTATCGTCAGTCAGCCGATAACCGGGACTCGTTCATGCTCGGCGCATGGATCGCGCTGGCACGCTCCGAGGCCGTTCTCTTCAGCCGCGACCTCGAGGCGTATGTCAGGTCGCAGTTCGACTGACGCGACCGGTTCTATCGGTCCACGATGATGATCGGGTCGTGCTCGCAGGCCTTGCCCTCGACCTTGACCGTGTACTTGTAGCTCGTGGACTGGCCGTTCTTCGCCGCGCCTTGCCGGACGACCCCCTCGATCTTGTTGCCCTTGAATTCCGAGTTCTTCCACTCGAAGGGGGTGTCGCCGCTCGTGAAGACCACGGACTTCCTGGGGCCCGCGACGGACCAGATCACGGTATCGCCCTCGCAGACGCGGATGGTCTCAGCGTCCGAGCCATCCTTGTCCTTGAGCACCCGGGTTACGCACTGGTCGCCCTGGACCTTGAATTTCAGCTTGTGCGGCTTGTCGGACACGGGGCACGCGGCCTCCGCGCGACCGAAGCCCGCCTGGGCACCCAGGAACACGACAACGGACGCAGCGATCAGCAATCGACTGGTAGGCATGACTTCCCCCTGTTGTTGGCGCGGCCAGCCCGCGGACTGGATCCGCCGATCAGGCACGCCGGGCAGTGTCGTCGCGCCCGGTCAAAATGTCACGCGCAGAGCAAGCCGGGTCGGGCGGGAAGCAAGGCTGGCCGCCTCGCTGTCCTGCGCAACTCGCCTCGCCCGATACGAGCGACCCCGGCACTGGGCCGGGGTCGCTGCCTCCATCGATCAAGGCCACGGATGCGGCACGTGGCGCCGGTCACCCCGCTTCCCTGGGTCTTCACTCCTCCGGTCCGGAGAAGACGACGTAGCGGCCGTTGTTCGAGTAGGCCGGATCCCATTCGCCCAAGCCCTCTCGGTCGTACAGCACGACCGGATCGCCGCCATAGACGGACACGGTGTACAGGCCCCACTCATACGCGCTGGGGTTGCTCGCGTTGCCCGCGAACACAATGGTCTTGCCGTCGTTCGAGAACGACGGATGCTCGGCGTAATAGGCGCCCGAGGTGATCGGGTACGGCGCGCCGAGCGCCTGGCCCTTCTCGTTGACCGGGATCGCCATCAGCGGGGCGGGCGCGAGCCAGAAGCACTCGTAGCGCTGGTAGACGATGAGCTTGCCGTCCGGCGAGTAGGCAGGATTGCAGCCATAGCCCTCATAGTTTCCGAAGGCGGCGTAGTCGAAGCGCGTCACCGTACCGTCCAGCCCAACGGTACCGATCTCACCATCCCACCCCCAGAATGCGAGCCGGCGACTGTTGTTCGACCAGCTCCCGTCTGTCGCCCAGTCGAGCACCGCAATCGGTGTGCCGCCCGACGCCGGCACGATGCGCAACTGCACCGGTACGTTCGGGTCCGCCTCCCACTCGGACATGTTGTGGTAGGCGATGTACTTGCCATTCGGCGACCAGACGGCGTTGTCGCCCTCCAGTCCCAACGGTGTCATCTTGCCCGTCGTCAGGTCCGTCACGCCGAGCGTCTGCGGGGGTC
>Ga0209254_10000444_pt1 | contig 33287 bp, 30 predicted proteins | sample FrelakmetDIP11DI_FD_187148 | JGI IMG/M metagenome (GOLD analysis project Ga0209254, IMG submission 187148) | Freshwater lake sediment microbial communities from the University of Notre Dame, USA, for methane emissions studies - DIP11 DI (SPAdes)... | ecosystem: Environmental > Aquatic >... | reverse complement strand
CGACGGCGTCCAGCTCACCCTATTTCACGGGCGCGGCGGTGCCATTGGCGCGGGCGGCGGCAAGGCGCACGTGGACATTCGCTGCGCGCCGGCCGGCGGCGTGGAGGGCGGCGTTCGCGTGATCGAGCAGGGCGAGCTGGTCGCCAACAAGTACGGCGTGCGGGCCATAGCCCTGCGCACCTTCGACCAGGCGCTCGCAGCCGGCCTCCGCAGCCTGGTGCAGCCTGGACGCCCGCCTGCCGCGGAAGGTCACCGGGACTGGGAGGACGCCATGCAGGTGCTGGCCGATGCGTCCAGAGCCCACTACCAGGCCCTGGTACTCGAGTCGCCCGGCTTCGCCGAGTACTACCGCCTGGCGACACCCGCCGACGTGATCGAACGCATGCGCAGGGGCATCGGCGCCGAAGCGGGCCTGGCGGGCGGACTGCTCGCCGCTGCAGGCACTGCGCCCTGGGTGTTTGCCTGGACCCAGAGCCGCAACATCCTGCCGGGCTGGTACGGCTTCGGCACGGGCCTCGCCGCCGCCTTCGAGAAGTTCGGCGAGCCGACGCTGCAGTCGATACACGACGGCTGGTACTTCTTTCGCACGCTGGTGGCCGACGTGGAAACGGCCCTGGCGAAGAGCGACCTGGCCATTGCCGCGCGCTACTCGGCGCTGGGCGGGGAGCTCCACGAGCGCTTCTTCCACCGGATCGAGGACGAATTCGAGCGCACCACCGCCGTGGTCATGCGCGTCAAGCAGCAGAGGGTCCTGCTCGAGCGCGACAACACGCTCCGCCGGTCCATCCGCCTGCGCAACCCCTACGTGGACCCGATGAGCGTGCTGCAGGTGGAGCTGCTGCGACGCTGGCGGGAAACCGGGGACGAGGCGCTGTTCACTGCGCTCATCGCCAGCGTCAACGGCATTGCCCGCGGCCTGCAGGACTCGGGCTGACGAGACCGTGAAGGCCGCGTTCCTCGACTTTGATTCGCTGGGACCTGCCGATATCGACACGTCCGCCCTCCGCGCCACACTGCCGGACATCGCGTTGTACGCGTCCAGCACCGATGCCGACGTGAATGCCCGCCTCGCCGGCTGCGAAATCCTCGTGGTCAACAAGGTCGACCTCGACCGGGAGCGGCTGGCCGCGGCGCCGGGCCTGCGGCTGGTGGCACTCGCAGCGACGGGCACCGACAACGTGGACCTCGCCGCGGCCCGGGAGCTGGGCATCGCGGTGGCCAACATCCGCAACTACGCCACGCCGTCCGTGGTCCAGCACGTGTTCGGCCTGGTGCTCGCCCTCACCCTGCGGCTCAACGAATACCGACAGCTGCTCCAGCGGGGCGCCTGGGAGCGGAGCCCGCACTTCTGCCTGCTCGACTACCCCAGCCGGGAGCTGCAGGGCAGGACCCTGGGCATCGTGGGCTACGGACAGCTGGGCCAGGCCGTTGGGGCGGTGGGCCGGGCCTTCGGTATGCGCGTGCTCGCCGCCCACAGCCTCCGGGATGAACCGGACGGACGCCACCCCCCGGACGCGCTGGCGGTGGACCGGCTGGAACTGCAGGAGCTACTCGCCGTCGCCGACGTGGTCTCGCTACACTGCCCGCTGACCCCCGCGACCCGGCATCTCATCAACCGGGACTCGCTGGCGCGCATGCGCCGGGACGCGGTGCTGATCAACACGGCCCGGGGCGACCTGGTGGACACGGTCGCCCTGCTCGACGCCCTGCAGGGAGGCCGGCTCGGCGGCGCCGGTATCGACGTGCTGGCGGAGGAGCCCCCAGTCCGCGGCCACCCATTGCTGGACGCCTACCTGCCGAACCTCATCGTCACGCCACATATTGCCTGGGCGGCACGGGAGTCCCGCCAGCGGGCCCTGGACGAAGTCGTGATGAACATCCGGGACTTTCTGTCAGGTGGACAGAGGAACCGGGTGGCCTGACCGTAGGAGCGGCTTCAGGCGCGACCGGCTTGGTCTGATCGGGGAGCGGTCGCGCCGGTCGGCGCTCCTACAACCGCCTCCGCCCAGTCGAGCACCGCCGCCACGCGGGGCGCCGCCAGCCGGTGGGCCTGGGCGAAACTGAGCCAGCAGTATTCGCTGTGCTCGGGACGACCGGTATCCGGGCTCGGCAGCAGCTCCACCTTCGCCACGGTCGTGCGCGCCAGGTAGTACCGGGCAACCTTGCCACGACTGTAGGGTCCTGTGTCGACGTGGACATTGCCCCAGGGAAACATGAGCTCGCTGATGCCCGCTTCCTCCCGGACCTCCCGGAGCGCGGTCTCCTGCGGTGTTTCCCCGGCCTCCATCAGGCCCTTGGGAAAGTCCCAGTGCCGGAACACCCGGAGCATGAGCACGCGGAGGCCGTCCGGCGTCTCCCGCAGGATCACGGCACCGCAGGACATGACCTTCGGGCGCTTGCTCACCGGCCTCAGCGATCCCGCAGCACCGCCACGGGGGGCTCGTTGACGGCCTTGCGCGTGGCCAGGGTGCCGGTGATGCCCACGATCAGGGCGCCGGTGACGAGTCCCAGGGGCCACAGCAGCGCGCTCACGGTGTAGTCGAGCTTGAAGGCGTAGGTGGCCAGCCCCCAGCCGAGTAACGTGGCGCCGACGGCGGCAAGCACGCCGGCGAGGCTGCCGAGAGTCACGAACTCCACGGCCACGCCCTGCAGGATCTTCCGGCGGGCGGCGCCGAGCGTGTGCAGGATGGCGCTCTCGAAGCGGCGTTCGTCCCGGGTCAGCTGGATCGCCGCGAGCAGCACCACGATGCCGGCCAGGAGCGTGAACAGGAAGACGTACTGCACGGCCATGGACGCCTTGTCGATGACGGATCGGACCTGGGACAGGATCACTTCGAGGTCGAGGACGGTGACGCCGGGGAACTGGCGCACCAGGCGGCTCAGCATCTCCACCCGGTCCCGGGGGACATACGCGCTGGCCAGGTAGGTCTGGGGCAGGTCAGCCGCCACGCCCGGTGACAGGACCACGTAGAAGTTGGGCTGGAACGAGTCCCACTCGATGACGCGGAGGCTGGTGATCGGGGCCCGGATGTCCTCGCCGGCCACGTTGAACGTGAGACTGTCGCCGACCTTGACGCCCAGGTTGGTGGCGAGTTCTGCATCCAGCGAGAGCTGCAGCGGGCCGGAGTAACCGGATCCCCACCATTCGCCGGCAGTCACCACATTGCTGGCCGGCAGGGTGTCGGTCCACGTCAGGTTGGCTTCCCGCTGCAGGAAAGCCGCACCCTGGGCGTTGGCCACCTTCACATCCTTGACCGGCTTGCCGTTCACCCCGGTCAGCCGCCCGCGGATCAGCGGCAGCGAGAAGGGCTCCTGGCCCACCTCCGCCTGGAAGAACGCCTTCAGGCCCTGGAGCTGGTCCGGCTCGATGTTGATCATGAACTGGTTGGGCGCGTTGGCCGGTAACGTCTGCTCCCAGGTCTTGAGGATATCGTTGCGCACGACGCCCAGCAGGAGCAACACCATCAGGCTCAGGCCGAAGGCCACGATCTGCACCACGCTCTCGCCGCCGCGGCGGGCGATGTTGGCGAGGCCATAGCGCCAGGCGATCCCTGCGGCGCCGCGGAAGCGGCTGAGCGCCCGCACCAGCAGCCAGCCCAGGCCGAAGGCCACGATCGCCGTGCCCACGACGCCGCCCGCGATGAGCCCGAGCAGCAGCGGGTCCCGCACGATCACCAGCACCAGGGCGCCGATGGCGGCCAGGGCGACGCCGTAGGTCAACGCCGCGCTGAGCCGGGGCGGCGGGAGGTCCTTGCGCAGCACGCGGAGCGGCGGCGTGGTGCCGATGCTGAGCAGGTGGGGCAGCGCGAAGCCGACCACGACGGTTGCCGCCGTCAGCACCCCGAGCAGGAAGGGTCGGCCCGAGGCCGGCGGCAGCACGAAGCCGACGAACTCGGCGGCAATCACCGCGAGCCCGTACTGGGCGCCGTAGCCCAGCAGCACGCCGATTACGGAGGTCAGGGCGATGACGAAGCCGAGCTCCGTAACCGTCACGGCAATGACGAAGGCCTGGGTAGCACCGAGTGTCTTCAGCAGCGCGATGTTGTCTAGATGCCTGAGCGCGTAGCGCCGGGCGGCCATGGCGGCTGCCACAGCGGCCAGAATGACCGTCACCAGCGAGGCGAGCGTGAGGAAGCGCTGCGCCCGGTCAATGGCCGCGTTGATCTGCTCACCCGCATCCTCCCGGCCCCGGAGGGCCTCGTCGGGCCGCAGCCGCGGCTTGATCTGCGCGCGGAATTCGGCGATCTGCGCGTCGCTGCCGGCATACATCTGGTTGTAGGTCACGCGGCTGCCGGGCTTCACCACGCCGAAGCTCGGCACATCGGCCAGGTTCACCATCAGGCCGGGGGCGAGATTGATGAAACCGATATTCTGGTCGGGCTTGTACTGGAGGACGCGGGTAATGACCAGGGAGCGCTCGCCGACGCTGACGCTGGCGCCCACCTCCAGGCCGAGGCGGCCCAGCAGGCCGGGCTCCGCCCAGGCCTCGCCGCGGGCCGGAATGCCGGTCGCGGGCCGGCCGTTGCCAAACAGCGTGTCGGCGACGGTGAGCTGGCCCCGCAGGGGATAGGTGTCGCTCACCGCGTCGATGGCCGCCAGCGTGGTCTGCTCGCCAGACACCACGACGGTCGGAAACGCCAGCGTCTCGGCGAATTCGAGCCCCAGCCCCCGGGCTTCGGACAGGTAGCCGGGACTGATGGGGCCCGCGGAGCGCAGGACGAGGTCCGCCGCGAGCACCTGGCTGGCCTGGTCCTTCATCGCGCCGCCGACCCGGTCCGTGAAGAAGCCCACGGCGGTCATGGCCGTGACGGCCACGATGATCGCGGCGAGCAGGATGGACAGTTCGCCAGCCCGCAGGTCGCGGCGGAAGGCGCGCAGCGCGAAGCCCAGGACTTTCATCAGCGGGCCTTCATGCCACGGCCTCACTGGCCTCGACCTTGCCCGCGTCAATGCGGATCGTGCGGTCGCAACGGGCAGCCAGGTCCCGCTCGTGGGTCACGAGCACCAGCGTGGTCTTCGCCTCGGCATTGAGGTCGAACAGCAGGCGCCCGATGCGGTCACCCGTGGCGCTGTCCAGGTTGCCGGTGGGCTCGTCGGCGAACAGCACCTCCGGGCGCATCACGAAGGCGCGGGCGATGGCCACGCGCTGCTGCTCGCCGCCGGACAACTGCTTTGGATAGTGGCCGACCCGGGCGGAGAGCCCGACGTTCGCCAGCGTCTCGCGGGCCACCACGGCGGCCCGGGTCTCCCCCGCCAGCTCCAGAGGGAGCATCACGTTTTCCAGCGCGGTGAGGGACTGGATCAGGTGAAAGGACTGGAAGACGAAGCCCACCCTGCGCGCCCGCAGCAAAGCCCTGCCGTCCTCGTCCATCGCCGTGAGCTCCTCGCCGCAAAGCCACACCTTGCCCCGGGTGGGCTGGTCGAGGCCCGCAAGGATGGCGAGGAGCGTGGTCTTGCCGGCGCCGGAAGGGCCGACGAGCGCCACGGACTCGCCCCGGCCGATGTTCAGGCTGACGTCATCCAGGATGGTCAGTATCCCTTCGGGACTGCTAACCTGCTTGGTGAGGCCTGCGGCGCGCAGCACAGAATCCATGCACTTCAACTTTCGACTGTCGGAACTGGCCACCGCGGCGGCGTTGCTGCTCACGTTGCTCGTTGGTTCGCCACAGCTGGCAGCGGCCGAGCGGGGCCAGACCGTGCTCGTGGTGGGTGACAGCCTCAGTGCCGCGTTCGGCATGGCCCAGGAGGAATCCTGGGTAGCGCTGCTCGGCGAGCGGCTGCGGGCCAAAGGTTACGGCTATGGCGTGGTGAATGCCAGCATCACGGGCGACACCACCACCGGCGGACTGAAGCGCCTGCCCCGCGCCCTGGACCTGCATCGGCCCGCGGTCGTGATCATCGAGCTCGGCGGCAATGACGGCCTGCGCGGGACGCCGATCGAGGTGATGCGCAGCAATCTCGCCCGGATGATCGAGCTGTCGAAGGGCGCCGGCGCCCGCGTGGTACTTGCCGGTATCCAGATTCCAACCAACTACGGCGGCCCCTACACCCGTGCTTTCGCCGGTGTTTACCCGGAACTCGCCCAACAGTACCGGATCGGGCTCGTGGACTTCATCCTCGACGGCGTCGCACTGGACATAAGCCTGTTCCAGGCGGACGGCATTCACCCGACGGTGGAGGCCCAGAAGATCCTCCTGGAGAACGTCTGGCCCGCGCTGGAGAAGGAATTGAAGGCAATCAGCGGGAAAAAAGTCCCGCAATAGTCTGCTGGACTGCCGCAGCGGCGGCGCGGGGATCCTTCGCGTCCCGGATGGGCCGGCCCACCACGATGTAGTCGGCGCCATCGCCGAAGGCCTGCTCCACCGTGACCACCCGCTTCTGGTCGTCCACGGGCCGGTTCTCCACCGGCCGGATGCCCGGCGTGACCACCAGCAGCCGGCCGTCGATCGCCCGCCGCATCGCCGGCAGCTCGAGCCCTGACGCCACCACACCGTCACAGCCGGCCTCGAGGGCCCGGCGCGCCCGGGACAGCACGAGGGCCTCCACGTCGCACTTGAAGCCCAGATCGTCGAGGTCGCCCCGGTCGAGGCTGGTGAGCACCGTGACGGCCAGGATCTTCAGGTCGCCCTTCGCCGCCGCGGCGGCTTCCATGATGCCCTGGTTGCCATGGACGGTGGCAAAGGTCACGCCCCGCTTTGCCAGGAGGGCAATGGCGCGGCTGACCGTCGCCGGCACGTCGAACAGCTTGAGGTCCGCGAAGACCCGCTTGTTCTTGCCCAGCAACCAGTCCACGAGCTCGAAGTAGCCGCCGGCGGCCATCAACTCGAGGCCCAGCTTGTAGAAGGTGACGGAGTCGCCCAGCTGCTCGACCACGCGCCGGGCATCGGTGGCATCGGGCACGTCGAGGGCGAAGATGAGGCGATCCTGGGGATCGGCGGCGTTGGTTGTGATTGTCATGGTGCGTAGTTTACGGAAGCCGCGCCTTCGGATCGACCAGCCGGCGGTAGGCGGAGAAGGCGTAGCGGTCGGTCATGCCGGCCACGTAATCGGCCACCGCCCGGGCACGGCCCGCATCGCCCAGCTCCGCCTGCCAGGCCCTGGCCCGATCGGCGTGCTCGCGGGGCATCATCTTCAGGTCGGCGAGAAAGCGCTGGAACACGGCCTTCAGCATGTCCTGGGCGCGGGTGGTCACGTCGATCACCTGCTCATGACGGTAGAGATGCCGCCGCAGGTAGCGCTTCAGGGCCAGGTGCTCCGCAAGTGTCGCCGGGCTGAGCGCGATCAGCGGCTTCGTGAGTACCCGGACGTCGTCGCTGGAGCGGAGGCGGCGCACCTTGATGTTGCGGCGGCTGGTCTCCACCAGGTCCGTGACCACCTCATTGATCATGGCGCGGATCGTTTCGTGGATCAGCACGCGCCGGGGCACACCAGCGCCGGGGGTACTGCGCGCGTCCCGGACGACCCGCTCGTAGTGGCGCCGGAAGAGCGGCACGCTGCAGAGCGTGGCCTCGGACAGCAGGCCGGACCGGAGCCCGTCATCCACGTCGTGATTGTTGTAGGCGATCTCGTCGGCCAGGTTGGCCACCTGAGCCTCCAGGCTCGGCTGGCCCCGCGTGAGGAAGCGCTGGCCCAGCTCGCCGAGACGCCGCGCATTGCGCCTGGAGCAGTGCTTGAGGATGCCCTCCCGGGTCTCGAAGCAGAGGTTCAGCCCGGGAAAGCCCACATAGCGCTGCTCCAGTTCGTCCACCACCCGCAGCGACTGCAGGTTGTGCTCAAAGCCGCCCCAGGCCTTCATACATTCGTCCAGTGCGTCCTCACCCGCGTGACCGAAGGGCGTGTGGCCCAGGTCATGGGCCAGGGCCACGGCCTCGACCAGTTCGCCGTTCAGGTCCAGGCACCGGGCCACGGTCCGGCCGATCTGGGCGACCTCCAGCGAATGGGTGAGCCGGGTGCGGTACAGGTCGCCCTCGTGATTGACGAAGACCTGGGTCTTGTAGACCAGCCGGCGGAAGCCGCTGGAGTGGACGATGCGGTCCCGGTCCCGCTGGTACTCGCCCCGGTAGGGGTGGGCAGGCTCCGGATGCAGCCGGCCCCGGCTCTGGCTTTCCCGGGCGGCCCAGGGAGCAAGCCGGAGACCGGGCACGGCCCTCCTCACCGGACGAACTGTTCCCGGAGGTAGTCCACGAGCTCGTGGGGCGGGTAGTCGCCGGTAATGCGCGCCGAGCCGATCCGGTCGAGCAGCACGAGACGGATCTGCCCGGCAACAACCTTCTTGTCCATGCCCATGGCGGCCAGGAACTTGCCCGGGTCCGCCGCCGGCGGATTCACCGGCAACTGGAGGCGCCTGAACAGCCGCCGGACCCGGTCCACCGCCAGCGGGTCCAGCGCACCGAGGCGCGCCGAGAACTCCGCGGCCATGCAGGTGCCGGCCGCCACGGCCTCGCCGTGCAGCCACTCACCATAGCCGGCGTGCAACTCGATGGCGTGGCCGAAGGTGTGCCCGAGGTTCAGCAGGGCGCGGCGCCCGTGCTCGCGCTCGTCCTGGCCCACGATTTCGGCCTTCAGCTCGCAGGAGCGGCGGATGACATGGCCCAGCGCAGCCCGGTCCCGGCGCAACAGGGCCTCGGCCTGGTCCTCGAGCCAGGCAAACAGGTCGGCATCGGCGATCAGGCCGCACTTCACGACCTCGGCGCAGCCCGCGGAGAGCTCGCGGTCGGGCAGCGTGCGCAGCGTGTCGGTGTCGGAGAGGACACAGACGGGCTGGTGGAAGGCGCCGAGCAGGTTCTTGCCGCCCGGGTGGTTGACGCCGGTCTTGCCGCCGACGGCGGAATCCACCTGGGCCAGCAGGGTGGTCGGCACCTGGATGAAGTCCACGCCGCGCTGGTAAATGGACGCAGCAAATCCGGCAATGTCGCCCACCACGCCGCCGCCAAGCGCGAGCACGACGCAATCCCGGCCAAAGCGGGACTCGACCAAGGCATCGAGCACGCGGTTAACCGTGGCCATGGTCTTGTGCCGCTCGCCATCGGGGAGCTCCACCGTGGCGAGCCGGGAGCCGGCGAGCAGCGCCTTGACGGGCTCCAGGTAGATGGGGCCCACGGTCTCGTTGGTCACCACCATCACGTCCCGGTGCCGCAGGTGGGGCTCGAGCAGGTCGCGCCGGGACAGCAGGCCGCTGCCGATCATTATCGGGTAGCTGCGTGCGCCGAGCTCCACGTTGAGGGTGATGAACATCAGGGCATGTTACGTCGGATTTCCCGGACGACGGACGGGACCTTGCGGCCGTCGGTCTCGACGACCAGGTGGGCGATCTCCCGGAACTGGGGATCGCGGACGGCCATGAGGCGGGTCAGCACCTCGCGGGGTTCTCCGGTCTTCAGCATGGGCCGCTCACGTCCTCGCCGGGTGCGCTTGAGCTGCTGGTCCACGGTGGCGTGCAGGTAGACGACGAAACCGCGCTCCCGGAGGTGCTGCCGGTTCCCGGCATCCTGCGCCGAGCCACCGCCGGTGGCGAGGATGATGCCGGGAAGCCGGGTCAGCTCGTCGATGACCCGGGACTCCCGCTGGCGGAACCCCGCCTCGCCTTCCCGCTCGAAAATAAAGGGAATGTCCACCCCGCTGCGCTCTTCGATCGCGTCGTCGCTGTCGATGAACTCCCGGCCCAGTTCCCTGGCGAGGCGCCGGCCCACGGCCGACTTGCCGGAGCCCATGGGACCAATGAGGAAGATACTCGTGACGACGTTCATGCGCCTGGAAATGGAAAGGGCCCGTTCGCAGTCTATGCGAACGGGCCCTTGCTGGCTTCGGTCAGATCAGGGCGTGACCCCGACAAAGTAGACTGTTTGGAGTCCGCTCGGCACCTCCACAGTCAGCGTGAGCTGGCCACCCGTCGGAGGAACGGCCGTCACGAAGAAACTGTACTGGAGCCGGCCATCGAAGGTCGTGCAGGGGACGGTGTACGCCTTGGGATTCCCCAGCGTAACGCCCGTTGACGCCTCCAGCTTGACGGTGGTTTCGGCAGGCATCGGCTGATCCCTGAAATCACCGACCGTGAAGGTGATGACGCCGGGGCCTGCCAGCGTCCCGACTCCACCACCGAAATTGTCGCCGCCGGTGCTATCCGAGATCTTTGCCGTGCTACCGGACATGATGATCAGGTTGCTGGCGCTCACAGTCAGCTTCTGGTTTGAACTGCAGCCGCCGGCGGGGCTGCCGGGCCCGACACAGAGCAGACCATTGAACTGGCCATCCGCCGGTGAGCGCACGAGGTCCTGGTTGTAGTCCAGGAAGAATTCGCCGGGAGTGTAGGCGTCATCCTCATTGTCATCGCGGAAGGCCTCGGCAAGATCAGTCCAGGTATCGGAGCCGTCGAAGACGCCGTTGCCGTTGATGTCGACGAAACTCTCCTCGCCGATGGCAGTCGCGATCAAGGTGCTGCGACCATCACCCGGGGGCCTCGGGTTGGAACTGGTCCACGTGACGGTACAGACGCCGGACTGCGTGGCAGTGGTCGAGGTGGAGCAACTTCCGAGGATGTTGCCTCCCTCTGTGTTCAACGTGACCGCCGTGCCATCGGGCACGGGATTGTTGAAGCGGTCGGCCAGGCGCACGGTGACATCGACCTCGGTGCCGTCGAGGTCCCAGCCCTCGACGTTGTTGCACCTCACGGCAAGCGACACGCTGTCCTGGTCCGGCAGTCCGGTGGTGATGACGAGCTGACTGGACTGGGTGCCGACGCCAAGCGAGGTTTCCGTGGCGGTTACGCGGACGGAGGTCGCCACGGTGCCCGAAGTGACCACGGTCTGGACGCGGCCGTCGGCACCGCTGACGGCGTTGGCCGGCGAGAAGGTTATTCCTCCAACGGTCGATTCAAGCGCGAAGGTGACGGACGCACCGGCAACCGGCCCGCCCGTCGCGTCCACCACGCGGAATATCACCGTCGACGTTTCCGGGATCCCCACGCCACCAGTGCCCTTGAGGCCGATCTTCTGGGGGGTAGCCGACACGAACTGAATGGAGCCGACCACGGCCGATGCCACCGTGACGGTCCCGGTGGCCGAGGTGGAGCGTCCTTCGGCAGTGGCACTTGCCGTGATCACGTCGGCACCACTGCAACCCGTGGCCGAGTAGGTCGTGGTCGCCACGCCCGTCGAGGTGCTGACCGCGGGCGCCGTCGCCAGGCCCTGAGCGATGCAAGCGGACGAGAACGTAATGGTCGTGTCCTCGAGATAGAGGGTGCCGTCGGCCGTCGCCAGGGAAACCCTGAGACTGGTTCCGCCACCGGCTGCCAGGCTGGGAACCGCCACCTCGATGGTGCCGGCGTTGAAGGCGGGAGGTACGCCGCTGCCCATGGTGACAATGACAGTGCCACCGCCACCGCCACCGCCACCACCACCACCACCACCGCTACCAGGATCCACTATGGTGTTGTCGCCGCCGCAAGACGTCAGCGCGGCGGACGCCACGACCAAGCACAGTGATATCAGTTTCTTTAGCACGATGACTCCCTCACCACAGACCGGCTGGCCATTCAGACCGCTCGGCGCTTTCCCTGGTAAATTCTGGCCTCAGCCAATCCGGCCTCAGTAAATATTGGAACCTTCACGCAGGATCTTCGGCGTCACGAAGATCAGCAGTTCCGACTTGTTCGACACCTTGCGGGTGGAACGGAAGAAGGCGCCCACGCCCGGGATGTCGCCGAGGAACGGCACCTTCGTGTAGTCCTCGGACTCCTCAGTCTCGTAAATGCCGCCGAGCACGACGGTCTGGCCGTTGTTCACCAGCACCTGGGTCTGGATGGCCCGTGTATCAATGCTCGGCACCGAGCCACCGCGCTCGTTGGTCACCACGGCTCCCACGCTGTCCTTGGTGACTTCGAGGTCCAGGATGATCCTGTCGTCCGGAGTGATCTGCGGCGTCACCGTGAGGCTCAGCACCGCCTCCTTGAACTGGGTCGTCGTGGCGCCGCTTGACGCCGACTCCTGATAGGGAATCTCGACGCCCTGGCGGATCGAGGCTTCCTTCTGGTTCGCGGTGATCACCCGCGGCGAGGACACGACCTCGCCCCGGCCCTCGGCCTGGAGGGCCGACAACTCGAGGTCCACGAGGAAGTCATCGTCCAGCAAGGCCAGGGCGAGCTGCCCGGCGGGGTTGGCGATCGGCAGGTTGACGTTGTAGCGGTCGTCCTGGGCCGGCAGCTCGACCGGGAACGGCTGGCCACTGCTGTTGATGTTGTCGACGCCGGAATTGACGATCGTGTTGGTGCCCGAGCCGGAACCGGTGACGGCGAGCAGGCCGTCGGACCGATCCTTGACGGCCGTGACACCCCACCGGATGCCCAGGTCGCGGCTGAAGTCGTCACGCACGATGACGATGCGCGACTCGATCAGCACCTGGCGCACCGGGATGTCCAGGGTGCCCACGAGGCGCCGGATCTCGCCGATCCGCTCCGCGACGTCCTGCACCAGCAGGGTGTTGGTCCGCTCGTCGATGCCCACGGAGCCGCGTTCGGACAGAAGGGAGTTGCCCTTCGATCCCCTCATCAGTTCCGCGAGGTCCGAGGCCTTGGCGTAGTTGACCTGGACGTACTCGGAGAGCAGCGGCTCGAGCTCGCGGATCTCCTTGCGGGCCTCGAGGTCGGCCTTCTCGCGGGCGGCAATTTCGTCGGCCGGCGCCACGATGATGACGCCGCCGTTCTCGCGCATGTCGAGGCCCTTGGTGGCGAGGACGATGTCCAGCGCCTGGTCCCAGGGGACATTCTGCAGGCGGAGGGTGACGTTGCCCTGCACGGAGTCGGACACGATGATGTTGCGGCCGCTGACGTCAGCCAGCAGCTGGAGCACGGCGCGGGTCTCGATGTCCTGGAAGGAAAGCGTCAGGCGCTCGCCGGTGTACTCACGATCGGCGCTGAACAGAGTCGGCTTGGCCTCGACTGCCTGCTTGACGACCGGCGCCACTTCGACGGTGAACTGGTTGTCGGACTGGTACGCCAGCTCCTCGAAAGGCAGGTTGGCGGCGATGCTTACCAGGGCTCCCTTGGGTGTGCGGGAAGCCTCGATCAGGTTGACGGGAGTGGCGAAGTCCGCCACGTCGAGCCGCTTCAGCAGGTTGTCAGGCAGCGTGGTGCCCGCGAAGGTCAGCAGGATACGGTCGCCTTCCTTCCGAACGTCCACGGGTGTGCCGGGATCCGAGAGGCTGATGACCACGCGGCCACCCCCGTTCTCGCCGCGGCGAAAATCCAGGTTCTCGATCCGGCGGCCAGCGGCAGGGGTGGCGGCCGCGGTGGCGACCGAGCCCGCCGGGGCAGCTGCCGGGAAGGTGGCCACCGCGGCGTCAGCCGCCGTGGCAGCGCCCAGGGTCACCACGACGGCGTTGCCGTCCACCCGGGTCTGGTAAGGGACCATGCGGTCCAGATTCAGCACTACCCGGGTCCGGCCTTCGGCTTCGGCGGCCAGGATCGTGTCGAGGGGACCCATCTTCACGTCCTTGCGCCGCGACGGCAGGGCAAGTGTGGTGCCCTGGAGATCCAGGGAAATGCGGGCGGGGTTGTCGATGGTGAAGGAGAGGGGTATAGACGCGGGACCGGACGTCAGCAGCCGCAGCTCGACGCGGTCGCCCGGGAGCGGCTGCACCTGGATGTCCTGGAGCTGGTTGGGACCCACAGCCGCCGGCGCATTCTGGGCGCTCGCCAGCGACGCCCCGGTGAGCGCGAGCATCAGCCCGGTGATCACTGCTGCGAGGCCACGGCCCGCGGCAGTCACCCACCCACCCGGCGTTACGCGTCCGTCATTGCCCCTGGTCGTGCTCATCATCCCGTACTCCCAAACTGTCCTGTGTCGGCGGCCGGCTCTTGGCGCCGGCCCGGTCAAATCTGCCAAATCAGTTATTGAGGGCGATCGCTGCCGATCGCTTGTAGAAACCACCGATGCCATCCGGCACCAATTCCTCGATCTGGATCTCCGAAGGGGTCACGGCGACCACGCGGCCGTCGTACTGGCCGATAAAGTTGCCGGGCCGCACCCTGTGCAGGAGCCCATCCTGGGTCTGCACCAGCCCGTAGGTACTGTTGCCCTGGCTGATCGTGCCCGCCATCGCCAGCGAGTCGATCGGGAACTGCTCCAGGTACTCCTTCGGCCGCGTAGCCTCGGGCCGGGGCCCCGTGGCGCCAGCCCTGCCCGCCGGCCGGTCCGGCACGAAGGGCGAGCGGAGATCGTCAGCCTCGTAGGCGAAGGTCTCGTAAGGCTTGACCTGGGGGAGCGGCTCGATGCGGCCACCCGGCCGGGCCTTGACCTTGTCTACGTACTCTTCCAGATCGGATTGGCCGCTGCCACAGCCGGTCACCACAACCGCCGCCAGCAACAAGCCCGAGAGAGTTCTTGCGGAGGAGCCCATCACCATCAACCCTTCTTCTCTGCCTTGGGCTTCCGATTGCCCTTGCTCGTCTCGCGGGTGGTACGTGCCTTGCCCTTGCCCCGGCTGGCCTTGCCTTCCTCGGCGGCGGCCGCGGCGTTCACCTCGTCCTCATCGAGATAGCGGTAGGTTTTGGCCGTGACGTTCAGCACCAGTTCATCGAACGTCGCGTCCTTGCTCTTGGGCGTGATCTCGATGTCGTGGAGGGTCACGATCCGGGGCAGCGCCGCAATCTCGCTCACGAACTGCCCGAACTCATGGTATGAGCCGGACAGGCGGATCTTGATCGGCTTCTCCGCGTAGAAGTCCTTGCGGACCTCCTCCATGGGCTGGAACAGCTCCTCCTGGAGACCGGCGCCGAGGCCCGTCTGGGAGATGTCCACCAGCAGGTTCGGAATCTCGGTCTTGCCGGGCAGCTGGCGGAGCATCGTGCCGAACGAGCGCTCGATCTCGGCGAGCTGGGCCTTGTAGCTGCTGAAATTGGCCGCCTTCTTCTGCTTCGCTTCGAAGGTGGAGCGGAGCTCCCGCTCCTCGGCCTGGGACTTCTCGAGCCGCGGCATCTGGTTCTCCCAGACGAAGAACCAGAAGGCGCCGGCAGTTGCGATGAAGAAGAACAGCACCATGAAGAATGCCTGGATCGGCAGCGGCCAGCGGCCGATGTCGTTGAAGTCGAGGCTCTTCAGATCTTCGATGAAGCTCATTGTGCGGCCTCCCCGTCGACCTCCGTGGACACCTGGTTGGCGTACACGGTGAACTGGGAGGAGCGGCCAGCGAACTCGCCGGTCTCGACGGGACCCGAGCCCTTCTTGACCTTGGTCCCGGCCTCGCGCACCTCGACAACTTCGAGGTCAGGCTGCGTCAGCCACTTGGATTTATCGATGTTGCGCATGAAGGCGGACACGCGGGTGTTGGACTCGGCATCGCCCTTGATCTCGAGCCGGCGGGCGGTCTGCTTGATGGAGACGAGGCGCACGCCGTCGGGCAGGGTTCGAACGATCTCGTCGAAGACGTGAACGATCTCTGGCCGGCTGCGCTGGAGTTGCTCGATGATCTCCATGCGAGCCAGCAGGCGCTCCTTCTTGGCCTCGAGATCGAGGATCTCCGCTATGCGCTTGTCGAGTGCGGCGATCTCGGTCTTCAGCAGCTCATTGCGGCCGTTCTGGTTGCTGATGATGCCTTCCATCACGAAATTGGAAGCCAGCACGGCCAGGCCGGCGGCGCCCAGCGAGGCGCCCAGCCCGATAAAGAACTGGTTGCGCCGCTTGGCCCGAAGTTCTGCCCGCCAGGGCAGCAGATTGATATTAGGCATTTTTGTCGAAGCTCCGCAGCGCCAGGCCGCACGCCGTCAGCAGGGCAGTCGCATCCCGCCGGATACCCTGGGATTTTGCCTTGCTGGCGATCTTCATCTGCCCGAGCGGGTCACCGATTTCCGTGGGAATTCCGACCTTGCTCGAGATCATGTCTGCGACGCCGGCGATGTTGGCGCAGCCGCCGCAGACGAGGATCTGGTCGGGCTGCTCGCGTCCGCCGCCGGATGCCAGAAAGAACTGCAGTGACCGGCTGACCTGCTGGGTCATGTCATCGATGAAGGGCACCAGGACCTCGGGCTCGTAGTTGCCCGGCAGGCCGCCCTCCTTCTTCGCGCGGCCCGCGTCCTCGAGGCTGAGGCCATAGGTGCGCATGATCTCTTCAGTCAGCTGCTGGCCGCCGAACGAGAAGTCGCGGGTGTAGATGACCCGCATGTCCTTGAGGACGCTGAATGTGGTGTTACTGGCGCCGAAGTCGACGATGGCGATCAGGTGCTGCATGCCGCCATCGGGCATCTGATGCGCGAGCAGATGGCACGCGTTCTCCAACGCGAAGGGCTCGACGTCGACGACCTTGGCGACGAGGCCAGCCGCCTCGACGGCCGCCTTGCGCTGGTCCACGTTCTCGGTGCGCGTCGCCACGAGCAGTACGTCGAGCATCTCGGGATCGGTGGTGGAGGGGCCCATCAGCTCGTAGTCGAAGCTGACCTCCTCCATGGGGAACGGGATGTACTGATCGGCCTGGATTTCCACCTGGCCTTCGAGCTCGCGGGCGGAAAGCCGCCGCGGCATCTGGATGATCTTGGTGATGGCCGCATCGCCGCTGATCGCGATCGCCACCTCCTTGGAGCTGGTGCCTGCGCGCTTCAGGGCACGGCGGATGGCCTCGCCTACAGCGGGCGCATCCACGATGGTTTTCTCGTTGATGGCGTTCGGCGGCGTCGGCTCGGCGGCATAGCTTTCGGCGCGATAGCTCTTGCCACTTTGCGTCAGCTCGACGAGCTTGATCGACGAGGTCGTTATGTCGAGGCCTATCAGAGGCCTGGAACGTGGGCCGAAAAGCACTGCTTTTCCCTTCTAACTCCAGAGGTTGCGCAAACAACGTCTTCGGCGCGTTACAAACCCGATTTAACCATATATCACCGCCGATAGAAACGCGATGTGACGCGCTTCACCCGCTGGCGATAACCGGTCAGTAAGGCGCAAAATCCGACGATCCGCAGGACTGCGGTCGGGATGGGGCGCGACAAGTCGCGCCCTGGTCGGGATCGAATGCAAACGGGTGCAGACCACGAACGCCACAGGCGTTCCGCCGTCTGGCAGCCCCGCTATCATAGGACCCTGCACCCCTCGCGAAGCCTTGAAATACTGGCTTCGCACCTCGCGCAGTCCCGTAGACCGGTGGCTTTGCGTCCCCACCTTTCAGTAGGTTTGCCCAAAAACCGCGGCCAATATGCATAATCGCCTCGGGGCGCGCAAGGTACCTTTCCCGCTTCTTCATGAAATTAGTCATCCGGGCGTTTCTAGGGCTGCTCGGCGTCGCGCTGACCCTCCTTATCGCTCTGGGGGCCGCGGGTGCTGGTGCCTGGTATTTCCTGTCCCCGGGCCTCCCCTCGGTCGGGAGCATGCAGGACGTGCCCCTCCAGGTCCCGCTCAGGATCTATTCCCGTGACGGGCGTCTCATTGCGCAGCTGGGGGAGTTCCGCCGGATCCCCGTGCGCTATGCGGACATACCCGACGTGCTCGTGGACGCGGTGCTCGCCGCCGAGGACGACCGCTTCTTCGAGCACCCCGGCTTCGACTACCAGGGCCTCGTCCGGGCGGGCTTCAACTTCATGCTCACGGGCGAGCGCTCCCAAGGCGGCAGCACCATCACCCAGCAGCTGGCCCGGGCCTATTTCCTGACGCCCGAGCGGACCTTCGTCCGCAAGGCCAAGGAAATCCTGCTCGCGCTCCAGATAGAGCAGGCCTTCAGCAAGGAGGACATCCTCGCCCTCTACCTGAACAAGATCTTCCTCGGCCAGCGGGCTTACGGAATCGCGGCGGCGGCCGAGGTGTACTTCGGCAAGGGCCTGAACCAGCTGACGGTGGCCGAGGCCGCCCTGCTGGCCGGCATTCCCAAGGCGCCGTCCCAGCTCAATCCGGTCTCCGACCCGGATCGGGCCCGGGACCGGCGGGGCTACGTCCTCCGGCGCATGCTGGAGCTCGATTACATCGACGAGCCGGCTTATGAGGCCGCCCTGGGCTCGCCCATCGAATCGAAGCTGCACGGGCCCTCCGTCGAGCTCGATGCCCCCTATATCGCGGAAATGGTGCGCGCGGAAATGGTCGCTCGCTTCGGCCCTGACGTGACCAGCGGTGGCTATCGGGTGACCACGACCATCGACAGCCACCTGCAGGGCGCTGCCGACCGAGCGCTGCGCACCGCGTTGCTGGAATATGACCGGCGGCATGGTTTCCGCGGCGCGCTGGAGCGGGACGTGACTGGCCGCCTCGACCCGGCCCTGCCGCGGGAAGCGGCGCTGCAGAGGCTTCTCGACACCTACCCCGTGCACCCGGACCTGTTGCCCGCCGTGGTCACGGGCCTGACCGCCGACAATTCGGCGACCTTCTACGTCCACGACGTCGGCACCATGACTGTGCCCTGGGCCGGGCTGCGCTGGCGGGCCTTCGTGGACGACGACACGGTGGGTCCGGCGCCCGCGACCGCGGCGGACATGGTGGCCGTGGGCGACGTGGTCTACCTGCTGCGCACGGTGAACCGGGGCTGGCTGCTCGCCCAGCTGCCGGCCGTCCAGGGCGCGCTCGTGGCGCTCGACCCGAAGGACGGGGCTACCGTTGCCCTGTCGGGCGGCTACGACTTCTTTGCCAGCAAGTTCAATCGTGCGGTCCAGGCAAAACGCCAGCCGGGCTCCTCCTTCAAGCCGTTCGTGTATTCAGCGGCGCTCGAGAACGGCTTCTCGCCTGCGACCGTCATTAACGACGCGCCGATTGTGTTCGAGAACGCGGGGCCGAACGAGGAGGTGTGGCGGCCCGAAAACAATACGGGGCGGTTCTACGGCCCCACCCGGTTCCGGGAAGGGCTCGTCCAGTCCCTGAACCTGGTGTCGATCCGCGTGCTGTTGCGGACCGGGATCGGGCGTGCAATCCGTCATATCAAACCCTTCGGTCTGCCGGACAGCGTCATGCCGCGCAATCCCACCATGGTTCTCGGCAGTGGTGCAGCGGCACCGCGGGATATGGCCGCCGGCTTCGCGGGCTTCGCGAACGGGGGCTACCGGGTGGATCCCTACCTGATCGAACGCATCGAGGATGCCCGCGGCGCGGTGATCTTTGACGCGCCCAGCAAGATCGTCTGCACGAGTTGTGTCGAGCAGTGGCTCGGCGATGCCAGGCCAACAGTCACCAGGGTGAGCGCGCCTGGGTCTGCTGGCGGCGACAACCTGACGCCCGACCTGCCAAGGGCCCGTCCGGGCCAGGAGATTCCGGCCTATCGGGACGCGGCCGAGATGATCGCGCAGGCCGAGGCCTGGCGACCCGGCATCGACGAAACACCGGAGTTCCTGGCTGGCGACTCCCGGGCGCCGCGCATCATCACGGCCGAAAACGGCTACCTGATGTACGACATGATGCGGGACGTGATCCGGCGAGGCACCGGCCGCCGCGCGCTGGCGCTGGGCCGCTCGGACCTGGCCGGGAAGACCGGCACATCCAACGACCGGCGTGACGCCTGGTTCAGCGGCTTCAACCAGGAACTGGTGGCGACCTCATGGGTGGGCTTCGACCAGGAACGCTCACTGGGTGCCCGGGAGGAAGGCAGCCGCACGGCACTCCCGATGTGGATCTACTTCATGGCGGAGGCTCTCAGGGGCGTGCCGGAGGCACCCTTGCCCCGTCCTGCCGGCATCGTGACGGCGCGCATCTCGGCGTCAACGGGCCTGCTGGCACTGGCGGGCACACCCGACGCCACCTTCGAACTGTTCCGCGAGTCAGACCTGGCGAACCTGGGAACGGATGCGGTCGACGGCATCAGCGCGGACTCCGCCGGCACGGCGGCCGCCGACGGCAATGAGATCTTCTGACGGCGGTCGCGGCCGCAATCCGCGCCGGCCCGGGCGGCGGCACCCTGAAGCGTCCGATCATCGGCGGATGACCCTGGCGGTGGAGGCCGCGCGCATCATCCAGGAAGAAGGCCTGACTGACTTCCGCGCTGCAAAGGCCAAGGCTGCCGAGCGGCTCGGGCTGGGCAGGAACGCTCCGCTGCCCGACAACGCGGAGATCGAGGCCGCGCTCGCCGAGCGCACCCGGATTTTCTACGGCGCCACCCAGCCGGCACTGCTCACGGCCCTGCGTCAGGCGGCCTTCGAGGTCATGCGTGAACTTGCCGGGTTTCACCCACGGCTGGTGGGTGACGTCCTGAGCGGCTCGGCTACGCCGCACTCAGCGGTGGATCTGCACTTGTTCAGCGACACCGCAGAATCGGTCGGGGCCGCGCTGGAGGTGCTGGGCATCGCGCACCGGGACGTGGCCCGTCGCCACCGCCTGCGCCACGACGAGGTCGAAGCGTTCCCGGCCTACCGCTTCGCCGTGCACGACTGTGAGTTCTCGAGCACCATTTTTCCCCTGCGCCTGCGCGGCCACGCTCCGCTCTCCCCGGTGGACGGTCGCCCGATGCGGCGGGCCAGCCTGCGGGAGCTGGCGGAGCTGCTGAAAGGCACCGGACCGGTAGGAGCGCCTTCCGGCGCGATCGACACCGATCGCGCCTGAAGGCGCTCCTATCGGCAAATGTCAGCGCTTGGCGACGTCGACGTAGTCGCGCGTCGTCGGACCGGTGTAGAGCTGCCGGGGACGGCCGATGCGGCCATCCGGATCCGTGATCATCTCCGTCCAGTGGGCAACCCAGCCGACGGTGCGCCCAATGGCGAACATCACCGTGTACATGGACTTGGGAATGCCAAGAGCCCGGTAAATGATGCCGGAGTAGAAGTCCACGTTGGGGTAGAGCTTCTTTTCGACGAAGTAAGGATCCTTGAGGGCGATCTCTTCCAGGCGGAGCGCGAGCTCGAACAGCGGCTGGTTGCGGCCAAGCCGCGCCAGCACCTTGTGGCAGGTCTCGCGAATGATCGTCGCCCGCGGGTCGTAGTTCTTGTACACGCGGTGGCCGAAGCCCATCAGGCGGAAGGGGTCATCCTTGTCCTTGGCCTTGGCGATGAACTTCGGGATGTTCGCCGCGGTGCCAATTTCCTCGAGCATGTGTAGCACGGCTTCGTTGGCGCCGCCGTGGGCAGGACCCCAGAGTGCGGAGATACCGGCGGAAATCGCCGAATAGGGATTCGTGCCGGAACTGCCGGCCATGCGCACGGTCGACGTGCTGCAGTTCTGCTCGTGGTCCGCGTGCAGTATGAAAAGCAGGTCGAGGGCCTCGGCGGCCACGGGGTCGACGTGGTAGGGCTCGGCTGGCACCGCGAAAAACATGTGCAGGAGGTTGGAGCAGTAGCCCAGGTCATTACGCGGGTAGGTGAAGGGCTGGCCGAGCGAATGCTTGTAGGCCGCCGCCGCGATGGTGGGCAGTTTGGCGATGATCCGGTGGGCGAAAATGTCCCGGTGACGCGGGTTCAGGATATCGGTGGTGTCGTGGTAGAACGCCGACATGGATGCCACCACGCCGGCAACCATCGCCATCGGGTGGGCGTCGTGGTGAAAGCCGTTGAAGAGACGGAGGATCGTCTCGTTCAGCATCGTGTGGGTGCGGATCGTGCGATCGAACTCCACAAGCTGGGCCTGCGTCGGCAGCTCGCCGTAGAGAAGCAGCCAGGCCACTTCGATGAAGGAACTCTTGGCAGCGAGCTGTTCGACAGGGTAGCCCCGGTACATGAGGATGCCCGCGTCACCGTCGATGTAGGTGATCTTGCTCTCACAGCTGGCGGTGGAACCGTAGCCGGGGTCATAGGTGAAAAGCCCCTCGCCCGTGAACAGGTTGCGGATATCCACCACGTCGGGACCCGTGGTGCCGGCCCGGGACTTGAGTTCGAATTCCTTCCCCGAGGCCTCGTCCCTGACGGTGTAGGTGCGGCCGTCCTTCTTCGCGTCGCTCATGATCGTGTCCGGATGCGTGCGGGCCAAATGAATTTCACATTATAGGGAAGGCGACGACGCAGCGCACCCGCCCAGGTCACGCTTCCGGGCGCGATCAGCAGAGTTGGCGAGCGTGGAACGCGGCGGACGCCGCGGAGCAGGTGGCCGTTATTCGGGGCGGCTGTACTTCTTGCGGAATTTGTCGACCCGGCCGGCGGTGTCGAGCATCTTCTGCTTGCCCGTGTAGAACGGGTGACAGGACGAACAGACTTCCACGTGCAGATCGCGACCCAGGGTGGAGCGGGTCACGAATTCATTGCCGCAGCTGCAGGTGACTTTCACTTCAGCGTAGGCGGGATGGATATCAGCTTTCATGCACAGTCACCGTCAGGATGCAGTGGTTGGGGGGCGGATCGTCAGCCGGTTGTGGCGCCCAGCCTCACGGCGCAAGGCTCGTGGCGCAGGGCACGTGACACGCCGGTCTTGGGGCGCGGAAGGATAGCCAGAAGGCGGCGGGGCCGCAAGCTGCATCTCCCGACGGCACTTATCCACAGAAGCTGTGGATAAGTCTGTGGACGACTACAACCCAGGTGGTCTCAGTTCCGTCCGGCAGCGAATATCTGTAACGTTGGTGAAGTTTTAGCCAAGTTACTTTCTATATATAAAACAATTAGATAAACCATCAAAGCGTGTATTCAACTTAATAAGCCCCACGTATCTAACTGATATTTGGCGGCCCTCCTGCCCTTGTGAATAAATCCTGCCGCCCCGGGCCATGCCGGGCCTCCAGCAGTGGCCTCAATTGGGCCAGCGCGCGACCCCGATGGCTGCGGGCGTTCTTGGTCCCCGGGTCGAGTTCCGCCGCTGCGAGACCCGAATCGGTATCCCTGAAAACGGGATCGTAGCCAAAGCCGCCGCAACCCCGGGGCGCCGGCAGGATCTGTCCCTCCCAGGTCCCCTCGGCAACCAGTGGCGATTCGTCGTCAGGACCGTCCACCCAGACCAGCACACAGCGGAAGCGGGCGGCACGCTGCGCATCCGGCAGACCGTGCAGTGCGGCCAGCAGCTTGTCGATATTGGCCGCCTCGTCGGCCCCCGGCCCGGCGTACCGGGCCGACCGCACGCCCGGTTCGCCTCCCAGCGCGTCCACTTCCAGTCCGGAATCGTCTGCCAGCGCCGGCAGGCCCGTTTGGCGCGCCGCGTGGCGCGCTTTCAACAAGGCATTGGCCAGGAAGGTATCCCCAGACTCCTCGACCGGCCCGACGCCAAACTCGGACTGGGGGCGGACCCGCCACTCCGGGCCCAGCAGCGCCTGAATTTCCCTGACCTTGCCGGCGTTGCCGCTGGCCAGGACGACGTCAGCCGGGGCGGCGCTGGGCAAGGGCGGCGGCAACGGCGGTGTTCTGGACTTCCATGATGCCGCGGACGCCGTCCGCGGCAAGGTCGAGCAGCTTGTCCAGCTCTTCGCGGCGGAACGCGTGGCCTTCCGCCGTGCCCTGCACCTCGATGAACTGGCCCGCTTCGTTCATCACCACGTTCATGTCGGTCTCCGCGCCCGAATCCTCGGCGTAGTCCAGATCCAGGACAGGCTGACCCCGGTAGATGCCGACAGAGACCGCGGCCACCTGGCCGTGCAACGGACTCGACGCGATGGCGCGGGTGGCCACCAGGGACTGAACGGCGAGTACCAGTGCCACGTAGCTGCCGGAGATCGCGGCTGTGCGTGTACCGCCATCCGCCTGCAGGACGTCGCAATCGAGCGTAATCGTGCGCTCACCGAGCGCCTCCAGGTTCGCCCCTGCACGCAGCGACCGGCCGATCAGCCGCTGGATCTCCAGCGTGCGCCCGGTCTGCTTGCCCTGGGCCGACTCGCGCCGGGTCCGGGTGTGGGTCGCGCGGGGCAACATGCCGTATTCAGCCGTGATCCACCCGCGGCCCGAGTTGCGGAGGAAGGACGGGACACCGGTTTCCACGCTGGCCGTGCAGAGCACGCGCGTCTCGCCGAAGCTGGCCAGTACCGACCCCTCGGCGTGGCGGGTAAACGCAGTTTCGAAGCTGACCTTGCGGAGCTCGGCCGGGGCCCGGCCGCTGGGGCGCGCTATGACCGTGGGCATGCTCATCCGGCCGCTGCCTTCGACTGGCCCTTGCTCCGGCTCCGGGGCTTGTCCGGGGTATCACTCTTGCCGAGGTACCGGAGCGCGGCCCCCGAGGTGTTGTCGCTGTAGGGCCCGCAAGCCCGCACCGACTGCTCGCCAAGCCGCCGCAGCCCTACCGTGAGGGGCTGGCTGTCGCCGGCCAGCGCAGCAATGCGCTCGTCACCCAGGCCCGACCACAAGCCGTCGGTGCAGACCATCAGGACATCACCGGGCTCCAGTCGCTTCTGCCGCGTGATCGTCATGCCAGGCAGCCACGCATCACCGCCCAGGCAGCATTCGACAAAGTTACGCATGGGGTGGGCCGCAATCTCAGCCTCCGTGATCACGCCCTCCTGCAGGAGCAGCTCCACATGACTGTGGTCGCGCGTTCGCTCGCGAACCACGCCATTGCGGAGGTGATAGATGCGGCTGTCGCCCACGTGGGCGAAGTACGCCGCGTCGTCCTGCACGAGGCAGAGGGCGCATGTGGCGCGGGGCCTGGCTTCCAGCGACAGGCGTGCACCCAGGGTGACCAGGTTCACATGCGCCCGGCCGATGGCCAGGTGCAGGAAGCCGATGGGATCGAATACGGGATGGGTGACCCGGTTGAAGGCGTCGCGGACGGTCTCCGTGGCCAGCTGGGCCGCCTTGGCCCCATCGGCGTGACCGCCCATGCCATCCACGGCGATGAGGAGCACGGCGTCATCGGTGGCGATGACCTGAACGCGATCCTGGTTTTCCTCCCGGTCGCCAATCAGGCTCAGGTCTGCATACTCGACGCGCAAGGCAACACCCTGTGATACTTCGCGGCAGTCTAAGCGTGGCCCAAACCCGATGCACAGAATTTTTACCCTGAACGTGAGCGCCGTCCCGTGATCCGGAGCATGACCGGCTTTGCACGGGGGGAGACCGCCACGCCCCAGGGGCAGCTCCTCTGGGAGGCCCGCTCGATCAACCACCGCTACCTGGAGGTCCAGCTGAAGCTGCCGGACTTCTGCCGGGCCATTGAAACCGACCTCCGGCAGCTCGCCACCGGGCAGCTGGGCCGGGGCCGCGTCGAGGCGTCCCTGTCGCTGCGCGCCGGCGAGAACCGGGCACCCGCTGGAAAGCTGAATCTCCCCCTGGTCCGTCAACTGGTCGCGCACTTCAGTGCCATCGCGGACGAACTCAGGAATTCGGCATCCGTGAGCCCGCTCGATGTGCTGCGCTGGCCCGGCGTGCTCGAGCAGGAAGAGCTTGATCCGGCGGCATTGCTCCCGGTCGTGACGCAAACCTTCGAGGCCGTGATCGCCGAGCTGAATGCCGCACGGGCCCGGGAAGGCGCCCGCATCGGGGAGATGCTGGAGCGCCGTCTCGCCGAGATCGAGTCCCATGTGGCGGACGTGGTCGCACGGCTGCCAGTCGTGCTAGCCCGCATCCGCGAGCGCCTGGCCGAGCGGGTGGCGGCCCTGAGCACGCCCGTGGATCCCGACCGGCTCGAGCAGGAGATCGTGCTGCTGGCTCAGAAGCTCGACGTGAGCGAAGAGCTGGACCGCCTCACCGCCCACCTCGCCGAGTTCCGCGACAACCTCAAGTCGGACGCGCCCGTCGGGCGCCGCCTGGACTTCCTCGTCCAGGAGCTGAACCGGGAAGCGAACACGCTGGCGTCCAAGTCAGCCGACGCGGAGACGACGCGGCACGCCGTCGATATCAAGGTGCTGATCGAGCAGATTCGTGAGCAGGTCCAGAACGTGGAATAGTGTGACTGGCGCCAGGCACTACACAATCCGATCAGGGCTCCGCCACATGAATCTTTCCTGGACCACGGGCCGGCCTCCGTTTCCTCACGACGATCTCGACATCATTGCCGAGTGCCGCCAGAAAATTCATCAGCCGCTCCACTGAAAATCCTTCCAGGCGCGTACTCACCAGAGCGGAAACCTTGGGCTGACTAGTGCCCAGAACGCGGGCAACCTCCGCCTGGGTCAACCCCAGTACCGCTATCGACCGCTGAATGGCAACAGCCAGTCGAACCTTGGTCTGACGTTCCTCGGCGTCGGGGAGACCCAGATCTGCAAACACATTGCCGGAACTGACCTGGACCGGTGGTTTTCTAGCCCTGATGCTTACCATGGTTTTCCTCGAAGTCGCTTCTAGCGACCTGCAACCTCATCGATACCATACCGATATCGCGCCGCCCAGTCCTAGTACCGCTCGGCGATTTCTTCTGGAAGCAGTGCAAGACGTAGATGGTCCCGGCAAACTGCACGGTGTACACCGCCCGATACGCATCCCCGTCATGGTCTTGAACGATTTCGAGCACACCGGAGCCCGCCCCGTGCCAGGGCTTTGCCGAGGAATGCTTGCCACCGAACTGCGCGAAGCTGATCGCGTGCCCGATTGCGTCGACCACAATGCTCGGTAGCCTGAGCAGGTCTCGTTTTGATGACCCGACCCAGATCACCAGTTTCTCGTGCGGATCCGGACGTACTCGTGCCACGGAATGTTCCCGATCGTGTGTGCAACGTCAATCGCCCATGGCGGATTCCAGCATTCAGCGGCATATTGCGTCGCTAACAGAAAGTCACGTTTGCGCGGGGTTTCGGCTGTTGAATTCACTACCCAGAACCACCACAACAGGTCAGGAAGTCCGCCGCGGCACCCTGCTGGTCCTCTCCGCCCCCTCCGGGGCCGGCAAGACCACGCTGGTGAAGGCGCTGCTGGCCCGGGACCCGAGCCTGCGCTTCTCGATTTCCTACACGACCCGGCCGCCCCGGCCCGGCGAAACCAACGGCAGGGATTACTGCTTCGTCGATCGCGAGCGTTTCCAGCAGATGGTGGCCGCGGGCGAGTTTCTCGAGTACGCGGAAGTCTTCGGCAACTTCTACGGCACCAGCCGCGCCCAGGTCGAGGCTTTGCGCGCGGGCGGGCACGATGTGCTGCTCGAGATCGACTGGCAGGGCGCCCGCCAGATCCGCACCAACGCGCCCGACTGCAGCACGGTCTTCATCATGCCGCCGTCAGTGCCGGAGCTCGAACGGCGCCTGCGCACGCGGGCGACCGACAGCGAGGACGTCATCCGCCGGCGGCTCGGCCAGGCGCTTGACGACATCGCCCACTGGGCCGAATTCGACTTCGTCGTCGTGAACGAGGTGCTGGAGGAAGCCGTGGACGGCCTGATCAATATTCTCCGGGGCAAGAGCTCCCACCTGGCATCCTCCGCGCCCGGCACGGCAGCCCGTGCGAGGGCGATTCTCGGCGGCTGATCCGGCGCGGTACATATGGCATTTGTGCATATGCCATTGCTCCGCGACGGCCCGGCACTCTAGAGTCCCGGCCCCGGCAGTCAACCAGAGCAGAGCACATGGCCCGCATCACCGTCGAAGACTGCCTCAAGAATATCCCGAACCTGTTTGAGCTGGTGATGGTGGCCGCCAAGCGCTCCCGCCGCATCGCCAACGGTGCCGAGCCGCTGCTGGAGCGGGAAAACGACAAGCCCACCGTCCTTGCACTGCGCGAGATCGGCGCCGGCCTCGTGACCGCCGAGCTGCTCAAGGAAGCCGACCAGACGCCGGAAGACCTCATGGCCCGCGAACAGGCCGAGGCCCTGCTGAACCCGCCCATCCAGCTGGACCGCCTGGACGACGATCTGACCGACTGATTTCCGCCGCAGCGGCGCAAGCCGGCTCCGGAATCCCGACTTTCTGCCGGCCCTTGCCGCCGCGGCAGGGCTAGAATCGGTCCATGGATTACGCGGCGACCATCCTCAATCGCCTGCCCCTGGCCCGCCGGAACAGCGGGCTCGGCGGCCTGCTGCAGAAGGCCAGCTACCTGCCCAAGCAGCAGCTCGCCATCATCGCCGATGCCTATGCCTTCAGCGCGGACGCGCACGAAGGCCAGAAACGGCGTTCGGGCGACCCCTACATCACGCACCCGGTGGCGGTCGCCGCGATCCTGGCGGACCTGCGCCTGGACTACCAGAGCCTCGCGGCGGCACTCATGCACGACGTGATCGAGGACACCCCGACCGCCAAGCACGATATCGCCGCGAAATTCGGCGCCGAGATCGCCTCCCTCGTCGATGGTGTCAGCAAGCTCGACAAGCTGAACTTCAGCAGCCGGACCGAGCTGCAGGTGGAGAGCTTCCGCAAGATGATGCTGGCGATGGTCGAGGACATCCGCGTCATCCTGATCAAGCTGGCCGACCGGCTGCACAACATGCAGACGCTGGACTCCATGCCGGCCGACAGGCAACAGCGCATCGCCAGGGAAACCCTCGAGATCTATGCGCCCATCGCCAACCGCCTCGGGATCAACGCGATCAAGACCCAGCTGGAGGACCTGGGCTTCCGCCACGCCCACCCGTTCCGCTACCGGGTACTCGACAAGACGGTCCGGCGCGGCGAGGGCAACCAGAAGCAGTTCGTCAAGCGGATCTCCGAGCGGCTGAACAATGCCATGGACAACGCGGGCATCAAGGCGAGCGTGACCGGCCGCAAGAAGCATCTGTACAGCATCTACCGGAAGATGGAGTCCAAGAAGCGCTCCCTCGGCGATATCGCCGACGTCTTCGGCTTCCGGGTGGTGGTGGACTCGGTGGACGAGTGCTACCGGACGCTGGGCATCGTGCACCAGCTCTACAAGCCGATGCCGGGCCGGTTCAAGGACTACATCGCGATCCCGCGCATCAACGGCTACCAGTCGCTGCACACGAGCCTCTTCGGCCCCAACGGCATGCCCATCGAGGTGCAGATCCGCACCGGCGAGATGGACCGCATCGCCGAGCGCGGCATCGCCGCCCACTGGCAGTACAAGGACACCGACCGGGAGGTCGCCGCCCCGGAGGCGCGCGCCCGGGAGTGGCTGGCCAGCATCAGCGAGATGCAGCTGGCGGCGAACTCCGAAGAGTTCATGGAGCACGTCAAGGTCGACCTCTTCCCCGATGCCGTTTACGTCTTCACCCCCAAGGGCGACATCCTGCGCCTGCCGCGCGGCTCCACCTGCGTAGACTTCGCGTACGCGGTCCACACCGACGTGGGCAACCGGTGCGTCGCTGCCAAGATCGACCGGCGGCTCGTGCCCCTGCGTACGCAGATCGAGAACGGCCAGACGGTGGAAGTCATCACGGCCAAGGGGGCCCACCCGAACCCCAGCTGGGTGAACTTTGTGGCCACGGCGAAGGCCCGCGCTGCCATCCGCCAGTACCTGAAGAACCTGCGCTTCAACGAGGCGCTGGAGCTCGGGCGACGCCTGCTCGACCAGGCGCTGCGCGATGCCGGCAAACCGCTCCGGAAGATCAGCGACCAGCAAATGAAGGCACTGCTCGACGAGTTCGGCCTCAATAACACCAACGAGCTGTTCGAGCAGCTCGGCCTCGGCGAGCGGCTAGCGCCGCTCGTGGCCAAGGCCCTGCTGCAGTCGTCGGGCACCGCCGGCTCCGAGCCTGGGAAACCCACGCCGATCGCTATCGCCGGCACGGAGGGTCTGGTCGTGTCCTACGCCCGCTGCTGTCATCCGATTCCCGGTGATGCGATCATGGGTTACCTGAGCGCCGGCCGCGGCGTGGTGATCCATCGCAACGTGTGCGGCAACCTCGGGGAATTCCGGAAGCAGCCCAACAAGTGGATCGCCGTCACCTGGCAGGTGGGCATCGAGCGGGAGTTCTCCGCCGAAATCCGGGTGGACGTGGACAACCGGCCGGGTGTGCTCGCCGAAGTCGCAGCGCACATCGCGGACTCGGGCTCCAACATCGAGCAGGTGTCCATCGACGAAGGCCAGGACGATTCAGCCACCATGCTATTCGCCATCCTGGTGCGGGATCGCCGGCACCTGGCGGACGTGATCCGGACCCTGCGGCGGATGAACGCGGTCAAGAAACTGAGTCGTACCTGCACATGAGCAAGCCCCTCACATGACCAAGCAAGGCATCGAGACGCCGAAGGCACCAGCCGCCATCGGCACCTACTCCCAGGGCATTCGCGCCGGGGGCAACCTCTGGCTGTCGGGCCAGCTACCTTTGGACCCCGCCACGGGCCAGCTGCTCACCGGCGATATGCGGGACCAGGTGCGGCAGGTGTTCCGTAACCTGGCGGCGGTGGCGGAAGCGGCCGGCTCGTCGCTGGACCAGGCCGTGAAGGTCACCGTGTTCCTCGTGGACCTGGGCCACTTCGCCATAGTCAACGAGGTGATGGCCGAGTTCTTCACCAAGCCGTACCCCGCGCGTGCCGCCATCGGGGTCGCTTCCCTGCCCCGCGGCGCAGCCGTCGAGGCGGACGCGGTCCTGGTTGCCTGAGGCGGGCAGCCTGCTGAGCCTCCGCGGCGTCGGCCCCGCCGTTGCCGAGCGCCTGGTCCGGCTGGGCGTGGAGCGCCCCATCGATCTCCTGTTCCTCCTGCCGCAGCGCTATGAGGACCGGACCCGTGTGGTCCCGCTCGGGTCGATCCGGCCCGGGCAGCGGGTGGTGGTCGAGGGCGAGATAGCGCTGGCTGACGTGGCCTTCCGGCGCCGGCGCAGCCTGCTGGTGCGCCTCACTGACCAGACGGGGCAACTCACGCTGCGCTTCTTCCACTTCTCCCGGGCGCAGCAGGACAACCTGGTGACCGGCGCACGCCTGCGCTGCTACGGGGAAGTCCGGCCCGGCCCGCTCGGCAGCGAGATGGTCCACCCGGAGTACCGCGTGCTGGCCCCGGGCCTGGAACCGCCGCTGGATGAACGGCTGACGCCGGTCTATCCGGCCGTGGAGGGACTCGCCCAGTTCCGCCTGCGGGATCTCACCAGCCAGGTGCTGGACCGGCTGCTGCCGCAACTCACCGATGTCCTTCCTCACACGGACATCGCGGGGCTGGAGTTGCCCGAACTGGCCGACGCGCTGCGCTACGTGCACCGCCCGCCGGCCGGTGCCGACCTGCAGCTGCTCAGTTCCGGCATGCACCCCTGCCAGCGGCGGCTGGCGCTGGAGGAACTGCTCGCCCAGCACCTGAGCCTGCGCCAGATCCGGGAGCGCACGCGGAAGGATGCGGCCGTGATGCTCGCGGCCGGCACCGACCGGGCCCGGCAGCTGCGCCGGGAGTTCCTCGCCAGCCTCGGCTTCGAGCTCACCGGCGGCCAGCGCGCCGCGCTGGCAGACATCGACGCGGATCTCGCGAGCGGCTGCCCGATGATGCGGCTCGTGCAGGGCGACGTGGGCTGCGGCAAGACCGTGGTCGCCGCCGCCGCCGCGCTGCTCGCCGTGGCCCATGGGTACCAGGTGGCCATCATGGCGCCGACAGAGCTGCTCGCCGAGCAGCACAGGGACAGCTTTTTCCGCTGGTTTCGGCCGCTGGGCATCACGGTCGCGTGGCTGTCCGGCAGTCTCGGCCAAAAGGCCCGCACCCAGACCTACGCCGCCATCGAGGATGGCACCGCCGAGGTGATCGTTGGGACCCATGCACTGTTCCAGGAGAACCTGCGCTACAAAAGCCTGGCGCTGGTGATTGTCGACGAGCAGCACCGCTTCGGCGTGCACCAGCGCCTCAAGCTCATGGACAAGGGTGCCAACGGTGACGGCCGCGAGGTGAAACCCCACCAGCTCGTGATGACCGCCACGCCAATACCGCGCACGCTCGCTATGACCCTCTACGCCGACCTGGACAGTTCCGTGATCCGGGAACTCCCGCCGGGTCGCCAGCCGGTGAATACCGTGGCGCTGTCCGACCAGCGGCGGCCCGAGGTCGTGGAGCGGGTGCAGGCAGCCGTCCGTTCCGGCGCGCGGGTCTACTGGGTGTGCCCGCTGATCGAGGAGTCGGAGCACCTGGAGTCGGAGGCGGCGGAGCCTACGGCGGCGGCGCTGGCGGAAGCGCTGCCCGACGTCCGCGTGGGCCTCATCCACGGCCGGATGGCGAGCGCCGACAAGGAGCGGGTGATGAAGGCCTTCGCCCAGGGCAAGGTCCAGCTGCTGGTCGCCACGACCGTCATCGAGGTGGGTGTCGACGTGCCGGCCGCCACGCTGATGATCATTGAGAACGCGGAGCGGCTCGGCCTGTCGCAGCTGCACCAGTTACGCGGCCGCGTTGGCCGCGGCCGCGATTCCAGCGCCTGCGTGCTGCTCTACCGGAGCCCGCTGGCAACCATGGCCCGGGCGCGGCTCGACGTGCTCCGCGGGACGAACGACGGCTTCGAGGTGGCGCAGCGGGACCTGGAGCTGCGTGGCCCCGGCGAGGTACTGGGTACGCGGCAGACGGGGCTGATGCAGTTGCGGGTGGCGGATCTCGTTCGGGACGCCGACCTGATGCCTGCCGTGCAGGAGCTCGCGGAGAAGCTCGCCGGCCTGCCAGAGGTGACCGCAGAACTGATGCAGCGCTGGATCGGTAGCGGCAGCCGCTTCGGTGAGGTCTGAGGATCCCGGCGAACGACTCGCCGAACGGGTTCCAGTAAACTCCGGGTCTCCGCGCACTCTCTCACCACCGGCTGCACAGGCATGGGAACCTCGACAGAGCCAGATATCGCCACGGCCCTCGCCGCCTGCGTCGGCCCCGGCCGCGTGATCACCGACCTGACGGAGCGCGCCTTGCTCAGCTCCGATCTGTACGCCGAGGGCGCGACCTGCGCTGTGGCGATCCGGCCCGCCGATGCCGCCACGCTCGCAGCGGCCGTGGGCACGGCCACCCGCGCCGGGTACGCCGTCATACCCCGCGGCGGCGGGCTGTCCTACACCCGGGGCTACGTGCCGGACACCGGGCACGCGGTGGTCGTGGACACGCGGGACTTGGCCGGCATCGTGGAACTGGACGCCGAGGGCATGACGCTCACTGTGCGCACCGGCACCACCTGGGAGGCGATCGACGCGGCGCTGGCGCCCCACGGACTGCGGCTGCCTTACTTCGGGACGTTCTCGGGAAGGGCCGCCACGGTCGGGGGCGGCCTGTCCGGCGGCGCACTCTTCTACGGCACGGCCCGTTACGGCGCGGCCGCGGACAACGTGCTGGACCTGGAGATCGCCTGCGCGGACGGGCGGGTGCTGCGCACCGGGCAGGCGGCACTCCGCAACGGCAAGCCGTTCTACCGCACCCACGGGCCCGACTTCACGGGGCTGTTCCTCCACGACGGCGGCGCACTCGGCATCAAGACCGAGGCCACCTTCCGGCTGATCGAACGCCCCACCCACACGGGCTTCCTGTCCTGGGCCTTCCCCGACGCGCAGAGCGCCGCGGCCGCGCTCTCCGCCATCGGGCGCAGCGGCGCGACGGAAGAGGCCTACGTTTTCGATCCGGCGACGACGGCGCGGGGCATGGCGGCCGGCACTCTGGCGAGCGATCTCCGCCGGCTCCGGGGCATCGTCACCGGCCAGGGCGGGCTGCTCGCAGGGCTCAAGGCCGGCCTGCGGGTCGTGCTGGCGGGCAAGCGCCT